>Ga0209587_1000796_pt1 | contig 15237 bp, 23 predicted proteins | sample NGEPerD_2_FD_184512 | JGI IMG/M metagenome (GOLD analysis project Ga0209587, IMG submission 184512) | Arctic peat soil microbial communities from the Barrow Environmental Observatory site, Barrow, Alaska, USA - NGEE PermafrostL1-D... | ecosystem: Environmental > Terrestrial > Soil > Wetlands >... | reverse complement strand
CACGGCTCATCATCAAGAAGCCCTGCTCAGGTGGGGGTTTTGTCTTCTCTACGCGGCCCATACTTTCTATCGGTGCAGTGGCGAATGTCACCCTTTTGTCACCCTGCGGTCAGAATCGGCATCCGACAGGGGAGTTATCAGGGCCGAAACGGTGGCCGCAGCGTCTTCCTGGGCACCTGGTAGGACGTGCCCGTACACATCCATGGTGAAGGCCGTTGACGAGTGCCCCAGGCGGTCTGAGACGGTCCTGGGGGATATCCCGGCGGCAAGCAGCATGGTCGCTACACCATGCCTGAGATCGTGCAGACGAATCGACGGTAGACCCGTTTGATGCACGATTGAATTAAAGCGCGCCGATACGGTGCCGGGGTGCAGCGGCTCTCCTGATTCCAGTGTGAACACGTAGCCGGATCGTGGCCACTTGACCCCCGCTTCCTGCCATGTGCGCATCTCTTCCGCCTGCTGCTTGCGCCAGACCTTCAACGCTTCCACCGTCTCGCCATCGAGGGCCACCGTCCGCCTGCCCCGGGCCGTCTTCGGTTCGGACTCTGTGAGCGCGTAGCCGTCGGCCACGAGGGTGTGCCTGATGCGGATGCGGGCGGCACCGACATCCACGTCCCGCCACTTCAGCCCCAGGGTTTCGCCCCGTCTTGCGCCGGTCGTGGCCAGCAACCGCCATAGTGCGAACTGTCGGTCGTCACGTACCGCTTCAAGGAAGGTGTGCAGCTCTGTCCCCGTCCAGACGTGAAGCTCAGGACGTGACGACCGTGGTGGGTCCGCAGAACTCGCCACGTTGCGCGAGACGTACCCCCACTTCATGCCATCGGCAAGAGACCGGTGCAGGGTGCCGTGGATCCGACGTATCGTGGCCGCCGACAGGCCGGTGGGTGGCGGTGGCTTGACCTTGGCATCCTCGGGTGGTTTCTGTCGGCTGGCCTTGCCGGAGGTGGATAGCGTGCCGTACATCGTGTTCAGGTGGGCCGCGGTGAGGCCCTGCAGGCGCACATGGCCGATGTGGGGTATCAGGTGCACTCGGACGTGTCCTGCGTAGGACGTGAATGTCGTGGGGCGGATGGTGGCCTTGACGGCCGGTAGCCACACGTCGGTGAGGTACTCGCGCACAAGCACACGCGCTGGGTCTACGTAGGATCCATCCTGCAGCGTCGATAGTGTCTTGACGAGGAAGTCTTCGGCTTCCTTCTTCGTCGTGAAACCGGACTTGGAACGCTGCTTGCCGTCGACCTTCCACAGTGCCTGCCACGATGGGCCATGTCTGCGGATGGTGCCTCTCATTGGTCGCCGTCCTCGATCTCGGGCTTGTCAATCCACCGCGGAAGTCCGATCTCGGAACTCTCGTAGACGACGTTCCAACCGGCCGGAGTGTTGCCATCCCAGAGAAGCGCACCCTTGTTAGCCAAAGCCCACGGGTCTTCTACGTCTAACGGGTCGTCTACGTCTACGACTGAGTAGCGGGCGAGTCCGGCGGGCACCGGCCCCGGCATGTCAACGTTCAAGTCAATACCTATCCACCCGGCGCGCCCGCCGCTATGCGGATCGAGAAGAACGGCGACGGTCGTTCCCAGCGCGGATGCCAGCCGGAACAGCTCTTCGACCGTCGTTTGTCTCTTGGCTCGCTCCACGTCGCTCACGGTGACCCGGCTCCACCCGAGCAGCCCGAGGTTCACCATTCGCTCGCTGAGATCCTCCTGCTTGAGGCGGCGCAACTGGCGGATATCGTGGATGTTGTCTCCGAGAATCTGAGACGGGAATCGAGTGCCCTCCTGCGGCACCTTCCCCTCACTCCCCGGCGTTCTCGCTCGCTTCACCATGTATGCGGCTCCCTTCGCGTCGTTGCCTTACCCTAAGTATGTACCCTAAGTCTACGCCGTGTCAAGTGAGCCCTTGACTTCTTCGCGGGTACGTTGTAGTCTTATGGTGTAATGAGACTACGCCAGATAATGTGAGGTGACACCGTGACGCTCAAACGCAGTCCAAAAAGCGAGCTGCTTGCGCAACTCCGAAGAGGTGACCGGGCGACGATCCAAGTGGAAGAGGCTGCCCTAATCCTTGAAGTGGGGAGGAATCAGGCTTACCAAGCCGTGCAGCGGGGTGACATCCCGTCCCTATCTATGGGACGGCGAAAACTTGTGCCGGTGCAGCCCTTCCTGCGGATGCTGGACGGCGGCCTCTGCTGATGGCCAATCAGACCATAACATCAGACGCCCGGGCGATGGCCGACCCTGTGGCGGCAGAGGCGGAGAGGGTGGAGAGTGTGCCCGTAAATCCCCAGGACCTGCAGGTCAGGGCGTCGGTGACGGTTACCTTCCGTCTGCAATACTGACCGTAACCCGGTCCGGGCGGCCGGAGAACGCGGGGTCAAGGGCCGGGCTGTCGTCCCTTTTCACCCCTTGAGAGACGAACCCTAGGACACCAAAAACGTCTCCTTGCGTATATGCGGTTAAGCAATTATAATACCCGCATGTCCATAGCAGAGCAACAAATCCCCGTATCCGAGCACGAAGCCCGTGCCCTGGCCGCCGCTTACAAGGCGCTGGGAGATGAGACCAGGCTGCGCATGTTGGCTCTGTTGCTTACCGTGGATGAGCTGTGCGTCTGTAAGTTCGAGGATCTGCTGCACATAAACCAGTCCAAGGCTTCTCGTCATCTGCGCTATCTCACACACGCCGGTCTGGTGGAGGGGCGCCGGGACGCAGTCTGGGTTCACTACCGCATCGCCGATGATCTGTCCCCCGCTCTGCGTGCGCTGACGGAGTCCGTGCGCCGCGCCGTGGGGGACCCGGAGCTGAAGAGGATGCGGGCTCTCATTGATTCCCTTCCCGGGGAAGGGGCCGATGCTGTGGGCTGTGCGGAGACCGAGAGCCAATAAGGAGGAGCGCTATGGAGATCAAGATCCTGGGAAGCGGATGTTCCAACTGCCAGAAGCTGTATGAGGTGGCGGTCCGGGCGGTGGAGCAATCCGGGGTGCAGGCAGAGGTAGAGAAGGTGGAGGAGATCGAAGCCATCATGGCCCACGGGGTCATGATGACCCCCGCTCTGGTCATAGACGGAGAGGTCATGTCTGCGGGCAAGGTGCCGGACTCCTCCCAGGTAGCCACCTGGCTCACTACGGCCGCCTCCTGATCGGAACGCCGTGAAGGAGCAGAAGACAAACGGGGCGGCTGCCGACGAGACCTGCTGTGCTCAGCCGGTGGGCGAGGCGGCCGGGCTCCAGTGGGGGCCGTTGCGCAGGTATCTACTCTTCATCGCCGCCGGGCTCGTGGCCTGGGTGCTCGTCTACCGGCAACTGGCGGATCTGGCCCGCTGGCTCACCTACGACCTTCTGGGGCTGCGCGAGGGGGCCGCTCTCTCGTCCTCGGTGGAGTTCTTCACCTACGACGCTCCCAAGGTCCTTATGCTGCTGCTGCTGGTGGTGTTCGGCATCGGTGTGGTGCGCACGTTCTTCACCCCGGAGCGGACCAGGGCCCTGCTCGCCGGGCACCGGGAGGTAGCCGGCAACTTCATGGCCGGAGGGTTGGGCATCGTGACTCCCTTTTGCTCCTGTTCGGCCGTGCCGCTTTTCATCGGTTTCCTGACGGCCGGGGTGCCTCTGGGCGTGACCTTCTCCTTCTTGATCGCCGCTCCCCTGGTCAATGAGATAGCTCTGGTCCTGCTGCTGGGGCTGTTCGGGTGGAAGGTGGCTGCTCTGTACTTGGTGACCGGTATTTCGGTAGCCATCGTGTCGGGGGTGGTCATAGGGCGCCTGGGCTTGGAGCGGTACGTGGAGCCCTGGGTGTATGAGGTGCAGGCGGGTGAAGCGGGAATCCAGAGTCTGGGCTGGGCCGAGCGCATCGAGGCCGGCTGGGAGGCGGTGAAGGACATAGTGGGCCGGGTGTGGCCCTACGTGCTGGTGGGCATCGCGGCGGGAGCCGCCATCCACGGCTACGTTCCTCAAGATGCCATGGCCTCCCTCATGGGCCGGGAAGCCTGGTGGTCGGTTCCGGCGGCTGTAATATTGGGCGTTCCTCTCTATACCAATGCCGCAGGTATGATCCCTGTGGTTGAGGCGCTTCTGGCCAAGGGGGCTGCTTTGGGCACGGCACTGGCCTTCATGATGGCGGTTATTGCTCTCTCTTTCCCGGAATTCATGATCTTGAAGAAGGTGCTTCGGCCCCGTCTTATCGGCGTTCTCGCCGGCGTGGTGGGCGGGGGGATTCTGGGGGTCGGTTATCTGTTCAATCTACTCGATATCGGAGGGTTGGTGTTATAGCCATGCGCCGTCTCGCATTCCTGGACCGCTTTCTCACCCTGTGGATCTTCCTGGCCATGGGGGTGGGCGTGGGCATGGGCCAGTACATTCCTGCAGTCGGGGAGGCCATAACCGGCTTATCGTGGGGAACGACCTCCCTGCCCATAGCAATCGGTCTGATCGTGATGATGTACCCGCCCCTGGCCAAGGTCCGCTACGAGGACCTGCCCCAGGTCTTTCGCAACTACCGGATCCTAGGCCTGTCTCTGTTCCAGAACTGGGTGGTGGGGCCCATCCTCATGTTCCTGCTGGCTATCCTGTTCTTGGCGGATATGCCCGCCTACATGCAGGGGCTCATTCTGATAGGTCTGGCCCGCTGCATCGCCATGGTAATAGTTTGGAATGACTTGGCCGAGGGCGATCCCGAATACGCGGCCGGACTGGTGGCCTTCAACTCCGTGTTCCAGGTGCTCTTCTTCTCCTTCTACGCCTACATCTTCCTCGCCGTTCTCCCGGGGTGGTTCGGGCTGGAGGGGGTGCTGGTCGACATCACCATAGGCGAGATCGCTAAGAGCGTTTTCATATACCTGGGCATCCCCTTCATCGCGGGTATCCTGACCCGAGTGGTGCTGCTGCAGTTCAAGACCAAGGAGTGGTATCACAAGGAGTTCGTCCCGCGCATCAGCCCCATCACGCTCGTTGCCCTCCTCTTCACCATCCTGGTCATGTTCTCCCTCAAGGGGGACGTGATCGTGGAGCTGCCCTTGGACGTGGTGCGTATCGCCATCCCGCTGCTCTTCTACTTCGTGATCATGTTCTTCGTTAGTTTCTGGATGGGACACAAGATCGGCGCCGACTACTCGAAGAGCACCACCATCGCCTTCACGGCCGCCTCCAACAACTTCGAGCTGGCCATAGCCGTGGCCATCGCGGTGTTCGGCATCGGGTCCGGCCAGGCCTTTGCGGCGGTGGTAGGGCCGCTGGTCGAGGTACCGGTGCTTATAACGCTGGTCAACGCCGCCTTCTGGATTCAGCGGCGCTGGTACGGGCATGAGCTCATGCCGGCAGGGGCGGGCGGTGCCACCGAGGGGAGGGGAATCGATCAGTGATTCTGGAGAAGATCTGTGGATCGGAACCTTCCCTCAGGAGAAGGAGTGCGAAAGGGCCGAGGCGGAACTGCGGCGGCTGGGGCTCGAATCCCGAAGGGTAGACCCGCCGCCGGAGTGGGGATTTCTCGAGAGCCCGGCCCTCATCCTCACCGGGGAGGCCCGCAGCCGGCTTATCCAGGCGGCTGCCGACACTGTCTTGTGCGCCGGATGGGTTGAGTATGAATCCTCGAGCTCTTCCACCGAGACCGTAGAGACGACCGCGGAGACAGACTCCGAGCCCGTTGCAGACGAGGGCGCCGCGATGGAAACCGAGGAGGATGCCGAGGACGTGTTCGGTCGTGCCGCAATCTCGGTACTGGCCGACTGCGTGGCCGATCCGGCCAAAATTCGTCTCATAGCACAGGTATCGGGTGACCTCGCGCCCGTATTCCCCTACCTGAATGCGGAGCTGAACACTGCTTCGTACAACCCCAAGGCGGAAACCTTCACGTACATGGACTCCTACCGGATGATCTCCCTGTACCCGCACAGGATTACAGTGGCCAAGGCGGACGACTTGTTCGACGGCTGGCGGGTGCTCGCCAAGATCAGGGCTTGGGTGAACTCGATCTGGGCGCGGCGGCAAGAGATAGCGCCCTCATACGAGATGCGCCGTCGCCCCCCGGTGCTCGAGGTCTACAAGCGGCTTCCGGGAATCAACTGCAAAGACTGCGGAGAGCAGAGCTGTCTCGCCTTCGCTCAGCAGTTGTGGCAGGGGGAGACGGACGCCGCGGAATGCACGCCCGTATTCGAGGGTGAGTACATGCATCTCAAAGACGCTCTCTTGGAGATCTGCTCCGGGTTGGGCGTCTGACGGGGAGCCGTCGCCCGTGTAGATTCGTGATCGAGCGGGCAGCTAGGCCAGCCACACCAGGTAGGCGGCCAAGGCCAGCAGCGCCAACCCCCCGGATCGGCGGAGCCACACTGCGGCCCTTGCGCCCTTCAGCAACAGGGGTGCGGCTCCGGAGAAAACCCCGACCAATAGAAACGGAACGCCCTTGCCGAGTCCGTACACGAACAATAGCGCCCCGCCCGCGATCGGGTCTCGACCGGCGGCTGCCAGAGTGGCAATGGCGGCGAGTATGGGTGTGGAGCAGGGCGTGGCGACGACCCCGAACAGCACACCGAGCACGAAGACACCGGGTATGCCACCCGCGCTGGGCCGGCGCGCAACCCCCACATTGAGCCGGTCGAAGCGCAGGTCGATGACGTCCAGCAGCTGAAGACCCAAGAGCACACACACGGCGGCAACGCCGTAGTAGGCCCAGGAGCCCAGCAGTATCGCCCGTCCGAGAAGACCGGCGGTAACCCCTATGGCGGTGAACACCAAACTCATGCCCAAGACGAAAGTGGCGGAGAGGCCCAGCGCTTTGCCGAGCCGAGGCCGGTTCCCGGCCGCCACATCATTCGCCGTTTGCCCGGTGACGTACCCGAAAACCACGGGTAGCAGGGGCAGCACGCACGGACCAAAGCCGGCAACTAGACCGCCGGCGGCCGCCACTGCAAATGCAGTTGGTCCCGTCGTCCCGGTTATGAGCTGCGACAATTCTTCGATCATCTTGAAGCCACGAGACGATCGAGCCGACGGCGCATGTCCTCTTCGGTCAGCACCCCGGTGTGTTGGCCGAAGATTCGGCCCTCCCTATCCAGGAAGAAGGAGGTAGGTATGTACTGAAAGGAAAACTGAGCATAGAGCGGCTGGGCACGCCTGTCGTCCGTTATCACGTTTACGAAGGTAACGGCGCCCTCGTAGTCGGGGACGACCTTGTCCGCCACCTCGGATATCTCCACGCAGGGCCGGCAGGTGAGGGAGTGAAAGAGCACGTAGGTGGGCTTCCCGTCGGCGAGGGCCGCCTGGTAGGCGGCCACCGGATCTTCTTGCGACGAAGTGATTCCTTCCCCATCACCGGTGGTGAATCCCTTACCGACTAACAGCACGACGAAGAGGAGGGCAACAAACCCCAGGATCATCCCCCTCTTCCTGCGGCTGCATCCTTCTTCCCCGCCGGATCCCTCCTCGTCGGGGCGCATACGGGCGTCGGGGGGCACACGGGCTTCGTCGACGTGTTCTCGTGTGTCTTCGTATCTTTCGCCGCCGGCAGAGAGGGCCATGTCGCCTCCAATTGTGTGACGTTCACCGTTGCCCGTAATCATCCGTAATTCGTAGTTTCGAAAATTATCAAATAATGCTAACATGAACAAGAGTATCGCCTTGTGGTCTGTTCCGTGTCTGAATGCGGATGGCAGATTGTGCGCCGGGAAGGAGTGCCAATGGACGACAATGACTTCAAGAAAGAGAACCTCGCTCAAGACGCGCTCACTTTGAGGGGTCTTCTCGATCTCGACTCCGACCCGGTGGGGGTTTCCTTTCTCCCTGCCGATGGTCCAGATCCCGAACTGCAGGGATGGGAGGCGGTGCAGAAGGTCCGGTACTGTCAGGCACTGATGCTGGCGCGCCATGGTGAGAGGATGGTTCTGGAGAACGGCAGCCTATCCTGCCCGGCAGCTGCGGCGGCATTTGGCTTTCGACCGCTTCCAGACGGATTGGCTTCCGGCCGCGGATTGGTTGGATTTGGAATCGTAGAGGAAGCGGAGACGGGCCGCCGGATGTTCGAGTCCATGCCCCGCTTTTCGCCTGGAGAAGTCGCCGGTATTGCCGTCTATCCCATGAGCAACCCTGCCCAGCTTCCAGACGTGTCTCCGGACGTGATCGTCGTGGAGGGTCCGGTCGAGGCCCTCATGTGGCTGGTGCTCGCGGATGTCAATCTAAAGGCCGGTGCCCGCCGGCAGGGTGAAACCGCAGTTCTGCAGGCAACGTGTGTCGATTCTACGATTCTTCCTTATAAGGAGAACAGACTCAATTTCAGCTTCGGCTGCTACGGGTGCCGCGAGGCCACCGATTTGGGTCAAGACGAAACGATGGTCGGTTTTCCGGCCGGCCTTTTGGCACCACTTACCCGTGCGGTGGAGTATCTGTCCCGGCAGGCTATGCCCCGATGCCGGGCCAAGAAGGCGTTCCAACGCCTTAGCGAAAATACAGAGACGGAAAGAGAAGAAGAGACGGAACGAGAAGAACGGAGGATGCCGTATGCGTGAGGTGGCCATCGTGCTCGATGAGGCCGAAATCCAACAGGCCTTCCAGGCGGTGATGGACGACGATCCGGAGGAGGCGCTCCGATTCATGCGCGAATGCCTGGACAAGAAGTTGAGGCATGCCTTGCGTCCCCATTGCGTGCCCGTCTTCGAAGGAAACTATCGCGCAGGCAACCGGCAGGCCATTGCAGAGGTTCGAGGAGCACCTAAGGGAGAGTGATCATGACGGATTTTCTGGAACTGAGTGTTGACAAGTTCACATTTCGAATTGCCCCCGACAGGGCGTACGACGACCAGGGCCTGTGGTTGCTGCAGGTTCCAAATGGTGTGCGCGTAGGTCTTTCGGACTATCTGCAGCAGCGCATAGGCGACGTGGCCTTCGCCGAGGTAACCGGCGCCGGATCCCATATAGGCGCGGACGATGAGTTCGCTGTTCTCGAAACTATCAAGGTCAGTCTATCCGTCGCCTCGCCGCTGGAGGGAACGCTGGTGGCCGTCAACGATCTGCTGGATGCCGAACCGGAGGCGATCAATGACGATCCGTACGGGAAAGGCTGGTTGGCGGAGATTTCCCCGGACTCCGATGCGGGCGCTTACGGGGGAGCAGACACGGTGAGTCCGGAGCAGTATCTGGCGTTGGTCGAAGCCGAAGCCAGGAACGAGGTGGAGGGCGGAAATGAAGCCTGATTCGGTCGCCGTCATCCCCTGTAGCGGCATAGGAAAAAGCTTGGGAACTGTGGGGCGGGAAGCGGCATACTTGGTTGCCGAACGTTTCGACGCGGGTGAAGTGTTTGTGCCGGCCCTTGCCCCCTTGGTGCTCGGTGACCCCGAAAGTGTGGACGAGCTTTTCGGATCGGCGGTCATAACGGTGGACGGTTGCCGGTTGGGTTGCGCCCGCAAGACCGTAGAGGAGTGCCGGATACCGGTGGCCGGCTCCTTCGCGGTCATGGAGGCTCAGCGGCAACACCGCAATCTCAAGCCTCAGGGCGTAAGAGAGCTCAATGACGATGGATTGAGTCTCGCCGAAAAGCTGGCCGACGAAATAGCAGAGCAGGCGCGAACGCTCATTCGTGAAGATCGATCGGATCCCGAGGAGGTGACGGAGTGAGTGGCGTGGGCAACACTAAAGTCGGGATCATAGCCTGCTCGGGAGAGGAGATGCCCGAAGGAACCATAACCCGCCAAGCTGCGCTCGAGGTGCTGCACGAGCTTAGGCCGCACCGCACCGTGACCATTTGCCTTCCCCTCTTCCTGGCGGGAGGCAAAGACGATCGGGCATTTGCCCGATTGCATCCCACCATTACCGTCGACGGATGCGAGAGAAGGTGCGCCGAGCGTGCGACTGCCCGGTTCTCAGGGGGAGCGACAGAATCCGTGGTGGTAACGGAGTTGGCAGAAGAGCTCGATCTCCCGGCATCCTCGGGTGTCCGCCGCCTCGACGATGCGGGACGCAAGACGAGCGAAGAGGTGGCTTTGCACATCTCCGGGCTTGTGGACGAGCTCATGAGCGGAGATTCTGGTACGGAGGAAGTTTCGGCGGATGAGGGCGGTCTGGCCGCGACCGGCACACAATCCTCAGTACCGTGCGCCTGCGGTTCCTCTGTCCCCGCGCTCGAGATGGAAGTCGGCGGCCGCCGGTTGGAGTTGACCGCCTTGCCCTTGGTCATGGAGCAGTACGCGGAGAAAGGACTGAAGCCTTCCCCCGACCTGGCGGCCACCTTGGCTCGGGAAGCCCGCGTCTACAACACCCTGCCGGACATCGACGACGAGGAGCTGGGGCAGGCCCTCCTAGACGCCTACCAAAGAGATTACGTGCGAAACGCTCGAAAGGATGCTCCCGAATGACCGAGACAGCCGTTTACAATACGACCGTCACCTGGGTTGGTGGTCACGAAGGACGTGTCCACATGGGAAACGGGCCGGAAATGTCCTTCTCTGCCCCTGCCGATGCCCACGGCATGCCCGATGTCCTAACGCCTGAGGACGCCTTTGTCGCCGCCGTCAACACGTGCATCATGCTGATGTTCGTCTGGGCCTGCGAACGCTTCCGGCTCGATCTGCGGACGTATGAATGCCGGGCCGAAGGCACGAAGGTGATCGAGCTGGACCGCACTGAGATATTCTCGTCCGTCCGGCTGGAGCCGCGAATAACAATTGGCGCGGGCGGCGAAGATCCCGCGGGTGTACGCAGGCGTGCGGAGCGGGCAATGGCGGCTGCAGAGAAGTACAGCCTCGTCGCGCATTCGGTGAAGGCTAAGGTGACCGTGGAACCGGAGTTTGCCGTTGAACCGTAGCGGCCGACAGGAGAGACGTGGAATTGCTGCCGGAAGACATCAAGGACGGTAGTGACGACCGGGCCGTCGCGGTCCTGAGGGCGGTAGCCCACCCGATTCGATTCCGGATCATGCGGGTCCTTGCCGACAAGCGGAGATTCGGTGTGGACGACGATGGGTGCTGCCCACGTCGAGAGCTGTGCGTCTGCAGGATCAATGAGCTGTTCGACATCTCGGCGCCCACACTCAGCCACCATCTCAGACTCCTGCGCGACGCGGGCCTCATCGAAGGCCGGCGCGAAGGAGTATGGATTTATTACGCCGTCAGACCCGAGGCAATCTCGTCTCTGCAAAGCGCCCTTGGCGTTATCACGCCGTACCAACCTAAGGAGGAATAGAGATGAAAGACAGTGCCGCCCCGAGCCCTATGGAGATTCTGCAAACCGCATCCCCCGAAGGTGCCAAGACCTACTTGGAGCACCGAGCGTCGATAATGGAGAATCCCGAGCTTCAGGCGGTACCTATCAAGTATAAGCTGCTCGTAGGAATTGGGGTAGCCGCGGCGCTGGAGCTGCTGGGAGAGGCTCCCCAGATGATGGGCTGGGTAATTCCCTCCCCGAAGAACCCGGACGACCACCTGAAGGACTTGAAGGGCCCCTGGCGGCGTATGAAGGCGCTGGCAGAGGCGCAACAGGAGGAAGAGATCAAGCGGAAGGCACTCAGGAAGAGGGACAGAGTCGATCTATCCGATGTGCGGATTCACGACTTGCGGCACAGCTTCGCTTCTCTCGGGGCCGGGGCCGGGCTGGGCCTTCCCCTTATAGGCCAGCTCCTCGGCCATACACAGGCCCAGACAACGAGCAGGTACGCGCATTTGGCGACCGATCCCCTTCGAGCAGCTGCGGACGTGGTGGCTAGTCGAATCGTGGAGGCGATGGAGCCTAAGGATTGATAAGTAGGGAACGTGTCCTACAATAAGAATCGCTCTACAGGGCGACTTGCGCCGTAGAGGAAAGTGTCCTATAATAAGAATTGCGCCACACGGCGACTTGCGCCCTAAACCCAGGGGACACTCATACTCACCAGCTTCACAATAGCCGCCTAACCTGGGCGGCTTTCTAGTGGAATCCCACCCCCGGGACCTACCCCAGGGGACACTCATACTCACCAGCTTCACAATAGCCGCCTAACCTGGGCGGCTTTCTAGTGGAATCCCACCCCCGGGACCTACCCCAGGGGACACTCATACTCACCAGCTTCACAATAGCCGCCCTTCGAGGCGGTTTTTTAATGCTCAGTTTGGAGCTCAATGCCTGAGAAGTTCTCAAAACTTCGAGTCGCTTTGTACGACGATGGCTGACACTGCCCCTGCGCAAATATCGAAGCTCGTCAATTGGGTCGTCCTTCGGGGTGGCCCTTTGTATTGGAGGAGAAAATGCAGAAGCTAATGAAGGAAGCTGAAGTAGCCGAAGTTCTCGGAATCAGCACGCGCACTATACAAGCCTGGCGGTGGAAGGGAGACGGCCCCGAGTACGTCAAGGTTGGTGGCTCAGTCCGCTATAAGGAGACCGATGTTGAAGCCTTCCTTCGTCCTTGCACAAGCACCTCGCAGGAGCAGATGAGCTCATGAGCGCTGAAGCCCAGGTGGCTGAGGCCACAAACGCCCGAGGGATGAGCGACCCCGTGGCGGCAGAGGCGGAAATAGATGTGCTCGCGGTTTGCCTGCTGGCCCCGGCGGCTCTAACGACTGTCCTCGAAAGCGGCGTAGGAGTGGAGCACTTCGCACGCCAGAGCAATCGTCTGGTCTTTGCCGCGATGACCAAGCTGCGGGACGACGACCGGCACGTGACTCCCGTGAGCGTGAACGATGTACTGGACGGCGAAGCCCTACTCGACGAAGCGGGCGGCCGGGGCTATGTGCATCTTCTGGCTTCCACCGCTGCGCTGGTGGCCTGGACCGGCGAGTATGTAGATATCCTGCTTCGCCGTCACCGCGAGCGTATCTTGAAGATGGTGGGAGAGCAGTTGGCTAACGGCGCTGGCGAAGAGGCCCTCGCGCAGTTAGGCGGTGATGGCCGTGGGGCGTGATCCGTTGTTCGAGGAAGCTTTGCGAGACGACCTACCAGACGCCCGGCAGGAACGCAATGCGCCTACGGCAGGGGAAGTAGGGCCGGAACAGGCTCCCGAGTTACAGGTAAGTAGCCTCGCCGGTATCGAGCCTGAAGTGGTTGAATGGCTGTGGCCAGGGCGCGTCCCCTACGGGAAACTGACCGTTCTTGCCGGGGACCCCGGCGTTGGGAAAAGCTATGTTTCGTTGGCGATTGCCACCGCGGTAACGTTGGGAGTCCCGCTCCCCGGAGACGAAGCAACCACGGGGAAGGGAGATGTCCTTCTCGCGACATACGAAGACGGGATTGCCGACACAGTCCGGCCCCGCGCCGACGCACTAGGAGCGGACGTGAACCGCCTTTCTGTGATCGACGGCGTCTCTAAGGGAGGCCGGGTACGGCCTTTCTCATCCGCCCACATGGACTTGTTCACAACGCACCTGACGAAGGTGTCCCGGCCAAAGTTGCTAATCATTGACCCCCTGGCGGCGTTCATGGGCGGAGATACCGACACCTACAAGGATAACGAGGTCCGCGCCGCGCTGGAAGATCTTCGCCGTCTGGCGGCAGATTGGGATATAGCGGTCCTGTGCGTGATGCACCTCCGTAAGAGCGCGGCGGATAACGCCCTGGCCCGCCTTTCGGGGTCGGGTGCCTACGGACAACTTGTGCGCTCAGCGTTGCTGGCCGGACGCAACCCCGACGACGAGGGCAGGTGTGCCCTTGCGCATATAAAACACAACCTTACGGCCAAACAGCCCACACTCGGCTACCGTATCGATGACGGCGGCTTCTACTGGTTGGGCGAGGAAGAGTCTCTGGACGGTGAGCGGTTGGCCGGTCACGATGATGAGCGCGCCCCCCGCGAGGAAGCAGCGGCGTTCTTGAAAGATATCCTGGCGGAAGGCCCGAAGCCTGCGCGGGAGGTTTTCTCTGAAGCGGAAGATGCCGGTGTCGCGAAACGGACCTTGGTCCGCGCGAAGACTCAGATTGGGGTCAAATCCAAGAAGAGCCAAGATGGTTTTTGGCGCTGGGAACTACCCCAAGGATGCCACTTCCCATATACGGCACCCTTGGCATCCTTGGATAAACCGGACCCCACACACTCCGCAGCAGAAAGCCAAGTATCCGAAGAATGCCAACCCCCCCAGCAGGGGAAGGATGCCAACCCCCCTGGCATCCTTGAAAAGCAGGTCGAAGAGCTTCCCTCATGCAGCCATCCCAACACCGAGGCTTGGCGACGGAATAAGGGGCCTTGGCGGTGCGGAGTCTGCCACCCGTCGGCGGTGCCTGAAGGGGCCGAATGGTATGAGGGTTCAGACGACCCCGCGGTAAGGGGGCAAGCATGACACTTTGCCAGGCAACAGCGGCGACTACAGGCCAGCAGTGTCGCAACCGGGCCGCGTCAGGAGATGCGTTTTGTTGGCAACATGCCGGCGTCAACTCACCGGTGCATCTGCGCAAACGTGGATTCCTGTACGAGCCCGCCGCCGGAAGTAGTGTTCCTGGCCGTGCTTACGTGGCTCTGTCTCCCGGCGGTACTGTGGAGATGGACCTAGACCAGGAGATGCCGGAGAACGCACACTTCTGGGCGGGGTGGATGCTTCGTTGGGCCACAGGGTGGCTGACCGGAAACCGCACAATCGCCGAAGGCCCAAACTACTACCTTGCGAGCAACTGCGAGATAGGCCGGGCGGCAATATGCGCCCATGCCCTGGCGGAACTTGCGCGGGACCGCGGGGGGATCGTGCTGTCTGTCCTGGGCGGACTCTGCTTTTGCGAATACGAGCCACGGATCGTCTCCGGCCTTCCTCTACAGGTGCGGGATGCCGTTCATGCCGTGACCTTTGAGGCCTGCGCAGATAGACGCGTTTTGGCCTCAGGCCTTCACTTAGCAGCCGGTTGGCCCAATGGGTGTCGTCTGGAGGATGACCCGGGCTGGCAACAGCTGGAAGAGAGTCTACGGGCGGCATACGGTGAGCTAGATGACGTTGGTGTAAATGAGCTTGTGGGGAAGCGGGAGCAGCACGCCGCTGGAGTGTTCCGCAGCTACCGGAATGAGGTGAAGACATGAAAGCCCCCCGCGTGAACTGGGAGCCAATCATCCGACGCGCCGCCCATGTGGTTGCCGAGTACGAGTCGCCGCCGACATTGCGGGCGTTGTTCTATCGCCTGTTCCAAGTCGAGCAGTTGATCCCGAACACTGAGTACGCCTACTCTCGCCTGTCTCGGCTCTCGGCTGCGGCACGTCGTGAAGGTTGGTTCCCGCCCCTGGCCGATATGGGCGCCGGCGTCAGTCGCCCCACGTCGTTCACCTCGCCTGTGGCCGCCTTCGATTGGCTCAAAGACTTCTACCGTCGGGACTGCAC
>Ga0209587_1000794_pt1 | contig 15256 bp, 12 predicted proteins | sample NGEPerD_2_FD_184512 | JGI IMG/M metagenome (GOLD analysis project Ga0209587, IMG submission 184512) | Arctic peat soil microbial communities from the Barrow Environmental Observatory site, Barrow, Alaska, USA - NGEE PermafrostL1-D... | ecosystem: Environmental > Terrestrial > Soil > Wetlands >... | reverse complement strand
TCACGGCTTCGGCCTTCGTGCCGAAGCGACCAATCGCCCGCTTGGCGCCTTCCTGCTTCACCGGCCAGTCCTTGGAGTCATTGTCGTAGCTGACGTCGTAGTTCTGCCGCTTACCCATCTTCTCTCCTTCCACGATTCCTTTGAGACCAATAGAACTCTGACGCCCCTTAAAGCATCGCGTTCCCCCTTCTTCCCCCTGCTCCATCGACAACTGCTCGCCCTGGCTCTTCTGCATCCGCTGCGCCCGCGCTAGAAGTCGCGAATCAACCGCCAATCTGTCCAGCGGCGCGCTTGAAGACTAGAACATGCCCATCCTTCTCGTGTTGTAGCTGCATCTCGGGAAGTACCCAGGATAGCTCCCAACCTTCCGCACCAAGCGTGGCAAGCTGCTGGTCCAGATCCGATCGTTTCAGCTCTTCCTTGTGACGTCCCATGAAGCCGCCGGTCAGCACTACAGTCTTGTATTCGTACCGCAAGCGCGCGCCTTCCTTCTTGATAGACCCTTTTCCTATTTGACAGCCACCGATGCCCGCGAGAACTTAAGGTACTGGCCATCCTTGACGGTGACGTATCGTTCGGTGTCGAAGTTCTCATTCGAGACGATTCCATCAAGAGAGTGCGATGAGTTCGAGCTCACCTCGAAATACCCACTGCCATCTGGAATGATCTTATACTCACCAGGAGGCAGATCAAAGCCGACTCTGTACATCCCTTCGGGAAGTCTGCCATCTACCTGTTCTGCGGGGACCGCTTGTGCCAACGGAACCAGGCGAGCATTGTTCGACGTGATGTACTGTCCATCTTTGACCGTCACGATGGATTGATTTGAGAAGTTGTCATTCGCAACGATACTTTCAAGACTCCCCGAGCTATCCTTCGTAATCTGGAAGTAGCAGGAGCCAGCCTCCGCGATGAGAACGTACTCACCTGCGGGAATGTCGGCGCCCACCTTGTACATCCCGGCGTCGAACCCGACCTCCTTAGGTTCCGGCTCCGTAGTGGTAGACGGCGGCTCTGTCGTCGAAGTCGTGCTCTGGGTGGTCGTCGAAGTCGTGGTCTGGGTGGTCGCTGAAGTCGTGGTCTGGGTGGTGCCTGTAGTGTTGGCTACGGTCGCGCCAGTAGTAGTCGTCGTATTGTCACCGCCGTTGCTGACACCATTGATGACCGCAATCACGACGAAGAATCCCACAATGATGATCAGTGCCTTCACGAACTTGCCCCGGTTACTCCACCATGCACCCATTACTCCTCCTGCAATATAGGTAAGTAACTGCACTCACCGTAACACCCTGGGATTCCCGATACAAGAAAGAGCTGCCGCTCTGTTTCCCCCGCCGAGCGTGCCTTCGAGGCTCTCCCGATCTTTCGCCACTTCGGCACGCTCGGCGGGTCCGGCGAGCAGTGAGCAGTCCGAACCGTCCAGGGGTACACACCTTCCATGGGGTCTTCGCGACTACTCTTCGGTCAAAGGAAGTGCTGTACCTGACCTTGCCGTTGCTCGGCACGCGGCGCCCACTTGAACGTGACGTTGCCGAACCGGGAGGAGTAGTCGATAGCCGCACCCCCCAGCAGGTCGTCCACAGTGAGCATCTGTAGGCGCGGATGCTTCGTGTTCCACCCCGGCGACTCATAGTAGCCAGCGGATGCCGTCTCTTTGCGCATGGGTTTAGAAGTCCGTTTCCCGCGACTCTGTAAGCAGGGATTTCTTGCCAATTGCGAACGGGCGTAAGCACAGCGTAAGCATCAAAGGGGTGTTTCGGCCCCAGGTGCGAGTCCAGGAAGGTCGTTCCGGCATTCGTACAATACCCGCGGTCAGCAACCGCATCCTGCCCGCGCGCAGGTCGGGATCCCTTCATGGGGTCCTCAAGCGCGGGTTCTGGAACCACGACCGCTTCTGTCGCAATGCCAGCGACATCCAGCCCGCCACGGGAATGGCAATCTCGACAATCTGATATCGTGACGGCCGGGGAAGAACCATGCCCGTGATTCAGCAGATCCTTGGAGAGAACTGATCCAACGAGGATGATGCGGATGCTACTGGACAACAAGACAACCGGGAAGGTGGGCGAAGAGCTCGGCAAGAGCATCAAGAAGGACGCGCGCCTTTCGATGCTGTCCAGTCTGTTCTCAGTGTACGCATACGAAGCTCTGCGAGAGGAGCTTTCGCGAGTGAGGTCTGTCCGCATCTTGCTTCCCGCTGGGTCCGCAGAGCGCCTTGGCGACACTTTTCAGGCGTCGGGTCTGATTGGAACTGAAGTTGATCGAAGGCTTCGCAACTCGCTCGACCTGACGAAGGTCGCACGTGAATGTGCCGCTTGGCTCGAACGCAAGGCCGAAGTGAGAACTGTCACTACTCCGGTCCCCCAGAACCTATTCCATGTTGCCAACGGCGACGGCGATGCAGTGGCAATCCACGGCAGTTCACCTTTTACTTCGTCTGGCTTGGGCTTCATGCCTTCGTCAGGCTACGACATGAACACCTGTTCTACTATGCCGAATGAAACCAGCACTCTCTTGGCATGGTTCGACAGTATTTGGAGCAATCCCGAGTTTGTGCATGACGTCAAGGCGGCGGTTATCGGCCAACTCCGCGAACTGTTCGCCAGCAAATCTCCCGATCTGATTTACTTCCTAACCCTCTACAACATCTTCCGCGAATACTTGGGCGAGCTGGAAGAGGACAAGATCATCAAGACCCGCACGGGCATCAAGGAAACGCTCGTCTGGAGCAAGCTCTATCGCTTCCAGCGCGACGGCGTGTTGGGCGCGATCGACAAGATCGAGAAGTACAACGGCTGCATCATCGCAGACAGCGTCGGTCTCGGAAAGACGTTCGAGGCCCTGGCGATCATCAAGTACTACGAGCTGCGCAATGATCGGGTACTCGTTCTCGCCCCCAAGAAGCTCCGCGAAAACTGGACGCTCTACACCGTTAACGACCGCCGCAATCTGTTCGCGGCTGACCGTTTCAACTTCGATGTACTCAACCACACCGATCTTACGCGCGACCGAGGCAAGTCCGGTGAGATCAACCTGAAGACACTGAACTGGGGCAACTACGACCTGGTCGTCATCGACGAATCGCACAATTTCCGCAACAACCCGCCCCGCAAAGACGGCCTGACTCGGTACTCGCGGCTAATGCGCGAAATCATCAAGGCGGGCGTCAAAACCAAGGTCCTCATGCTCTCAGCTACGCCGGTCAATAGCCGCATGAATGACCTGAAGAACCAGGTCGCCTTCATCACCGAGGGGAAAGACGACGCCCTCTACAGCCACGGTATCGCCAGCGTAGAGCAGACGCTTCGCAAGGCACAGACACGCTTCAACGCCTGGCTGCGTCTCGATGCCAAACAGCGGACAACGCAGGGGCTACTCCACGAACTCAACTTTGACTACTTCAAGATGCTCGACCTGCTCACCATCGCCAGGTCGCGAAAGCACATTGAGAAGTACTATGACCTCAGCGAGGTCGGCCCCTTCCCCGAGCGCGCCAAGCCCATCAACATCAAGGCCGACATCGACACTATGGACCTGTTCCCCGAACTCCGGGAGATTAACCGCGACATCCGCCGCCTGAATCTGAGCGCGTATGCGCCACTGAAGTACGTCCTGCCGGACAAGCTGGAGGAGTACGGCCGCAAGTACGACATGGAAGTCTCGGGGGGTTCAGTGTTCAAGCAGATCGACCGCGAAGAAAGCCTGATCCACCTGATGCGGGTGAACCTGTTCAAGAGAATGGAAAGCTCAATTCACTCCTTTGCATTGACGCTGGAGCGTCTTCTCCACCAAGTCCGCGAGATTCTGTATCGCATCGAATCGCACAGTGACGATGACATCGAAGAGCTGAGCATCGAGGACGTCGAGGTCGAGGACGATAGCTTCGACCCGTACCTGATCGGCAACAAAATCAAAGTTCTGATCCAGGATATGGACCGCATTCGCTGGAAACAAGAGCTGGAGGAAGACGAAGAGTTGCTGGTCAAGCTGCTGCGCGAGGCACGCGAGATCGATGCTGCTCGTGACGAAAAGCTACGTCGTGTGAAGACAGAGGTCATCGCCGCCAAGTGCGCCTGCCCGCTCAACCCCGGCAACAAGAAGGTCATCATCTTCACGGCCTTCGCGGACACGGCGAAATACCTCTACGAGAACATCGCCAGCTGGGCGCGTCATGAGCACGGCCTGCATTCGGCTATTGTTACAGGCGCCGGTGGTTCCAACAAGACGACGCTGCCGAAGCTCCGCAAGGATATTGCTTCGATTATCACCGCCTTCTCCCCGTTGTCGAAGGAGCGGTCCAGAATCGACGAATACGCGACCGACGAGATCGACATCCTTATCTCGACGGACTGCCTGTCCGAAGGACAGAACCTTCAGGACTGCGACTACCTGGTCAACTATGACATCCACTGGAACCCCGTCCGCATCATTCAGCGTTTTGGCCGCATCGACCGTCTCGGCTCGCGCAATAAGGTAATCCAGCTCGTCAACTTCTGGCCCAACATGGAGCTCGACGAGTACATAAACCTTGAGGCCCGTGTCTCCGGCCGCATGGTCCTGCTCGACATCTCCGCCACCGGCGAAGAGAACGTCATCGAGTACGCCGACGCCGACAAGATGAACGACCTTGAGTACCGCCGCCGCCAGCTTGAGCAGCTTCAGAACGAGGTGGTCGATATCGAGGACCTGTCCAACGGTATCTCCATCACGGACATGACCCTGAACGACTTCCGCATGGATCTGGCCGACTATTTGAAGGAACACGCAGGACAGCTCGAGCACATGCCACCCGGCGCTTTCGCGGTCACGCAGGCCGACGACCTGGTGGAGGGCGAGAACCTGAGGCCCGGCGTTATCTTCTGCTTGCGCAGCGACAACACCAAGGTACGCGTGGACACCACCTACGCGCTGGCCCCATACTATCTGGTCTACGTGTCCGACTCGGGCGAGGTCGTGCTGAACTTTACCCACACGAAGCAGATTCTCGACGCCCTGAAGAAGATATCCCTCGGCCACGTGAATCCGGACGAGAAGGCCTGCGCCCGCCTCAACGCCCTCACCCGCGACGGCGCGGACATGTCGCACTATCAGGGCCTGCTGGCCAAGGCCGTGGCCGCAATCACCGGCACGGCCGAGGAGAAGGGCGTCGAATCGCTCTTCCATCGCGGCGGGACGGTCATCAGCAAGGATGCCTTCAAGGGCATCGACGACTTCGAGGTTATCGCATACCTGATCATCCTGGGCGAGGGCAATATCCCGGAGGGTGGCGAATGATCCAGACCCTCTACGACAAGCTGGCCATTCCGGACACCTGCTATCTCGGCAAGCGGGTGTTCAAGAAGCTGTTCCACGAGAACGCCAAGCTCGGGGCAACCGATAAGAAGGCCCTGCGTGACGACATCGACACCATCACCTGGGTCTACACGCTCAAGCCTGCGACGATCCCAATCCATGCCTACAAGGACGACGAGCGCGAGTACGACGAGATTGCTTTGCTCCAGGTGGACCTCAAGACGCAGAAACGCACCGGCCGGATCGTGGGGATCATCCATCGGGCGATTCCGTACCCGATCGTGCTGGTGTTCGTGTTCGAAACAAGCGTTGCGATCAGCCTCGCCCACAAACGCTTCAGCCAGGCCGAGCGAGGGGCCATCGTCGCCGAGGAATTCGTCACCACGGACTGGATCGACCTCGCCCCAGCCGGTTCGACGCCCGTGCAGCAGGCGTTCCTGGACAGCCTAGCCGTGACGAAGCTGTCTCCGGGGGCGCAGACGCACTTCTATGCGTTCTACTCGGCCCTGATGGATCGGCTGATCGCGTTGGACTGCGCCCGACTGACCGGTGAGTACCACATCGAGGCTGCCTCTGAGCGACGGGAAGCCCGGCGACAAGACCTGGCAAAGTGTCATGAACTGGAACTGCGCATCGCCGAGACGCGAGCGGCGGCGAAGCGCGAGAGGCAGATTAACCGCCTCGCGGACTTAAATGTGCAAATCAAACACCTGCAAGGCCAACTGGCTGAGGTAGCGACCGAACTGTAATGCGAAGGGATTCCTGATGGCCAAGAAATCAACCGACAAGCCGACCATGACACCGATCACCGCCGACGATCCCGGGGCCAAGAGCGCCGACGTGGTCGCGGCGAACTTGGAGAAACTCAAGGCCTTGTTCCCCGAGGCTGTGAGCGAAGACGGCGTCAACGTCGACGTACTGAACCAGCTCATTGGCAAAGCCGTCACCGACGCCGAAGAGAAGTATGGCCTGAACTGGCACGGCAAACGCCGGGCGCGGCAAATGGCGCTGACACCATCAACCGGAACGTTGCGGCCATGCCCAGAGGAATCGGTCGCTTGGGATACAACGCAGAACCTCTTCATTGAAGGCGACAACCTCGAAGTCCTCAAGCTGCTCCAGAAATCCTATGCCAACAAGGTCAAGCTGATCTATATCGACCCGCCATACAACCAGGACGCAGACGTCATCTATCAAGACGATTTCAGTGACAACATCCGCAACTATCAGATGCTCACCGGACAGATTGAATCCGATGGGCGTCGTCTCACCAGCGGTACGGAATCGGCGGGGCGTCACCATACTAACTGGCTAAATATGATGTACCCGAGGCTGCGCGTTGCCAGAGGGCTATTGCGGCCCGATGGTCTGATTTTCGTAAGTGTCGATGACAACGAGGTAGCCGCGCTGAGAAGCATGCTAAGTGAGATATTTGGCGAGGAGAATTTCGAAGGACATATTCACTGGAGACGGAGGCACAATCAGCCAAATGATGCCACGAAGATGATCGGTCTCGTAGCCGAACACATTCTCTGCTATGCAAAGGACAAGGTGGCCTACAAGGCCGCAGGCGTCGGCAAGATTGCCTTGACCGGGAACTTCTCAAATCCTGACAATGATCCGCGAGGTGATTGGGCTTCGAAGCCGTGGAAAGTCGGATCTGGACAATCTGGAACGCGTTACACAATCACTACTCCGAGCGGCGACATATACGATGAGGAATGGATGGGGGAGAGGAAGACATTTGAGGCGCTCCTGGCGGACACTCGCATTGTATTCCCTAATGGCGGCAATGGTGCTCCGCGTAAGAAATACTTCAGAAGTGAACGCGAAACGGAAGGACAGTGCGCGACGAACTGGTGGTCTCATGAGCAATTTGGCCACAACCAAGCAGCCAATAGTCTCATGGAAAAGCTGATGGGGGAAAAGAATGTATTTAGCAATCCGAAGCCACTGGAGCTAATAGGCGGAATACTGGATGTGTCGAACACACAAGCGTCGGACATTGTTCTCGATTTCTTCGCGGGTTCTGGAACTACGGCTCACGCAACCATAGCGCGTAACTTTTCCGATTCAGGCCATCGTCGCTTCATATTGGTTCAGCTGCCGGAGCCGCTAGAAATCGATGGCAAGGAGCAAGAAAAGGCGGCCGGATATTGCGATAGGATTGGTCGACCACGGAATATTGCTGAACTGACAAAGGAAAGGCTCAGGCGAGCCGGGCAAGATGCTTCTGAAGCAAATCCGCTCTTCAATGGCGACGTTGGCTTCCGCGTGTTCAAGCTCGACACGAGTAATATTCGAGCCTGGAACCCAGACCCCGATGATCTGGAAGGAACGCTGCACAAGCACACAGAGCATTTGGCAGCGGGTCGCAGTGAAGCTGACGTGCTCTACGAACTGCTTCTGAAGCTGGGCCTGGACCTAGCCGTGCCGACCGAGACGCGGCAGGTCGATGGCAAGGATGTGCATGCGGTGGGTGCCGGGACTCTGTTCGCCTGCTTAGCCGAGTCACTTTCGCGGGATGACGTGGAGAGTATCGCGCAGGCGATTATCGACTGGCACAAGGAGCTGGCTCCCGAGGGCGAAACAACCATCGTGTTCCGTGACAGCGGCTTCGCCGACGATGTGGCCAAGAGCAACCTGGCGGCGATCCTCGTGCAGGCGGGCTTCGACGGAACCCGGATTCGGAGCCTGTGAGCAAGGAGGCAACGCCATGAAACTACATTTTGAGCCGAATCTGGATTACCAGCGCGACGCCATCGAGGCGGTCTGCGACCTGTTTCAGGGCCAGGAGATTTGCCGCACGGAGTTCACCGTCACCACGGACGCCGTAGGCGGCGCGTTTCTGCCCGGCATGGAGAGCGACCTGGGTATCGGCAACCGGCTGAGGCTGCTGGATGACGAGATTCAGAAGAACCTCAACGCGGTGCAGATGCGCCACGGCTTGCGGCCGTCGGAGTCGCTGGTGTCCGGCGACTTCACCGTGGAGATGGAAACGGGCACGGGCAAAACCTACGTCTACCTGCGGACGATATTCGAGCTGCACAAGCGGTACGGGTTCACCAAGTACGTAATCGTTGTGCCCTCGGTGGCGATCAAGGAAGGCACAATCAAGACGCTGCAGATCACCCGCGACCACCTCGAGAGTATCTACCCAGGCTCGAAGGGATACGAGTTCTTTCAGTACGACTCATCGAAGCTCGGCCAGGTGCGAAATTTCGCCACCAGCCCGCACGTGCAGATCATGGTGGCCACCGTCGGGGCGATCAACAAGAAGGACGTGAACAACCTCTACAAGGAGAGCGAGAAGACCGGCGGCGAAAAGCCAATCGACCTGGTCCGGGCAACCCGGCCGATGATCATCGTCGATGAGCCGCAGAGCGTGGACGGCGGCCTGGCGGGCCGGGGCAAGGAAGCGCTCGGCGCGATGAACCCGCTCTGCACACTGCGTTACTCGGCCACGCACTTGGACAAGCACCACATGGTCTACCGGCTGGACGCGGTGGACGCCTACGACCGCAAGCTGGTCAAGCAGATCGAGGTAGCGTCGGCGGGCGTCGGCAGCGCGTTCAATCGGCCCTACGTGCGCCTCGTTTCGACCAAGGGCACACGAGGTACCGTAACGGCCCGCGTCGAGCTGGACGTGCAGACCAGGCACGGCGTGGCACGCAAGGAGAAAACCGTCCAGGATGGAGACGACCTGGAGCAGACCACCGGGCGCGGCATCTACGAGGGGTTTCGGATCGGCGAGATACGGGCTGGTCGAAACAACCAGTTGCTCGAAGTGCGGCATCCCGGCGGCGAAGACTTTCTGGAACCTGGGCAAGCCATCGGGACAGTGAACCAGGATGACCTGAAGCGGCAGATGATCCGCCGCACGATCAAGGAGCACTTGGACAAAGAGCTCTGGCTTGCCCCGCAGGGTATTAAGGTGCTCAGCCTGTTCTTCATTGACCACGTCGCGAACTATCGCAGCTACGACGAGGATGGCAACGCCGTCAAGGGTAAGTACGCCTTGATGTTCGAAGAAGAGTACCGACGCCTGGCCAAGCACCCGGACTATGCCACGCTCTTCAAGGGTATCGACCTTGAAACGGACGCCCAGGACGTGCACAACGGCTACTTCTCCATCGACAAGAAGGGAACGTGGCAGGACACGGCCGAGAACAACCAGACCAACCGCGACAACGCCGAGCGGGCCTACAACCTGATCATGCGGGACAAGGAGCAGCTGCTGAGCTTCGATTCGAAGCTGAAGTTCATCTTTTCGCACTCAGCCCTGCGCGAGGGCTGGGACAACCCGAATGTGTTCCAGATCTGCACGCTGCGGGACATCGGCACCGAGCGTGAGCGCCGCCAGACGATTGGGCGCGGATTGCGGTTGTGCGTAGACCAGACCGGCAACCGCGTTCGTGGTTTCGAAACCAACACGCTGACCGTGGTGGCAACTGAGAGCTACCGGGACTTCGCCGACAACCTCCAGAAGGAGATTGAGGAGGATACTGGAATTCGTTTTGGCATCGTCGAATCGCACCAGTTCGCGGGCATCGGCGTCACGGGCGAGGACGGCCAGGTTCACCCGCTCGGTGTGGATAACTCGGAGACGATCTGGAAGCACCTCCAGGAGCACGGCTACATCGATAATAAGGGCAAGGTGCAGGACGCCCTGCGGACGGTGCTCAAGGAAGGCACGGTCGACCTGCCCGAGGCATTCGAGGGCCAGCGGCAGCACATTGAAAGTGTACTGAAGAAGTCGGCTGGCAAGCTCGATGTGAAAGACGCCGACAAGGGCGTCGTGGTAAAGACCCGACAGGCGATTCTGCATAGCGAGGAGTTCAAGGCCCTCTGGGACCGCATCAAGCACAGATCAACCTATCGCGTCTACTTCGACAACGACGCCTTGATCGCGAACTGCGCCAAGGCGATTGAACACGGCCCGCCCGTCAGCCGAACCAGATTGACCTGGCGAAAGGCCGACCTCGAAATCGGTAAGGCAGGTGTGTTGACCGAGGAAACGAGCGTCTCTGCGCCTGTGGCGATGGATGACTCCGACATTGACCTACCGGACATCCTGACCGATCTACAGGACAAGACCCAACTCACGCGGCAGAGCATCGTCGCTATCTTGACTGCGAGTAACCGCCTCGATGATTTCAAGAAGAACCCGCAGGAATTCATTGACCTATGCGCGGAGGCCATCAACCGGTCGAAGCGGCTGGCCTTGGTAGACGGCATCAAGTACCAGCGGCTCGGCGCCGAATACTACTATGCCCAGGAACTGTTCGAAACAGAGGAACTACACGGCTACCTCAGCAACATGCTCGAAACGAGTAAGTCGGTCTACGAACACGTCGTGTACGATTCCGAAGGTGTGGAGAAGGGATTCGCCGAGTATCTGGAGAAGAACGAGGCCGTCAAGGTCTATGCCAAACTACCGCGCTGGTTCAAAGTGCCAACTCCGCTGGGGTCGTACAACCCTGACTGGGCGGTTCTCGTGAAGGTCGACGGCAACCAACGGCTCTATTTCGTGGTCGAGACCAAGGGCACGCTTTTCGCCGACGCCCTTCGAGCCACCGAGCAGGCGAAGATCGATTGCGCGCGGGAACACTTCAGTGCACTTGGGCCGGAGGTCTGGTTTAGGGTGGCCAACAGCGCTGAGGACTTCTCGAAGCAAATGGAGTAACTCCTTGAGGCACATGCGCTTGGGGCAACTACCGCAAACAGAGAGATAGCGAGTTGTTGTCGAGGCCATCACCGACGAAGTCATTCGGCACCTATTGAAGCATGCTTGGGCCAGTGTAGGTGACCTTGGAGATCCGTGCCGGACTACCAGACGGGGCCAAGTAGAAAACCATCCGCGATGTCAACGAGAACTGAACCGCCCCGGGTTTCCTGGAGGCTCCAAAGTCTGAGAGGATGGAGCCATGAACAAGGGAAAGAGGTATCCAAAAGAAGTGCGGGAGCGGGCCGTACGCCTGGTCTTCGACCACGAGGGAGAATACAACTCCCAGTGGCGGCCATTTGCTCGGTCTCTTCCAAGTTCGGCATGACCCCGCAGACGCTTCGAACCTGGGTGCGCCGAGCGGAGATAGACCGAGGAAGAAGAGACGGGGTGACCACCGAGGAGCGCACCCGCATGAAGGAGCTTGAGCGCGAGGTTAAGGAACTCAGGCGGGCCAACGAGATCCTAAAGGCGGCCGCCGCTTTTTTCGGAGCGGAGCTCGACCGCGGACCGAAGAGATGATCGCCTTTATCGATGAGCAAAGGAAGGAGTTCGGGGTCAAGCCGATCTGCCGGGAACTACCGATCGCCCCCTCCACCTACTACGCCGCCCGGTCCCGACCTCCCTCGGCCCGGAGCCTGCGGGACGAGGGAGCTCGAGGTAGAGATCAGGCGCATCTACGAGGAGAACTTCTTTGGTCTACGGGGCGCGCAAGGTATGGCGACAGTTAACACGTGAAGGCATCCAGGTCGCCCGCTCGACGGTGGAGCGTCTCATGCGCAAGCTCGGACTCGAGGGGGCGGTGCGGGGAAGGAAGCCCAAGACCACCCAGCAAGAAGGCGCCCGTCTTGCCCCTCCCGATCGGGTGGAGCGTAACTTCACTGTCTGCGCCCCCAACCGACTCTGGGTTGCCGATCTAACGTTCGTTCGCAGCTGGTCAGGCTTCTGCTACGTGGCCTTGGTCATAGACGCCTACTCCCGCCTGATCTTGGGCTGGCAGACCTCCACCTCGCTTCGCACAGACCTGGCCTTAGACGCCCTGGAGACGGCCCTCTGACGCTGCCAAGGCGCGGTGGAGGACCTCGTCCACCACTCCGATAGGGGAAGCCAGTATCTCTCCATCCGCTGCACCGAGCGCCTGGCCGAGGAACGTGCCGTATCCTCCGTCGGGTCCCGGGGAGATTCGTACGATAACGCCCTCGCTGAAACCATCATCGGCCTCTACAAGACCGAGCTCATAAGAAAGCACGGTCCCTGGAAGACTCTAGAAGACGTGGAGTTTGCCACTCTGGAGTGGGTGGACTGGTACAACAACCGCCGGCTCTACGAAACCATAGGAAACATACCGCCGGGCAGGAGGAAGGACTTAAGCAAATGAGCCTCCAGGAAACCCGGGGCGGTTCAGTTACGCCCGCCAGTATCTGACGTGTGCAGGAATGGCTAGAATCCAACGTCGATTTTACGGTGCATCCATGGAGGGGCATACCCACAGAGACATCGGCTTATGAAGACTGCGTCTGGCCCCATGGAAAGGTGGTACCCCATGGAAGTGTTGGCACCTGAGCGGGGCACCGCGACCTTTGGGAGCAGCTTTTTGGAAGTGGGGGAAAATAGACAAGGCGCGGGATCAGCTGTCCTACATCCTCATGAACTTTTGCCGGTCCCCCCAGGACCCCACCGTCACCCGTCGTGCCCTCCTCTCACGCCGCGGCCCCATTGAAGTAGCAGTAGTTAAAAGAATACTTAGCTCCATAGTACTAGCCGCTATATGGTGAAGGGCAGTCTATCCGCGGCTCAGATGTCGCGGCCCCATTGAAGCACTATGACCTCATCCGCATTTATGTAGTGCCAACTACATAGCCAGGGGGGTTGCTACCAGCCACGCTGCCCTTCGCGGGACTCGGCGGCTGGGGAGGCAAGGTCTTTCTTCTCTCTTCGCTGCCAGGCTGCCGATTATCACGTTGTTGCTAACGAGAATACGCGGGAACCTGGGTAACCTTCTTTCCGTCCGAGCGTGGTGTTAGTCCGCTCCATAAGCAGCGTTGCGGGGTGTCAGGTGGTGCGGAACGGCACTCCCATTGTCGCCAAAATTGTCGCCGGCGATCCACCCCGGGGACCGGGGAGAACCGCGAAGGATGAGTGGAGTCACTCTGCTGCCTTGGCAGTATCCTTGTCCGCCTCGACTTTTTCAGGCGGGCAGCCAACCCCTCCGATGAGGGTAACCCTCACACTGGTCGTCTGGCCGATCTCCGCGGTGGTTCCCTGGGACTTCATAGTCTCAACCTTCTGTCCCAAGAGCTCGACGTGCACTCTGTGCTGTTCCGCTATCCGGGTTTCTGTGCTTTCCAGCATCGCTTCCATTTTTCTATCTCCTCCCCCAAGTTCCTCTTGCCTGAACGTCAACTTCTCCCGGCTGTTTGCCGGGTTGTACGCTCCCTTCGAAGCGGTAGGTGTGCAGCGCCTCGGTGCTCTCGATTACGGCGGAATCGACAATCACTCTCCCCCCTCCACGTGCAACCGTGAGGTTCGGAGGGACCGCTGGTTGCTCAAGTCCCAGAGTCGCGTCGTACTGAGAACAGAGGGCCCATATAGTCTCTTCGACTTCTAGCTCCGGAAACTTAATTTTCATACCCACGTAGTCCCGAGCTTCAATCCTCGAGATCGGATACTCGTGAAAGTAGAATTCCTCCGTCAGGCGCCGGATGATGGCGTCAATACGATCAGCTTCCTTGTCCTCGTCCATATGCGTCGCGAGCAATCGCCTGGCAACGGTTCGAATCAGCGACAATTGCCGGTAGACGTTCCCGAGAGCGAGTGGGTGGATTTCCTCAGCCAGTTGTCTCAAGGGTTCGGACATCGCTTCCCCCGCGATCTGCCCGTGGCTCTTCGCGAGGTTGAAGTACGCGCTCACGTCCTCCACCGATATCGGTATGCGTCGCTTCTTGCCTGGATCGTTAGGATCGACCGGGTTGAAGGCATTGGCGACACTCGGATCAATGGGCCCGAGCTCGGCCATCCTATGCATCACAATTTCGTCGGCAGCCGTTGCAAGAGTCGTTCCAGAACTATGAGCGTAGCGGGGTATTAGCAGGCAGAATTCGTCGCAGTATTCTCGAAGTAGAAAGGCAATTCTCGCGGGTGCGGGAGTAAATCCGCCTCTTGTATAGAGAAAGAGATCGATCCGTTGCTGGTGGCCCATCTTCTCGAGATGCTCGTGCAGAATAGGCAAGACATCGACGTTCATTTGTGTACCGAGATCGGGCCGAGGAAGAGTCAGATAGGTGAGGAGTCTGCTCCTCCTTTGTTGCTCCAATTGCTCAAGGAGGGCAGTCCTTCCCGTATCGGAGGCCAGTTCTTTGGAAATGACTTGGCCACCCTGAGGTGAGCCCTGAGAACTGGGGGCGCTGGTGGGAGCCGATGCCTCTGGTTTCGCCTGTTGCCTCTTCTGCTTGTTTCGTCCTTTGGCCACTGAACACCTCCCCTTGAGGCTCATCATTATATCGGGACATCGTCAAGAGAGGCAAGCGTAGCCGAACAGGTAAACCGGACTCTGCAATCAACCCCTTGCGGGGAGCGCGCTGCGCGGTGGTCGGATGGTAGTATGCTAGCTATCGACGGGCCACCACTTCCCGAGCCGTTGCATCCATGGACTACTCGTGAATCTGCGCGGCCGTAGCATTATGGCTTTCGATACTCCTCTAGCGGCACCCCCAGCTCCCGCAGATTCCGCATAATGCTGGCAATGAGCCGCCCCACAATAAGCGCATAGATCAGCGCAGCAATGCCGGCGAACGGCGCCGTCACCTCATCGGGGAAGGCTACGTACCGAGTCGCATACATTAGGGCCTCTATCGCGCCCCAGGAGATCACATACGGTGCGACGTTGGTTTGCAGGAAGTCCAGGATCCTCTCCCAGTCGAACGCGCCCTTAGCGACGCTCACACCGATGCGTACGGCGAGATCGACCAGGATGAGGGCCAGAATCGCGAGCAGCGAGCCCACCATTAAGTTGGTTGTAAGGATGTCTTCCAGCATGATGCATTCCTCCTTTAGGTGGTTCTATACACCGTCATTCCAGACCCGGCAGATGCCGCGGTCATAATCCGAACCCTCCGCCCAGGTGCCCGAGAGTTCCTGCACGATCTGGACGCCTCCGTGATGCGGCTCTACCGTACCGGAGCGGCGGACCCCGAAGTGCCGAGGGTCATAGTGGTCATTGCACTCTGGGCGCACGTGATC
>Ga0209587_1000792_pt1 | contig 15276 bp, 15 predicted proteins | sample NGEPerD_2_FD_184512 | JGI IMG/M metagenome (GOLD analysis project Ga0209587, IMG submission 184512) | Arctic peat soil microbial communities from the Barrow Environmental Observatory site, Barrow, Alaska, USA - NGEE PermafrostL1-D... | ecosystem: Environmental > Terrestrial > Soil > Wetlands >... | reverse complement strand
CTTTCGCCTGCCTGACGTACGCATTCGTGACCAACGATTTCACCGTCGCGTACGTGGCGGGCAATTCCAATTCCGCGCTGCCGCTGCCATATCGCGTATCGGCGGTGTGGGGCGGGCACGAGGGTTCGCTGTTGCTGTGGACGCTGGTGCTTTGTGCCTGGACATTCGCGGTGACGCTGTTCAGCGGCAGCCTGCCGCCCGAATTTCGCGCGCGGGTTATCGCGGTCATGGGGCTGGTGAGCATCGGGTTTCTGCTGTTCATGCTGGCGACCTCCAATCCCTTCGAGCGGCTGTTTCCGGGGCCTGCCGACGGTCAGGATCTGAATCCGCTGCTGCAGGACCCGGGTCTGGTGATCCACCCGCCCATACTGTACATGGGCTACGTGGGCATGTCGGTGGCGTTCGCGTTTGCGATTGCCGCACTTTTGGGCGGGCATCTGGATTCGGCGTGGGCGCGCTGGTCGCGGCCCTGGGTCACCGCCGCCTGGGTATTTTTGACTACTGGCATCATGCTCGGCAGTTGGTGGGCGTATCACGAACTGGGCTGGGGTGGCTGGTGGTTCTGGGACCCGGTAGAGAATGCCTCGTTCATGCCGTGGCTGGTCGGCACCGCGTTGATGCATTCGCTGGCGGTTACGGACAAGCGCGGCGCGTTCAAAAACTGGACCGTCATGCTGGCGATCCTGGCCTTTAGTTTAAGCCTGCTCGGTACCTTCCTCGTGCGCTCCGGCGTGTTGGTCTCGGTGCATGCCTTCGCCACCGACCCCGCGCGCGGTATCTACATCCTCATGTTCCTGCTGGCGGTGGTCGGCGGGTCGCTTTTGCTTTATGCGTGGCGCGCGCCCAAGGTGCGCGGCGGCGGCGGCTTCGATACGGTGTCGCGCGAGACGGCGCTGTTGATCAACAATATTTTACTGGTCACGGCCGCGGCGACTATCCTGCTGGGCACGCTTTATCCGCTGTTTCTGGACGCTATGGGTCTCGGCAAGATTTCGGTGGGCCCGCCATATTTCGCGACCGTGTTCGTGCCGCTGATGCTGCCGCTGGTGTTTCTGATAGGCGTGGGGCCGCTGGCGCGCTGGCGCCAGTCTCGTATCGGTGAGCTCGCCCACCATCTGCGCTACGTGTGGCTGGCGGGCATCGGCCTGGGTGTGCTGGTGCCGCTGATCGTGGCAGGCACCAATACGATTCTGGTGGCGGTCGGCATCGCGCTGGCGGGCTGGGCGGCCATCTCGGCCGGTATGAATCTTTACACGCATGTGCGCCGTCAGCGCGCCGGCAAGTCGTGGGGGCAGGCGCTGACCTCGATTCCGCGCGCCATGTACGGCATGACCGTGGCGCATCTGGGTATGGGCGTATTCATCGTCGGCGTAACCTTCGCCAGCGCGTTCGAAGTCGAGCGGCAACTGAGCATGGCGCCGGGTGAGAGTACGACCCTGGGTGGTTATTCGTTCAGGTTTCAGGGCGTGCGCGAGGTCGAAGGGCCGAACTATCTGGCCGAGCGTGGCCTGATCGAAGTGACGCGCGACGGCGAAGTGGTCGCGACCCTGCACCCGGAGAAGCGCGTCTATCGCGTGCAGACCAATCCGATGACGGACGCGGCCATCGACTCTAACGCTTTGCGCGATCTCTACGTCGCGCTGGGCGAACGCACCGGTGGCGGCGCCTGGGGCATGCGGCTCTACTACAAACCGTTCGTGCAATGGCTGTGGCTGGGACCGCTGATGATGGCGTTCGGCGGCGTGCTGGCGGCGTCCGATCGGCGTTATCGGGTGACCACGCAACGTGAGACCGCGCGCGCCGAAGGTTTATTCGCGCAACCGCTGCCGGGATGATCCGCTATCTGCTGCCCGCGGCGCTGTTCGCGGTGCTGGTAGTGTTTTTGGGGCTAGGGTTGAATCGTGACCCCTCGATGGTGCCTTCGCCGCTGATCGACAAGCCGGCGCCGGCGTTCAGCCTTCCGCAACTCAAGCACCCGGCACAGATGTTTACCAGTCACGATCTGCGTGGCGACGTCAGCCTGGTTAACGTGTGGGCGACCTGGTGCGTGGCGTGTTACGGCGAGCACCCTGTGCTGGTCGCGCTGGCGCGGAGCGGCCAGGTGCCCATTTACGGTCTCAATCTCAAGGATAAGCGTCCGGCCGCGAAACGCTGGCTGCGCGAACTGGGCGATCCCTATGCCGCGATCGCATTCGATGAAGACGGGCGCGTGGCGATCGACTGGGGCGTTTATGGCGCGCCGGAGACATTTGTCGTCGATGCCAAAGGCATCATCCGTTACAAGCACATCGGACCGCTCACCGCCGAAGTTCTGACTGACACGATTCTGCCGCTTGTCAGGCGGCTACGCGAGGGCTGAGGTGCGCGGCGCGGCGCGATGGAGGGCATCGGTGTTGTTGTGCACGATCTTATGGTTGACACCCTGGGGTCCGGTCGCGGCCATGAACGCGGCGATGACGGAGCGCTACCAAGCACTGACCGAGGAATTCCGTTGCCTCGTTTGCCAGAACGAGTCACTGGCGGAGTCGGATGCCGACCTCGCGACCGATCTGCGTACTGAAATTCAGGAGATGCTGGAAGACGGCGATTCAAATGCCGAGATCACCGATTTTATGGTCGCCCGCTACGGCGATTTCGTGCTTTACCGCCCCCAGTTCAAGCCCCTGACTTATGTGCTGTGGATCGGTCCTTTCGTGCTGGCCGCCGCCGGCCTGGCGACACTGTTGTTACGCATCCGCCGGCGCGCGGGCAGCGAGGCCGGCGCGCCCCTGTCCGTGCAGGAGCAACAGCGCTTGCGCGATCTGCTCGATGACAGCGCCAGGGAATAATAACGAGTGACTGTTTTCTGGATTGTCGCGGGCCTGCTCATGATAGCGGCCTTGAGTTTCGTATTGCCCCCGTTACTGACTGGTCGCGGCGACGCCGCGGACGGTCCAACCCGGACCGAAATCAATCGTGCGCTGTACCGGCAGCGTCTGGTCGAACTCCAGCGCGATGTCGATAACGATCTGCTGACGCAGACGCAGTTTGAGCGCGCGCGGCTTGATCTGGAGCGCGAACTGCTGGCGGAAGTTGCCGAGGATTCGGCCCCGGCCGCGCGCCCTTCGCGCGACGGCGCTGGCTGGACCGCCGCGCTGGTCGGCATAGCGGTGCCGGTACTCGCGGTATTCTTTTATTTTCAGTTCAGCACCGGTTTCGACGCGCTGGATGGGAGTCCCACCCTGGCTTCGGTGGACGCGGGTTCCGGCAAGCAGCCGTCGATCGAAGAGATCGTGGGAGTGATCGAGGCGCGGCTCCAACAAAACCCTGAAGATCGCAAGGGCTGGATTATGCTCGCCAGAGTCCACACGCTCACGGGCCGGTATGCCGCGGCGAACCGCGCCTTCGCGCGCGCGGGCGCACTGAAGGAAATCAACGAGGCTGATCTGCTTGCGGCGTACGCGCAGACCCTGTCATTGGCCCACGGCCAGCAGTTCGCGGGACGGCCGGCGGCCATGCTGGAGCAGGCCCTGAAAATACAGCCGGATAACCCGCAGGCGCTGTGGCTCGCGGGCTGGGCGGATTTCCAGGCTCGAGATTTCGCGCGCGCGGCCAGGCGCTGGCAGACGTTGCTTGAGACCGCGCCCGCCACGCTCGTCGACCGCTTCGTTGATCTTCCGCAGCGCATCGCCGAGGCCAGGCAGCTTGCTGGTCTGCCACCGAATACAGCTGATAAAGCAACGGGCAGCAGCGCCAGTAGAACAGCGGGTGATACTGAACCTGTCGCGTCATCGCCGGCCAGTATCACCGTTTCGGTAAAACTAGCGCCGGCGCTTGGCGAACGGGCAGCGCCCGAAGATACGGTATTCGTTTACGCGCAGGCCGTTGACGGTCCGCGCATGCCGCTGGCGCTCGCTCGCGGCACCGCGGCCGACCTCCCGCTGGAAGTCACCCTGGACGATTCCACTGCGATGGCGCCGATGTTCAAGTTGTCGGGCGAGGACGAAGTGAACGTGCTCGCCCGCGTATCGAGGAGCGGCGACGCTATGCCCCGAAGCGGCGACCTGCTGGGCGAACACGCGCGGGTGGGTACACGTGAGAACGCTAGGGTATCGATCACCATCGATGAAACGATTCCCTGACCGGAATGCGTCGCCCCGTGATTCTCGCGTCGCTCACGCACAGTGGAGAAACATCGCGCGTGGTGGACCGCGGGTATGTGCGCTACAATTTGCGCTACATTGGCCGATGGAGGTTCCGATGTCCCATCCCAGCACCAGTATCCGCCTGCCGAGCGATCTTCGCTGCGAACTTGCCCGTTACGCCAGACGGGTTCGCAAGAGTCAGACGTCCGTTATTGTCGAGGCGCTGGAGCGCTATCTGCGCGAACATGATGAGGCCGCTTTTCAGGCCCTGATCGATGCCGAGTGCGAACGCATGAACGAAGCCGATCGGGAGAATCCTGATTATCAGGCTTATCTTGAAGGTGACGAGGATCCCTGGGTCGATGCGGGCGAGGACGGGTGGAAGTAAAACGCGGCGATGTCGTGTGGGCGGAGATCTTCAAAGACAAACCCCGACGCTGCGTTGTAGTGCGTTCGAGCCGCTTTCAAACAAGCGAAAATTATACGGTGTGTCCAATCAGCTCGTCGGACAAACATTTTGATCTGGTCCGGGTTGATGTCGCGCCGGGCGTGAGCGGGCTGGAGGTTCGATCGGTGGTGGAAACAGACCGGTTGCAAACGCTGCCAGTCGCCCGTCTCGGCAAAGTCGTGGGGCGCCTCACTGTGGCAGAGATGGAGGCCATAGATCGCAGTCTGCGATTATGGCTGGACCTTTGAGTCTTTGACCGAGATGGCGCTGGCTCGCATTTGCCCGGGGGCAGAATGCAAGCCAGCGCACCGGGCCGCAGTCTACGTGAACAAGGCCGACGCCTCGATCAAGGTTGAAATGAACCCCCACGCCAGCGGCAGCATCACGGCGATCCAGGCCACGGCGATTAATGCCGGTGAGGTGCGATGGCCGGAGTCGCCGGCCGGGTGTTGGTTTTCTCGCATGGCTTAGGTCTCCGCCTTTGTGGTTGCGCTGCGCGTAGTTTCGCCGTGCGCCCGATAGTGATGTCTGGCGTTAACCGGGCTCATCATCAAATTGCAGATCAGCCCCACCGCCAGCAGCCCGACCATAATGTACATGGTGAGGGTATAGGAGTCCGCGCTGGCCACGCCAGAATTGATCTGATATTCGCGGATGTAGTTGACCAGCACCGGCCCGACAACGCCGGCCGCCGCCCAGGCGGTCAGAAGTCTGCCGTGAATCGCGCCCACGTGCATGGTGCCGAAAATGTCGCGCAAGTATGCGGGGATGGTGGCGAAGCCGCCGCCGTACATGCTGATGATGATGCAGCAGCTCAGCACGAACAGCGGCACGCTGCCAAGGGATGCGCTCCATGGCACCGCGGCGTAAAGACACATGCCCAGGGCGAAAAAAATGGTGTAGGTCATTTTGCGTCCCATGTAATCGGAAAGCGAAGCCCAGAAAAACCGCCCCAGCATGTTAAAAATCGAGAGCAAGCCAACAAAACCGGCTGCTGCCGCGGCGCCGATAGCGCCATGGAACATTTCCTGCGACATGGGCGACGCCTGCTCCAGTATGCCGATGCCTGCGGTGACATTGAGGAATAGCACGCCCCATAAAAAATAGAACTGCGGCGTCCTGATGGCCTGACTGACCTCCACATTGGCAGTGGTTATCATCTTTTGCGGTTTTTCTGGCGCGACGAATCCGGCTGGCTTCCAGCCCTCGGCAGGCACGCGCACGATAGCGGCGCCGATACACATCGAGATGAAATAGATAACGCCCAGGGTGAGAAAAGTTTGCGCGACACCCGTGGACACGGGTGACATATAGAACTCCATCAGCAGCACGGACAGCGGCGAGCCTATCATCGCGCCGCCGCCGAAACCCATGATCGCCATGCCGGTGGCCATCCCCGGACGATCGGGAAACCATTTGATCAAGGTGCTGACCGGCGAGATATAGCCGAGCCCCAAGCCGCAGCCGCCCAGCACGCCATAACCCAGGTAAATCAGCCATAGCTGATGCGCCCAGACGCCAATGGAGGCAACGGCAAGGCCACCGCCAAAGCAGCACGCGGCCGTGAACATCGCCTTGCGCGGTCCCACCCGCTCCACCCAGCGGCCAAAGACGGCGGCGCTCAGGCCCAGAAAAACAATGGCGATACTGAAAATCCAGGCCAGCTCCGTAAATCCCCAGTCGCCAGGGGCGGACTTGTCGATGCCGATGAGCGTGGTCATCGGCAGCTTGAATACACTAAAGGCGTACACCTCGCCGATACAAAGATGCACGAACAATGCGGCCGGCGGCACCAGCCAGCGGCTGTAGCCCGGCTGGGCGACGGTATGTTCTCTATCCAGAAATGACATCGAGCCTCCTTCGGCGCGCAAGCGTTGGAGTCGCCGTGACCATGAGGCCACGGCATTATTGGGATTATCGCGTAACTTCATTTTTACACATTTTTTCTGACGAGCGGCAGTCTGTTTGCGATCGCGGCCAGCTAATTACGCGTTCGCTCAACGCGTCGGCCGCGAGCAATACGCGGATTACCAGGAATCACCCTGTAGATCTGTCCAACATCTACTGGCTTTTTGGTGGGAGCGACGCCCTCGTCACGATTGGCCTGCGGCACCGATATATCGCGGCGCAGTCGCCGCTCCTCCGTGCTCTTATCCGTTCCAGAATCAATAGGAGTTTTTCGAGCAGCTTCGGAAAGGCTGGAAGACATCCGGATTTGGCCAGCGTGACCCATGCCCTTTCAACCTAAAAGGTCGCGGCGATACCTGGCTTAGAAAGCGCGGGCCACACAGTAAGCTTAAAGCACGTGGCCCGCATCGTAACCTTATGTGTCATCGTAACCACGTTCTCTAGGGCTGACAGGGGTTGCGAGCGCGCGAAAGATGGAGCCGATGTGCTAAATAGCTGCCGACAACGTGGCGATAATTGGGCAGGATCGCGGCCTTTTGCCCGCCGTGCATTCAGCGATTAGGCTCTTGAGCATATGGCGCATGCGACTGAGATCGTCAATTCGCGCCTCAATCTGTTCTAGCTTCTTCTCTGCGAGCAGCCGCGTCTCGCGGCAACTTTGGCCGTCCTCCAGACGCAACAGGCCTTTAACCTCTTCCAGCGTGAACCCCAGTTGCTGCGCTCGCTTGATGAAGCGCACGCGCCTGGCCGTTTCGACGGCGTAGCGCCGATGACCGCCGAGCGGTTTGCCCGGCTCGTCTAGGAGGCCGCGCCGCTGGTAATAACGGATAGTCTCGACATTCACGCCGGCCGCCCGCGCCAGGTGTCCGATCGATAACCCCTCGATCATTCTGTAACCCCTTGATTCCGTACTATGGTACGGAGTTTATGCTACTCCAGTAATAATCGCTTTGGAAGAAACCGATATGACTGCACTGACCGCGAAACGCTCGTTGATTGCGGGGGCACTGGCAGCCATCGGCGCATCCGTGTGCTGTGTGGGTCCGCTGGTGCTTCTGACCCTCGGCATAGGCGGGGCATGGATCGGCAGCCTGACTGCATTGGAACCCTATCGCCCGGTGTTTATCGGACTGACGCTGTTGTTCGTGGGGCTAGCGTTCCGCAGGCTCTATTTGATCCCGGCGGCTTGCGAGCCCGGCACTTCTTGCGCAGATCCGACGACACTCCGACGCCAGCGCCTTCTGTTCTGGATAGTAAGCATTCTGCTGCTCATCCTGCTCGCGGTGCCCTGGTTCGCGCCTTTGTTCTATTGATTAAAAAGAGAGAGACTCATGCGTTCGACTATCGTTTTAGTGGGCATTATCGCGCTGGTGATCATGCCTGCCTTTGCAGACACACCAAAAACGATCGTGCTGGACGTGCAAAACATGACCTGCCCGGTATGTCCGATCACGGTTAAGAGGTCGCTTGAGCAGGTTCCCGGCATTGAGAAAGTCACAATTGACTTCGACAGCAAAACTGCCGTAGTCAAGTTCGATCCGGACAAGGCAGCGCCTGTGGCACTCGTCAAGGCGACTACCGAAGCCGGCTATCCTTCCACCATCCATAAGTGAGCCTGCCATGAGCACCATCATTCTGGAATCCATGCTGACCTGCCCAAACTGCGGATTCGCCAAGCAAGAGACCATGCCTACCGATGCTTGTCAGTTCTACTATGAATGCATCAGCTGCAAGACGTTGCTGCGTCCATTGCCCGGCCATTGCTGTGTGTTTTGCTCCTACGGGTCCGTGCCGTGCCCGCCGGTTCAGGAGACCCATACGCGGGGCATCGCAGCCGGGAGCTGTTGTTCAATATCTTAGGAGGCACCCATGACCCAGGAATTCGATCTCATCGTCATTGGAACTGGAACGGCAGCGGCAACGGTTGCCGGGCAGTGCCGCAAAGCCGGCTGGTCGGTCGCCATCATCGACGAGCTGCCCTTCGGCGGCACCTGCGCGCTGCGTGGCTGTGATCCCAAAAAGATGCTGCGGCGTGGCCCAGAGATTATCGACGCGGCCACCCTCATGGACAGTCGCGGCATCGTGCCCGGTGCGATTCATATCGACTGGTCGGCGCTCATGACTTTCAAGCGAAGCTTTACCGATCCGATCCCGGAAAAACGCGAGAAGAGCTCTGCCGATCGGGGCATGACGACCTGTCACGGCACGGCTCGCTGCACAGATCGGAACACGGTTATGGTCGGTGGTAATCAGCTTCGCGGGCGTCATATCGTTGTTGCATCCGGAGCGAAGCCGCGCCCACTGGGCATTCCGGGCCAGGAGTTGGTTACCACCAGCAACGAGTTTTTAGAGCTAGAAGCGCTGCCGCGTCGTGTGCTGCTCATTGGCGGCGGATATATCTCGTTTGAGTTTGCACATATCGCAGCCCGCGCCGGCGCGACTGCCACCGTGCTGACACGGAGTCAACGACCGCTAACTGCCTTTGATCCCGATCTAGTGGATCGGCTCTTGGATCGATCAAAGGCAGTTGGAATATCTTTTCAGCCCTATGCGGATGTCGAAGGCGTCGAGCAGACGGCAACGGGTATGCGCGTGCGCGCCCTGGTTCAAGGAAAGGCGATGTCCTTCGAGGCCGATCTAATCATTCATGGCGCAGGCCGTGTTCCGGCGATTGATACACTGGAACTGGACAAGGCAGACGTGCGAGCCGGCAAGAAGGGTGTCGAAGTGAACGAATACTTGCAAAGCACCTCGAACCCGTCCGTGTATGCCGCTGGCGATGTCGCGGCCACGGCCGGGTCGCCGCTCACGCCCGTCGCCAATCTTGAAGGTCAGGCGGTAGCCACAAATTTACTTGAAGGGAATCACGCCAAGCCGGATTACACTGGCATTCCGAGCGCGGTCTTCACGATCCCAGCGCTCGCACGTGTTGGCATCCTAGAAGACGAAGCGCGGGAGCACGGGCTGAATTTTACTTGCAAGTTCACGGATATGGCTGGCTGGTTCACCACGCGGCGTATCGGCGAGACGCACTCAGCGGCCAAGGTTTTGACTGAGAATGGCACCGGCCGCATTCTTGGCGCACATCTGCTTGGCCCGGAAAGCAGCGAGTTGATCAACATGTTCGCGCTCGCCATGCGCAGCGGTCTGAAGGTGCATGACCTTAAGAACTTTATCAGCGCTTATCCATCCGCGGCTTCTGACATCGGCTATTTAATTTAGCAAGTCTGCACCTTTATTGTCATAGCGCAGAGCCAGCAGTATGCGTATAACTCGACGTTTATTGATCCCATCTGTAGCGTTTGAGTTGCGTAGTTATAACCTCCATTCATGGAAAGGCTGTAGACCTTGATCCTAGGTCAAAGCCGTCTTCGAAACTCTAGCCTCTGGTCTCTCTCGCCTGACTCCCTGGGTGCTCTAATCGCTCCTGTTAGCTGAAATACTGGTTCGGAATGGGGGTGTCTAACGCTAGCGTCAGACAGTTGAAAACAGCGGCGTCGGTGTATTACTCCGCGATCAACTTGCCACGATACATATTCATGCCGCATGTGAACTCGTACTCGCCCGGCTTTTCCAGCATGATCTCAATGGGCACGTTCAGGTTTTCTGGTAGATAAGCGCGCTTTCCAAAATCGGGAATTAAAACCTCCTCGCCACAGGTGGACGCCTCGCGACGCATGAAGTTCAAGCGTACGCGCTGTCCAGACTTGACTCTAATCGAAGAGGGCTGATAGCCCCCCTTCACGATAACATCTATCGCTTGTATGCCGTCGTTGGTCTGTGCGGTGACACTTTCACGCTGCCACAGCCAGAAGTACCAGACAATCCAAGCAATGATGACCAACCCGCTTACATTCACAATGATGTCTGTTGCATTCATGCGCTTGCCTTCTCTACAGGCTGCGGCTCAAAAGATCGCAGCCGATTAGCGTTAGTCACAACCGTAATGCTCGATGCGGCCATCGCCGCACCCGCGATGATGGGAGAGAGCAGCATACCGAATAGCGGATAAAGGGCGCCGGCGGCGATGGGGATGCCGACGACGTTGTAGATAAATGCCCCGAATAGATTCTGCTTAATATTGCGCAGCGTCCCCCGGGAGATCTCGATAGCATAAACAACGCCGTGCAAACTGCCGCCGACCAGCGTGACGTCCGCGGCCTCGATCGCCACATCCGCGCCGGTACCGATGGCGAAACCGACATCGGCTTGTGCGAGCGCCGGTGCGTCATTGATGCCATCGCCGACCATGCCAACGAACGTCATGCCGCGGCCATTGCTTGCCTGTTCTGACCCGCGTGCTACTTGAAGGTTCTTGATTTCGTGAGCTTTCTCCTCGGGGAGCACCTCCGCCAGCACCCGTTCAATGCCAGCTTGCCGCGCGATGGCTTGAGCGGTGCGCTCGTTATCGCCGGTGATCATTACCACCTCGATTCCCATTCTCTGGAGGGCGCGCACTGCTTTCACGGAGTCATCCTTAATCGTATCAGCTACCGCAATGATGCCGGCAGGCTGGTTATCCACGGCCACAAACATCGGCGTCTTGCCCTCATCGGCGAGCCGACTCGCGTCCGCTTCGAATGCCGCCATCACGATGTTTTCCCGCTGCATCAATTTACGGTTACCGACCAGCACACGCTTCTTATCAACCATAGCTTCTACTCCGTGCCCGGGAATAGCATTGAAACTCTCCGGCTCTTCCATCTTGATGCCACGTGTCCGCGCGCCTTGCACAATTGCTAGCGCTAAGGGATGCTCGCTGCGTTTATCCGCAATGGCAGCAAGGTTTAGCAGTTCATTCGCGGAAAAGGTTGGGAGGGAGAGCACGTCGGTCAGTTCGGGGCGGCCTTTGGTGATTGTGCCGGTCTTATCGAGCACTATCGTGGCGAGTCGCGAAGCCGTCTCAAGTGCTTCGCCATTGCGGATCAAGACGCCGTGCTCGGCCGCTTTGCCGACACCCACCATCAGACTGATCGGCGTGGCCAGGCCCAAGGCGCACGGGCAGGCGATTACGAGCACGGCCACCATGGTAACTATGGCGAAGTTAAGCGCGGGCGCAGGGCCGAAATTGAACCAGGCGAGAAAAGTTATCACTGCGACGATCATCACCGACGGCACGAAGTAAGAGGAGATCACATCGACCAGCCGTCCAATAGGCGGCTTGGAGTTCTGCGCCTGCTGCACCATTTCAACAATCCGCGCAAGCGCCGTATCTTTCCCGACCCGCATGGCTCGGAAGGTAAATGCGCCGGTCTTGTTCATGCTCGCGCCGATCACGGTATCTCCCGGCTTCTTGTCCACCGGCACCGACTCGCCCGTAACCACCGACTCGTCGATCGCGGATTCTCCCTCAAGGATCACGCCATCGACCGCAATCTTCTCACCCGGACGGACGAGCACCGTGTCGCCGACGATGACCTCTTCAACGGGGATGTCGATTTCCTTGCCCTGGCGAATAACTCGCGCGGTCTTGGCCTGCAGCTCCAGCAGTTTTTGGATGGCGGCGCTCGAGCGGCCTTTAGCGCGGAGTTCAAGGGCTTGTCCCAAGACAATCAAGGCGATGACGATTACCGCCACGTCGAAATACATTCCCGCAGTCCCTGCCGGGAAAAGTCCGGGAGCAACGGCCACGAGCGTGGAGTAGAGCCAGGCGGCACCCGTGCCCAAGGCGACGAGTGTGTCCATATTGGTGTTGTGGTTGCGAAAGTTATTCCACGCGCCTACGAAGAACTGGCTGCCTGACCACGCCAGCACCGGAAAGGTCAAAATGGCCGCTACAATGCCGATGGTCTGATGCCATTGCATTGTCGCTTCTCGCAGCGAGGGGATAAGCTCGACTAGCATCAATAACAGCACCAGCACGCCGATGACTGCGGCAAACCCGAATTTGCGCATCATGGTGCGATACTCCATCGCCTGGGATGCTTGCCGCGACTCAGCTACATCGGGCCCAATTTGAGGGCCAGAACCATGATGGCTAGCGCTACGACCAAAAACGTTTTCAACGGCATTGCGTGAACCGATGCCTTCACCGGTTGAACCACGACCATGCCCTGAACTTACATCAGCGTAATTCTGGGGCGCAGTGTCGAATTTCTGCTTACAGGCGGGCGAACAGAAATAATAACGCACGTCCTCATAATCGCTATACCCCGCTGCGGTTGTAGGATCGACTTCCATGCCACAGACGGGGTCGATGGTCTTAGATAGAGTTGCCGTTTCCATGCTGATTTCCTCATCTTTCCGGACGGGAGAGGCGTATCTCTTTCATGCGATTGTTAAACTCGTGCAGGTCATGCCCTACGCGCTTACGCATCTCCGCGCCAGCACTTTGACCAGCGCACTCTGCAGCCAAGCTGGCATGGTGCGGCTATCCTTTTTCAAAGATTTCTGTCGATTCCGCCATACTGCAATTCCTCAACGCTGGCCAGGCTCGCAAACGTGCCCTGCGGGTGGTCATACCAACGGCGCTCGTTTTCTAGAACCACATCCGCACGCCGGCCACCACCGAGAACCGTCGGACAGATTCGCCTTCGCTCCGCGCGAAGTCCGCGCTGCCGCCGAAACTTTCGGCATAGGTGGCTCCAATATAAGGTGCAAACTCGCGCCGGAATTCGTAGCGCAGGCGCAAGCCAAGCTCCACGTCGTTGAGCCCCGACCCGATGCCGAATTCTTCCCGGCTTTGCAAGGCGGCATTTGCTTCAAGACGCGGTTGCAAAACCAGACGCTGCGACAGCAATATATTGTAAGCCCCCGTGAAACGCGCGGAGATTTGGCCATCCTCGCTCACAAAGAGGATTGGCTCGACCTCGAAGCGGTAAGGCGCCAGGCCCTGCACGCCCACGGCGCCTAAGAAGCGCGACCGGGTGCGGTCCCCGACGTAGCGCTGGTCATAACGCAGCCCAGCCTGAAAATCAAAAAACGGTGAAATCAACTTGCCGTAAAGGATTTGGGCATCAGCTTCTCCGCCTGCTGACGAAAGGTTTTGGCGGCCTTCGGTCTTGAACCAGATGCGCTGGTAATCGCCGCCCATCCATCCGAGGACGTCCCAGCGCCCCGTATAGGGTTCACCGCCGGTGCGTTGGATTTCAAGCAGGTCGAAGAGCAGGAACCGATGTTGTTCCTCATCGGCGACCGGACTTGGCCAACCGGATTTGTCAGGAGAAAGATTTGGAAGCGTGGTCATTCCCTTGCCGAGCGCCATGGGAGGCGCGCGCTGGGGCGCTGGGAGATTTGAAGGGGTACCCATGGACGGCATGGGCTTCATATCATACGTCGCAGGCCGTTTAGTGGCCGGAGAACTCGATGGAGTAGTCGTTGGCGAAGCAGCTTTCCTATCCCCCATGTTCATTCCGGCTGGGTCGGGCATTGAGGTGCCGCGTGTCTCGGCGGTTTGGGCCTTGGCGGCCAGTGGCGCGATAAGCACCCCGCCTATCGAACAGAAAAACATCAACGACAAACAGACTGGCGCGGTAATTTTCATAAGTTTCATGTGGGTTTCATGCCATCCCAACTTGGGAAACCTCGACCACGCGGAACATTCCCATCTCCATATGCAGGAGCAGATGGCAATGCATCGCCCACTGACCCGGCGCGTCGGCGGTAATGGCCACGGAGACGCGCTCGGCGGGCTTGACGTTGACCGTATGCAGACGTGGCTTGTATCGACCCGCGCCGTTTTCGAGCTCCATCCACATGCCATGCAAATGGATGGGATGCTCCATCATGGTGTCGTTCACCAGCGTGAGTCGCAACCGTTCGCCGTAGCGGAAGGGGATTGGCGTCTTGGCTTCCGAATACTTCTTGCCGTTGAACGACCATATGTAGCGCTCCATGTTGCCGGTGATGTGCAGCTCGATCTCCCGCTCCGGCTCGCGCTCGTCATAACCGGGCGTCAGACTCTGCAAATCGGTATAAACCAACACCCGCCGCCCGTTGTTTTCCAGGCCGCTGCCGGGTTCGCCGAGCCGGCTGCGGGTCGTCATTGGCACCATTGAGTTCCCAGAGCCATGGGTATCCGGCCCGTGCGAGACAGGCGTGCTGCCGGGGATTTTAGACGGGTTCATGCCATCCGAAGCCATTCCGATCGCGGCGTCAGGTGTCTTCATGCCGCCCATCGTCGCCATGTCGCCTTCGGAGGCCGGTGCGCCGGCCATGCCCGTCATGCCGTCCGCGCCCGTGCCTTTCGAGCTCACGTTCATGCCGGGCTTTTCCATGCCGGACATCTCCATGCCCATGTCGGCCATGGTGCGCACGAGGCGAGGACGCCGTTCGGGAATAGGCGCGCTCATGCCCAGCCGGGGCGCGAGCGTGCCGCGCACAAAACCGCTGCGGTCGAGCGACTCGGCGAAAATCGTATAGGCACGCTCCGCCGCGGGTTCCACGATGACATCATAGGTTTCACCGGGCCCGATGCGAAACTCGTCCATAACCACGGGCTTCACGTTCTGACCGTCGACCTGCACCAGCGTCATCTTGACGCCGGGTATGCGGACATCGAAATAGGTCATTGCGCCGCCATCAATGAAGCGTAAGCGCACTTTCTCGCCGGAACGAAACAGCCCCGTCCAGTTGGAAGACGATGGGAGGCCGTTGATCAGGTAGGTGTAGGTTGCGCTGGTTACATCGGCGAGATCGGTCGGATCCATACGCGTTTTGGTCCAGGCCAGTCGCTCTTTGATGGTCGGCAACAAGCCATCGTTCGCGATGTCGGAGAAAAGCTCGGGCATTGTGCGCTTTTGAAAGTTGTAATAGCCGGGCCACTCTTTGACATTGCTGATGATGGTTTCCGGCGAC
>Ga0209587_1000791_pt1 | contig 15285 bp, 15 predicted proteins | sample NGEPerD_2_FD_184512 | JGI IMG/M metagenome (GOLD analysis project Ga0209587, IMG submission 184512) | Arctic peat soil microbial communities from the Barrow Environmental Observatory site, Barrow, Alaska, USA - NGEE PermafrostL1-D... | ecosystem: Environmental > Terrestrial > Soil > Wetlands >... | reverse complement strand
CGCGACCTGGTGCTGAAGGTGAAGGAGCCGGTCGCCGAGGAGTACCACCGGATGCGCGAGGGGCAGACGCTCTTCACCTACCTGCACCTCGCGGCCGACAAGGCTCTGACCGAGGAGCTCATGGCGCGCAAGGTCACCGCGATCGCCTACGAGACAGTCGAGATGCCCGACCGCTCGCTGCCACTGCTCGCACCGATGAGCGAGGTCGCCGGCCGCCTGGCGCCGCAGGTCGGGGCCCACACCCTGATGCGGGCCCAGGGCGGGCGCGGAGTGCTGATGGGTGGGGTGCCCGGGGTGTACGCCGCCAAGGTCGTCGTGATCGGGGCCGGCGTCGCGGGCGCCAACGCCGCCGCGATCGCCCTGGGCATGCAGGCCGAGGTGCTGCTGCTCGACCGGAACGTCGCCCGGCTGCGCCAGATCGACGCGATCTACCAGGGCCACTGCCAGACGGTCGCCTCCAACGCCTACGAGATCGAACGTGCCGTGGCGGACGCCGACATGGTGATCGGGGCCGTCCTGGTGGCCGGGACCAAGGCCCCCAAGCTGGTCACGAACGACCTGGTGTCGCGGATGAAGCCCGGCAGCGTGCTGGTCGACATCTCGATCGACCAGGGCGGCTGCTTCGAGGACTCGCGGCCGACGACGCACGCCGACCCCACCTACCCGGTGCACGACTCCGTCTTCTACTGCGTGGCCAACATGCCCGGGGCGGTGCCGCACACCTCGACGTACGCCCTGACCAACGTGACCATGCCGTACGCCGTGGAGCTGGCCAACCGCGGCTGGCGTGAGGCGCTGGCGGTCGACCCCGCCCTCGCGCTGGGTCTCAACGTCCACGCCGGCGAGGTGGCCTACGCGCCGGTGGCCGAGGCCCACGGGATGGCCAGCCGACCCCTGGCCGAGGTGCTGTCCTGACCCAGGCACCTGCGCGACCGACGCCGCTGGCCCGAGCCGTCCGCGGCTACCTGCAGCACGTCGAGGTCGAGCGTGGGCTGGCCCGCAACACGCTGGCGGCCTACCGGCGCGACCTCGACCGGTACACCGCCTTCCTGGCGGGCCGGGGCGTCCTGGACGCGGCCGGGGTCACCGAGGAGGACGTGTCCGCGTTCGTCGCCGCGATCCGGACCGGGGACGACGACCGCCCGGTGCTGACGGCGTCGTCGGCCGCGCGCACCGTGGTCGCCGTCCGCGGCCTGCACCGGTTCCTCGCCTCCGAGGGCACGACCGGTGGCGACCCGGCCCGCGAGGTGCGCCCGCCGGCCACCCCGAAGCGGCTGCCGAAGGCCATCAGCGTGGACGCCGTCACGCGGCTGCTCGAGGCGGCCTCGGTCGGCGACACGCCCACCTCGCTGCGCGACCGGGCGATGCTCGAGGTGCTGTACGGCTCCGGCGCGCGGATCAGCGAGGCCGTCGGGCTGGACCTGGATGACCTCGCCGACCTCTCCGCTGCGGACGACGAGGGTGTGGCGGCGCTGCGCCTGCTGGGCAAGGGCCGCAAGGAGCGGCTCGTGCCACTCGGGTCCTACGCGGTCCGGGCGCTCGATGCCTACCTCGTGCGGGCGCGGCCGGTGCTCGCCGCCGGGGGTACCGGGACCCCCGCCCTGTTCCTCAACACCCGCGGTGGGCGGCTGTCGCGGCAGAGCGCCTGGACGGTGCTCGGCGCGGCGGCCCGACGGGCCGGGCTCGACGCCCACGTGTCGCCGCACACGCTGCGCCACTCCTTCGCGACCCACCTGCTCGAGGGAGGTGCCGACGTCCGCGTCGTGCAGGAGCTGCTCGGGCACGCGTCGGTGACCACGACCCAGATCTACACGCAGGTCACGGCCGACACGCTGCGCGAGGTGTACGCCGCCGCCCACCCGCGGGCGCTGTAGATGCTGCGTGCGCTGCTTCTCGGGGGAGCCCTCCTCCTCGGCACGGTCGCCGTCGCGTTCGCGCTGTTCTCCGCCGACGCACGCGACGAGAAGGACGTGTTCTCGCTCGCGGTCGGCGACTGCGTCAACGGTCTGGAGGCCGGCGGCGCCACCGAGGAGTACGCGAGCACCCCCGTGGTGCCGTGCAGCGAGCCGCACGAGGCGGAGGTGATCACGAGCTTCGAGCTCGACATGGCCGCCTACCCCGGCGAGGCGGAGGTGATCGCCGAGTGCGAGCGGCGGTGCGTGGACCTGATCGTGGCCGCGCTGCCCGACGAGGCCGACGCGGGGGCGATCATGCCGTTCTACTTCTACCCGACGCGCGAGAGCTGGGAGCAGGCCGACGACCGCACCGTGCACTGCCTGGCGATGCCCTCCGACGGCACCGCGACCGGGTCCCTGCTCGACCGGTGACCTCCCGCCCACTAGGGTCGCGTCCGCATCGACCGCCCGCCAGAGACGAGAAGTGAGTTCGTGAACAGCCCGACTCCCGGTGACACCACCGGCTCCGGCGACCGGCTCGGCCCGACCGGCCGGCCGCTGCCCGACTTCGACGTCCCCACGCCGCTGACCGCCCACGGTCCGGCGCGCATCATCGCGATGTGCAACCAGAAGGGCGGCGTCGGCAAGACGACGTCGACGATCAACCTGGGTGCCGCACTGGCGGGGTACGGACGCCGGGTGCTCCTGGTGGACTTCGACCCCCAGGGCGCGCTGTCGGTGGGGCTGGGCATCAACCCGCACGAGCTCGACGTCACGGTCTACAACCTGCTGATGGACCGGAACGCGAAGATCTCCGACGCGATCAAGACCACCCGCGTCGAGGGGCTGGACCTGCTGCCCGCCAACATCGACCTCTCGGCCGCCGAGGTGCAGCTGGTCGGAGAGGTCGCTCGCGAGATGGTGCTGGCCCGCGCCCTGCGATCCGTCGTCGACGACTACGACGTGGTGCTGATCGACTGCCAGCCGTCGCTGGGCCTGCTCACCGTCAACGCCCTCACCGCCGCCCACGGCGTGGTGATCCCGCTGGAGTGCGAGTTCTTCGCCCTGCGCGGTGTCGCCCTGCTGGTGGAGACGATCGACAAGGTCAAGGACCGGCTCAACCCGCGCCTCGAGGTCGACGGCATCCTCGCCACGATGTACGACAGCCGCACGCTGCACAGCCGCGAGGTCGTCGCCCGGGTGGTGGAGGCCTTCGGGGACCAGGTCTTCCACACCGTCATCGCGCGCACCGTGAAGTTCCCGGACGCCTCCGTGGCGGCCGAGCCGATCACCAGCTACGCCTCGACCAGCGCCGGGGCCGACGCGTACCGCCAGCTGGCCCGCGAGCTGATCGCCCGTGGTGACGCAGCCTGAGTCAGCCGTGAGCACAGCGCCCGCGCCTGGCACGGTCCCCTTCGAGGTGCGGCTGGAGAACTTCAGCGGCCCGTTCGACCTGCTGCTGGGGCTGATCTCCAAGCACCAGCTCGACATCACCGAGGTGGCCCTGGCACGCGTCACCGACGACTTCATCGCGCACATCCGTGCCCGCGGCGACGACTGGGACCTGGGTCAGGCCAGCGAGTTCCTCGTCGTCGCGGCCACCCTGCTGGACCTCAAGGCCGCCCGGCTGCTGCCTACCGGCCGGGTGGAGGACGACGAGGACCTCGCCCTGCTCGAGGCCCGCGACCTGCTCTTCGCCCGGCTGCTCCAGTACCGGGCCTACAAGGACGTGGCCACGACCTTCGCCGGCCGGATGGCGAGGGAGGGGCTGCGACAGCCGCGGGCGGTGCCCCTGGAGGCGCACCTCGCGGCACTGCTCCCCGAGCTCGTGCTCACGATCACCCGCGAGCAGCTGGCCCAGATCGCCGCCCGCGCACTGGCGCCCCGTCCCGCCCCGCCGGGCGTGGCGCTGGGGCACCTGCACGCCCCGGTCGTCAGCGTCCGCGAGCAGGCCGCGCTGCTGGTGGACCGGCTGCGGCGCCGGCGCAGCACGACCTTTCGCGCACTGGTCTCGGACGCCGACGGCACGACGGTGGTGGTCGCGCGGTTCCTCGCGGTGCTGGAGCTGTTCCGCGAGGGGGTGGTCAGCTTCGACCAGGTGACGCCGCTGGGTGAGCTGACGATCCGCTGGACCGGCAGCGACGCCGGCGAGGTGGGTGTGGAGGATGAGTTCGATCTCGATGGAGGACACCAGTGACCGATGACGCCGAGTCCCTGGAGGAGGGTCTGGACCTGGACGTCCTGCCCGGCGGTGCGCGCGCCGCCGTCGAGGCGGTGCTGATGGTCGTCGACGAACCCGTGCCCGACCTGACGCTGGCCGCCGCCCTCGTGCTGCCGCGCGACCGGGTGCGGGCGCTGCTGACCGAGATCGCCGCCGAGTACAACGAGCAGTGCCGCGGGTTCGAGCTGCGTGAGGTGGCCGGGGGCTGGCGCGTCTTCAGCCGCGGCGACTTCGCCGCCGTCGTCCAGCGGTTCGTGATCGACGGCCAGACGGCACGCCTGACTCAGGCCGCGCTGGAGACCCTCGCCGTCGTCGCCTACCGTCAGCCGGTCAGCCGCGCCAGGGTGTCGGCGGTGCGGGGGGTCAGCGTCGACGGCGTGATGCGGACCCTGACCACGCGCGGTCTCGTCGCCGAGGTGGGGCACGACCCGGAGACCGGGGCGATCCTGTACGGCACGACCGGCATGTTCCTGGAGAGGATGGGGCTCGGCAGCCTCGACGAGCTGCCGGCACTGGCGCCCTACCTGCCCGAGGCGGACGCCCTGGACGAGATGGTGGAGGGAAGCGCGTGACCCAGCGCAAGACCCGCCCGGCGAAGCGGTCGGCACCGGTCGACGTCCACGTGCCGGACGGCGTCCGCCTGCAGAAGGTGCTCGCGTCGGCCGGTGTCGGCTCCCGGCGGGCGTGCGAGCAGCTGATCGCTGCGGGACGCGTCAGCGTCGGCGGCTCCGTGGTGACCGAACTGGGGGTTCGCGTCGATCCTGCGACCGCCGTGATCCACGTCGACGGCATGCGTCTGCAGCTCGACACCACCCGGGTGTACCTGGCCCTGAACAAGCCGCGCGGCGTCGTCTCGACGATGCACGACCCGGAGGGCCGACCGTGCCTCGGCGACCTGGTCGGCCAGCGCAACGAGCGTCTCTTCCACGTCGGGCGGCTGGACGTCGACACCGAGGGCCTGCTGCTGGTCACCAACGACGGCGACCTGGCGCACCGGCTGCAGCACCCCTCCTACGAGGTCCGCAAGACCTACCTGGCCGAGATCCCGGGACCGGTCCCGCGCGACCTGGGCCGTCGGCTGCGGGCCGGGGTCGAGCTGGACGACGGCCCCGTCGCCGTGGACTCGTTCCGGATGGTCGACTCCCGGCCCGGCAAGGCGCTGGTGGAGGTGGTGCTGCACGAGGGGCGCAACCACATCGTGCGCCGTCTCCTGGCCGAGGTCGGCCACCCCGTTCTCCAGCTCGTGCGCACCCGCATCGGCCCGGTGTCGCTCGGTGACCTGATGCCCGGCAAGAGCCGGCCGCTGTCCACGGACGAGCTCGGCGCCCTGATGACCGAGGCCGGTCTCTAGCCGTGGCGGGCTGACGGTGGCGGTCCGGGCCATTCGGGGGGCGATCCAGCTCGACGTGGACGAGCGGGAGCACCTGCTCTCGTCGACCCGGGAGCTCGTGCGCGCCGTACTGGCGGCGAACGACCTGACCAGCGACGACCTGATCTCGATCCTGTTCACATGCACCGCGGACCTGCGGAGCGAGTTCCCCGCGCTGGCGGCGCGCGAGCTCGGGCTCGGTGACGTCCCGCTGCTGTGCACGGTCGAGATCGACGTGCCCGGAGCGATGCCGCGCGTCGTCCGCCTGATGGCCCACGTCGAGACCGACCGCGCCCGCGCCGCCGTCCAGCACGTCTACCTGCGCGGTGCCGAGGACCTGCGCCGGGACCTGGCCCAGTGACCGGCCCCACGACCACCGGCCGGGTGCGGACGACGGGCACCGTGCGTGTCGTGGGCGTCGGCCTGCTCGGGGCCAGCGCCGGGCTGGGCCTGCGCGCGCTCGGCGTCGATGTCGCGCTGGCCGACCCCTCGCCGTCCGCCCTGGCCCTGGCGGTCGACCTCGGCGCCGGACGCCGGGCCGCCGACGGCGACCGACCCGCCCTCGTGGTCGTGGCGACGCCACCGGACGTGACGGCCGACGTGGTGGCCGCGGAGCTGACGGCGCACCCCGACGCGGCGGTGACCGACGTCGCGAGCGTCAAGCACGGGGTCCGCGACGCGCTCGTCGCCTCCGGGGCCTTGCTCGCGCGGTACGTCGGCGGTCACCCGATGGCGGGGCGCGAACGGTCCGGAGCGGTGGCGGCCAGGGGGGACCTGTTCGTCGGCCGGCCGTGGGTGGTCGCCCCGGACGGCGCGGAGGAGTCGGCGGTCGGCGCGGTCGCCGACCTCGTCCTGGACCTGGGCGCCCTGCCGGTGGTGATGGGCGGCCGGGCGCACGACGACGCCGTGGCGCTCGTCTCGCACCTGCCCCAGCTCGCCGCCACCCTCGTCGCCGCCCGCCTGCGCGACGCCCCGGCGTCCGCCGTCGACCTGGCCGGGCCGGGGCTGCGGGACGTGACCCGGATCGCCGCGAGCGACCCCGCGCTGTGGGTGCAGATCCTCGCCGCCAACGCCGGCCCCGTGGCCGCCCTGCTGCGCGCGGTGCGCGACGACCTCGATGGGCTCCTGGGGGCCCTGGAGGCGCTGGACGGCGACCCCGTGGCCCCCGGCGCCCGCGCGGCGCTGGCCCGTGCGGTGGCGGCCGGCAACGACGGCGTCGCCCGGGTGCCCGGCAAGCACGGTGCGCCGCCCACGACGTACGCGCTGGTCACCGTGGTGGTGCCCGACCGCCCGGGCGAGCTCGGGCGGCTGCTCGCCGAGATGGGCGAGATCGGCGTCAACCTCGAGGACCTCCACCTGGAGCACTCGCCGGGGCAGCCGGTCGGGCTCGCCGAGCTGTCCGTGCTGCCCTCGGCCCGCGAGCACCTCGCGACGTCGCTCGAGGCCCGCGGCTGGGCCGTGCACTGACCCCAGTGATCGTCGGCAGCAAGTGGCTGTGATCACGACCACCTGCTGCCGACGATCACTGGGGTGGAACGAGGGCGAGCAGCTCGGCGTGGACGCCGGCCCGGGCGGCGACGAGGCCACGGCTGGACGCCGACCAGGCGCGGCCGTCGAGGTCGGTCACCGTGCCGCCCGCTTCGGCGACCAGCAGCGCGGGGCCGTGGGTGTCGCGACGGTCGCCGCGCAGGCGGATCGTCCCCGTCGAGCGGCCGTCGGCCACCTGGCACATCTGGATCGCCGCCGACTCCACGGTGCGCCCCAGCCAGCCGCGCGCGGCCACGGCCCCGACCAGGCGGGCGTTCGCGGTGACGATCCCCTTCGGCTCGGGGTCGACCGGCACGTGCAGCGCCGCGCCGTCCAGGTGCGCGCCGCCGCCGCGGGTCGCCGTCCAGCACCGGCCGTCGGACCAGACCGCGACGAGCTCGGGCTCGTCGCCCGTCCAGGCCGACAGCACCACCGACCACGGGCCGAGCCGCCGCGCGTAGTTGAGGGTGCCGTCCACGGGGTCGACGACCCAGGTGCGGGGGCTGGTCCCGCGCCGGTTCGCGTACTCCTCGCCGACCAGGCCGTCGTCCGGGCAGCGGGCAGCCAGCGTCTCGTCGACGTACCGCTCGACCGCCAGGTCGACGTCGGTGACGACGGCGCCGGCGAGGGAGCGCACGTCGCCCTTCGTCCGCTCGGAGACACCGTCCTGGCGGGCGGCGGCCAGCTCACCGCCGGCGGTGACGATCTCGGTCGCGACGGTCAGGGCGTCCATGGTCAGCACGCCTCCACGGTCCCACTACCCTCGTGGAGTGCCTGCCCCCCGTCGTCTCGTCGTCGCCGTCGACGGCCCCTCCGGCTCGGGCAAGTCGAGTGTCTCGCGTGCCGTGGCCACCAAGCTCGGGCTGGCGTTCCTCGACACCGGGGCGATGTACCGGGCGGTGTGCTGGTGGTGCCTCGACCGCGGGATCGACCTCGCCGACACCGACGCGGTGGCCGCCGCGGCGCGGGCGATCGACCTGGAGATGGGCACCGATCCGGAGGCGCCGACGGTCCGGGTGGCCGGCGTCGACGTCTCGGCCGACATCCGGACGACGGAGGTCTCGACCGCGGTCAGCGCCGTCGCCACGAACCTCGAGGTACGGGCAGTCCTGGGCGAGCAGCAGCGGCGAATCATCGCCGCGGCCGAGCGGGGTTGTGTCGCCGAGGGTCGCGACATCACCACGGTGGTCGCGCCCGACGCCGACGTGCGCGTCCTCCTGGTCGCCGACTCCCGCGCCCGCGTCGCGCGCCGGGCCCGTGAGCTGCACGGCTCGGACGACGAGGGCGCGGTGGCCGCGACCCTCGACCAGGTGCTGCGCCGCGACTCCGACGACTCGACCGTCTCGCAGTTCCTCACGGCGGCGGACGGCGTCGTGACGATCGACTCCTCCGCCCTCAGCTTCGAGCAGACCGTCGACGCGTTGCTGACCCTGGTGCGGGAGGCAGCGTGAGCGAGGTAGACCCGACCAGGGCGCTGCGGGCCGGGCTGGACGAGTACGAGCTGTCGGAGTCCGACTACGACCTGATCGAGAGCGACGGGCCCGGGCCGGACGCCGGTCCCTCGCGTCCGCTGCCCGTGCTGGCCGTCGTCGGACGACCGAACGTCGGCAAGTCCACGCTGGTCAACCGGATCCTCGGACGCCGGGAGGCCGTTGTCGAGGACGTGCCCGGTGTCACGCGCGACCGCGTGTCGTACCCGGCGAACTGGGCCGGCCGCGAGTTCACGGTGGTCGACACCGGCGGCTGGGAGCGGCAGGCCGCGGGGCTCGGACTGGCGGTGGCCGAGCAGGCCGAGGTCGCCGTCGACATGGCCGACGCGGTGCTGTTCGTCGTCGACGCCACCGTCGGGGCGACGGGAACCGACGAGGCCGTGGTGAAGCTGTTGCGCCGTAAGGGAAAGCCCGTGGTGCTGGCCGCGAACAAGGTCGATGACCTCCGCGGCGAGGCCGACGCCGCGCTGCTGTGGTCGCTGGGGCTGGGGGAGCCGTACCCGGTGTCGGCGGTGCACGGCCGCGGGTCCGGGGACCTGCTGGACGCCGTCCTCGAGGCGCTGCCGACGGAGTCCGCCGTGGCCGCCGCGAACGAGACCGGGCTGCGGCGGGTGGCCCTGCTGGGCAAGCCGAACGTCGGCAAGTCGAGCATGCTGAACATGCTGGCCGGCTCGGTCCGCGTGGTCGTCGACGAGGTGGCCGGGACCACCCGCGACCCCGTCGACGAGATCGTCGAGCTGGCGGGTCGGCCGTGGCAGTTCGTCGACACGGCGGGGATCCGCCGGCGGGTGCACCAGACGCGGGGGGCCGACTTCTACGCGTCGCTGCGCACCGCCGGGGCGCTGGAGAAGGCGGAGGTCGCCGTCGTCCTCATCGACGCCAGTGCGCCGATGACCGAGCAGGACACCCGCATCGTCTCGATGGTGGTGGAGTCGGGGCGCGCTCTGGTTATCGCCTACAACAAGTGGGACCTGATGGACGACGAGCGCCGACGGTACCTGGAGCGGGAGATCGAGCTCGACCTGGTGCAGGTGCAGTGGGCCCCACGGGTCAACGTCTCGGCGACGACCGGGCGGCACCTGGAGCGGCTGGTGCCGGCGCTGGACGAGGCGCTGGAGTCGTGGGACTCGCGCGTGCCGACGGGCCGGCTCAACGCCTTCCTCGGTGAGCTGATGTCCGCCCACCCGCACCCGGTGCGAAGCGGCAAGCAGCCGCGCATCCTCTTCGGCACCCAGCCGTCGACCCGGCCGCCGCGGTTCGTGATCTTCGCGTCCGGGTTCATCGAGGCGTCCTACCGCCGGTTCATCGAGCGACGGCTGCGCGAGACGTTCGGCTTCACCGGGTCGCCGATCGAGGTCGCCGTCAGGGTGCGGGAGAAGCGCCGTCGCTGACGTCTCAGCCCGGTGATCAAGGACCTCGTGCACAGGGTCGCGTGGACCGGACGGGACGTGAACCCTGTCGGGGCACTCCCACCAGCACGCGCTGCATTCTCGGGACTGGGCGACCGTCCGCGCCTTGACGGCGCTGGCAGTGGTACGTGACCGTGCTATGGACGGCTCGTGATGGGGAGGCGTGGACCATGGCCGACGTCCTCGACGGAGCACGCGAGGCGTTCGACGAGGGGATCTGGGGAGAGGCGCTCACGCGATTCTCAGCCGCTGACACCGAGCGGCCGCTCGTGGCCGCGGACCTGGAACGGATGGCGGTCGCTGCGCAGCTGGTCGGAGAGGACGAGCTGTCCGCAGCGACGTGGGAGCGCGCCCACCTTCAACTCCTCGACAGAGGCGAGGTCGAGCGGGCGGTGGGGTGCGCGTTCTGGCTGGCCTCCGGCCTTCTGAGCCGCGGCCAGATGGCGCGGGGCGGCGGTTGGGTCGGCCGTGCCCAGCGGCTGGTTCACGAGCACGGGCTCGACTGCGTTGAGCAGGGCCTTCTCCTGATCCCGCTGGCGCTGCGGGCCCTCGAAGAGGGCGATCCCGCCCAGGCTCACGACACGTTCGCTGACGCGATCGCCGTCGGTCGACGGTTCGGTGCAGCCGACCTGGTCACGCTCGGTCGGCTGGGACAGGGCCGCTCGCTCATTGTGATGGGGCGAGACGCTGAGGGCCTGGCGTTGCTCGACGAGGCGATGGTTGCGGTGACGGCGAAAGAGGTCTCCCCGATCGTGGCCGGCCGCGTCTACTGTGCGGTGATTCTCGTCTGCCAGCAGGCGTTCGACCTGAACCGCGCCCACGAGTGGACCGCGGCCTTGAGCCACTGGTGCGACGCCCAGCCCGACATGGTGCTCTTCCGGGGCCAGTGCCTCGTCCACCGCTCGGAGGTCATGCAGTGGCACGGGGAGTGGCCCAAGGCCCTCGACGAAGCGAAGCGGGCACGTGACCGCCTGTCCGATCCTCCGGGTCAGCCGGCGGTCGGGATGGCCTTCTACCAGCTGGGCGAGCTCTACCGGCTACGCGGCGACTTCGTCGATGCCGAGGCGGCGTACCGCGAGGCGAGCCGCCACGGCCGGGCGCCGCAGCCCGGGCTGTCGTGCCTGCGCATGATGCAGGGAGACGTCGATGAGGCTGGAGCGGCCATCCGCCGCATCATGAGCGAGCGCTGCGATCGAGTGACCCAGGCCAAGGTGCTGAGTGCCGGCGTCGAGATCATGCTGGCGGCCGGAGACGCCGGAGCCGCCGCCGAAGCAGCCACCAAGCTGACGGTGATCGCGGCAGACGTCGATGCCCCCGTGCTGCACGCGATGGCCATGCAGGCCGCCGCGGCCCTCTCACTGCACCGTGGGGATCCGAGAGCCGCGCTGGACGCTGCACAGCAGGCGACGTCTGCGTGGGCCGACCTCGAAGCCCCCTACGAGCACGCCCGGTCGCGGCTGCTCGGGGCGCTGGCCTGCCGCGACCTCGGCGATCGAGCTACCGCCCACCTCGAGGCCGACGCCGCCCGGCAGACGTTCGAACGGCTGGGTGCGGCGCCCGACATGGACCGGTTGGGAGCGCTGTTCCCGGCGGTGGCACCACCACCGGCCGGGAACCTGACCCAACGCCAGATCGAGGTGCTCGCCCTGGTCGCGGCTGGGAGAGCCAACCGCGAGATAGCCGCGGAGCTGAGCGTCAGCGAGCACACCGTTCGCCGACACGTCCAGGACATCTTCCACAAGATCGGTGTCACGTCACGCGCCGCCGCCACCGCCTTCGCGTACAAGCACGGACTCATCTGATCGGCGCCCCGTCCGTGGTACGGCCGTACCACGCGGCCGACACCAGCCACTTGGTACGTACGGGCGATGACTCGCCGTCCGGGTCGGTCATACGTTCCTGCCGAGACGTCAACCAGTCCCGAGCGACAGGAGCAAGCACATGTCCGTAGCCATGCTGATCGACAACCCTGACGGGTCGCAGGAGCTCTACGAGGCGCTCCGCGCCGAGATGCAGCTCGAAGGCCCGCCAGGCGGCGCCGTCCATGTCGCAGGGCCGGGCCCGACCGGCGGCTGGCGCGTCGTCGAGGTCTGGGAGTCCGTCGAGGAGGCGGGCCGATTCCTCAAGGAGCGGTTCCTGCCCGCCCTCGAGGCGCTCGGCTTCACCGGCCGGCCTCCACAGCCCCAGTTCTGGCCGGTCCACACGTGTCTGACGGCGGGCGCGCTCGACGACCACAGCCAGACGGCCGAGCGACAGCCGTGATACGCAACCGTGAGCCGGCCCGGAACCGGTGGAGGGTCGTGGCCCTGACGGTGGCGCCCGCAGCCTTGTGCGTGGCGCTCGTGGCGCATCCGTTCATCTCCGGACGACTGCCCAACGAAGCAGAGATCGCAGCTGGGGTCGCCGCCGACACGACGATGTGGGCGGTGGTGCACCTCGGGGCCAGCGTCGCGTCGGCCTTGATCGCCATCGCGTTCCTCGCCGTCCGGAGCTACCTCCAGGAGGCGGGCGAGAACCGGTACAGCGCAAGCGGAGTGCCGTTCGTCGTCATGGGCAGCACGCTGTTCGCCGTCCTGCCCGGGATGGAGTTCGCGCCACTGGCCGCCGCGGAGAGCGGCGCCTCGGCGGCGGAGATCGGGGCGGCGCAGACCGCGATCGGGAGTTGGTTCATTCTCGTACTCGTTGCCGGGGCGCTCACGTTCGCCGCTGGGGTGTTCCTGTTCGCGACCGCCATCTGGACGATCCGGGTCGCCGGCGCCGGGCTCACGACTGTCGTGGTCGCTGCGCTGGTCGTGATGGCCGTGACGCGGTTCGTCCCACTCTCCGTCGCCCAGTTCTACGTGCACAGCGCGGCTGCCCTGTTCGCGCTGTGGCCGCTGGCCTACCTCATGTGGACCCGGCCCGTGCCGCAGACCCAACCTGAAGCCGCCCTCAGCCGGGCCTGACCGTCGAGGCAGCCTCTCGAGCGGCCGGCCCTGCATTGCTGCAAGCGTCGTGAGTCGTCTTCGGAGCGAGGTGGTCGACCATGAAGCTCCGACCCGCCGGCGCGTGATCGCATCGCCGTCCTCACGAGCCCCTGCAGTGCAGTCCGGGATGAGGCCTTGAGCGGCGCCCCGTATGAGGGGGGCCCTGACCTGGCAGTTCAGGGGGCGGGGCAACCGGGACACCCCATGTCGCCGTCGCGCTCTCCATTGGCGACCAGCGCTGCCTGCTTCCCCAGCGCTCCGCTCGTGGGACGGCTGCCGTCGTGTTGAATGCGGGTCGAGGGGCCGGGAACTGTCGAGCGCGAGTTGACGACGGCATATCGCACCACCGTCTAGCTAGCATCGACTCGTTCCTCTACGACGGGAGGTGGACCTGGTGTCCATGAGCATCGATGTGGTGGCAGCGCGCGTCTCTCAGCGTGAGTGTGCGGGTCGCTGACCCGTACCTGACCACCTAGGTCAGTTCTGCGCGCTCGGCCAGCGGCCTGAGCGGGCGGATCGCGCCCTCGAGACGCGCCCGGGCCCTGTGCGACAGGCGCCCTTGCTCCGTCGTGCGTTCGCGCACGGCCCCACGTCGACTCGAGGAGCCACCCGATGTCTTGCCTTGCCGTGCTTCCGCACGCCCCGTTCCGTATCCCGTACCCCCACCTCAGGAGCCGGCGGTGATCCGCCCCCGCGGCGGGCGTCGACCCTTGGGCCACGACTTCGCGCGGCTGCTGTCGGCCAACGCCGTCTCCAACCTCGGTGACGGCGTCCGCCTTGCCGCCGGCCCCCTGCTGGTCGCGTCCCTGACCGACGATCCCGCCCTGGTCGCAGGGGCCGTCTTTGCCCAGCAACTGCCCTGGCTGCTGGTGTCACTACCGGCGGGCGCCTACGTCGACCGTCTCGACCGACGCCGCCTCGTCCTGGCTGTCAACCTGCTGCGGGCACTGGTCGCTGGCACGCTGGCCCTCGCGGTGGCCACCGGCACGGTCAGCATCCCTGTGGTCTACACGGCGTTCTTCCTCGTCGGGGTCGCCGAGGTCTTGGCGGACAATGCCTCCTCCGCCCTGGTCCCTGCCGTGGTCGCTCCGGAGCTCCTGCCGCGGGCCAACGCCCGGCTCGTGACGGCTTTCGTGGTCGGCAACCAGTTCGCCGGACCGCCGGTGGGGGCGTGGCTGTTCGTCGCGGGCGCCGCACTGCCCTTCGGGGTGGAGGCAGCTGGTTTCGTCCTCGCGGCCGTCCTGTTGAGCCGGATGCGTGGGCGCCCCGCCGCCCAAGTGATCGAGCCCCGACGCCGCGGCTGGCTACGTCGGGACGTCACCCAGGGCGTGCAGTGGCTCTGGCACCACCCCGGCGTCCGGCTGCTCGCCGTCGTCCTCGCCGTGATGAACGTGACGTTCATGACGGCATTCGCCGTCTGGGTCCTGTTCGCCCGGGACCGACTGGGCCTCTCCGGCGTCGGCTTCGGGTTCTTGCTCACAGCCAGTGCCCTCGGCGGCCTCACCGGAGCCGCGTGCACCGGTCGCCTGACCGACCGCTTCGGTGCGGCAGCGCTGCTGCGCGCCGGGCTGCTGATCGAGACGGCCGTCCACGGCGTCCTGGCGCTGACCCGCGACCCATGGGTGGCCGGCGCCACCATGGTGGTCTTTGGCGCACACGCCGCGGTGTGGGGCGTCGTCGTCGTCACCATCCGCCAACGCGTCGTCCCCGCGCACCTACTCGGACGCGTCAACAGCGTCTACTTCCTGCTCACCATGGGCGGCGCCGCCCTCGGCGCCCTCATCGGCGGTCTCCTCGCTCGCGAGCTCGGCCTCACTGCACCCTTCTGGATCGCCGCAGCCGGCAACACCCTGCTCATCCTCGCCGTCTGGCGCAGGCTCGCCGAGGCCGCGCTCGACCCACCGGCTGCTGATCCGCCAGACACCGGACCGCAGCCCTCCGACGGAGAGCGGGCCCAGCCGTGACCGGCTCCCAGGCGGCTGGCCGCGCCGACAATCCCAGCCTCGCGGTCGGCAGCGTGGATCACCGAGCACACCACGACCGACCTCACTCGGGCCACCCACCATCTGATGACTATCTCCCGGTCGGAAGTCGTGCCCGCGGACGTGGCCCTCGCAGTCCTGTCGCGGCCGCTGCCTACGCCGCGTACCGGGCGTGGACCTCAACCTTGCTGCGGTTCAACCGCACTCGCCCTTGCCTGGGTTGTTCGAGGTGGAGAGCCAGATCTCGGTCGACATGCGCAGCGGGTCGCCCGGGTTGGCCTCACGGGATCACGACCGCGATCGCCGGAAGTGGAGCCCCTCTTCCGGGCACTGATTGGCGCACGTCGTGACCACGGGACGGAGCCCAACACGCCGGCGCCGGCTCCGGGCGCTCGCGCCAGCGGCGGTGAAGGCCTCCTGCGGCGG
>Ga0209587_1000788_pt1 | contig 15320 bp, 15 predicted proteins | sample NGEPerD_2_FD_184512 | JGI IMG/M metagenome (GOLD analysis project Ga0209587, IMG submission 184512) | Arctic peat soil microbial communities from the Barrow Environmental Observatory site, Barrow, Alaska, USA - NGEE PermafrostL1-D... | ecosystem: Environmental > Terrestrial > Soil > Wetlands >... | reverse complement strand
ATTTACGGCCAGTTGCTCGATGCACACCGGCAGCCTCACAGGCCGCAGTCAACGTCGCACCACCGGCCATCACCACCCAGAACCGCGCCTGCTTAACGATCAGTTCCTTCTTAGTCGACATCCACAACACCTCAGATCAGAACGGGTGTTGCCACGACCGATTGAGCTCGCCGATCCACCCGAGGACAAGACGTGGGTCCAGCTGTTCTCAGCCCTGTTCAGTCTTGCGGTCGTGATCGTCGGGCCACTGGTCGCGTGGCGACTGCACGGTCGGCGCCTGACATGTATGGCCGTGCTGGGCGCCGTCGTCGGTGGATTCGTCCTCGGCAACGTCGTGGGAATGCTCGCCATGCTGGTGCTTGTCCCGCTGGTCTGGCTTGTGACCTCGGTGAGTGGCTCCGAGATCGCCGGGTTGATCGTGGTCGTGGTCCTTGTCGGCGGGGCGTTCGTCGCTCTCTTGGTGTGGCTGGTTGTCGACGGGGTAGGCGACCTCTCACCGTCGCGGCGCGAGCACCCTCGCCTGGATGTCGTCCGCTTCATCTCCGTGGCGGTCCTCGTGGTCTTCGCCATCGCGGTCGGGATCTGGACAGCAAGGAACCCCGGGGGCGAGACCGGCGAGGCCATCCTCTTCGCGATGATGGCCGGGGTGGGCGCCGCGATGATCGTGACGGGTGCGGAGGCAGCGACAAGTCTCGCTGCTCAAAGGAAGAGCGATACGGGAGTCCCCGGCCCGTAGGTCGGCGAGGCTGGCCGCGATTCAGTAGGGTCCGTCAACGTAACCTGTTGCTGCACAAGGGAAATCGCCCACCGGACTACCTCTTCAGGAGTGCCCGTGCCATCACGATGCGTTGGATCTGGTTCGTACCCTCATATATCTGGGTGATCTTGGCATCGCGCATCATCCGCTCGACCGGGAAGTCCTTGACGTACCCAGAGCCCCCGAGGAGCTGGACCGCATCGGTGGTGACCTCCATGGCCACATCTGACGCGAAGCACTTGGCCGCCGCGCCGAAGAAGCTCAGATCGGCATCGCCGCGCTGGGACTTGGCCGCCGCGACATAGACCATCTGACGGGCCGCCTCAAGCTTCATGGCCATGTCCGCCAACATGAACTGCACGCCCTGGAACTGGGAGATGGTCTTGCCGAACTGCGAGCGCTCCTTGACGTAACCCAAGGCAAAGTCCAGCGCACCCTGGGCGATCCCCACGGCCTGCGCCCCGATCGTGACCCGGGTGTGGTCCAGCGTCTTCAACGCGATCTTCAGCCCTTCGCCGGGCGCACCCACCATCCGGTCCCCCGGGATACGGCAGCCTTCGAAGATCAGCTCTCGGGTCGGCGAGCCTTTGATGCCCATCTTTCGCTCGAGCTCACCAAAGGTGAACCCGGGATCGGACTTCTCGACCACGAACGCAGACACGTTCGACCCCCGCTTGCCGTCGGGATCGGTCACCGCCAACACCGTGTAGTACTCCGATATGCCCGCGTTGGTGATCCACGCCTTCTGCCCGTTGAGCACCCAGTCGTCGCCGTCAGCCTTGGCGCGGCACCGCATCGCGGCGGTGTCGCTGCCGGCCTCACGCTCCGTGAGACCGTAGGAGAACATCGCCTCACCGCGGGCCACCGGAGGCAGGTACTTCGCCTTCAGCTCATCGGATGCCGAAAGAATCAATGGCATCGTGCCCAGCTTGTTCACAGCCGGGATCAGGGACGAGGACGCACAGACCCGGGCGATCTCCTCGATCACGATGCAGGTGGCGAGGGCATCGGCGCCAACGCCGTCGTAATCCTCGGCGATGTGGGGCGCGTGGAAGTCCGACGCGACCAACGCGTCGTAGGACGCCTGCGGGAACGTGCTCGTCTCATCGGCCTCGGCAGCGTGCGGGGCGATCTTGTCCTCGGCAACGTTGCGGACCGCTTCGCGCAGCGCCTCGTGGTCCTCGGAGATGGTGAAGAACGGAAAGTCGCTTTTGTCTGTGCTCACGATGGCCACAGTAGTCCGCGGAGGGCTACTTGAGGTCCGGCATGACCTTATTTTCGAAGAGATGGATTCCGGAGGTGTCGTAGGCCGCCTCGGAGAAGTAGGCGATCGTGTAACCGAGCCCCAGTGCCTTCAGCGCGAGGAGCTTCTCGACGACCTGTTCATGCGTGCCAACACCCGCGCCCCCGATCTGCCCGGCGATCTGCTTGTCGACGACCGCCTCGGACACCCCAGCCTTGAGGTAGTGGTCCCGCAGCCATGCAAAGCGCTCCTTGACGTCCTTCTCGGTGTCGCCGATGACGACGTCGATGTTGGTTGACCGGGTGATCTCGCCGAAGTCGCGACCGACATCCGCGCAGTGAGCCTCAAGGACCGCACTCTTGTGCTCGAACTCGGCGGCCGCGAAGTTCGTGTAGTCCGCGTACCGCGCGGCGATACGCAGGGTCTTCTTCTCGCCGCCACCGGCGACCCACATCGGTATGCCGTTGAGCGCGGACCCGGGTTGGGTCGTCCCCTGCAGCGGGCGTGGAGCACAGATCGCCCCGTCGACCTGATAGTGCTTTCCGTCCAGGGTGGCCGATCCCTTGGTCCACATGTCGCGGAAGATCTGAACCCCTTCTTCGAGCGCCCCGAGCCGGTCGCCGGCTGAGGGGAAGCCGTATCCGTAGGCCCGCCACTCGTGCTCGTACCACCCCGCGCCGATGCCCATCTCGAGACGACCCTCCGAGATGATGTCGACCGTCGCAGCGACCTTGGCGAGGTAGGCGGGGTTGCGGTACGTCATGCACGTGCACATCTGCCCCAGCCGGATCCGGCTCGTCACGGCAGCGAACGCGGCCATCAGCGTCCACGCCTCGTGGGTGGCCTCCTGGGAGGGGACCGGCACCGTGTGGAAGTGGTCGTAGACCCAGATCGACTCCCACAGGCGGGTCATCTCGGCGCGCTCGGCCAGACCTGCCATGACCCCCCAGTGCTGGTCCGGCTCGATGCCCGCGAGATCCATCCGCCAGCCCTGGGGAACAAAGAGGCCAAATCGCACTGAACTTCTCCCTCACTCAACGGAACAACACCAGACGGCAAGGCTACTGTGCGGCCATGGCGACCACGATCTCAGGCAGTGTCCCGAACCCGGTCTCGGACCCTGCGGTGATCCGCAGGCTTCTCACCACTCCCGCCACGTGGGCCGTGGTCGGGCTGTCCACCAACGTCACCCGGACGGCATACGGCATGGCAGGGTGGATGCATGCCGCCCTGGGACATCGCATCATCCCGGTGCACCCACGGGCTGCGGAGGTGTGGGGCGAGCCCGGCTACCGCGCCCTGACGCAAATCCCGGACGGCACCGTCGTCGCCGTGGTGGACTGCTTCGTCAACTCGTTGCGGGTCGGCGAGGTCGTTGATGAGGCGATCGCCAACAAGGAGCGGCTGGGCATCGAGGCCGTCTGGCTCCAGCTCGGGGTGATCGACCAGGACGGCGCCCAACGCGCACTCGACGCAGGTCTGGACGTCGTGATGGACGCGTGTCCGATGATCGAGTACCCCAAGCTGAGGTGAGTGCCGACTGCGAGGAGGGTCGGCGAAGGCGTTCAGCCGAGCGGCATCCCGAACCCGGTGGGGTGCGCACGCCTGGCCCGCAGCCGCTCACCCTTGGCATGTGCCTCATCACGCAGCGTGCCCTGGAAGGCAACCACTTTCGCGCGCAGCGAGACCGCGTCTCCATCCACTCCCGCGGCCAGTATCCGCACCGCCAACAGCCCTGCGTTGCGTGCGCCCCCCACCGAAACCGTCGCCACGGGGATACCCGCAGGCATCTGCACGATGGACAACAGCGAGTCCATCCCGTCGAGGTACTTCAACGGCACCGGGACCCCGATGACCGGCAGCGGAGTGAGCGCGGCCAGCATCCCGGGCAGGGCGGCGGCACCCCCCGCCCCGGCGATGATCACCCGCAGGCCACGATCGACGGCACTCTGTCCGTACGCTACCGTCTCCTCGGGCATCCGGTGCGCCGAGACGACATCGGCCTCGTAGCCAATCCCGAACTCCTCCAACACTTTTGCGGCTTCTTCCATGACAGGCCAGTCGCTGTCGCTGCCCATCACCAGTCCCACCACTGCGGTCGGGTCGCTCATTCGGTGATCACTCCCTGTAAATAGTCGCTCGCATGGTTGGCGCGCGACCTCAGGTCATCGAGGTCGGCACCGCTGAGGTTGACGTGTCCGATCGTGCGACCGGGCCGGACGCCCTTCCCGTACAAGTGAATCTTGAGTCCGGGGTCACGCGCCATCAAGTGACGATATGCCGGATACAGCTGGACGTGGTCGCCACCCAGAACATTGCCGGTGACCGTCCACGGCGCGCGCGGGCTGGTGTCTCCCAGCGGAAGATCGAGCACCGCCCGCAGATGCTGTTCAAACTGGCTGGTCACCGCGCCGTCGATGCTCCAGTGCCCGCTGTGGTGGGGCCGCATCGCCAGCGCGTTCACCACGTATGCCGGGTCGCCGGTCTGCGCGTCCCTCACCTCGAAGATCTCCATCGACATCACACCGGTGACCCCGAGCTCTCCGGCGATGCGCAGACCCGTTTCGGTGGCCATGGCGGCAAGACCGGGATCGAGATCTGGCGCCGGTGCAAGAACCTGGGTGCAGATGCCCTCGGTCTGGACGGTCTCCACGATCTGCCACGCGGCGCCCTGACCAGAGGGGCTGCGGGCAATCAGCACCGCCAGCTCCCGGACGAAGTCGACCTTCTGCTCGGCCAACAGCCCGCCGACAAGCTGCCCGCTGCCCCGCCCGACATCACGTGCCACGTCCGCGAGCCAGTCGGCCACCTCGTCAGGGGAACCGACGACACGAACCCCCTTGCCGTCATACCCGCCCCTGGGGATCTTGACGACAACGGGCCAGCCCACGTCGTCACCAAAGGCCTGCAACGACGCGGAGTCGCTGACCTGCGCCCAGCGTGGGCATGCCACCCCGAGCTCGGTGAGCCGCCGACGCATCGCCAGCTTGTCCTGGGCGAACACGAGGGCGGCTGGCGAGGGATGCAGGACGACGCCGTCGGCCTGAAGCGCAGACAGGACCTCGGCCGGAACATGCTCGTCGTCGAAGGTGAGGACGTCGCACTCGCGCGCGAAGGCACGCACGGCTTCGACGTCGTGGTGATCTCCAACGGCAGAGGAGGGGATCACCAGCGCCGCGGACTCGCCGGCTGACTCCGCCAGAACCGACAGCGTGATCGACAGCCCGACCGACGGCGGCTGGCACATTCGCGCGAGCTGACCGCCACCGATGATGCCGACGACGGGGAACCCACCAGGTGCACGTTGCGGGCGTCTCACGGACGGCAGCCTATCGGGGGCGAGCCCAGGCCGGGGGCGACCCAGGCCGGGGGCGACCCAGGCCGGGGGACCCAGGAGGTCGTTCCGGCTTCGGAGGCTAGGCTCTTACCGTGCCGACAGACCGCCCTCGACTGCTCGACCGCGCTCGCGGGGCGATCGACGTCCTCGTGCGCGAGATGCTCAAGTTCGGCATGGTCGGCGCCCTGGCGTTCGTGATCGATCTGGGCGGCTACAACGTCCTCGTCTTCGGGCCGCATCTGCTGGGGTTGCTCGGCGAGGGGGACACGGCCGGGGTGCTCAACGACAAGCCCCTCACGGCCCGGATCATCTCCGCGTCGGTGGCAACCGTCGTGGCGTGGCTCGGCAACCGGCTGTGGACCTTCCGGCGCCGTCGCAACCGGCAGGCAAGCCACGAACTCGCGCTGTTCGTGTTCTTCAACGTCGTCGCCATGGTCATCGCCGTCGTCTGTCTGGGTTTCTCTCGCTACGTGCTCGACCTGCACACCCAGCTGTCCGACAACATCACCAACATCATCGGGATCGGCATTGGCACCCTGTTCCGGTTCTGGACCTATCGCAAGTTTGTGTTCGGGGGCGATGCCCTCGTGGAGCACATCGACACGCGTTAGCCCGCGTTGGTCCGCGTTGGTCCGCGTCGGTCCGCGTCCGGGCTGGTCCGCTGGTCCGAGCTAGTCTCGTGAGTCGGGATCGGCCTCGGAGAGGAACAGCGCAAAGATCGCCGGCTGAGCCTGGATCAGCTCGAGGCGACCACCGTTGGCCTCGGCCAGGTCGCGCGCCAGGGCCAACCCCAGACCGGAGCTTTTCGCCGTGCTGACCGATCGTTCGAAGATGTGCGGCGCAATCGCCGCGGCCACCCCCTCTCCTTGATCGCTGACCTCCACCACCACCGAGGGGCCACTGCGCCGGGCGTGCACATCCACCGTGCCACGACCGTGAGCCAGGGAGTTCTCGAACAGCGTCGACAACACCTGCGACAGCGCCACCGGAGTGGCCAGCACCCGGAGACCGCGCTGACCATGGACCCGCACGCTGCGTCGAGCCTGCTCGAAGGCAGGCTGCCACTCCCTCTGGAGGGCGGCGATCACGGAGTCCAGTGACACCGAGGGCGGTGACGCAACATGACCCTTCCGACTCCTCGACAACAACTCGTCCACCACTTTGGTGAGGCGCTCGACCTGCGCGATCGCGATACCGGCCTCTTCCTTGACAACCGCGAGGTCGTCGGTCACGCCGATCTCTTCAAGGCGCATGAGCAACGCGGTCAATGGCGTTCGCAGCTGATGCGAGGCGTCCGAGGCAAAGTCACGCTCCGAGGCAAGTGAGCGGGTCATCTGCAGGGCGCTGCGCGACAAGACCTCCGCGATGCGGTCGACCTCGCCGATGCCGGTGACCAGCGGCTGGAACCTGGACTCGCCCGCGCTGAAGCGTTCGGCCCGATCTGCCAGCTGGGCCATCGGCTCGGCATACCTGCTGGCCTGCAACCAGGCGACGATCACGCCCACAAGGACGGCCATCACCGACAGCGCCGCGATGACAGCCAGCAGCCGAACCGGCACCGGCGGCAGGTCTGGCCGGTCGAGCCACCCGCGCAGGCGCGTGGCGTGGTCGGCCATCACCCACCAGCCGGCCGCCCCCAGCGGAAGACTCATGATCAGCACCGAGAGCAGGACGGCCGCGAAGGTCGACCGAACCAGCTGGCGGCGCATACGAAGTGGTCAGCCTTTCCCGTCGCGTTCGAACCGGAAGCCGACGCCACGCACCGTCGCGATGTACCGCGGCTGGGCGGCATCGTCGCCCAGCTTTCGGCGCAGGACGGAGATGTGCATGTCGAGAGTCTTGGTGGACCCGAACCAGGCAGTCTCCCAGATCTCGCGCATCAGCTGCTCGCGAGACACGACCTTGCCCTGCTCACGCACCAGAACACGCAACAGGTCGAACTCCTTGGCGGTCAGCTGGAGCTCTTCATCGTTGAAGTAGGCACGACGGCCATCGGGGTCGATGCGCACCACTGCGCCGGCCGAGCCGACTTCGGTGGGGTGGCGCCGCAGGAGGGCACGGACACGGGCCAGCAGCTCGGCCAGGCGGAACGGCTTGGTGACGTAGTCGTCAGCGCCGGCATCGAGCCCGACCACCAGGTCCACCTCGTCGGCCCGGGCCGTGAGGATCAGTACCGGAACGCTGCGCCCGTCGGCGCGGATTCGTCGACAGACCTCCAGCCCGTCGACGTACGGCAGACCCAGGTCGAGCACGACGAGGTCGGGGTTCTCGTTGGCACCTTCGAGCGCGGCGCGGCCATCGGCGCGGACGTCGACCTCGTAGCCTTCCCGCCGCAGAGCGCGGGCCAGTGGCTCCGAGATCGCCGGATCATCCTCAGCAAGCAGAACACGGGTCATGATCGCATCGTAGAGACCATTCTGCCGTTCAGCGACCAGGCCAGCGGGCCTGTCGCTTTTCGGCAAAGGCTGCGACGCCTTCCGCACGGTCGCCTGAGAAGGCCGTGGCACGCCAGCAGCCGTCCTCAACCTCGATCCCGGTCGCCAGATCGACGTCGCTGCCGAGCCGCATCGCACGCTTGGCCTGGCGAAGCCCGACCGGCGAGTTTGCCGCGATCTGGGCAGCCAGCTCGAGTCCGCGGTCACGGGCAGCACCCGCGTCGAGCACCTCATCGAGAACGCCCAGCGCAGCGGCCTCACTGGCCGGCATCCGACGAGCGGTGAAGATCATCCCGGCCGCCCTGGACCAGCCGATCCGACGCGTCAGCAGCTGGGTGCCGCCGCCACCGGGGATGACGCCCACAGACACCTCGGGCAGGCCGACCACCGCGGCCGATCCGGCGATGATCAGGTCGCAGGACAGCGCGATCTCGAGGCCACCGCCGAGGGCGTACCCCTCGACCACGGCGATCGAGGGCATCGGCAGGTTCAATACGCCGCCGTATGCCGCACGCGCCACCGGCCGCTGTTCCATCAGGTCGGCGTCGGTGAACGAGTTGCGTTCCTTGAGATCGGCGCCCACGCAGAAAGCCTTCGGGCTGGTGCTCGTGATCACCACCACGCGAACATCAGGGTCGGCCGAGAGCTCGGCGCAGGCGGCGCCCAGCTCTCGGGCCATCTGCGTCGACACGGCGTTCATGGCCTCGGGCCGATCCAGCGCCAGTTCCGCGATGTGGCCACCGGGGCCATGCCGGGTGATCTTCACCATCGGTCGGGTGGGGGTACTCGACTCACTCATCAACCCAGATCTCCTTGGTCTTTGCCATCGTCGCCGGCCTCGTCATCGTCGCCGGCCTCGTCATTGGGCATCATGCCGCGGCGCCCCGACGGATCAGCTCGTCGCAGGTTCCAGGGGGTCACCGGTCCGATCCCGCGCAGCGTCCGGCGACGCAGGGGGGACATCTCGAAGCCGGACGTGCTCGCCAGCGAGGCGGCCATCGCATCATCGACCAAGACCGTTCCAGGCCTCGCGACCGCTGTCAGCCGGCTGGCGCGGTTCACGGTGATCCCGAAGACATCACCGAGTCGTGACACCACCTGCCCGCTGGCCATACCCACACGGACATCCGGCAGGAGGTCGTCCTCGGTCATGGCCTCCACCAGGTCGAGCGCGATCGCAGCAGCAGGAGCGATGCCCCTGGCCACGAACAGGACCTCGTCCCCCACGGTCTTGATGACCCGGCCCCCGTGCGCGGTCACGACGTCAGACGCCAGCGCCTCGAAGCGCTGCACCACACGTGCCAGGTCGCGTTCGGAAAGTCGACGCACGAGGCGGGTGAACGAGACGAGGTCAGCGAAGCCCACACAGCGCACGACTCCCGAGCTGTCCATCGTCGGCTCTGAGTCGGAGAGCATGCGCGAGATCGCGGCCGACAGATGGCGGCGCCAGGCGTAGACAAGCAGCGGTTCCAGATCATCGGCGATGTCCGCCAGCTTCCTGGCAGCTGCGCGAGCGGTCGCCGGATCCGGCACGGCGCGCGTCGTGTCCGGCTCGACGCCGGTACCTCTGCTCTCGGAAGCACCTGTGCCCTCGGAGGCCCTGCCCTGCGTGGTGGGGGGCAGCTCACCCATGGCCTCACCCATGGCCTCACCCAACGCCTCGGCCATCAGCTGGGTCTGCCACACGGCCAGCCGATCGGTGGTCCGGGCCAACGCTCGCGTCATCGACAGCGCCGTCCGCTGATCGAAGACGCCATCACGCACGAGTTCCGCGACTGTTTGCAATGCCATCGCGTCCGTCTCGGTGAACACCGTGTCCTCGTCCCCGACGTTGGGGAACCCCAGCGCGTGCCAGAACTTGCGAGCGCTTCGCAGGGACACCGAGGCCCGGGCGCTGACCTCGCGAGGACGCATCGAGCGCCCCTGACCGAGCAGGCGGGCCTCCACGTCGTCGGCTGCTGGCGATAGTCCACCAGCGAGCTCGTCGGGCAGACCGGGGCGATGGCGACCGGCACGGGGCATCTCAGGTGCACCCACTCCGTGCCGTCGGGACGATCATGACCCGATCATGCCGTGTTTCCCGCCAGCGGTGGCGACCGACGCACATGCACCACGTCTCCGGCGGCATGGGCGGTGCTCAACCCCCCAACCCGAACCACCAGTCGACCCGCGTCATCGACCCCCGTCGCGGCGCCCCGGGTAACCCGGCCATCGGGTTGGTGCACGTCCACGTCCAGTCCGATCGTCAGACAAGCGGAGCGGTATGCCGCACGCACGGCATCCAGCGCGCCGCCGCCTCCCGACCAGGCTCGCAGGAGGGCGGCCAACGCGCTGAGATAGCTCACGACGACATCCTCGCGACGGACGTTCCCGGCGCCACACAGAGCCAACGACGTCGCCGTCTCCACGGGGAGCTCGGCGCGCGTCTGGTCGATGTTGGCGCCCGCCCCGATGACCACCAACCCACCGCCAAGCACCGTCTCGCAGAGGACACCCGAGATCTTGAGCCAAGGCGCCTCCGGGTCGTCGGGCTGTTCCTGCACCAATACGTCGTTCGGCCACTTGAGCCCACCAGCCACGTCGGCGACGTCCGCCAACGCCTGCCGCATGGCCAAACCGGACAGCAGCGGCAGCCAGCTCGCGTCGCCGGTTCGGTCCACCGGCAGGGGAACCAGGCATGACACGGCGATCGATGCGCAGGCAGGCGCCTGCCACTGACGCGACAGTCGTCCCCGGCCGGCGCTCTGATGATCGGCCAGCACGACGCGCCACGCTCGTGCGGCTCGGAGCGCCTCACGATTGGTGGAGTCGAGGGAGGCATGGACATCGACCTCCAGCCACGGGTTTGGCGGTTTGGTCGATGCCGCTTTCACGGACTGGGATTCGAGAGGCTCGCGCACAGACCTAAGGCTAGGCTCCCGCCATGGCTGATGTAGTTCTCAACGACGGCCCCTCCGTGGCCGGGTCCGACCCCGCGCCCGACCCTGCCGCCTCCGCGCCCGACCCTGCCGCCTCCGCGTCGGATATCCACACGACGGCCGGCAAGCTCGCTGACCTTCTCCGGCGTCACGACCAAGCTCTGCATGCCGGGTCGACCAAGGCGGTCGAAAAGCGTCATGCCCTCGGAAGAAAGACAGCACGCGAACGGGTCGACCAGCTGATGGATGAGGGTTCCTTCGTCGAGGTCGACGAGCTTGGCCGCCACCGGTCGACGGCCTTCGGTCAACAGAAAAATCGGCCGTATGGCGACGGCGTCATCATCGGCTTCGGCACGGTCGACGGTCGACAGGTCTGCGTGTTCTCCCAGGACTTCACCGTCTTCGGCGGATCCCTGGGTGAGGTGTTCGGCGAGAAGATCGTCAAGATCATGGACCTGGCGATGAAGATCGGCTGCCCGGTCATCGGCATCAACGACTCCGGCGGCGCCCGCATCCAGGAGGGCGTGGTGGCGCTGGGCCTCTACGCGGAGATCTTCCGTCGCAACGTCCACTCCTCCGGCGTCATCCCGCAGATCTCCCTGGTCATGGGCCCCTGTGCCGGCGGCGCGGTCTACTCCCCCGCGATCACCGACTTCACCGTGATGGTCGACCAGACCTCACACATGTTCATCACCGGCCCCGACGTCATCAAGACCGTCACCGGCGAGGACGTCGGTATGGAGGAGCTCGGCGGCGCCCACACACACAACTCCAAGTCCGGTGTGGCGCACTACATGGGTCTGGACGAGGACGACGCCATCGACTACGTCAAGGCGCTGTTGTCATACCTGCCGTCCAACAACCTCGAGGACTCCCCCTCCTTCGAGTCGGACGTCGACGACACCGCCGGCGAGGTCGACACGGACGATGCGTTCCTGGACACCTTCATCCCGGACTCGGCCAACCAGCCGTATGACATGCACACCATCATTGAGCACATCGTCGACACCACAGACGACGGCTCCCCCGACTTCCTCGAGGTCCATGCCCTGTTCGCCCAGAACATCATCTGCGGCTTCGGCAGGGTCGAGGGCCGTGCGGTGGGTGTGGTCGCCAACCAGCCCATGCAGCTGGCCGGCTGCCTTGACATCGACGCCTCCGAGAAGGCCGCACGGTTCGTGAGGACGTGCGACGCGTTCAACGTCCCTGTTCTCACGTTCGTGGACGTCCCGGGTTTCCTGCCGGGCACCGACCAGGAGTGGAACGGCATCATCCGTCGCGGAGCCAAGCTCCTTTACGCCTACGCCGAAGCCACGGTCCCGCTGGTGACAGTCATCACCCGCAAGGCCTACGGCGGCGCCTACGACGTCATGGGCTCCAAGCACCTCGGCGCCGACATGAACTTTGCCTGGCCCACGGCGCAGATCGCCGTCATGGGCGCTCAGGGTGCAGTCAACATCCTCTACCGCAAAGAGATCGCCGAGGTCATTGCTGCCGGTGGTGATGTCGACGCCATACGTCAGCAGTTCATCACGGAGTACGAAGACACCCTGGCCAACCCGTACATAGCCGCGGAACGCGGTTACGTCGACTCGGTGATCCCACCGTCACACACTCGATCCTCAGTCATCAAGGCGCTTCGCGCACTACGCAACAAGCGCGAGACGTTGCCGCCCAAGAAGCACGGGAACATACCGCTCTGATGGGGCGAATCCATATGACTGACAACAATTTTCGGGGCTCACAAGGCACCCAGCGGCTGGAGGCGACCGCCACGCCGGTGTGCCTCGTCCGTGGCATCGCCTCACCCGAGGAGCTCGCTGCCCTCGTCACCATCTTCGCCGCAGCGAGCAGCAACGGCGCACCTGATCCAACGGATCGCCTTCCCATGGCGAATGCGAGGTTCAAGCAACCGCCTTGGGGCTCGCCCCGCCGGATGATGCGTACGACACCCCCCCACGGTCCCGGCGGCTGGCGCGCATCGACCCGCCCCCGCTGATACATCTCTCCCGACGGGAGACTGCGGTACGTTCCACCGGTGACCACTGACGCTCCCGCGCCTGACGCGCGCCGCACCACCGACGTTGACCGCATCGCGAACGAGTACCTCGACGCGGTTGTCGAGCTCAGTCCCATCACCGCGACCATGTTGGGGATTCCCGGCCGGGACGAGGACCTCGACGATTTCTCGCCGGCCGGCTACGCGGCGCTCTCCGACCTTCGCCGCGCGACCCTCGACGCACTGGCCGGGGCCGAGGCTGTCGACGCCATCGATCGCGTGACCATCTCCGCGATGACCGAGCGTCTCGGCCTGGCAGAGGAGACCTATGCCGCCGGGCTCGACGAGATGAGCCTCAACGTCCTGGCCTCTCCGCTTCAGTCGATCCGCGGCATCTTCGACCTGATGCCCACCCAGACGGACGCGCACTGGGCGACGTTCGCAGCACGCATGACAAAGGTCCCGGCAGCGCTCGACAGCTACGTCGAGTCGCTGCGTTCGGCCGCGGCCAAGGGCCTGGTGAGCCCGAAGCGGCAGGTCGAGGCCTGCGCCGCTCAGTGTGTCCAGTTAACCGCCACGGAGGGCTATTTTTCAAATCTGCTCAGTGCCAACCTGGTCGAGAACCCCAAGACAGGCAAGGCCGCGCTCACCGGCGACGTCGCGGACGCGCTGCGCACCGCAGTAACCCAGGCGTCCTCTGCCTACACCCGGCTCGGCGAGCTCCTGCTCGACGAGCTGCTGCCGCAGGCCCAGGCAGCCGATGCCTGCGGTCGCGAGCGCTACCAGCTCATGTCACGGGACTTCCTCGGCTCCACCGTCGACCTCGAGGAGACCTATGAGTGGGGTCAACAGGAGCTGGCCCGGATCACCGCCGAGATGGAGGCCGTGGCCGAGCAGATCATGCCCGGCGCCACCATCAAGGAGGCCATCACCATCCTGGACTCCGACCCCCGATACCAGTTGCATGGCACCGACGAGCTCAAGGCGTGGATGCAGGGCAAGGCCGACGAGGTCATCACCAACCTGGCCGGCTCGCACTTCGACATCCCCGAGCCGGTACGCACCATCGAGTGCATGATCGCCCCTACCCAGCTGGGCGGCATCTACTACACGGGGCCGTCCGAGGACTTCAGTCGTCCGGGTCGCATGTGGTGGTCCGTGCCCAAGGGCATCAGCGAGTTCGGTACCTGGCGCGAGCTGACGACCGTCTACCACGAGGGCGTCCCCGGCCATCATCTCCAGGTCGCCCAGACGGTGTACCGGTCCGAGCTTCTCAACCGCTGGCGACGCATGGACGCCTGGACATCCGGCCATGGTGAGGGCTGGGCGCTCTACGCCGAGCGTCTGATGGCGGAGCTGGGCTATATGGACGACCCCGGCAACCGCATGGGCCTGCTCGACGGCCAGTCGCTGCGTGCAGCACGCGTCGTCCTCGATATTGGAGTCCACTGCGGCTTCGAGGCTCCCGCAGAGGTCGGCGGTGGCGAGTGGACCTATGACAAGGCCTGGGAGTTCTTGCAGAACCACGCCAACATGGCCGAGGGCTTCTTGCGCTTCGAGCTCGATCGCTATCTCGGCTGGCCGGGTCAAGCACCGTCCTACAAGATCGGCGAGCGGCTCTGGCTCCAGCTGCGCGACGAGGTCAAGGCCCGCGAGGGAGATGCCTTTGACATCAGGGCGTTCCACCGTCGCGCGCTCGACATCGGCGGCGTCGGCCTCGACACCCTGCGCGAGGCAGTGCTCGGATAGCCTGCGCGCATGGTCTCTCCTGAAGTGCCCCTCGTTCTTGCTTCGGCTTCCCCCGCGCGGTTATCGACGTTGGCACAGGCTGGCGTGACGTCGTACGTGCTGGTGAGCGATGTGGATGAGGATCTCGTTCTGGCACAAGCCGTTTCACACTTCGGCGAGCTGACGCCACCGGACGTCGCGCTCGTGCTGGCACGGGCCAAGTGCGAGGCCGTCGCCGGTCGTCTGTCCGATGACTCCCGCCCCGAGGACGCCCCCATCGGCGCGTTGGTCCTCGGCTGCGACTCAGTGCTCGAGCTCGACGGTGAGCTGCACGGCAAGCCAGCCGACGAAGCACAGGCGACCGCTCGGTGGCAGCGGATGCGTGGCAGCTCCGGCGTGCTGCACACCGGCCACTGGCTGATCGACGACCGGGACGACAGCGACGGGGGCACCCGCGCGACTCTGGGCGCCGTCGCGTCGACGACCGTCCACTTCGCAAACGTCAGCGACGAGGAGATTGCGGCGTACGTCGCGACCGGCGAACCGCTGAACGTCGCGGGAGGCTTCACGATCGACGGTCTGGGCGGTCCCTTTGTCGCCGGCATCGAGGGCGATCACCACAATGTCGTCGGCATCAGCTTGCCGTTGCTGCGCGAGATGCTCGCAGAGATCAACGTCAACTGGTTCCAGCTGCAATCCTGACTGTCAGGACATGGTCTCCCTGAGCGTCAGAACATAGTCTCCCTGAGCGTCAGGCTTTCGGGACCAAGGACTGCCGGCGGACGCAAAAGAGCCCCCGACCGGTGTTGCCGGTGGGGGCTCTTTCACAATGTATGTCCGGCGGCGTCCTACTCTCCCACACCGTCACCAGTGCAGTACCATCGGCGCTGAAGGGCTTAGCTT
>Ga0209587_1000787_pt1 | contig 15329 bp, 17 predicted proteins | sample NGEPerD_2_FD_184512 | JGI IMG/M metagenome (GOLD analysis project Ga0209587, IMG submission 184512) | Arctic peat soil microbial communities from the Barrow Environmental Observatory site, Barrow, Alaska, USA - NGEE PermafrostL1-D... | ecosystem: Environmental > Terrestrial > Soil > Wetlands >... | reverse complement strand
ACCCGTCCGGGCACAAGTCGAAGCGACCGCCCAGGCCACCACCGGCACCGCCGCCCAACGCCGCAGGCGGTGAAGCCGACGCCGCCCAGCTGCCCTTCTAACCCTGCAGGCGCAGCACCCGGGGATGACCCTGCCGGCGCAGCACCCGCGCCGTCGCACAGGACCGCCCCGAAAGCATCCCCCAGCCGAGGCTTGCCCGTACTCCCATGTGGCGGGCCTATGCGCGGACCATCCGCAGGGATGCCGTCATGCGTGCAGCACGCTCACCGGTGAAGCCCTGTACGACTTGGGCGTAACGGCCAATCCGCAACCTGCGTTCCCGGAGCCACGCCGACTACCAAGGATGGTCGGTCGGGCGGCGTTCTATGACGAGCTGCGCTGGAGTGAGACCGGCCAGATGGCGCATCACGTCGGCCGCGTTGGCCGTCTGGTTCCGCAACCACGACCTGGCGGCGCGGCGCGGCGGCTGTTCCAGGACGCGCTCATCGCCGACGAGGCTGCGACGTCTCTCCGATGCGCAGCGAACCCGCCGGTGGCTGGAACGGTCGAGTTCTCATCGGCATCACCCGCCGCGACGATCGAGTGGCGGCCTACACCACCGTGCAGGCCGTCGCTCTCCTCCGCGAACACAGGGCCCGCCAATGATTCTCCAAGGGAACGATGTCCCGCACAGCCCTTGAGCGTCGGTTAGCGAACCCATTGGCCGGCCTGTTCCCGGGCAGATTGCATCGCCGATCCCGACTGGCGACGTGCCATGCGGCGCAGCACCCGCGGGGCGACGACCGCGCCGGCGATCGCCCAGGCCGACAGGACCGCAACCGTCTGCCACGGTCGCCAGGAGCCGCCGATCTCGATCACGGCGGCCGCATCCGGAAGGAACGCCGAGCGCATCCCGAGCCCCAGCCAGTACATCGGGAACAGCTGAGCGATGATCTGCACCCAGCCCCACAGCTGCTGGATCGGGTAGAAGATCCCAGAGATCCCGGCAAGGACCATGACCGGCAACATGCCCCAGGTGCCAACCTTCTGGGCGTTGGGGACGAGCGACCCGATGAGAATGCCGATCGGCATGGTCGCGAGCAGCCCGAGCACCAGCACCCACGCCACCGTCAGCCACCCCACCGCCCCGCGGTGCATCAACCCTTCGAACAGCAGGAAGCTCGGGACCAGAATCACCAGCAGCATCGGAACCAGTCCCAGCGAGTGGTACAGCAGCTGACCGGTGACGTAGCCGCCCATGCCGTGGGGCACCGCCTTGGCCCGCAGCAGGGTGCCGTCTTCCCGTTCCATCGCCAGCGCGTAGGCGGGGCCGATCACCACTCCGAACGCCACGAGTGCACCGAGCATGCTCGGCAGCGAGACCTGCGGCAGCATCAGCCCAGTGCCCTCGATTTCGGTGTTGCGCCGCACGAAGAGGTAGCCGACCACCGCGAGGGCCATGAAGAGGTAGAAGCCCTGGTCCTGGGGGCTGCGGAGGCTCTGGATGAACTCCGTCCAGCCGCGGTGCAGACCAACTCTGATTGCGTGGAGCTTCGGGTTCATCGAGCCGCCGCCTCATCATCGTGCGTCTCCTCGAATGCGGCCGTCGCTTCGACGGGGTGACCCGTCTCGTGCTGCTGCACCATGGTGAGGTAGGTGTCCTCCAGGCTCGCGCGTCTGACTTCAAGGTCATCGATGTCATCGTGCTGCGCCAGCAGCTCGCGAACGAAGGCGGTGGCTTCCTGGGTCGACTGCTGGAACCGCTCTCCATTGCGGCTCCACTTCACCTGTGCTTCACCCGCCGCCTGGCGGGCCAGCTCGTCCGCGGTGCCATCGGCCACGATCCGGCCGCCTGCGAGGATCAGGATGCGGTCGGCCAGCTTCTCCGCCTCGTCCAGGTCGTGGGTCGTCAGCAGGATCGTCGTGTCCTCCTGTTCCGCCAGTCCCTGCACCAGCTCGTGGAACTCACGGCGGGCATGAGGATCGAACCCGGCGGTCGGCTCGTCCAGGAACAGCAGTTCGGGGCGGCCGATGATCCCGATCGCCACGTCCAGACGTCGCCGTTGGCCTCCCGACAGGGTCACGATCTTCTGATCCGCGTGCTGGTTCAGTCCCTCCAAGTCCAGCAGCTCCTCGACGTCGCGAGGGCGGGGTCGCTCGGGCGTGGAGTAGGGCGCGTAGTAGCGGCCGAGGTGGTCGAGCAACCGGCGCGGCGTCCAACGGGGATGGTCACGCCAGGACTGCAGCACCACGCCCCGTGCGCGAGCGCCAGTGCTCGTCCGCGCGGGCCGGATCCAACCCGAGGACCTCCACCTCGCCCCCCGAGCGCGCCCGGAAGCCCTCAAGGATCTCGATGGTCGTGGTCTTGCCCGCGCCGTTCGGACCCAGCAACGTCACAACCTCGCGCCGGCGAATCTCAAAGTCGACACTCATCAGCACATCGGTCGTGCCGTAGCGCATCCGCAGGTCACGAACAGCAACGACAGTGTTCTCGGCCCCCGAACTCATCGGCGCAGCCTAGCCGGTGCTGACGCGGCGAATTGTCGCCCCTTTGCCGAGGATGCGAAGGGTCGGCATGGAGCGCGACCGCCGATCTGCCGTTCTGATCCCGCCCACGTCAGGCGTACAGCTGCCCGTTCAGATACTTGAGCCCGCTGTCACATGGCGAAGATGCCGGCGCACCGACTTCGGCGGCCGGCTGATCGCGTCGGTGACCGACGCCGACGGCAACGCCATGGGACTTCTCCAGGTGTCCTGAGCCGGCCCCCGCCATGGTCAAGAGCGCTCGTCGGGCCTCTGACCAGCCCTTTTCCTTCGTATTGCGGCGGAATCTGTGATACGGTGCGCTGACCGCACTCGGACGTGGCGCCGCCCCTCATCACCTCTTTTCTTGCGTGAGGGGGTCCGGCATGCCAGGGAGGATTCAGCATGGGGTACCGCGTCGGCGATACGGTCGTGTACCCGCACCACGGTGCGGCGATCATCGAGAAGCGTGAGAAGCGCAGCCTCGCCGGCGAAGAGCGCGACTACCTGGTCCTGCGCCTGACCTACGGCGACCTCACCCTGATGGTGCCGGCGGACGCCACCGACGAGGTCGGCCTGCGCAACGTCGTCTCCAAGAAGGAGGTCGACGAGGTCATGGACACCCTGGCCCGGCGCGACGGCACGATGCCCACGAACTGGTCACGCCGCTTCAAGGCCAACTACGAGAAGCTGCGCTCGGGCGACATCTTCCAGGTCGCCGAGGTGGTGCGGAACCTGGCGCTGCGCGAGCGCGAGAAGGGCCTGTCCGCGGGTGAGAAGCGGATGCTCACCAAGTCCCGGCAGATCCTGGTGTCGGAGCTGTCGGCGGCCATCAAGAAGTCCGATGAGGACACCGACGCCCTGATCGACAAGCTGCTGTCGGACTGATATCGCACGGCGGTGCCGGCGCCTGATGGCCAAGACCGCCGCGATCGTCGTCGCAGCCGGTTCGGGTGAGCGGCTCGGCCTCGGGCAGCCCAAGGCCTTCGCGCTGGTCGCCGGCGCGCCCCTGCTGGCCCACGTCGTCCGAGCGCTGAACGCCGCCGAGACGATCGACGACATCGTCGTGGTGGTGGCCGAGGACCGCTGCGAGCAGGCGCGCGCGCTGCTACGGCGCCACGGCCTCGTGGTCGGCGCAGTGTGCCCGGGCGGAGCCACGCGGGCGGCATCCGTGCGCCGCGGGTTGGAGGCGACCCCCCGGCGCAGCCAGGTGGTGGCCGTGCATGACGCCGCGCGACCGCTGGTCAGCCCGGCGCTGATCGACCGCACGATGCGGGCCCTGGTCGATCCCTGGGCGGCGGTGGCGCCCGGGCTGCCGCTGGTCGACACCCTGAAGCTGGTCGATGCCTCTCGCGAGCGGGTGCTGCGGACGGTGGACCGCCGTGGGCTGTGGGCGGTGCAGACGCCGCAGGTGTTCGCCCGAAGCACGCTCCAGCGCGTGCACGCGCGGCTTGAACCGGTCGATGCCACCGACGACCTGTCGCTGGTGGAGCGCGCCGGCGGCAGGGTGCGCGTCATCGAGGGTGAACGGCGCAACTTCAAGGTCACCTACCCTGAGGACCTGGTGATCGCCGAGGCGCTGCTGGCGCGGGGGAGCTGAGGCCGGTGCGCGTGGACCAGGTGCGTGTGGGCCAGGTGCGTGTGGGCCAGGGGATCGACGTGCACGCGTTCAGCGACGATCCCGCGCGACCGCTGGTGCTGGCCGGCGTGGAGATTCCGGGCGGACCGGGGCTTGCCGGCCACAGCGACGCCGACGCCGTCCTGCACGCCATCGTGGATGCGCTGCTCGGCGCGGCGGGACTCGGCGACATCGGCGCCCTGTTCGGCAGCGAGGACCCGGCGTACCGCGGCGCGGACTCACGGGTGTTCCTGGCCCAGGCGCTGGCCGCGGTCGCGGAGGCGGGCCTGGCCGTCGCCAACGCCGACGTCACCGTCGTCGCCGCCCGCCCGCGCATCGGCCCGCACAGGGAACGCATGCGCGCCCGGATCGCCGAGCTGCTGGGTGTGCCGCGGTCCCTGGTGAACGTGAAGGCCACCACCACCGACGGCCTCGGCTTCACCGGCCGCGGCGAGGGTGTCGCCGCGCTGGCCGTGGTGCTGCTCCAGGCTGCCGGTCCATCGCCGGAAGGCCGCTAACCTGCGCGCTATGCGCCTGTACAACACCCTCACGCGGTCCGTCGACGAGCTGGCGCTGCGCGAGCCCGGCCGGCTTGCGATGTACGTGTGCGGTCCCACGGTGCAGGGCCCGCCGCACTTCGGCCATGCCCGGGCGGCGGTGGTCCCGGACGTCTTGCGCCGCTACGCCGAGTGGAGCGGCCTGTCGGTGCTGCACGTGCGCAACATCACCGACATCGATGACAAGATCATCGCCCGCGCCGCGCAGGAGGGCCGCTCCGCTGCGGAGGTGGCCGAAGAGTTCTCGCGCATCTGGGAGCGGCAGGTCGCTCGCCTCGGCGTCCTCGAACCCCACATCGTCCCGCGCGCCACCGGCCACATCTTGGAGATGCAGGAGCTGATCGCCGCGCTGATCGACCGGGGTGTGGCCTACGAATCCGGTGGTGACGTGCTGTTCTCCGTCCGCTGCTTCCCGGCCTACGGCAAGCTATCCGGCGTCGACGTGGACGAGCTGCGGGCGGGGGCCGGCTCGGCCGATGCGGAGGAGGAGGCGGGGCGCAAGCGCGACCCGGTCGACTTCGCGTTGTGGAAGGGCGCCAAGCCCGGGGAGCCGTCGTGGCCATCGCCCTGGGGGCGCGGGCGCCCCGGCTGGCACATCGAGTGCTCGGCCATGGCCACCAAGTACCTCGGGGTGGGCTTCGACGTCCACGCGGGCGGACGGGACCTGCAGTTCCCCCACCACGAGAACGAGATCGCCCAATCCGAGGCCGCGAGCGGCGAGCCGTTCGCCCGCCACTGGGTCCACAACGGCCTGCTCAACCTGGGCGCGGAGAAGATGTCGAAGTCGCTGGGCAACATCATCTCCCTGGAGGAGGCGCTCACCCGCTACGGCGCCGACACCCTGCGCTTCTTCTACCTGGCGGCGCACTACCGCTCGCCCGTGGAGTTCAACGAGGAGCGCCTGGACGAGGCGGGCGCGGCCGTCGAGCGCTGGAGTGACTTCCTGCGCGCGGCGGCCGACCTGGACGCCCCCGCCGACGCCGCGCTGCTGGAGGATGCCCGCGCGCGCTTCCGCGAGGCCATGGACGACGACCTGGCCACGCCGCGCGTCCACGCGCTGCTGTTCGACCTGACCAGTGCGGGGCACGCCGCGCTGGAGGCCGGCCGGGCGTCGGAGGCGGTGGCGGCACGCGAGGCGCTGCGCGAGCTGGCCGGGGTGCTCGGCTACCGGCTCGACACCGCGGTCGGCGGCGCAGCAGGTGCCGAGGGCGACCAGCGTCTGGCGGCCGTCGTGACCGGTCTGGTGGCCCATCTGCTGGAGCTGCGCAGCGAGGCGCGCGCACGCCGGGACTTCGCCACCGCCGATGCGATCCGGGAGCGCCTGACCGCCCTGGGCGTGATCGTCGAGGACACCGCCACCGGCGCGCGTTGGCACCTTGGACGGCGCGCCGAGTCGTGAGCCGGCCCGGGACCGACCACGCCATCCCCGGTCGCGGACCCGTGGCCGAGGCCCTGCGCGCGCGCAGGGTGCTGCGCGAGGTGGTGGTCGACGAGCGCGGCGCGGGCGCGGGCGAGCTCGCCGGCCTCGCGGCGGCGGCCGGCGCCGCCGGCGTGCCCGTGCGCACGGCGGACCGCGACGCCCTGGACGTGCTCTCCGAGGGTGTGCTGCACCAAGGCGTGGTGGCCATCGCCCCGCCCTTCCCCTACGTCGACCTGGCCGCGATCGGCGAGACGGACCTCGTGGTCGTGCTGGACGGCGTCACCGACCCCCAGAATCTGGGGGCGATCGCACGCAGCGCCGAGGCGGCCGGCGCGGGGGCGCTGGTGCTGCCCAAGCGGCGCAGCGCGCACGTCACGCCGGCGGCGGAGAAGGCTGCGGCGGGGGCGTTCAGCCACCTCCTCGTAGCGCTGGTGCCGAACATCGTCCGGGCGCTCGCCGACCTTGGCGACCGGGGCTTCTGGTCGGTCGGGCTCGCCGGCGAAGCCGCCGAGCCGCTGTGGTCGTGCGCGCTGCTCGATGGCCCGGTCGTACTCGTGATCGGCTCGGAGGGGCAGGGCCTGGCCCGTCTGACCGCGGAGCGCGTGGATGCCCGGGTCGCGATCCCCATGGCCGGCCGGCTGCAGTCGCTGAACGCCTCGGCCGCGGCCGCCGTGGCGCTGTTCGAGGTGCGCCGGCGGCGTCAGCGCTGAGCGGCTCCCGCCCTTTCGCACGACGGGGCGCGCGGGGGCACCATGGGGCCATGCGTGTCCTGCTCGCTCCCCGCTGGGTGGTCGCCCACATCTTGGTTGTCCTGATCGTGGCCGGCTGCGTCAGTGCGGGCTTCTGGCAGCTGCGCCGCCTGGATGAGCGCCAGGCGTTCAACGCCCTGCGGGCCGAGCGCATGGCCGAGGCGCCCGTGCCACTCGATGACCTGTTGGCGCAGGTGCAGGCCGGGGCTGCGGGCGCGGAGCCGCTGGCAGCGCTGGAGTTCCGCCGGGTGGTCGTCGACGGCCGCTATCTCCCCGAGGAGCAGCTGCTGCTGTCCCCGCGCAGCCGCGACGGATCCCCCGGACATGATGTGCTGTCGCCGCTGGAGACCTCGGCCGGCACGGTCGTGGTGGTCGACCGTGGCTTCGTCCCCTTCGTGGAGGACGTGCCGCCGCCCCCGCCGGAGGGCGAGGTCGTGGTCGAGGGCATGGTGCGGCTGACCGAGGAGCGCATCGGTCTGGGGCCGCGGATCCCGCCGGTCGAGGTCGACGACGACCTTGACAGGGTGGCCCGCGTCGACCTCCCGCGGCTCGCCGAGCAGCTGCCCGAGCCGCTCGCGCCCGTGTTCGTGGAGCTGTCGGCTCCCGCGCCGGCGGGGGGCTCGCCGCGACCGGTGGAGCCGCCCGTGCTGGACGAGGCCAACCACCGTTCCTACGCGGTGCAGTGGTTCCTGTTCGCACTGACCGGAGCGGTCGGCTACCCGCTGCTGCTGCGCAAGACGGTGCGCGAAGCGCCGCTCGCGGCCGGCGCCTCGGTCGCCTCCAGGCCGCGGGAGCCGGTGGGCTGAGGGCTCCGATCACCCGCGCCTGCCGGGCGCGGCGATCGGCTCAACCCAAACCGCCCGCCGCGGTGCGCAGGGCGCAGCGCCTGCGTTCGGCCTCCCCACCGCGGGCGGCCACCGACTGCAGGGCCGCCACCACCGCGTCGAGCCGCGTGGTGCCGGGCTCGGCCAGCCCCATCGGCACCAGCGCGTCCCCGGTTCTCAGCAAATCGGAGATGGCCACCCGCACCGTGGCATTGCATGCCCGGTCGCTCGGATGCGCGGCCAGCTCTGTCAGTGCGGACTGCAGGCGCAGCTCCACCTCGTGCAGCTCGACCAGCTGCCTCGCCACCAGGTCTACCGGCGCGCGCTCCCGACGGATCGGCGCGCGGGAAGCAGCCACAGACTCGACCACCACGCCCGCCCGCACCCACAGGTCCAGGACGGCGCCCAGCAGGAGCCACAGATCCGCCTCGGCCGCCAATCGAAGGGCGACCTCGGCCAGGTGCACCGCCTCGTCGGCGGCGTCGGCGAGTGCCAGACGCACGACCGGACGGCGGTCCTCGTCGCGACCCGCCGCCTCGATACCCGGCGGTGCCAGCTCAGGGCCCAGCTTCTCCAAGCCGAGCTCCACGGCCCGTTCGAGCCGCCGGAAGCGCACCAAGAGCTGGTCGATGTCGAGCTCCATGAGACGACCACCGTAGCGACACCCGCGGCGCCGTGGTGGACCTCAGCAGCCGGGGGCGGGGCGCCGGGCACATGGGTGCACTACGCTCGGTGCAGGTTGCACAAGCGTGGCTACCGGGTGGGATGCAGGAGGCGTCGTGACCGGCTTCGTCGTCGTCGGCGTGATCGGCGTCGCGCTGCTCGCGGTCTCGCTGCTGTTCGGCAACATCATCGATGGGCTGTTCGACTCCGTGGACCTGGGCGGCGGCATCCTTTCGACGGAGGTCGTCGGCGCCTTCCTGGCCGCGTTCGGCTTTGGTGCGGCGCTGCTGTCGGCCGGTCTGTCCACATCGTTGGGAGTGGCCCTCGCCGGCGGAGTCGCCGCCGGCGTCGGCACCGGAGGCGTCGCCCTGGTGATCAGCCGCTCGTTTCTGCGGATGCCCACGGACGCCACGCCTGGCACCCGTCACCTCGCCGGTCGCCTCGGCCGCGTCATCACCCGCATCCCGCCAGACGGGATGGGCGAGGTTGCGGTGACCGTCGGTGGCCACCGGATGAAGCTGTCCGCGACGGCCGACCAACCGATCGCCGCGGGCAGCGACGTGGTCATCGTCGCCGCCACCTCGTCAACGTCCGTGATCGTCACCGAAGCGCGACTCTGAGGCCATCTCGACCCCTGCAACTTCCGTCCTGACGACTGGAACCCTTCCATGGAAGTCCTGCTGACCGGCATCGTGGCGTTCGTCGCCGTGATCGTGCTCGTGGCCGCGCTGGTCGTCTCGCGCGTGAAGGTGGCGGGGCCCAACCAGGCCTTCATCATCACCGGCCGCAAGGGCAAGGGCGCCGTGCACAACCCCGAGACCGGCGAGGTGTCCACCGACCTGTCCGGGCAGAAGGTGGTGATGGGCGCGAGCGTGTTCGTGCTCCCGGTCGTGCAGAAGCTGCACACCCTGGACCTGTCCTCGCGACGCATCTCCGTGGGCATCCGCGGTGCCGTGTCCGCCCAGGGCATCAAGTGCGACCTCGAGGGCGTGGCGATCGTCAAGGTCGGCGGCAACGAGGACGCCATCCGCTCGGCTTCGCAGCGATTCCTGGACCAGCAGGAGGGCATCACGCAGTTCACGCAGGAGGTTCTCGCCGGCTCCCTGCGGGCCATCGTCGGGCGCCTGACCGTCGACGAGATCATCAAGGACCGTGCCGCGTTCGCCTCGGCGGTCGCCGAGGAGGCCGAGATCTCGCTCACCAACCAGGGCCTTGCCCTGGACACCTTCCAGTTGCAGGACATCCAGGCCGAGGGCGACTACCTCGCCGACCTCGGCCGGCCGGAGGCCGCGCGGGTGGAGATGGAGGCGGCGATCGCCGAGGCGCGCGCCCGGCAGGCCTCGCAGGAGGAGCAGCTGCGCGCCGAGGAGGCGATCGCCATCGCCAACCGGACGCTGCAGCTCAAGAAGGCGGAGATCCTCGCCGAGACCGACGCCGCCGCGGCCCGCGCTGCGGCGGCGGGACCGATGGAGCAGGCCGCGCGCGACCAGCAGGTGCTGGCCCAGCAGGAGAAGGTGGCCGAGCGGCAGGCGGCCCTGAAGGACCGCGAGCTCGACACCGAGGTCCGCAAGCCGGCCGACGCCGCCCGCTATCGCGTGGAGCAGGAGGCGCAGGCACGCAAGACCTCCTCCATCGCCGATGCGGAGGCCGACAAGCAGGCCGCGATCGCGGCGGCGCAGGCGGCTGCGGAGCAGGCGCGGCTGTCCGGTGAGGCGGAGAGGAGCAAGCGCGCCGCGCTCGCCGAGGCCGAGCAGATCGAGGGCGAGCGGCGGGGCGCGGCGGAGAAGGCCCGCCGCGAGGCCATCGCCGACGCGGTGGAGCGCGAGGGCCAGGCCGAGGCGGCCGCCATCCTGGCGCGCGGCCAGGCGGAGGCGGAGGCGCGCGAGCAGAACGCCCAGGCCTTCAAGCACTACAACGACGCGGCCGTGATCGAGCTGGTCGTGAAGGTGCTCCCGCAGCTGGTGAAGGCGGCGGCCGATCCCATCTCCGCCATCGACAAGCTGACGGTGATCTCCACCGACGGCGCCTCGCAGCTGATGCGCAACGTGACCACCAACGTCGAGCAGGGCCTGCAGATCGGCTCCGACCTCACCGGCGTGGACCTGCGCGGCATGCTGGCCAAGCTGGGCGGCGGACTGGGTGGCGGCCTGGGTGCGCAAGAAGACCGAGACCGCGACGGGGCCGCTTAGCGGCTGCCCTCCGCCGGGCTTCCAAACTCGAGAACGAACTCCCCGGGCTACGTTCTCGAGTTTGGGCAGCAGGCCGGGGCTGGGCTAGATCGCATCCCGGTTGCTGCGTGACAGCTCCGCCAGGGCCGCCGAGGTGGCGGCGATGTCCGCGCGCGCCGCGACGAACAGCGGCCGGATACGGGCGTGCAGCCGAGCCGCGGCCGGGTCCGGCTCGCAGCGCTCGTCGACCTGCACCACCTCCCGCGCCAGGGCCAGGGCGTCACCGTCGCCGAGCGCCTGTCGGGCCAGCAGTGCCGCGCCCAGGCAGGACGCGTCGCCGCCGGCGACCACCTCCAGCGGCCGACCGAGCACATCGGCGTGAATGCGGACCCACAGCGGCGAAGCCGTGAAGCCGCCGTTGGCGCGCAGGCGGCTGGGTGCGATGCCGTGCTTCGCCATGACGTCGACCACCGTCGCGACCTGGTAGGCGACGCCTTCCAGCAGGGCGCGCAGCACGTGCGCGCGGCCGTGGGAGGCGCTCAGCCCGAGCAGGGCGGCCCGCAGCTCGGGGTCCCACACAGGGGCCCGCTCACCCAGCAGATGGGGCAGGAACAGCAGGCCGTCCGCGCCGCTGGGGACCGAGGCGGCGAGCTGGTCGAAGCGGGCGTAGGGGCTGACGCCGTCGCGCCGGGCCTCTGCGGCGAGCTCTGGCAGCAGCCGTTCGCGCGCCCAGCGCAGCACGATGCCGCCGTTGCTCACGGGACCGCCGACGACCCAGCGGTCCTCGGTGAGGACGTAGCAGAACAGCGCGCCATCGGGGTCCGTGCGCGGCTGGTCCGTCACCACCCGCACCGCACCGCTGGTGCCCAGCGTGAGGCAGCCGGTGTCGACGTCGACCGCTCCCGCACCCAGGTTGGCCAAGCAGCCATCGGCCGCGCCCACAACCACCGGCGTGGCCGGCGACAGCCCCAGACGGGCGGCCCAGCGGGGGTCGATGCCATCGAGCACGGTGGTCGTTGGCACCACGGTGGAAAGCTGCGCCGAATCGACACCGGCGAGCTCCAGGGCGGTGGCATCCCAGTCGCCCTCCCGCAGCGCATACAGCCCGGTGGTGGAGGCCAACGACCGGTCGATGACCCATCTGCCGCACAACGTGTGCAGCAGATGCTCCTTGGGCGACACCCAGCGCACCGCGCTCCGGGCCAGATCCGGATCGCGCTCGCTGAACCAGCGCAGCTTGGCCAGCGGCGACATCGCGTGGACCGGGGTTCCGGTCCGGACGGCCAGCTCGGGATGCGCCCGGCGCAGCCAGGTCGCCTGCTCGGCCGCCCGGTTGTCCGCGTAGCCGATGACCGGTGTCAGCGCCTGTCCCCGGCCGTCGACCGCCAGCACGGCATGCATGGCGGCGCTGAGGGCGATGGCGCGGACCTCGGGCTGGCGGCCCTCACCGGCCTGCCGCAGCTGACCGGTGACGGCCGCGGTCGCCTCCACGACCGCCTCCACCAGGGCGTCTTGGTCCTGCTCGGCGCGGTCGCCGTCGGTGTGCAGGGCCACCTCCGTCGAGTGGCTCGCGACCGCCGTCCCTCGCCGGTCGAAGGCGACCGCCTTGGCGCTGGACGTGCCCAGGTCGATCCCGATGACCACGGGAGGCACGGCTGACACGGAAGCCATTGTGGGATCTCCCTCGGGGCGCGCCTACTCGCGCTCCTCGAGGCTGCGCCCGATGAGCCAGAGCATGGGCGGCCACAGACCTACGAACAGGGCACGTCGCTCGGCGTTGCCGCGCTCGTCCTGGTCGACGGTCTTGGCGCGAACCCACAGCGCCAGGCACAGCACGATCGAAGCGAGCGAGCCGATGTAGGCGTGGTCGCTGCGGAGCCCCAGCGTGCCGAGCGCCTTGATCACCATGGCGTCCTCCTGTGCCCGCTCCTGCCGGCGTCGTCCGTCCGCATGTTAGAGGCGCGTGGGGTGGGACCGGCGAGGCTGGCCGATTGCGGCGCCTGCCGCCGGGTACTGGATGCTCCGGCAGGGAGGGGAGGATGGCACCCAAGCAGAGCCTGCGGCGGCGTGTGGGGACCGTGTTGCGCTGGCCGTTGGGCATGGCGCTGACGTCCTGGCGCTACCTGTGGCGCACCACGCCTCTGCACCGCATCGAGGAGGTCGGCTCTGCGCAGGACATGGAGCCGGCGCTGGCGGCGGCGGTGGTCGACGAAGGGCTGCAGCGGCTCCGGGACGGCACGGGTCCGTTGTTCCACCGCCGCTACGCGGTAGTCGTCGAGCGTCCCACGATGTCCGCCCGTGAGCTGATCGACTTCGTCGCCGGGGACCCCAACCGGCCCGCGCCCAGCGAGGTCGCCGTCTTCTGGAAAACCAACGGGCGCGAGGGCGCCCTGCGTGCGGGTGACGAGTATGTCGTGCGCATGCCCGGCCCGTGGGACGGGCCGGTGCGCGTCGTCGACCGTTCGCCGACGTCGTTCCGGCTGGCCACGATGCAGGGCCACCTGGAGGCAGGTCAGATCGAGTTCCGCGCGCGCGACGAAGACGGTGTGCTCGCTTTCGAGATCGAGTCGTGGACCACCAGCGGTGACCGCCTGAGCCGGCTGCTCTACACCCGGATGCGGCTGATGAAGGAGATGCAGCTTCACATGTGGACCCACTACTGCGAGCGGGTCGGCAAGATCGCCGGCGGCCGGCTCGCCGGCGGTGTGCACATCACCACCAAGAGGCTCGACCGGCCGCTGCCGGAATGACCTCGGTCACCGGCGCGCGCGCCCCCGTCCCACGCGCTCGTGGCGCTCGTGAGCCGGGATGCCCGCCGCGGGGCGTGCGTCGGCGCCCCGCATGGGCGGCCGCGACTCGGCGAACCCCAGCTCTCGGCGCACGAAGGTGACCATCCGCCTGCAGGCGCGGTCGACGAAGATCTCCTGCATGCGCCGGCCGAATATCCGCCAGCCCAAGCGCACGATCGGGTTGGGGATGATGCCGGTGCGCACGAAGCGGCGGATGCGGAACTGGACCTCGCCGGTGTCGAGCCACTTCCACACCTCGTAGTCCATCTGGCCGGCCTCGAGGTGGCCCTGCAGGGTCTTGTAGTCCCAACCCCAGATGCGCACCTGCCGGCCATGCACCTCCCGCTGCTCGTCGACCACCCCGCCGACGCGAACGCCCATGTGGAAGCGCAGGCCGAGGAAGCGGCCCACCAGCAGCATGTCGCGGTCCTCCAACGGCGACTCGGGGTAGTAGACCGCGCGCACCAGCCGCGGGTCCGCGAACTCGTAGCGGCGGATGAGCTCCTGGGCGACCTCCCAGCTGCCGCCGGCGACCGGTGGCCCGGGAGGCTCGTCCGGCAGCGGCTGGCAGTAGTCGTCGACGTGCCAGCCGTCGCCTGATTCCTTCGGGCGCTGCTCCACGGAGAAGTTGACCTGGCGGTCGTGCAGCCTGTCCAGGGCTTGCCTCGCTTCGGCGGAACCCAGAGTCCCGGCGAGGCAGAGATCAGCAGGCATGCGGCCGCTGTTCCCCTCGCGGTCTCGCCGTACCCACCAGGATGAGAGGATGGTCGCATGGACGGACTGCGCGTCGGCGTCACCGCAGCCCGTCGGGGCCAAGCATTGGTGACGGCGCTCGAGCGGCGGGGCGCCTCCGTGCTGTGGGGTCCGACCCTCGCGGGGGACCATCCGGACGACCGGGGCGCCGCCGGTGATCTGGAGACCCTGCTGGCGCGCCGCCCAAATTGGTTGGTGGCGTCCACCGGCGTGGGCGTCCGCACGCTCGTCGATGTCGCGGACCGCACCGGCCGAGGCGAGGCGCTGCGGGAGCTGCTGGCTGGCACGCGCCTGGTGGCCAGGGGGGCGAAGGCGCACGGGGCGATGCGCGCGCTGGGCGTGGAGCCCGTGTTCGTGTCGCGCCAGGAGACCGATCGCGACACGGCGATCTGGCTTGCGCGGCAGACGGTGCCGGGGGAGATCGTCGGCGTGCTGCTCCACGGCGGAGGCGGCATGGAATCCTACGGGGTCGTCGCCGACGCGGGCGCGCTGCTGGTGGCGGTGCGGCCCTACCGTTCGGCTGCGCCCGTGGATGTCGGGCCGGCGTTGCGACTTCTCGACGCCGCCTGCGTTGGCGAGCTGGACGTCGTGGTCTGCACCAGCCCGGGATCCTTCCGCAACCTGGTCGCCATCGCGGAGGAGCACGGTCGTGCTGGCGACCTGCTCCGCGCCCTTGGCCAGCGCGTCGCCGTGGCGGTTGTTGGACCGGTGACGGCTCGGGCCGTGGAGGACGCCGGGGCGTTCGTGACCGTCATGCCGCTGCGGCAGCGAAGTGCCGACGTGGTGCGTGCCATCGAGGCCTGGGCAGCCCGAGGGGCACCGGTGGTTGTCGGTCCTCTGGGCCTCACCCCCGGGGAGCACGTCGTCACCCTGCCGGACGGTCCGGCGCCGCTCGACGAGCGCGAGTTCGAGCTCCTCGCGGCGCTCGTGCGCCGTCCGGGGGTGGTGGTTCCCCATGAGGTCCTGGCCGTGGAGGCATGGGGTTCCGCCGCTCCGCGTGACGCCGCCGCGGTCAGGCGCCAGGTGTCCCGGGTCAGGCGCAGGCTGGGGCGGTTCGCTCCCACCGTCCTGACGGTCCGGGGGCTCGGTTACCGCTACGACCCGAGGGCGGGCCCGCGGCCGTCATGAGCACGGCCGCCAGTGGACCCGTGCTGGTCAGTTTTCCAGCACGCCTCAGGCCCCGACGGCACGTGTGAGGGCCCAGCGACCGGCTCGCGCTCAGCGTCGGTCTGGCTGTGATCGCGATCGTCGCCGGGGTCGGCATCACCCTCGGCGAACGGCGACGC
>Ga0209587_1000786_pt1 | contig 15378 bp, 17 predicted proteins | sample NGEPerD_2_FD_184512 | JGI IMG/M metagenome (GOLD analysis project Ga0209587, IMG submission 184512) | Arctic peat soil microbial communities from the Barrow Environmental Observatory site, Barrow, Alaska, USA - NGEE PermafrostL1-D... | ecosystem: Environmental > Terrestrial > Soil > Wetlands >... | reverse complement strand
GCAGCCACTCCCGCAGGCTCGGCGGCAACAACAACTCCTGCTCACGATCACAAACGATGAAGTTCTGTGACATGGCCCAATCGTCCCCACCGAGCCGGACGAACCCAGGGGTTTACGCAACAGCCACGGCGCCAAGCAGAAGTGAACGACGGCCCTCTCGGAAGCCAGCGACAACGGCCTTACCGAAATGGGACCGAACTCGTGAGCATCGCAACCAACCGGGGGCCACGCGATCCGGCGTTTGCCACAAGCGCAGGCGGGATCGGGGGTAGAGTCCCGACCGATACCGAGCGGAGGAGCGGCAGATGTCCCAGGAGAACGTAGACCTAGTCCGTGGCGGCTACGACGACTTCAACAGCGGCAACGTCGAGGGTGTGATCGCGCGGTTCCACGCCGAGGTCGAGTGGATCGAGCCGGGCGGCGGCAATGCTCCGTCAGGCACCTTTAGGGGGCCCGACAGCGTCGCCAACGAAGTGTTCGCCAAGGTGCCGGAGAACTTCGACGAGTTCACGTGCAGCGTCGAAGAGACCAGCGACGAGGGCGACACCGTCGTTGTCACCGCCCGCTTTAAGGGGAAGAACAAGAGCGGTGCCGAACTCGACACCCAGGCCGAGCACGTTTGGGAGGTTCGCGACGGCAAGATCGCGCGGTTCGATAACAAGGTCGACCACGAGGCCTGGGCCAAGGGCTGGAGCTGAGCGAACCGGCGCGGGCCAGCCAGCGAGTGGTCCGCGACTTGCCCTTGTATCCAGCTAGCGCTGCTCCCCCCCCCTCGCTTCTCGTTGGGCCTATAGATCAGCGAAGTGAAGGTGAGCCAACCGGGTCCGCGATCGCGCGTCGGCGACCGACTGGACGGCCTCCGTTTGCCTCGAGCCAGGCACGGATCGTCTTGGCGTAGTCCTGAACGTCGTCGTCGCCGTTGAGGTGGAGCTGCATGACCATCAGCAGGCGGTTGAGCCGCTCGCGGTTCTTCAGCGCGTAGCGGCGCGGGTAAAGAGCAGCGGCGATCGGTCGGGTGAGCTGCTCGAGCGCGGCGGTGGTGCGCGGCAGGTCCGCGCGAGCGACAGCGAGAACCCCGACCTCTTCTGGGCGCTGCACGGCGGCGGCGGCAACTTCGGGGTGGCGACCATGTTCGAGTTCAGCCTGCACCCGGTCGGGCCTCTCGGCCCGACTACGGGCGCACCTACGGCAAAGTCGCCGCCGACCAGATCGAGGGGCACGGCCAATGGCTCTCGATCCGCGAAGACGCGCTCCTGCCGCTCGTGGAGAAGTTCTTCGCCGAGCGGATCTTCGGGCCGATGCGCCTCGACAAGCTCGCCCGCCAGCTCCGCACCCACCAGAAGGCCACCACGAAGAACGCCGACGGAGCCCAGAAGCGGATACGCGAGGAAATCGCGGACCTCGACGACCGCATCGGGAAGCAGATCACGGCGCTCGAGCAGGGGATCGAGCCTCAGCTCATCGCTAAGCGCATCGAGAAGCTCCGCAGAGACAAGGAAGCCGCCGAGATCGAGCTCCGGGCCCTGACCCCGGCCGCGGCCGATCCTGGGGCTTCCGAGGACCCCTCAGCGCTCCTCGCGCGGCTCCCCGATCTGGGTGCCGCCCTAAGCGACGCGCCCAGGGAGCTCAAGCGCCAGGTCTTTGAGGCCTTCTGCCTCCAGATCACATACGACAAGGTCAACCGGCGCATTGAGATCTCCGCGACCATCACACAGGCCATAGCAGAAGCCCTCAAGAACGCGGAAGACCTCCCGGAGGAGGCCATACGCGTCGCACAAAGGGACATAGCGGGGGCGGGATTCGAACCCGCGACCTTCGGGTTATGAGCCCGACCGCTGGAGCCCCCGTTCGTACACCGAATTGGTAGCTCATTGGTAGCTCGGCGATGCGACCGGCCCGTGCCACCCTTGCATCATTGTGCTCATTTACAGGCACTTCAGAAGGGTGAGCGACGGGACTCGAACCCGCGACCGCCGGGATCACAACCAGGAGTCCAGTGGCAAACCGCCGGCCTCCGTCGAGCGCTGACCTTGAGAGTGTGACGCGAAGAGCGCCGTGGCAACATCCGTGGTAACGAACGTCTCGTCCAACGGGTCCACAGGGTCCGCGCTGCCGGACAAACGTGCCCGCAAACGGGCGGTACGGACGGATCTGGCAGGCGGCCCTCAAGGTTGAGGGCCTTGTCCTGCTTATGCGGGGTGGGTGTTCGAGTCACCCCAGGCGCATCGGGAAGTGCCTCCAGAGCGGGAAAACCGGGGTCATGGGCAGCCGCATGCTGGCCGGTCCGCGGGGGGCGCGGCAACACGAATGGCAACAACGCTCGGCAGCGTTCCCCTCATATGGCCTCACGACTGTGGCGCCCCCCGTCCATTGATCAGCGTTTTTCAGTCACCTCACAGATTGTGAGCGGTGATAAGACGGAACCAACATCGCTGTCCCACCCTCTAGGGCGTCGCCGCCCTGTAGCGCCTCGTCATCGACCTCGAGACTGCAGCAACAGGTTGTAGACGGCGCGAGCTGTCGCGAGCTGCTCGCTGGTGAAGAGCGCTCGCAGATCGCCGGCCTCGTCGTCGAGGCGCAAATGCTTGCCGGCGGTGCGGAGCCACGTCGTTTCGCTCTTCTTCATCTCGTCAGCCATCGCGCGCGGATCCTTGACGCACAGCAACAACCGGACGAGATCCTCACGATCCTGGTCGCGCTGCGGACTGGTGATCGCCCGTGCCTTCAGGAGGATCGCCCCCAAGAGGTCGGGATAGCGAACGGCGGTCTCCTCGCCGCCGAGCACAACGAGAACGGTCTCGGTTCGTTGGAGGGCCTGGGTCCCGCCCTTGACCTGGATGGTCTCTAGCTTCCCTAACGTCTTCGGCGGTTGGGTGGTGCCATCGACTCCGAGAACATCGACGATCTCCTCGCCGCGGACGAAGCGGTAGCCGGTCTTCATATTGAGGCCGACCGGATCGTTCGGCTTGAACTTCAGCGCGTCGAGTAGCTCGGCGATTCGCTCTGTCGCACTCGGGCGCTTGCGACTGTCGCCGAGTACGTCGATGTCGTCGGTCGGCCTGGCATTGCCGTCGCCGTAGCGGTTGACGTGCAGCTGCACCATCAGCCCGCCGACGAGAGTCCACTCGCCGTCGACCGCAACGTTGAGTTCGTCAACCAGCGCCAGTGCGTTCCGCCAGTGCTGCTCGGCTCCAGGGTCTGCCGGTGCGAGCACGATGCGCGGCAGCGCGCGTGACTGCGCGGCGCCGGTCCCGCTTGTTGCTTGCCGACGTGCCATGTCGGCCAGGTTAGGCCGCTGGGGCCGCACCAGCCAGCTCTTCTAGGGCGTCGCGCCAGCGGCCGCTGCGTTCGATCCTCCGAACGGCCGAGCGACCGATCCGCTTCGCCCGCGCGTCGGGTAGCTCGGCGAGGTCGACGGCTACCGCAGCAAAGGGAGCGAACTTCTCGTCGAAGGGCCACAGGTCGCGCGACACCACCCGCAGGCGCACGTTGGCCCCGTCATCGCGCGGCTCAAGCGCTATCCGCTTGACCAGGCGCGCCACGTGCTTCTCTGAGACGTACGCATCGACCTCTTCACCCGGCACGAGGCCGAGACGATGCCGGCGTGCAGCACTTGGGCCTGAACGGACCACCTCGGGGGCTTCGGCGAGCTCGCGCAGGATCCCTGGATGCCCGTAGAAGCGCAGGACCTTGGCGCGCTTGCGCAGACGCGGCACCAGAGCATCGAGGCCGCGCCCCTCCAACAGATGAATAAGCCGGCGCTGCTCAGCGCGGCTGACCCACTTCGCTGGCCGGCCGGAGGCCAGAGCCAGCACCGCCCAGGCGTTCGCTTGGATCAAGGGCCGGCCTCGCTCACGCGACGAATTGCGGCGCTCCCGAACGGCACGCGACGAAACGACCCAGCGGCCGCCGACCTTCGCACCATCGAGTTGTCCAGCGGCGAGCAACGCGCGTACACGCGAGTCGTTAACCCCCAACGCGTGGGCGGCATCAGCCACGGATAGGAGCTCTGGCGGGTTCATTCCGAAACAAATATAGCGTAACCGCTATATTTAATCGGAAGGCTGTCCGCACCTCAGCGATGTCGCGCGCGAATCGCTCGCACACAGCGGGTGCGAGGCTCCAAGCAGCGCCTCCGCCACAGACGTGTCCCCCACACGATCGCCTCGCCGCCCATTCAGACGGCCGGCGTCGGGTGGCGAATGGAAGGGTGATCGCATGGCCAACTCCATGCCGACCAGACTTCCCGGCTCACCCAAAGGAAAGAATACTCCTCGCGTGGCCCATCTGTGGAGCCCGCACGTCAGGCTTAGGTGGTGTCCTGCATGTTCTTGGTCACGACCTCCATTGTCTGGCCGAGCTCCTCGATCGGGCTGAACTCGACCACCTCGGTTCCGGCGAAGAGGACCGGGGTGTGCCCAGAGCGGCGCGGTACGCGTCGCCGGCCTCGAAAACCTCTTCTGTATCTCCGGAGCGGAAGGCTGTCGGGGCCGTAGACCGGCACTCGTTCACCAGGAGTAAGCGGATCCACATGCCGCATCAACTCGGTCAGTTTGCGGAGCGGGTCGAGCGCGCGGCGTAACAGGAAGAGGTTGGCGACCAGCATGGCGGTGATGCCGGCCGTCAGCGCCAGAGCGCTCTCGATGGCCAGCGACCCCGGCGCAGGGATGGTGGCGGGAGAGAGCGACAGGAACAAGATCGCCAGGCCGATCACGGTGGCGTTGGTGGCCAACAGCCGCCACAGGAGTGACCAATGCCGGGGAGCCGGCTGCATTGCGGGGGTGGCGGCTTCCGCCCTGGATTGGTCGAAGGCAGCGTTCACACGATCCACCCGTCAGGGGCAGCTTCTCACGCTCCGGCGTCGAGGACCCGCTCGGCGAGCCGGTGAAAGAAGTCGCGGCGGGTTATCACGCCGACTACGAGACCGTCCTCGACCACGGGCAGCAGCGGGACGCGGTGGTGGAAGAAGGTCTCGGCGATCTGGGCGTCGGAGGCGTCGCTGGGGACGTCGATGTGCTCGGTGAGCATGTGCTCCGATACCGGCTCTCGGCCGCACGTGGCGCGCTTTTCGAGCGCGTCGTCGAGCGCCCTACGAACGAAGCTCGCGGACTTGAGCTGACCGAGGTAGCCGGGAAACAGCGCCTCGATGAACTCGCGTTCGCCGAACACGCCAGCCAAGCGCCCCTCCGCGTCCACGACAGGCACGGCCGGGAGGTTGCTGTCGAGGATCGCCCGCAGCGCTTCGGCGATCGGGGCGTCGACCTTCACGTGGGGCGCCTTGCGGACGAGCGACTCGGTCAGGCGGCGCGGGCTCATGGGCGGCTCACTCTCACAGGTAACGAATCGCGATGTAGGCCGTGGCGAGCGCCATCGAGACCAGCGTGGCGGGAACGCCCGCCTTCAAGAACGTGACGAAGCCGATGGGCTGGCCGGCCCGGCTCGCCATACCCGCAGCAGCGACATTCGCGGCCGCGGCGATCAGGGTGAAGTTGCCCCCGAAGCAGGCCCCGAGCGCCAGGGCCCACCAGTAGGCGTCGTCTCCCTCGTTACCGGCCTGCAGCTGCTCGACCACGGGGATCATGGTCGCGGTGAAGGGGATGTTGTCCACGATCCCGGAGCCGATCGCCGAGACCCACGTGATGCCCAGCAGCTCGGCCGTGCGGTCGCCGCCGGTGACGTCGCCGATGCCGTCGGCCACCTCCTTGATCGCCCCGGTCTCCTCCAGCGCGCCGACCATCACGAACAGGCCGAGGAAGAAGAACAGGGTGGGCCACTCGATGCCGGCGAGGGCCTCTTCGAGCTTCTGGCGGGTCACGAGGAGCATGACCGTGGCGCCCGACAGCGCCACCGTGGCGGGTTCGAGGCCTACCGCCTTGTGCCCGAAGAAGAGCAGGATCGTCCCGATCAGAATCGGCACCGTGCGCTTGAGCTCAGCGCGGTCCTCGATCGCCCCGTCGGCATCGAGGTCCATCACCCGCTCCCGGGATTCCTGGTCGATCTGCAGCCGACCCCGGTAGGCGAGATAGAGCATGCCCGTGACCACCACGAACGCGATGAACGCGATCGGCGCCAGATTGGTGATGAAGGCCAGAAAGGACAGGTCCGTCGCGCCGGCGATGATGATGTTCGGCGGGTCGCCGATCAGCGTCGCGGTGCCGCCGATGTTCGACACGATGATCTCGATGATCACCAGCGGCACGGGGTCGATGTCCAGCGCGTCGGCCAGCAGAAACGTGATCGGCACGATCAGCAGCACCGTCGTGAGGTTGTCGAGAAACGCCGACAACACCGCCGTCGTCACGGCCAGCGACGCCACCACCGCCAGTGGGCGCCCGCGGGAGAACTGGCCGGCCCGGATCGCGAGATAGGTGTAGACCCCGGTCGTCTCGGTCAGCTTGACCATCAACATCATCCCCGCCAGCAGCCCGATCGTGTTGAAGTCGATCGCCTCGATCGCCTGCTCCTGCTCGATCGTCTGGGTAACCACCACCAGACCGGCTCCAAGCAACGCGATCTTGGTGCGATCCACCCGCTCGCTCGCGATCACCGCCAGGGCGACCGCAAAGATCAAAATCGCCAGCAGCATCAGCCGTCCACGATCCGTACCAAGGGGTGCATGCCCAACCGTCGAAAGTCGGCCAGCACAGCCGATCCCTCATTCCCGCGCAAAAGGTGCCACACCGTCTCTCGGTCCGAAACCTGGAATTCGGTCAGCCTCCCTCACAGGAGAGGCGCGGGGATCGTCGACGGGAATAAGCAGGCGTGCCATGGGAATGCTCAGAGATTGTCACCCGAAGCGGGAAAAGCCGGGGGAGCCCACCAACCGGCCTCCGCCCGCCGCGTCTCACGACCCGTGTTGCCGAGATGCGTTCCCAGCGGAGTGAAGCGAAGATCCACACGGGCGATCAACGCCCCACAGTCCATCAGTCCCAACAGTATCGTCTACCCCCAGCGGAGCGCCCATCACGGTCAACAGCACGAGCGCCGTCCGGCCGGCAAGAGAGAGCGGGTAGTGCGGGGGGGCCCCGGGTCGCACAGGGCGAAGGCGACGCGCCGCGGTCTCTCCCTCTGTTGTTGCGAGGGTCCCGTCCCCTTTGCCAAGGCCACCCGCGCCGGCGCTCAAGGTCGCGGTCCGCGCAGGCGACGGCTGGGCCAACCTCCCAGCGGCCCGACCAGCACTATCAGCGCGGGCACGAGCAGGGTCCGCACAACGAAGGCGTCGATAAGTAGGCCAGCAGCCACCGCGAAGCCGAGCTGCTGGAAGGGCCGGATGGGCACCAGGAACAGCAGCGCGAACGAGCCCGCCAGCACGATCCCGGCGATGGTGATCGGTGTGGCCGCGCGCGCTCCGGCCACCCTCACGGCCTCCCGCAGCGGCCTGTGTGCGGCCTCCTGCCAGATGCGCCCGGTGAGGAACACGTTGTAGTCCGACCCCAGCGAGAGCAGCAGGACGGCCGAGGCGAAGGGCACGAAGTAGGCCACCCCCTGCTGGTCGAGGAGCACCTGGAACACGTACGCGGTCAGGCCGAGGGCGGCCAGCAGCGCGAGCACGCTGGTGGCCAGCAGGTACAGCGGCGCAACCAGCGCGCGCAGAAACACCACCAGCACCAGCAGGACCACGAACAGGCTCAGGGGAGCCACCCGTCCGATGTCGGAGATCGTCTCGTCGATTGTCTCCGCCACCAGAGCCGTATCTCCCGCGTAGGTGGCCGTGGCCGGTGACAGGCCCGACTCGATCAGCAGCCTCGGCATGGCTCTCTGCAGGCGGCGGAGGTTCTTGATCGCTCTCGCGCCGAGCGGATCGGAGCCGAACACCACGAAGAGACGTGCCGCGTCTCCGGTCTTCGATAGCACCGCGCCGAAGGCCTGGAGGCTGGGCTGGTCGCCCGGCCCGATCACCTCCGCCACGCCCGGCTGCCGGTCCACCAGACGCTGGAGCATGGCCAGGTTGCGGCGCTCGGACACGACGCCTGTGGCCTCCAGGAGGACGGCGGTGGGCGAGAGGATGCCCGCGGCGAAGCCCTGCCGGGCATGGGCGTAGGCCTCCCTCGGAGGAGAGTCGGACGGCAGCCCGCGGATCACAGGGTTGCCGAGGTCGAGCTTGGCGAGCCCGGTCGCCCCCAGCCCGAGCAACGCCACGCATACGGCGGCGGTGAGCACGGGGCGGCCGGTGGCCAGCTCGACGGCGAAGTGACGAGCCGGGCGTCCCTCGCGCTCGGTGGGGGTCTCCTCCGCGGCATCGGCCGCGGGAACGTCGATGCCGGGCCTCCGGGGCCAGAACAGCCACCGCCCGCCGATCGCGAGGACGGCCGGCACGAAGGTCACCGACACGAGCAGGCCCACGAGGATCGCCAGGGCCAGCCCAGGTCCGAAGGCCTGGAAGAAGCCGAGCTTGGCCACCAGCAGCGACGCGGTGGCCGCCATCACGGTGAACCCCGCGGTGAGGATGATCGGCATCAGCTCGGCGCTGCCCACCGCCGCAGCGTGGACAGGGGCCTCGCCGTCCGCCAGGCGGCGCCGGATTCGCGAGAGGTAGAAGATCGAGTAGTCGGTGACCACCCCGAAGAGCAGCACCACGATCACGGGCTCGACCTCGCTGGGCACCGAGAACCCTGCCTCCCGACCGATCACCGCGATCGAGCGGAGCGCGATCAGATAGGCCAGGGCGACGGCGAACAGCGTGGCCAGCGGCGCTCCCACCGAGCGGAAGTGCAGTCCCACCACGAGCGCAACCAGGAGCACCGTGGCCAGCTCCACCAGCGGCAGCGAGTCCTCGATCTGCTGGGCCTGGGCGTCCCTGGCGGCGATCGTCCCGGTGAATCCCACGAAGCCCTCGTAGCCGGGGCGTACATAGCGGTCGATGAAGCGCTGCGCGAGTATGCGGCGGTCGCTCTGGCTAACGTCGGACAGGAAGAACAGGTAGGTGAGCGCGGTGGTGGAGGCCTCGCGCGAGAACGGCGGCTTGCCGAGGGCGTTGCTGATCACCAGCGCGCCCGCCACCCGCTCGAGGCCCGGCAGGAGCCCCCGGTTCACGTTCACTGCCCGCCGCGCCGCGCGGAAGTTCTCCGAGGCTGTCAGCCCCTCTCGGTCGCGCTGCACGACCAGCGTCCGGCTGAGCAGGGGGAAGTCGAATAGCTCCGACGAGCGCAGCTCGACCTCGAGGGCCTCGGCGTCCCGGGGCACCAGGTCCCCCAGAGCGCCGCCCTGCGCCTCGCCGATCGTCGGCAGCTTGACCGTCGCGAGCAGCGCGATCAGGATCCAGAACGCGACGACCAGGTAGCGCAACTTGACGATCAGCCACGCCGCGCGGCCAGCGGCCCCTGGCGGTCGGGTCAGCTCGTCCCCCTCGCGCCAAGGCCGAGCCGCGAATCCACGCTCTCGCAACTCGAGCCCCCGCTGGACTGAGCGGAGCGCCCGGCCTCCACAATCCGCTTGGCGGGCTCGTCCAGGCGGTCACCTACCCCCAGCGGGCGGTTGGGAAGCTCCGTCAGCGCCTTGCCGGACTCCTCCACCGCCGTGCCGACCCGCGTGACCGTCGTGCTGAGCTCGGACAGCCCACGCACCTCGGTCGCCACCTCCAGGGCCAGCACCAGCCAGATCAGCGCCCATAGCGCCAGCGCGAGATCGAGCGCCACCAGCCGGCGCCCCGCGGGCAGCCCCGGCAACCCGCTCTTCACGGGCGGTCCACTGGGACTGGGCGTGCAGCGCGGCTGGGCCCCGAGGCGGGATGATCGGGGGGCATGTTGGGACGCGTGAAGAGCCTGTGGCTCGACTTCTCACAGAACCTGTGGTTCATACCCGGGCTCATCATCGTGGTTTTCACCGCGCTGGGCGTCGGCCTCGTACAGCTCGACGATCATCTCGACCTCGGGAGCCTCGAGGTGATCTTCCAGGGCGAGGGCTCGGCTGCCCGGACCGTGCTGTCGGTGATCGCCGGATCGCTGATCACGGTGGCGGGGCTCACTTTCTCGACACGATGGTCGTCCTGCAGCTGGCCTCGAGCCAGTTCAGCCCCCGCGTCCTGCGCGGCTTCTTCGGCGACCGTGTCGTGCAGATCACGATCGGCACCTATGTGGGCACGTTCATCTATTCGCTGCTCGTAGTGCGGGCTGTGGGCTCCACCGGCGACGCCGGCTTCGTGCCCGCGGTCCTGCTGATCGTGTTCCTCAACCACGTCTCCCAGATGGTCCAAGTGTCGCACGTGACCGCCAAGATCACCCGGGCCACGCTCGCGCGCACGGAGAGCCTCTACCCCGAGGGCTACGGAGAGGGCGTCGAAGACGAGGCGGCGGATGAGCTCCTGGCCTCCTGGCGTGCGACGGCGCCGGCCCGGCTGCTACCGGAGCGGCCGGGCTACGTGCAGCCGTCATCCTTGCTCATCAGCTCTTGCTCCTCTTCGCTTGGCGGTGAAGGGGCAGCCTGAGCCTCAAAGACCTATCGAGCCCCAGCTGTCGGGAGCCCTCGGAGACCGTCCAGCCCTAACTCTGGTCGGGCACGGCCCCGCTGTCGCAGTTACTGCGCTTGGCGAAGCGCAGCCTGTCGATGAAGACCGAGGAATCAAACTGGCGGTCACCCTGGTCGAAGATCGAGAAATACAGCACATGTCCGCCGGGCGTGACTCGCGTCGAGGCCCTCAGGACGCGCGTGGCGCCGTCGTAAGTGGTGCCCTTGGCGCGAGCGGCCGTGGTGTTGGCGGCACCGGCGCCGTTCACGGTGATCAGGTTGCCGTCGGAATCGTTCGCGAAGTTGCGCGGCGCGTTGATCTTCGGGTCGCCGACCGCGCGGGAGTCCCACGTGCTCTCGTCGAGCTCGGCGATGAACCCGTCGTTGAACTCGGTGCCCACGAACTCCGGGAACTCCTCGGTCAGGAAGCGAAAGCGGAACGAAAGGCAGTTACGGCCCTCCGGCACCCGGATGTTCACGCGGAAGATCGTGACGTCGCGGTTGCCGCGGATCGCCGGCCCGCCGGCGACCGAGCTGGTCGAGGGGCTGTTGTTTGGGTTGTCGGCCCGCGTAGCGTCGCCGTTGGAGAGGATCATGTAGGACTTGCCGCTGCGCGGAAAGCCGGCCAGCTTCTTGGTCGAGCGCGCGGCCACCTTGCCGTACGGCGGGCGGGCAGCGAACGCCGAGCTCTTGATCGACTTCGGCCCCGCGATCGTGCGCGAGATCTTGGTCGCCGCGATCCGCGAGCCGCGACCGGAGTCCGCGGTGATCTTCCCGCCGCCCGACTGCGAGAAGCCGACCCCTGCAGCCCCAAGCGCGAGAGCCAACGCTCCCCCTATGACGACGGTTGACCGCAGCCCCTGACCATTGGCTCCCATTTTCCAGCCTTTCCCGTAGCGCAAATCCCCGGTGGACTCGACGGCACCATATTAACCGCATCGGAGACTCGATAGTTGCGGTCCGCCTCAACAATTGGAAGAAACGGGCGGGAGTGGGGCATCTGCCACGATCGCGGCGTGGGCGCTGTCAACTTGCGCGCTGGACTCGCCGCCGCGGCCGTGGCCGTGGTGCTGGCGGACTCCTCGATCGTGACGCTCGCGCTGCCCGACCTCGTGCGCGCCTTCGACGCGAGTGTGGCCGACGCTGCATTGGTTCTGATTTCCTTCAACCTGGTGCTGGCGCTGGCAGCGGTGCCCGCGGCCGCGTTCGTCAGGCGGAGTGGCGTCCGCATGGCATGGACCCTCGGGCTGATGGTGTTCGCGGGAGCATCGCTCGTCTGCGCCGTCGCTCCGGGGCTCGGGGTGCTCGTGGTGGCCCGCGCGGTGCAGGCGCTGGGTGGCGCCGCGGTAGTGGCCGCCGCGCTCGGGCTGCTCGGTAGCGAGCTGGACGACCGGCGCGCCGCGGTGGCGTGGGGAGGCGCGGGGATCTTCGGCGCGTCCGTGGGCCCGGCTCTTGGTGGTGCGCTCACCCAGCTGCTGTCGTGGGAGGCCATCTTCGCCGCGCAGGTGCCGCTGCTGGCGCTCGTTCCCGTAGGCCGACGCGCGGGGCGCAAGGCCCACCGCGAGTCCTCAGTGGGTCGTGCTCCGCCGGCGGGGCCCGCGATTGCGCTCGCGCTCGTCTCCGCCGCTCTCACGGCCGCGCTGTTTCTGCTGGTGGTCATGTTGATCGAGGGGTGGCGGCTCACCCCGGCGGCGGCCGCGGTGGTGGTGTCGGTGATGCCGCTGGTCGCGCTCGGCGCCGCGCCGCTGGGACGCCGCTTGGGCGATCCGCGGCTGAGGGCGGCGGTGGGCGCTGTCGCGATCACGGGGGGCCTCGCGGCGCTCGGATTGCTTCCGGGGGCGCATGTGGGCTGGACGCTTGCGCCTCAGGTCCTGATCGGGCTGGGCCTCGGGCTCTCGCTGTCGGCCCTTACCGAGATCGTTCTCCTCGACCATCCCGGCGCGGTGATGACCCGCGCGGCCTGGACGATCGCCGCCCGCCATGCGGGAGTGGTTGCCGGGCTCGCCCTGCTGACGCCGATCTTCACGCGCGATCTCGACGACCAGGAGCTGGCGGCTCAGCGTGCCGGCAGCGCGTTGCTGCTGGACGCCCACTTGAGCCCAGGCCTGAAGGTGACCCTCGGCGAGCGCCTCGCCGAGCAGGTGCAGTCCGCTAACGGCAGGCTGCCGCGCCTTAGCCCCGCCTTTCGGGAGCTGGAGGTCGAACCCGAGGAGCGGGTCCCGCTGGACCGGCTGCGCACCGGTCTTCAGGATGAACTCGAGCGCGCGGCGACCCAGGCCTTCAGTCGTTCGTTCCTCGCCGGGGCGGGGCTCGCGCTGCTCGTGCTCGTCCCGCTTTCGGTGCGGGTCCGCCGGAGGCGGGCGTGAGCCCCGGGCGCGGGAGTTTGGCCGTGGTCGGCGCCGCCGCCGTGGCGCTGGGCCTCGTGGGCGCGTACCTGGCGCTCGGGGGTGGCACCTACAGGCCGCTCGAGGTGGCCGACCCGTGCGAGCCACGACAGCTGACGCGCCCCGAAGGGCTCGAGGCGGTTGGCCAGCAGGTGGTCCTGTCGGCGCTCGACGGCGCGGCCTGCCGGCTTCGCGTCACGCGCGAAGATCTCGCGCTCGGGCTCGCGTCGCCCGAGGCCCGCGAGCGCTTCGCAGCCGAGCGCCGCCTCGGGGAGGACCAGCTGGAGAAGGCCGTGCGCAGCGGCCTCGAGCGCGCGGTCGACGACTCCGAACGCGCAGGTCTGCTCTCGGGGATCGAGGCGTCGCTGCTGCGCGCGGCCGTCGGGCGACTTCCCGTGAGCAACCTATTCGACATCCTGCGAACAGGCCGAGGCCTGACGGATGAGCTCGGAGGGCTCCTCGGTCGCTGACCTCGCCGGCCTTGCGGCGGACGACCGCCCGCCGGCCTCTGGGCGGCGGGGGCGCGGATCGTCGTGCGGCCGCGCTGGGTGGTGATCGTGTTCTGGATCGCCGCCGCCGCTGCCCTCACGGCCACGCTTCCGACGATCCAGGAGGCCCAGGTGGGGGCGCTGGGGGACCTGGTGCCCAACGAGGCGACGGCCCTCAACGCCGAGCTGCGCTCGAGCGAGCTGTTTCGAGAGCTCCACGACCTCGATCATTCACCTCGTCTTTCGTCCCAGTGCTGCGCGAGGACGTCTCGGGTCACCACCGCCAGCCCGGCCCCGAGCAGCGCCATCTTGGTGCGGTCGACCCGCTCGCTCGCGATTACCGCCAGTGCGGCCGAGGATCAAAATCGCCAGGAATCGTGGTCGGTATCAAAGCGGCTCAGTCTGACCCACGGCTTTGCTCTCGTGTGGTTGCGGGGCTGGTGCGCGCACCCGGAGATCGTCCCGCCGTTCGTCGGTCGTGGGGCGCCGGCGTAGGAGCCAGGCCGCGGCGATCGCAGCGATCGTCGAGGCGATCAGAACAGCGGCGGCGGCCTGTTCCTGCGACGCGAGGTCCGACAGGGCGAGTCGGGCGATCAGCAGGCTGACCGTGTAGCCGACGCCGCCGAGGATCGCGACGGGCAGCAGGTCGCCCCAGCGAACCTCGGGGGGTAGCGAACCCAGCCGCAGCCAGACGGCGAGGCGAGCGCCGGCGAGAATTCCGAGCGGTTTGCCCACGAGCAGCCCAACCATGATGCCCAGGGCGATCGGTTCGGAGATCACCCCGCCGGCGGCGGACAGCGCGATGCCAGCCGCGGAGAGCGCAAAGATCGGCACGATGATTGCGGCGGAGATCGGGTGCAGCCGGTGCTCGAAGCGCTCGCCAGGGGACGTGGTCTCCCCGTCCCGGTGGCGGGTCGGTACGAGCAGCCCGAGGACGATGCCCGCCGCGGTCGCGTGAACGCCGCTGGCGTGGACGCAGATCCACGCCAGCACGGCAAGGACCCAAAGGCACCAAGCCGCTCCGCGACGGTCGCGCAGAAGCGCCCAGAATGCCGTGAACGGAACCACGGCGGCCAGCAGCCAGAGTGGCTGGAGTCCTGCGGTGAAAAGCACGGCGATCAGCGCGATCGCAGCAAGGTCGTCGATCACCGCCATCGACAGCAGCACCACCCGCACGCCCGAGGGCAGGCCCGACCCGACGAGCGCGAGGACGCCAAGCGCGAAGGCGATGTCGGTCGCGACGGGGATCGCCCACGCACCACCGCTCGCCGCCTCGCCGCCCGAGACGGCGATCGCCGCCAGGGCGGGGACCAAGAGCCCTCCGGCGGCGGCGGCGACAGGCAGCGCTGCGGCACGGCGGTCGGCGAGCTCGCCCACGGTCAGCTCGCGCTTGACCTCCATCCCCGCGACGAAGAAGAAGATGGCGAGCAGCCCATCGGCCACCCAGTCGGCCAGCTCGAGGTCGAGGTGCAGCCAGCCCGGGCCGATCGCCAGTGCGGTACCCCACACCTCACGGTAGGAACTCTCGGCGAGATTGGCCCAGACGAGCGCGAGCCCCGTGGCCGCGAGAAGCCACTGACCACCCGTCGTCTCCTCACGCAGGTAATCGCCTAGGCCGCCCGCTTGGTCGCTGATCTGGCGCTTGAGCCTGCGGTGGGGCACGCTGACATCCTGGTCTCGGGCAACACGAAACGTGGCGCCGACCTGAGCCGGACCGGGTTCCGCGGAGACCTGGTTAGTGGTGTTCCACCTTTGCTCATCTGACGCTAACGGCTATCGGGTCGGGGTCGCGCGCAGCGAGCCCGGAGGGCGAGCGCAGCGCGTCCCCGAGCGTCTCGAACTCGGCGGGTGGGATGTCGCCGATCTCGCTGTGCAGACGCTCGGTGTTAAACCAGCCGACCCAACGGACGATCGCGAGCTCGAGCTGTGCTTTGGTTGGTCTGGACCCGTTGATCGTTGACAGCTCAGGCCGCTTGGTTTCGTAGCGTTTCGGTTTCCTGGGCATCCTCCCAGGTCTGTCTCACCTCCTTGGGGGTGCGGTAGCCGAGGAACTGGTGGGGTCG
>Ga0209587_1000784_pt1 | contig 15399 bp, 11 predicted proteins | sample NGEPerD_2_FD_184512 | JGI IMG/M metagenome (GOLD analysis project Ga0209587, IMG submission 184512) | Arctic peat soil microbial communities from the Barrow Environmental Observatory site, Barrow, Alaska, USA - NGEE PermafrostL1-D... | ecosystem: Environmental > Terrestrial > Soil > Wetlands >... | reverse complement strand
ACCTACGCCTTCGAGGCGCTCAGCAGCGTCACCACGACCGGCACCCTCGGCCCGCGGGGGACGCTCGACGTCTCGGTGATCGGCGGCGCGACCCTGCTCCTGCTGGCGCTCGGCGCGGTCACCCTGCGCCGGCGAACTCCGTGAACCAGTCGAGCGCGGCCGGGTTGGCGAGCGAGTCGCGGCTGGCCGCCTGCTCGGCCGGCGTCCCCATCAGGATCCGCTTGACCGGCACCTCGAGCGCCTTGCCACTGAGCGTGCGGGGGACCTCGGCGATCGCGAAGACCTCGTCCGGGACGTGGCGGGGGGAGCAGCGCTCACGCACGCGGCGGGCGATCTCGCGGCGCAGGTCGTGGTCCAGCTCGGCGCCCTCGCGGAGGACGACGAAGAGCGGCATCCAGCCCTCGGTGCCGGGGCGGGGGACATCGACGACCAGGGCGTCGACGATCGCCTCGAGGCCGAGCACGGCGCGGTAGATCTCGCTCGTCCCCATGCGGATGCCGGAGCGGTTGATGGTCGAGTCGGAGCGGCCGTAGATGACCGCGGTGCCGCGCGAGGTGATTTCGATCCAGTCGCCGTGGCGCCAGACGCCTGGGTAGTGCTCGAAGTAGCTGTCCCGGTAGCGGCTGCCGTCGGGGTCGCCCCAGAAGTAGACCGGCATCGAGGGCATCGGCTCGGTGACCACGAGCTCGCCCACTTCGTCGATCACCGGGTTGCCGTCTTCGTCCCAGGCCTCGATCGCGGCGCCCAGCGCCCGCGCCTGCAGCTCGCCGCGGTAGACGGGCAGCAGCGGGGTGCCGCCGACGAAGGCGGTGCAGAGGTCGGTGCCGCCGCTGGTCGAGAAGAGCCAGGTATCGGCGCCGAGCTGCTCATAGATCCAGTCGAAGCCCTCGGGGGAAAGCGGGGAGCCGGTCGAGCCGACCGCCTTCAGGCGGTGGAGGTCGCGGCCGGCCGCGGGCTCGACCCCGGCCTTCATGCAGGCGGCGATGTAGGAGGCGCTGGCGCCGAACATCGTCACCCCGGCGCGCCCGGCCAGGTCCCAGAGCACGCTCATGTCCGGGTGACCGGGGCTGCCGTCGTAGAGGACGATCGCGGCCCGGGTCAGCAGCCCCGAGACGAGGAAGTTCCACATCATCCAGCCGGTCGTGGTGAACCAGAAGAGGCGGTCGCCGGGGTGGGCGTCGACGTGCAGGTTGAGCTTCTTCAGGTGCTCGAGCAGGATGCCGCCCTGGCCCTGGACGATCGCCTTCGGCAGGCCGGTGGTGCCGGAGGAGTAGAGGACCCAGAGCGGATGGTCGAAGGGGACGCGCTCGAAGGCGAGCTCAGCACCCTCGCCGGCGGCGAGCAGCTCCTGCCAGCGGGTCGCGTCGTTCAGCGAGGAGAGATCCGGCTCGGGATCGAGGTAGGGGAGGACGACGGTGCGCCGCAGGCTCGGCATCGCCGCCTGCAGCTCGGCGAGGACATCGCGGCGATCGAACTCCTTGCCGCCATAGCGGTAGCCGTCGACCGCGAAGAGCACCTTGGGCTCGATCTGGGCGAAGCGGTCGATCACGCTGGCCGGGCCGAAGTCGGGCGAGCAGCTCGACCAGACGGCGCCGATCGAGGCGCTGGCGAGGAAGGCGACGATCGCCTCGGGGATGTTGGGCATGTAGGCGACGACGCGATCGCCGCGCTCGACCCCGAGGCCGCGCAGGGCGGCGGCGACGGCGGCGACCTGGGCGCGGAGGTCCCCCCAGCTCAGCTGGTCCAGCTCGCGCAGCTCGGAGGCGTGCAGGATCGCCGGCTCGGCGTCGTCCTTGCCGGCGAAGACGCGCTCGGCGTAGTTGAGGCGGGCGCCGGCGAACCACTCGGCGCCGGGCATCTCGCGGCTGCCGAGCACGCGGTCATAGCCACCGTCGGCCTGCACCTCGAAGAAGTCCCAGATCGAGGACCAGAAACCCTCCAGGTCATCGACCGACCAGCGCCAGAGGTCGTCGTAGCCGTCGAATTCGAGCCCGCGCTCGGCCGCCAGCCAGCGCATGTACCCGGTCATCCGGGCCCGCTCGACCAGCTCGGCCGGCGGCTCCCAGAGCTTCTCCGGCGCCGCGGCGGTCACTCGGCCGCGGCCGCGGCGCCCGCCCTTGCCTGCACGCCTGCCTCAATCAGCAGGCAGTGGCAGACGACTTTGGCCGGGGCGAGTAGCCCGCCTTCACCGTTGATCAGAAGCGCCCCGTGAGGACAGAGCGACCCGCAGTTGAGCTGATGGATCCTCATCCCGCGGCGGGAGTCTAGTGCGGCGGGTGGGACTCGAACCCACAAGCCCTTGCGGGCAGCGGCTTTTGAGACCGCCTCCTTTACCAGTTTGGACACCGCCGCGGGTCCAGCCAAGTTTAGAACCTAGGCGGGCGGCGATGGGGCGGCTATGCGGGCTGCGGCGCGTCCGGGTTCGGCGGGGCGCCGGCGCCGTAGTCCTCGCCCGAGCCGATCGGCCGCTCCTCCTCGACCTGCCAGTTCTGGCTGAAGCCGTAGAAGCAGGCGGCGATCAGGACGAGCTGGACCAGGGCGAGGATCACCACCAGCAGGCCGATCAGCGAGACCGGGATCAGCGCATCTTCGAAGCCGGCCTTTTCGCGGGCAAACCAGCTGTTGGCGCCGACCGCGCAGAAGATCGCCAGGATCATCGAGAGCGAGGCGGCGACGGGGAGGATGCCGCGGCTCCAGCGGGAGACGAGAAAGGCGAAGAAGGCGTAAAGGAACGCGAAGATCAGGCAGACGACGCCCATCCCGCCGCCGCCGCTGAGCAGCGAGAAGCCGGCGATCGTCACCAGCCCCGCGATAGCCGCCGTAGCCAGCATCAGGAAGGTGATCACGAACCTGGTCGTGATCACGTCGGCCCTCTCCCGATTCGGGTGCCAGAGCTCGTAGCCCGGCGTTACCTCTCCTACCGCCACACCGATGATCATAGAATCTATGAGCGACGATGCGGCATTGGCCGCGTGTTAAGCGCCAAGACGGCGCGCAAGCGGGCGTGGCGGAACTGGCAGACGCTCCGGCTTTAGGTGCCGGTGCTCGCAAGAGCTTGGGGGTTCGAGTCCCTCCGCCCGCATAGAATCGACTACCTCGGGGCAGTGGCCCAACTGGCTAAGGCACCGGTCTCCAAAACCGGCGATTCCAGGTTCGAGTCCTGGCTGCCCCGTCGTCGCGTTTGGCTTGAGAGGCTGCAATCCCGCTCTGTGGGCGGGATTGCGGTCCTCGCAGTCCGATCCTTTGATCGGGTCAACGAAGGTCAGCGAAAGGCAGCAAAAGGCTGGTTTCGACCCCTTTCGTTCCCCCCACGTTCCCCCCGGAGGGTCTGAGAGGCGAGTCGGAGACCTCCGTTCGCAGGTCGAGAGAGGAGCCCGCGCTCGTCGGGCTCCAAACCGGCGATTCCAGCACCCATCTCCTGCGTCAACGAGGCAGTCTCGAAAACTGTTCGCCGCCGAAAGCCGGCTCATCGCTCGCGATCCCGCCCGTTCCCCCTAGGCCGCCAAATCTCGCTTCCAAAGCGGGATTGCCGCCCCCAAGGCCCCCGTGATGACGCGGGTCAAGCGAAGTCAGTGAAGGTCATCGAGGTATTTGACCAGGATGGAAACCAGCTCGGCCAGGCCTCTGGCGGGTACGGCTGGGAACCCTGGCAGAGCGTCGGTTGGAGTGGGCGAGTAAAGGCCGGGGCTGACACCTTGGGGGCAGCGCTCAGAGACTCCGCTCGTTGATGCTGCGGGCCGGTCTCGGCGGAGGTTCCTCGTGGCGTCGGTAGGTCGTTGTCGCGACCCCCGGAACTGCGGGGCGCGAGCAGCCCACCAAGACTCCGGCGATGATTGATCACCGCACTCCGAAGCCACGAAGCTTTATCACAAGTTAAAGCTCGACTCAAAAACGGTCGACATAACATTGAGGCTTCCCCCGGCCCTCGCGACGACCTCAACGTTTTGCTCTCCAGTCGGAGCGGAAAGGTTTCCTTGTTGCTCCCCCTAAATCAGCTCAGCCCAAGCGGGCGAGCTGCCGTCTACGGACTTTGGCTGCTCGCTTTGGCGTGCCTTGCCGTGTACGTCGCGGCAGTGATAACCGGCCTCCGGATCTTCTCGGGAAGCGACGGCCTGCAGCTGCTCTTCGGCGGTCTGTTCCTCGTCCCGGTCTGGCTTTGCGCACTGCGGGCGGCGGTGGTTCGCTCTCAGGTCGCCAGTGCCCAGCGCGAGGCCGATGGAGCCCAGCGCGAGGCCGATGGAGCCCAGCGCGAGGCCGATGGGGCTCAGCGCGAGGAGGACGGTGCCGAGCGCGAGGCCGATGGGGCTCAGCGCGAGGAGGATCTCGAGGAGTCGATCTTGAGAAGTGCCGGTGAGGGGATCGCCCGGTTAGACAACGACGGGGTCGTTACCTTTGTCAACCCTGCCGCAAGCCGGATGACGGGCTATGCCGCGGGCGATCTCGAGGGGCGGTTCCTGCACGGCCGCCCGACCAACCGGCGCGAAGGCGGCGGCGCCTACGAGGATGAGATACACCCCAGCTCGAACTCCGGCAACCACGCTCAAGACGTCGACCTGTACTGGCGGGAGGACGGCACCAGCTTCCCGGTGGAGTTCACCAGCACGCCGATCATCGGTGGGAGCGGGCAGAGTCAGGGTCAGGTCATTGTCTTCAAGGACATCACCGATCGAATGGAGTCCGAACGAGTGAAGAACGAGTTCACCTCGGTCGTCAGTCATGAGTTGAGGACCCCCCTGACCTCAATCCGCGGTTCCTTGGGGTTGCTCGAGGGTGGCGTTCTCGGGCAGTTGCCGGAGAAAGGGCAGCGGATGATTGCGATCGCGGTCGAGAACACCGACCGCCTGATCCGGCTGATCAATGACATTCTCGACATCGAGCGCATCAAATCCGGGGCGATCGACATCGAGCGGGGGGAGTGCGACTCCCGCGGGCTGTCGGAGCACGTCGTCGAAGAGATGCTGCCGATGGCGCACGAGGCAAATGTGGAGCTGACTGTCGCCTGTCAGCAGATCAAATTCGTCTCTGACGCCGACCGCATTCATCGGGTGTTGACGAACCTGCTCTCGAACGCGATCAAGTTCTCCGAGTCGGGGGCGACGGTGCGGGTGTCTTGTGAGCTCAGCCAGGGCATGGTGCTCTTCCAGGTCTCCGACACGGGACGGGGCATACCTGCGGAGAAGCTCGCCGCGATCTTCGAGCGCTTCAGCCAGGTCGACGCTTCGGACTCGCGCGACAAGGGCGGCACTGGTCTGGGCCTCTCGATCTGCCACACGATCCTCGAACATCTCGGCGGCAGAATCTGGGTCGAGAGCGAGGTCGGGAAGGGCAGCACATTTTCCTTCGTCCTGCCGCTCGTTGCCCCCGCCCCCAAAGCTGTCGGGCCCGTCGAGCACTCCGCCTCTCCCTCTGTACATTCCGCCGTGCCACTCAATGACGGCGAGGATTCCAGGACGGGAGACTCCCTCGATTTCCAGCGGTCCGATGCCTCCGAGCGGGTCGTGCTCGTGGTCGAGGATGACGCAGACCTCGCCGCCGTGCTGGCCGCGATGCTGGGGCGTTACGGGATCAAGACCTTGATCGCGACCTCTGGGCCAGAGGCGATTTCCCTCAGCCGGCGGGTGCGTCCTGATCTGTTGTTGCTGGACATCAGACTATCCCAGGGCGATGGCTACGAGGTCGTCGAATGGCTGCGGACTCATGTGAGCTCCGGCTCGCTCCCGATCATCGTTTACACCGCCATAGACCTTGACCACCAAAGCCGAGAGCGACTGCGACTCGACGGAGGAACGACTGAATTCCTGACCAAGGCACAGACCACGCCGGAGGACATCGAGGCACATGTGAGACGCCTCCTCGGGGCCGCTTCCGAGGACCGGGTGGGGGTGGGAGTCGATGCCTCATAGGCACATCCTCCTGATCGATGATGAGGACGACATCCGCGAGGTCGCGAGCATCAGCCTCGAGGCCGTCGGTGAGTGGAGAGTCTCCGCAGCCTCGGGGGGCCGCGACGGAATTGCCCAGGCGATTGCCGGACAGCCCGAGGTGATTCTCTGCGACGTGATGATGCCCGGCATCGACGGGCCCGCCACCGTCGGGCTGCTGAAGGACGATCCCCGCACCGCCGGCATTCCCGTGATCCTGCTGACTGCAAGGGTCCAGAGTACCGATCATCTCGGATTCGACCTGCTTGACGTCATCGGAGTGATCCCCAAGCCGTTTGACCCGATGGCTCTCTCCGGCCAGGTGGAAGCGTTGTTCGAGGCGGCGCAAGAATCAGGGACGACGTCGTGAGCGATGCATCGACCGCGATCGAGGCGGTCCTCGAGAAGCGCCGTGGGCAGCTGGCCAGCCGGGTCGCGACCGTCGAGGAGGCCGTCACCGCGCTGGTCTCCGGCGACCTCGACGAGGAGCTCCGTGCCGATGCCGAGCGTGACGCTCATAAGCTGGCGGGATCGCTGGGGATGTTCGGTCTTCCTCGCGGCTCCGAGTTGGCGGCTGAGCTGGAGCGGGCGCTCGGCCTGATGGGTGGACCCAACGCCCTCGAGGCGCCGCGGATGGCCGAGCTGGTGCTCGACCTGCAGGGCCAGCTTCGCCAGAAACCTGTTGTCGAGCCCGCCCCAGCGGGCTGCAATCCAGAGGTGCCGAGCGCACCGGCGGTCCTTTTCGCCTCTCCGGACCCGGACCTGACAGATCGCCTCACGGTGGCGGCACTCGGCAGTGATCTCCGGCCCCGCACCGCGGTGACGTGCACGGGTGCCCGGCGCATGATCGAGAGCGAGTTGCCAGACGCGGCAGTGCTGGACATCAACTTCGCCGAGGCCGAGAGCGAGAGTTTGGATCTGCTCGCGGACCTCACCGGTCGCGAGCCGCCCGTTCCGGTTCTGGTCCTCACCGCGAGTGAGGCCCTGGTCGATCGCGTCGAGGTGGCCCGCCGCGGCGGCAGCTCTTTCGTCCAACGCACGCGGCCCGCCGCCGAGGTGATCGATGCCGTGCGGGAGCAGATCGAGCGTGCCGGCCCCAGCCAAGCCAAGATCCTGGCGGTCGACGACGATCCGGTGATCCTCGAAGCGGTGGGGGCTCTGCTCGGTCCCGCCGGATTCGAGGTGATCTCACTGGAGGATCCGCATCGCTTCTGGGAGCAGCTGACAATGGCGGCCCCCGAGCTTTTGCTGCTGGACCTCGACATGCCCCAGGTCAGCGGGCTCGACCTCTGTCGATCGGTGCGGGCGGACCCGCAGTTTGCACAGCTTCCGATTGTCTTTCTCAGTGCTTACAGCGACGCATCGAACGTGGAGGCGATGTTCGAAGCCGGCGCTGACGACTACGTCAGTAAGCCGATCATCGGCCCGGAGCTCTCGATGCGAGTGGGCAACCGACTCGATCGGGTGCGGGCCTACCGTGACCTCGCCGAAAAGGATCACCTCACCGGCATCGGCAGTCGCCGTGGCTCGAGCGCAAAGTTGGAAGACCTTCTCGCCCGAGCCGACCGCCTGGCGCAGCCGTTCTCACTGTCCCGGATCGATCTGGATCGGTTCGCGCGTTTCAACCAGAACCTCGGCGAAGCAACGGGCGACTCCGCCCTGCGGGGCCTCGGTGATTTGCTGGCCCAGACCTTCCGGGGCGAGGATGTTGTCTGCCGCTGGGGCGATGACGAGTTCGTCGTCGGTGCCTACGGGATGACCGCCGACGACGGCGTCCAGCGAGTGGCAGAGGTGCTCGAGCGTTTCCGGCACGAGCGCTACGGCAACCGCGCCGGGGGTGCCGAATCGCTTTCCTTCAGCGCCGGAGTCGCCGAGTATCCGCGCGACGCTCATGCCCTGCAACAGCTGCACCTTGCCGCGGGCGTCGCCCTCGACGAGGCGAAGACCCGCGGGGGAGACCGCGTCCTCCCGGCCAGTGCCGCAGCCGGGGCCGCGCCGTCGCAGGCTGACATCGTCGTGGTCGATGACGACGATCTGTTGGCCGGTGTGCTGATCGACTCGTTGCACACTCGCGGCTACCAGACTCTTCGTTTCAGGGACGGCCGAGAGGCAGTCGATGCACTCTCCGGTGTGGCTCCGCGGGTCTCTCCGGCGCTGATCCTCTTAGACGTCGACCTGCCCGGACTCGATGGGCTATCGGTACTCCGCCAGTTGGCTCAGGACGGCGTCCTCGATCGGACCAGGGTCATCATGCTGACCGCTCACGCGGGTGAGGCCGAGATCGTCGAGTCCCTGGAGCTCGGCGCGATTGATCATGTTTCCAAGCCCTTCAGTGTGCCGGTCCTGATCCAGCGGGTGCGCCGCGCCCTGAAGCGCTAGGTGGGGCCCATGGATGAGAGGTTCGTCATCGTCCTTGCGCTTGCCGAGGCCGCGACAATCGCTGTCGCCCTGGCGCTTTTGATAGGTCATGCCGTCTGCGTGGATGTGCGTCGCCGCCGCCAGGGCCCGCGGCTGGAAGCCGCCTCGCAGGTACTGGCAGCGGCCGTTGAGGGTCGTATGCCCGATCACCCCGGTGAAACTGCGCTGGCAAAGCTGCCGCACGGCGTCCAAATCGCGGCCTTCGCCGGCTTCGCCGACACGGTGGAAGGTCGCCAGAAAGAGCGGCTGACTCAGATCGCCGCCGAGGTTGGCCTGATCGCTGTTGCGGAACGATGGTGCGGTTCCCGGCGTTGGGGACAGCGGCTGCGCGGGTCGCGCCTGCTGACGCTGCTCGGTGGTGGGCAGGATGTTGTCCCGGCGCTGATGGACGATCCGCGGCCGGAGGTGCGGGCCCAGGCCGCGCAATGGGTCGGATCCCATCCCAAGGGCGCCTCAATCGACCGTCTGCTGGAGATGCTTAGCGACCCGGAGACACTTTGCCGCTTCACCGTCAAGGACGCGCTGCTCCGTGTCGGTCGTCCCGGAATCGAGCCGATCCTGCGCCATCTCTCCGCTTCGAGCGGGACGCAGGCGGCGGAGGCGCTCGAGCTGGCCGCCGGGATCGCGGACTCTCGTTTCCTGCAACCGGCGCTTCAGTTGTCTCGCAGCCCGCATGCGCCCACGCGCGCCGGGGCGGCGAACCTCGCCGGCTCGATCGGCGGCTCTCAGGCCACGGCTGCCCTGATCGCTCTTCTCCGCGATCCCGATGCCGACGTCAGGTCGGCCGCCGCCGGCGCGCTGGGAAGGCTCCGGCACTGGCCCGCGGCCGGGGCTCTGGGGGAGAGCCTGCGCGATCCGGCCTGGACCGTTCGCCAGGCGGCAGCGTTAGCGCTGAGGGCGCTCGGCGCAGCCGGCATCCTGCTCTTGCGCAAAGCGCTCGACGCCGACGACGCCTTCGCCCGAGAAATGGCGCGCCAGGTGCTCGACCTTCCCGGCGATGACGGCTTCGGCTTGGAGTCCGTGATCGTTGCCCCGGCCGCCGACCTAATCGACCCCAGCCCTCCTGAGCTTGTGCCTGCCTGATGGGCGACCTTCTGCAGGGCCTCGGCCTGCTGACGATCGCCTTCCTGATGGTGGTCAACGGCTTTTATCTGCTGCTGCTCGGATGCGCGGCGTTGGAGATGCGGCGACACATTCTGCAGATTCGCGACGAGACGCGCTGGCGGATCCTGCGCTCTCGTGTGGCGCCGACAGTGAGCATGCTCGTCCCGGCCCACAACGAGTCCGAGACCGTCGTCGAGAGCGTCCGCGCTTTGCTGACCCTGCATTACCCCAATCTGGAGGTGGTGGTCGTCAACGACGGATCAAGCGACGACACTCTTGGGTGCCTCGAGCGTGAGTTCGGGCTGGTCAGGGTGCAGCCGATCTATCGGCGACGGTTAGCTCACCAGGAGGTTCGCGGCATCTACCGCTCGGGCTCCAACCCAGGCCTCGTGGTCGTCGACAAGAAGGCGGGCGGGAAGGCCGACGCGCTGAATTGCGCGCTCAACCTTGCGAGCGGTGAGTTGGCCTGCGCGATCGACGCCGACACTCTGATTGAGCCAGACGGGCTGCTCCGCATGGCCCGTCCGTTCCTGCACGGGGAGGGGGTCGTGGCCGCTGGGGGGACCATCCGCGTCGCCAACGGATCAGAGGTGCGGGACGGGAGGGTCCAGACTTCGCGAACGCCGCGCAAGCTGCTGCCCGGAATCCAGAGTGTCGAGTACCTGCGCGCCTTCCTTTTCGGGCGCCTGGGGTGGAACCGGCTCGGCGGCAATTTGATTATCTCAGGCGCTTTTGGCCTTTTCCGCCGCGAAATGGTGATCGCCGCCGGGGGGTACCTGTCGGACACCGTCGGCGAGGACATGGAGCTGGTCGCCAGACTGAGGCGACAGGGCGTCGAGCGCGGGACCCCGCACCGGGTCGAGTTCATTCCGGACCCGGTGGCGTGGACGGAGGTGCCGGAGTCGTTGCGAGGGCTCGGGCGCCAGCGCGACCGTTGGCAGCGCGGGCTTGCAGATGTCCTCTGGCGTTCCCGCGACGTCGCGATGCGGCCAAGGTACGGCTCGCTGGGACTGGTCGCACTGCCATATTTCATTATCGTCGAGCTGCTGGCACCCGTGGTCGAGGCGATCGGGTTGCTTACCGTGATGCTCGGGCTCGTCACGGGCCACCTTGACATCTCTTTCGCCCTGCTCTTCTTCCTTGTCGCCTATGGCTTCGGAGTGCTGCTCAGCATCCTGACTCTGATGTTGGATGAGTTCAGCGGCCCCCGTCACACCGGGGTTGCAGACCGTCTGCTGATGGTGGTGTGGGCGGGCCTCGAGAGCTTCGGCTATCGACAGTGCTGTACCTACTGGCGCCTTCGGGGTCTGGTCGGGTTCATGTGCGGCAACACCACGTCCTGGGGAGTGAGCACGCGGGTTGGCTTCAGCAAGGCTCCGACGTCACAGACATGATCCGGGAGAGCCTGAACCTGGACAAAAGGGAACGAGATGGGAGTCATCGCCGGTGCCGATCTCGCTGAGTCTGAGGACCTGGAACACCGGCCGCAACCGGGTCAGCATGCAATTCCAGCGATCGAGGCCCTGGGGCTTTTCCGGACAATTGGCCTGCCTCTGGGGGCCGGATGGATCATCAGCGCTTTTTCCCGTCGCATACGGGTTCGGGGTTCTGCTCAGTATGCTCACGTTACTGTATTACGAGTTCTCCAACCAGTGAGAGGTTCCTATGGGCGATCGTTCGCTGATGATGTTGTGAGGCAGTGCTGGAGTCGTCGGGATATCGGCAGCTCACGACCCTCTGGTGTCTGCGCGGCCTTCTCGAGTACTGCGCGGAACAAAAGAGTGGACGTAATGACGACGAGCGGGCTCTTCGCCGAGACTGAGGCTAGGGCTAAAGGTGAGCACTGTGGGAGGCCAAACCTTTGCGGGACGGCGATCCGGCTCGGGGCAGAGGCGATAAGTGATCTCCCCGACGGAATGAGTCGGCGAACATGGCAGCATCATTCCGGTCTCAGCGATTGAGACCGCGTTCGCATTGAAGTCGTAGGCCATCGACCCCGCGATTCGGTCCCGCGACGGGTCCCCTCAGCGCTCCAGGCCACGGAGCCGCAAGTGCTTCACCTAGTTGATCGAGCAGAAGATCCACGAACTCGGGGTCGAACTGAGTTCCCCAACCGGCCTTCATTAGCTCGACCGTGTCGGTCACTGAAAGGGCCGGCCGGTAGACCCGGTCGCTGGGAAGCGCATCAAAGACGTCGGCGACCGCGAAGATCCGCCACTCCACCGGGATCGCGTCTCCCGCAAGCCCATGCGGATATCCGCTCCCGTCCCAACGCTCGTGATAGGTCAGAGCGATCGGCCGCTCAGCCGCACCGATCCGTCCGCCGGCCCCGGATTTTCGCACGCTTCGCGCGCGGGTCCGGGGAACCGGCTCCCGCATCGGGCGGGAGCGCACGAGGACAGGAGTTCAGTCATGGACCAGCTACTCACCCCCGAACTCGACGTTGCCGCCATCGACGTCGAGCCGGATTTCAACGCTCGCAAGACGATGGACCCCGAGAAGCTCAAACGCCTCGCCGACAGCTTCAAGACCACTGGCGTCGTCGAGCCGATCGTCGTAGTTCCCGGCAAGAAAAGCGGTCGGTTCACGCTCGTTGCCGGAGAGCGGCGATTCAAGGCCGCCCAGCTTGCCGGCCTCAAACGGGTCCCCTACACCGTCTACTGGGGCAAGAATCCCCGCACCGCCAGCTTCGTCGAGAACGTCCACCGGGAGAAACTGAACGCGATCGAGGAGGGCGAAGGACTGGAGGCACTCGCCGTCGAGCTGAAGCTCACGACCAACAAAGACATCGCCGAGGAGACCGACATGTCCGCGGCCTGGGTCGGAACCCGCCGGCGCCTGCTGAAGCTCCCCCCGGGGGTCAGGGAGGCGATCGCCAAAGGCGTCGTTCCGATCGAGAGCGAGCCGGTCCTGCGCAAGGTGGCCGCGGCCTCGCCACGGATCGCCGAATGCATCTGCGAGCTGTTCGAGCAGGGCGACAGCGAGACGGGCGACTTCGTCCGCGATTTCGAGGAGCTGCTTTTCGGAGTCGCCGACGGCAAGATCAGCGATGCCCCGGTGATGCTCGACCCGGACTCGATCCGCCTCAGCCAGGTCTTCGACGACCGGGCCAAGCGCGACGAGCTGGCCGCCCGTTACCGAAGCGCCGTTCGGATTGGGGGCACCGATCCGACCATCAGGCTCGGCGAACCCGAGCTGAGCGCGGCACGGGCCGGTCGCGTGCTGCTCGAGCTCGACGGCGAGTCCGGCACCTTCGCCTACAAGGTGTCGTTCATCACCGATAAGGAGATGGCCGCGGATCTTGTGATCCGGGCGATCGAGCGCAAGGAGAAGGAAGCGAAGGCGCTCGACAAGAAGCTCAAACGGGAAGCGGCGAAACGGGCCAAGGACGCCGGCGGCGCCGGCGGTGCCGACGATGATGCCGACACCAAAGAGCGAGAGAGGATCGCCAAAGAACAGGAGGCGGCGGAGAAACAGCGGGTCGAGCAGCGGGATGCGGCTCGCGGGTTCAACGAACGCCTCGGCCGCAACCTGATGGACCGCCGCAGCGCCCAGGCCCGTAAGAAGCACGGCCTCGCCCGCACGAAGGCCGTAGCGATTTCGCTGCTGCTCAACAGCCGCACCCTTCCCGCGGCCGGCCTGCGTCTTGCCATGCCGCAGCTGAGGGGCCTGCAGGCCGGCACCGACTCAGATCAGCCCGCCGAAACGTCTTCCTACGCAACGTCCAATCAGGCGCTGGAGTTCCTGATGGGGAGGGTCGAAGACGCGAAATCGCAGGCGGAGGTGATCGAGTTGATCACCGACGCACAGATCGCCGCGATCCTAGTCGACCACGACGCGCTCGACGCCGGGGAAGGCATCTACCACCACGACCCCGCGTCGGAGAAGGTCGAAGCTCTGCTCGCCGCCGAGATCAAAGAGGTCACACCGCGGCGCTCCCCGAAGCAAAGAAAGGAGGAGGAGAACGCCTGATCCGGCGAAGGCCCGGCCCTTCGGGGCCGGGCTCTTCTTTTGCTCAATCCTGAGCCGGGGGTGAGTCGCTGTGGTTTCGTCAGCGGCCACGGCGCCTAGCAGACCTCCTCCGGCCGCGCTCCGCACGGCCTCCCCCGGCCCGCTCTGGCTGGGCCATGACTAAACCACAGCCACACCCAGAGCCGGCATCCCCAAAGCAGCATCGACTTCTCCGTCGGCTTGCCGCCGAGCGGGGTCAGTCGTTCGCCTACCCGGCGACCAGCAAGCAGGCAGACGAAGAGATCAAGCGGCTGCTCAAGATCAAGAAGACCTCCGGCAACGATCGGCGCCGCGAGGTCAGAGGCGTCCGCGACGCAATGTCGCGCAGCGGCAATCCAGCCCCGCGGGATTCCGGCTCTGCAGAGGACTACGGCTCCGCGCCGACCTTCCAACCGAGCGTGCCTTGGTTCGAGCGCGAGCCCAGGCGCCCCGCGGGCGGGTGACCCCTCCCGATGGTCGCGCGGCTCCGCCGCGCTGGGAGGTCGGGGATCGCCCGTCCCCCAGGGCGATCCCGCAGATCACTAAGAGCCCGAGCACGGGGTTGTCAGTCGAGCGCCCGTCGCAACGCGCCGGTCGAACGGGCAGCCCCGGGCCGCACAACCAAGGAGGCATTCATGTCCAAGCGCACGAAGCGCAGGCTGAGCGACGAGGAGCGGGCACAGAAGCGGGCCGCCGAAAGGGAACTGATGGCTGCCGCCGTTGAGCGACTGCGCTCAAGCAAGGGGTGGCGTCGGTGGCTGGAGATCCGACACCGCTTCCACGCCTACAGCTTCCGCAACCAGCTGCTGATCGCCCACCAGTGCCCGACCGCGACCCGCGTGGCCGGCTATGACCGCTGGAAGAAGCTCGGCTATCAGGTGCAGCGAGGCCAGACCGGAATCTCGATCTGGGCGCGTTGCAGCCCCTCGAAGAAGGCGCTGAAGCGCTGGCGTGACGAAGGAGCGGACCCCGACACCAAGCCCCGCGGCTTCTACCGGATGGTCCGCGTCTTCGACCGCGCCCAGGTCGCGCCGATCCCCGACTTCCCCGGCGGCCCGGTCGAGCTCGACCCCCCGATCGCACCGCTGCAGGGCGACGGCCTCGCACACCTGCTCGACCCGCTGATCGCGTTGGCCGGATCGCTCGGCGTGGCGTTCGAGGTCGTCGAGATCCCTGGCGCCGCCAACGGCTTCTTTGAGCCTGGCGTCCCCCGGATCGCCGTGCGGCCGGTCAGTCCCGACTTCTCGGCGAACCAGCAGGTGAAGACGACGATCCACGAGGACGCACACGCCCTCATTCACCTTGAGCGCACCGAGGACGATCCCAAGCTGACCCGCGCGGAGGAGGAGGTAGCGGTTGAGTGCGTGGCCTACACGGTCTGCTCGGCGGTCGGTTTCGACAGCGCCGGCTACTCGGTCCCGTACATGACGAGCTGGTCTGACGGCCATGAGATCGAGCTGTTCGGGGAGCTGATCGACAGGGTCGCGCGGCGGCTCGAAGAGGTCGTGCTCGAGGCCGAGGAGGACTCGGAAGAGCACCGCGATGATAGCGGCGTAGAAGTCACCCCATAGGCCACCAAGAGGCAGTCCGATTTCCTCACCCCAGGGTGGCACACGCCGCCCGCGCTTCGACCCCTTCGGGGTCTCCCTCGCCTTCGGCTCGGCTCGCGCGTTCGGTCGCGTGCCCGACCTGGGTTCGTCAAACGAACCACCTCTGAAGGAGGCCCAAATGGAGGACATCAACGCAGTCGTGATCAGCGGGAACCTGACCAAGGACCCCGAGATGGTCCCGAACAGCACCAGCATCTGCAGGCTGCGGGTTGCCGTTAACAGCCGGCGGAAAGTCAACGACGAGTGGGTGGACAAGCCCAACTACTTCGACGTCACCTGCTTCGGCAAGGCGGCGGAGAACGCGGTCAAGTACCTGCGGAAGGGCAGGGGAGTCCTGGTCGACGGCCGGCTCGACT
>Ga0209587_1000782_pt1 | contig 15421 bp, 14 predicted proteins | sample NGEPerD_2_FD_184512 | JGI IMG/M metagenome (GOLD analysis project Ga0209587, IMG submission 184512) | Arctic peat soil microbial communities from the Barrow Environmental Observatory site, Barrow, Alaska, USA - NGEE PermafrostL1-D... | ecosystem: Environmental > Terrestrial > Soil > Wetlands >... | reverse complement strand
AGCCAGCTGACCCCACCCGCACCGGAGGTGGAGGTCGTATAGATCAGCGTGGGCCTGCGGCCCCGCCGGCCTCGCTCCCCGACCGCCACACGAGCACCCCCCGCCAACCCCCGCGCCCACACCGGGGGCCGGCAAGGCTGCCGTACACGATGCTTGACAAGACCTACGGCCAGCTAGGTGGGTTCCCGTCGCCACGCACCGTGTCCCATTGTGCCCTCCTGACCAACCTGCGCGGCTCAGGCTCGGCGAACCGCCGGGGCCGTGGACGTACGATCCGTCCCCATGGGGACCATGGCGCTGCACCGCTGCTCGTCCGTCTGCACCCCTGCGCGACGTGGGCCGACGCGGTGATCGAGCGGCTGGAGCGGCTCATCAACCTCGTCATCGCCCTGCGCGAGACGCGCCGGCCGATGACCGCCGCGGAGGTCCGCGACCGCGTGGCCGGATACGGCCCGCGCTGGGGCCAGGAGGACCCCGAGGCGTTCAGGCGGATGTTCGAGCGCGACAAGGCCGACCTGCGCGCCCTCGGCGTCCCGGTGGAGACGCAGCCGATCGACCGCTGGTCCGACGTGGCGGGCTACCGCATCGAGCCGGCCAGCTACGACCTGCCGGCGGTGGACCTGTCCCCGGCCGAGCTGGCCGCGCTCGCCGTGGCCCTGCGGGCGACCGGCTTGGCCGACGACGCCCGCAGCGGCCTGCTCAAGCTGGCCGTGGGCGCGGATGCGCCCCAGACCGCCTACGCGGCCGCCGCCCCGGGCGAGGGCCAGACCGCCGGCGTGCGCCTCGACGTCGACCTGGACGCCCCACACCGCGTGGAGCTGCTGGAGGCGCAGCTCACCCGCACGACCGTGCGCTTCGACCATCAGCGTCCCGGCGCGTCGCGGCGCACCCGGACCGTCGACCCGCACGCGCTGGTGCACCGCCGGGGCCGGTGGTACCTCGTCGGCCGCGACCACGAACGCGACGCGCGGCGCGCGTTCCGCCTGGACCGCATCGTGGGCAAGGTCCGGACGGTCGGCGGGCCCGGAGCCTTTCCCGAACCGACCGATCCCGTCGGCGTGGACGACGTCGTCCCGGCACCGACACAGCGGCCGGCCGCGGCCGAGGTGGCCGTCAGCGCCGCGGTGGCCTGGCAGGTGGCCCGCCGGGCCCGGGGCGGCGGCTCACCGCTGCCAGACGGGCGAACCCGCTTCGTCGTGTCGGTCGTGGATGTCGAGGACTTCCTCGCCTGGGCGTTGGACTACGGGGCTGACCTGGATGTGCTTGGCCCGCCGGAGCTGCGCGACGCGGTCGTCCGCCGGCTGCGCAGCGTGCTGGGCCCCGCCGACGACCGCGACGACGACCGCGACGACGACCGCGACGCCGACCGCGACGCCGACCGCGACGCCGGGACTTCGACGTGACGCGCCCGGCGGCGACACTCCAACGACTGGAGCGGATCCTGTTGATGGTGCCGTGGCTGCTGGAGCACCAGGGCGCGAGCGTCGCGGAGGTGACCGAGCGCTTCGGCCTCTCCCGCGACGCGCTGGCGCGTGATCTTGACGTCCTCGGCTACTGCGGGTTGCCGGGCTACGGCGGCGGCGACCTGATCGAGGCGTCGCTCGTGGGCGACCGCGTGGTCGTGCGCATGGCGGACTTCTTCCGCCGGCCGCTGCGACTGTCCGTGCGCGAGGCCGTGACCCTGCTGCTCGCGGCGCGCGCGTTCGCGGGCGTCGAGGGGCTGCCGGAGTCCGAGCCGCTGCGCAGCGCAGTTGCGACCCTGGAAGGACTTCTCGGCGGTGAGGCCAGGGTGGCCATGGACGTCGGCCTGCCCGTGGCTGGGGTGGCCGAGCACGCCGGGGACGCCGCGGCGGGCGCCGCCTGGATCGCGTCGTTGCGTGCCGCGGTGACCGACGGCAACGTCGTGCGCCTCACCTACCGCTCGGCGTCCAAGGGCGAGCACACCGAACGCGACGTCGAGCCGTGGGCGCTGTCCGGTGTCGGCGGTGCCTGGTATCTGCAGGGCTGGTGCCGGTTGGCTCGCGGTCCGCGCGACTTCCGCCTGGACCGCGTGCGCGACCTGGTGGTCACCCCTGAGCGCGTTACCGCCGAGCGCCCCGGCGAGGTGGCCGCGCCTGCTTACCAACCGTCACCAGAGGACACCGAGGTCGTGCTGCGGCTGGCCCCCCACGCGTGGTGGGTCGCCGAGCAGCTCGTCGTCGACACCGTGACGGAGCAGCGCGGCTGGCGGTGGGTCACGTTCCGCACGCCGGCCCTCGCGTGGGTGGAACGGCTGGTGTTGGGTCTGGGACCCGACGCGGTCCGGGTCGTGAGCCCGCCGGAGCTCGACGACGGGGTGCGGGCGCTCGCCCGTCGTGCGCTCGCTCGCTACGACCCCGGCGAAGGCACGGACCCCGGGGACGCGAAACCCGGGGACTGAACGCCCCCGGGGTGAACCGCCGGGGACTGAACGCGTCCGGGCTAGTCACCTTTGGGCCGTGCGGGTGCTCCGGCACCACCCGCTTGAGGGGTTTGCGAGTCATACGCGCCGCCGGAGGTCAAGCGAGGCCACCGCGCGGCCGATCAGCAAGGAGAAGGCCACACGAAGACGGACGCAGGGATCGAACCCCGCGCAACGCCGGGCATCGACGCGTCCCAGCACGGAGGCGACAGTGATGACGACGATCAAGGCGACCTGCCAGACCTGCGGCGAGGTGTCGCTCACGCCGGCGGACGTGGAGCTGCGCGTCGACCGCTCCGGCGGATCTGACTCCTACTACGCCTTCTCCTGCCCCGGCTGCGAGACCGTGGTCCGCAAGCCGGCCGACGACCGTGTGGTGCGCCTGCTGGTCTCCGGCGGGGTGCCGGCGTTGGACCTCGAACACGAGCCCGCCCCGCTCGTCGACGTGCCGCGCTTCTTCGGCCCGGTGATCAGCCACGACGACCTGCTCGACTTCCACACCTTGCTGTCTGACCCCAGCGACGCATGGTTCTCCGAGCTGCGCGCAATGGTCCGCTCCGAGAACGCCGCCTAGATCAACGAGGACCCGGCGGCCCCGGCACACGCCGGGGCCGCTGCCACGTCCGCTGCCAAGCGGCTGCCATGGCAGGTGTGCGGGATCCGCGACTTGGGGCGTCGGCGTTGCTGCACACCTCGGCTTCGTCGGGCAGGTGTGCGGGTTCCGCGACCTGGGGCGTCGGCGTTGCTGCACACCTCGGCTCGTCGGGCAGGTGTGCGGGTTCCGCGACCTGGGGCGTCACTGACCTGGGGCGTCACCTTGCCCGCACACCTCGGCTTCGTCGGGGAGGCGTGCGGATTCCGCGACCTGGGGCGTCACCTTGCCTGCACACCTCGGCCGTCGGATGACGGTGGAGGGCCGCCGACGGCGTGTCCAGCAGCTCTGTGACCGCGGGGACCGGACGGCCGCCATCCCGCGGCGATCCGATAGCATCGCCGACCGTGGCCATCTTCGTCGTGCTCTCCATCACCCTCGTGGTCGCCATCCTGGGCGTCCTGGGCGTGGTCGGGCTGCACCTTCTGCGCACCGTCGGCTCGCTGCGAGCGGCCGGGGAGGCCAGCCGCCGGCGGCTGCAGCCGCTGACCGAGGAGCTGCAGGCCGAGGCCGCGGTCGCGAGCCTGGAGTCAGAGGCGCTGCAACGCTCGCTGCAGGCCCTGCGCGACAGCCGAGCGCCGCGCAAGGGCATCCCCTCCGCCTGAGCTGGGCACAGGCCGTAGAGTGGACCGCACGGGGTCGTGGCACGACTCCTCACCTGGCAGGAAGGCACGCGACATGTTTGCGATCACCCCTCCGGGCGGCCTCGAGTGGATCGTCATCGGCTTGATCTTCGTGCTGCTGTTCGGCGCGAAGAAGCTGCCGGAGCTCGGCGGGTCGGTCGGCAAGAGCATCCGCAACTTCAAGAAGAGCATCGATGACAGCCGGGATGGCGACGAGGTGTCGGCAACCGATGAGTCGACTACCCCTGAGTCGACTACCCCTGAGTCGACTACCCCTGAGTCGACTACCCCTGAGTCGACTACCCGTGAGTCGACCGACCCTGAGCCGACCACCCGTGAGTCGACCTCCCACGACGCCGCGCCGGCGGAGCGCAGCTCCAGCGGCTCGACGACGGAGCCCTGAGGTCGTAGGGGTGAGCACTGCAGATGTCGGCCACCGACAGCCGCCCCGGTGGTGCTGACAGCCGCGCGCTGACCGGCCGTGCGCCCTCGGCCGACGACTACGTCGGCGAGGAGATGTCGCTGTTCGAACACCTCGACGAGCTGCGCTCGCGCCTGTTTAAGTCCGCGCTCGCCGTGGCCGTCGGCTTCGCGATCGGCTTCGTGTTCCGCAACCAGGTGCTGGACGTCCTGCGTCGGCCCTACTGCGAGCTCCCCGAGGCCCTGCGCTCCTCGACCCAGCTCACCGGCGAGGGCTGCAACCTGCTGGTGCTCAAGGCGCTCGATCCGCTTTTCATCAGCATCAAGGCCGCGGCGATCGTGGCCGTCGTGCTCGCCGCGCCGGTGGTCTGCTATCAGATCTGGCGATTCGTGACGCCCGGCCTGCGCCCCGTCGAGCGCCGTTACGCCATCCCCTTTGTCCTGCTGAGCCAGCTGCTGTTCGTCGGGGGGGCGGCGCTGTCCTATTACGTCCTGCCGCGCGGGCTGGAGTTCCTCCTCGGCTTCGCCGGTGAGGGGCTCGCGCCGGCGTTGTCCGCCTCGGAGTACATCTCCTTCATCCTGCAGACGGTGATCTCATTCGGCATCGCCTTCGAGTTCCCGCTGATCCTCATCATGCTGGTGCTGATGGGGGTGCTGCAGGCCGCCACCCTGCAGCGGGTCCGCCGTTACGCGCTGTTCGGCACCTTCGTGGCGGCCGCCATCATCACGCCCACGCAGGATCCGCTGACCATGGCGCTGATGGCGGGTCCGTTGGCGCTGTTCTACGAGGTCGCCATCCTGGTCGCGCGCTACGTCGAGCGCCGGCGGCGCAAGGCGGCAGCCACGGCCTAGCGCCGGCGGCGCGGCCGCGGCGTCACCCGGCGATATCGTGGACCGGCATGGACATGCTCGACCGCTTCTCCGGCGTCTACGACTTCCCCCTCGACAGCTTTCAGCGCGAGGGCACGCTCGCGCTCGTGGAAGGCCGTTCCGTGCTGGTGGCCGCGCCCACCGGCGCGGGCAAGACCGTCGTCGGGGAGTTCGCCGTGTGGCTTGCCCTCGAGCGGGGCGGCAAGTGCTTCTACACCACGCCCATCAAGGCCCTGTCCAACCAGAAGTACAACGATCTGGTGCGCCGGCACGGCCCCGAGCGCGTCGGACTGCTGACCGGCGACAACGCCGTCAACGGCGACGCGCCGATCGTGGTCATGACCACCGAGGTGCTGCGCAACATGCTCTACGAGGGCTCCCGAGCCCTGGTCGGGCTGCACGCGGTCGTGCTGGACGAGGTGCACTACCTCGCCGACCGCTCCCGCGGCGCGGTCTGGGAGGAGGTCATCGTGCAGCTGCCGGCCAGCGTGCAGCTGGCCTGCCTGTCGGCGACGGTCAGCAACGCCGAGGAGTTCGGCGCGTGGCTGGCGAGTGTCCGCGACTCCTGCGACGTGGTCATCTCCGAGCACCGGCCGGTCCCGTTGGAGCACCACTACGCCGTCAACGACCGGCTCTACCCGACGTTCAAGTCGGGTCATGGCAAGTCCGGCGGCGCACCCCAGGCCCAGGCCCGTTCGCAGGCCGCCAAGCAGGCGCTCGGCGGGGTGCCCAACCCCGAGGTGGTGATGCTGGAGCGGCGCTCCGGGCTGTCCAACCGCCGCTCCAGCCGCGGCCGCCAGCAGCACTCCGGCATCCGCCTGCGTCCCCCGCGCCGCAGTGACGTGGTGCGGGAGCTGCGCCGGCGGCGGTGGCTGCCGGCGATCTACTTCCTGTTCTCCCGCAGCGGCTGCGACGACGCGGTCAAGCAGCTCATGGCCGACGGCGTGCGCCTGACCGTTCCGGCCGAGCAGCAGCGCATCCGCGAGCTGGTCGACGCCGCCACGGCCGACATCCCGCCCGAGGACCTCGACGTGCTCGGCTACGGGACCTGGGCGCAGGTGCTGGAGGCCGGCGTGGCCGCACACCACGCGGGCATGGTGCCGGTGTTCAAGGAGGTGGTGGAGGAGCTGTTCGTGCGCGGGCTGGTGAAGGTCTGCTTTGCCACCGAGACGCTGGCCCTGGGCATCAACATGCCCGCGCGCACCGTGGTCATCGAGCGGCTCGAGAAGTGGAACGGCGCCCGCCACGAGCTGCTCACGCCGGGGCAGTTCACGCAGCTGACCGGCCGCGCCGGCCGTCGCGGGCTCGACACCGTCGGCCACGCGGTGGTGCTGTACCAGCGCGACGTGGACTTTCCGACCGTGGCGTCGCTGGTGGGCCGCCGCACCGAGCCGCTGCGGTCCAGCTTCACCCCCTCCTACAACATGGCCGTCAACCTGCTGCGCCGGCACAGCCGCGCCGACGCCGAGGCGCTGTTGGCGCGCTCCTTCGCCCAGTTCCAGGTCGACGCGACCGTGGCGGGGGAGGAGGAGCGGATCGCCAGGAACCGTGCCGCGCTCGCCGGCTACGCCGGCAACCTGCGCTCGGAGGTGGGCGACTTCGAGGAGTACTGGGCGCTGCGCCGGGAGCTGTCGCACCTGGAGTCCAAGGGCGCCAAGGACCGCCGCAAGCGGCGCGAGGACGCCGTGCACGAGGGCATCGCGCTGCTGCGCGAGGGCGATGTGGTTGCGCTGCCGAGCGGGCTCGGCGCGCCGGACCTGGTCGCCATCGTCGGGCGCTCAGAGACCCAGGCCGGCGCGCCGCTGGCCAGCGCCGTGACACTGGACCGCAAGCTGCGGCGCCTGGGCCCACGCGACTTCGACGCACCCCCGGACATGGTGGGCCGCGTGCGGCTGCCGCAGTCGGGCGGACCACGGCAGGCCAACTACCGCAAGGAGGTCGCCAGCCAGCTGCGGGAGCTGCCGACGCTCGCAGGCGCCCTGGCACGTGGCGGCGCCGACGGTGCCGACGGTGCCGACGGTGCTGCTGGGGGCGGGGGCCGGGGCCGCCAGCCCGATCCGGCTCAGACGGCGACGGCCCAGCGCGTCGCGGCACTGCGCGACCAGATGCGGTCGCATCCGGTGCACACCGATCCGCAGCTGCGCGACATCGAGCGGTGGGCGCACTGCCACGACGACCTGCTCACCGACACCGAGCGACTCGAGCGTGCCGTGCGGCGCCGCACCGGATCGATCGTGCTGCAGTTCGACCGCATCTGCCGGATCCTCACCGAGCTGGGCTACCTCGAGCGTCTCGCCGACGACGATGACTCGGCAGCGCCGGGACTGCAGCTGACCGCTGACGGGCTGCGGCTCGCGGGGCTGTACGCCGAGACCGACCTGGTGCTGGCGGAGTCGCTGCGGCGACGCGCCTTCGACGGTCTCACCCCGGCGGAGCTGGCCGCCGCCATCAGCCTGTTCACCTTCGAGACCCGCGCCAAGGAGGCCCCGCCGGTGCTGCTGCCGACGGGGCCGGTGGCCGAGTGCGCGCGTGCGGTCCACGGCGTATGGATCGCCGTGGCCGGGCACGAGGAGGCGGCCGGGCTGCCGACCAGTCGCGTGCCGGACCCCGGGCTGGCCGACGCCGTCTGGCGCTGGGCCGACGGCGCCGACCTCGACGTCGCGCTGGGAGACTCCCAGCTCACCGCGGGCGATTTCGTGCGGGGCATCAAGCAGGTCGCCGACCTGCTCCGGCAACTGCGCGATGCCGTGGCCGGTGACCCCCTTTCCGCGGTGGCCGCCGCCGCCGCTCGCTCGGTGGTGCGCGGCGTGGTCGCCTACAGCGGCATGTAGGCGACCACGTCGGGCCCGGCCGTGCCCGTGTCCCCGCCCGGTAGCATCCGGCGCACATGGAGGACATGGAGGACATGGAGGACATGGAGGACATGGAGGACATGGAGGACATGGAGGACATGGAGGACATGGACCTACCCGCGGCCGCAGCCCCGGCCGCCTCGACGCAGGCCTTCGGACGGCTGCGCCTGATCGTCGACCCGCGCGCGGGACGACGCGTGCAGGCCGACGTGCTGCCTCGGTTGCGCGCGGCGCTGGAGGAGCTGGGCGTGGTGCACGACGTGGTCACGAGCACGGGCGCCGGCGCGGTCGAGCGGTCGGCGCGGTCGGCGCTGGAGGAGGGCGTGCGCTACCTGGCGGCCGTGGGCGACGACCGCACCATCCACGAGGTCCTGGGCGGCATGTTCGACGGCGCACGGCCGTTGGCGCCTGAGGCCGTCCTGGGAGTGGTCGGCGTCGGGACGGGCTCGGACTTCGCGCGCAACTTCGGCCTCGACCGTCCCGCCGAGGTGGTCGCCAGGCACCTGTCCACCGTGAATGAGATGGCCATCGACGTCGGCACCGCCGACTGCATCGACGCCGCCGGCCGGCGCACGCAGCGGGTGTTCGGCAACGTCGCCCAGGTCGGCTACGGCGCCGAGTGCGTGCGCCGGGCGGCCCGGATGCCGCGTGCCCTCGGCCGGGTGCGCGACCTCCTGGCGGCGTACGGCGCCATCCTCAGCCTGCAGCGGCAGGAGACCCGGGTGGTCGTCGATCACACCGCGGCGGTTCTGCCCGTCGTCAACCTCGTGATCGCCAACTGCCAGTTCACGGGCGGCGGCATGAAGGTGGCACCGCGGGCGCTGGCCGACGACGGCCGGTTCAACGTGCAGGTGTTCACCGGCGAGCGCAGCCAGGTGTTCCTGATGACCCAGAAGATCTACCGGGGTGAGCACCTGCCGCATCCCGACATCACCGAGTGGCAGTCCGCGACCGTGTCGATCACCCCGCCCGAGCCGCTGCCGGTCGAGGCCGACGGGCAGCTGCTGGGAGTCACCCCCGCGACCTTCGGGCTGCTGCCGCTGTCGCTGCGACTGAAGATCTGAAGCCCGCGGCGCCCCCAACGACCAGCGCAGCCGCCGATACGATCACCGATGTCCTCGGCCGTCGTGCCACCAACCGCCAGGAGCGCCCGCGTGTCGCCACCGTCGTCGCCGTCCACCGCCGGCCCGACTTCCGTAGGGCCGACCTCCGCCAGTTCGACCTCCGCCGGCCCGACCTCCGCCAGCCCGACCTCCGCCAGTTCCGGCACCGCGTCGCTCACAAGGGTCCAGGAGGCGATGCAGGCGCAGGAGCTCGACGCGCTGCTGCTGGGTCCCGGCGCGGACCTGCGCTACCTGACCGGCTACGTCGCCTTGCCGCTGGAGCGCCTGACCCTGCTGGTGGCACGCGCCGACGGCCGGCACACCCTGGTGGTGCCGAGTCTTGAGCGGCCGCGCGCGGAGGACTCCGGCGCCGGCGAGCTCGTCGCCATCGTGGACCACGGCGAGACCGACGACCCCTTCGCCCTGGTCGCGCGCTGCCTGGAGGGCCTGTCCCCGAGCGCCAGCCTGGGAGTGGGCGACCGGCTCTGGTCCACCTTCCTGCTCGGGCTGCAGGCGTCGCTGCCACAGGCGTCGTGGCGGCGCGCCTCGGCGGTGACGCGCGAGCTGCGCATGCGCAAGGCCCCGCACGAGATCGATGCGCTGCGCCGCGCAGCCCAAGCGATCGACCGGGTGCACGAACAGGTGCCGGCGCTGCTGCGCGCCGGGCGAACCGAGGCGGAGGTGGGTCGCGACGTCGCCGACCGCATCATCGCCGAGGGGCACGAGGCGGTGAACTTCGTGATCGTGGCGTCCGGGCCCAACGGCGCGTCGCCGCATCACGAGACCGGCAATCGCCGGCTCGCCGACGGCGACGCGGTGGTCGTGGACATCGGTGGCACGCTCGCCGGCTACTGCTCCGATTGCACCCGCAACTACGTGATCGGCGCGGCGCCTGCAGGCTATGCCGACGTCCACGCCGCCCTCGAGGCCGCGCAGCGTGCGGCCTGCGCGGCGGCCCGTCCCGGGGTGCTCGCCCAGGACGTCGACGCCGCGGCCCGCGACGTGCTGTCCGACGCCGGCTACGGGCAGCACTTCATCCACCGCACCGGTCACGGCATCGGCCTGGAGGAGCACGAGGAGCCCTACATCGTCGCGGGCAACGACCTGCCGCTGGAGCCCGGCATGGCCTTCTCCATCGAGCCCGGCGTCTACCTGCCCGGCCGCTTCGGCACCCGCATCGAGGACATCGTCGTCGTCAACGATGACGGTGCGGAGCGGCTGAACGTGCTGGACCGCGCGGCGGTGCGGGTGTGACCTCGCCGCCGACCGCGGAGGGCAAGCCCGACGCCGGTCGGGACGAGCGCACGGTGCGGCGCGGCCTGCTCGCCGCGTTGGCCACCACCGCGGTGATCGCAGGCGGCGGGGTGCTGACGGTGGTGCTGCGTGGCGCGGGCGGCGCCGCCGGCCTGGCGGTGGTTCTACTGGGTCTGGCGATCGGCTCGCTGGTGGGCTCAGGCTGGCTGCTGCTGGCGGCCGCCCTGGACACCCGCGCCGGCCAGCCCATCAGCGGCCGGCGCTGGGCCTGGACCGTCGGACTGTGCCTCGCGGCGATCGTGCTGCTGGTGCTCGCCCCCGCGGCGCTGGTGGCGCCGGCGGCCTGAGCGGGCTCAGCGGGCTGAGCCGGGAGAGTGGGGCGTCTCAACCCGGGCCTGATACTGCCCATCCCCTCTGGCCAACCTGACGGCGGGGCTCCACACCGGTAGCGTCGCCGGCATGTCATCCTCCATCTCGGACCGGTACACCTGCAACTCCTGCGGCGCCGATTTCGAGCTGCCCAATTCGGTCCGCGACAAGTACCCGGGATGGACGCCGAAGGAGTGCATGGCCTGCCGCGGCGGCACGCGCCCGAAGACGGCGCAAGGCGGCGGGGGAGCGCGCCCGAACCGGGGATCCACCCGGGGCGGCGCCGGCCGGGGCAAGACCCTGGTCGAGGAGAACCTCACGGTGGCCGAGGTCCTCGAGCGCTACACCGAAGGTCCCTCCGACGGCGTCTTCACCGATGGCAGCGCCGTGCCCAACCCGGGCCCCGGGGGGTGGGGCGCGGTGTACGTGATCGACGGCGAGGTGGTCGAACAGCGGCACGGCCACGAACCGCGCACGACCAACAACCGCATGGAGCTGTCCGCCCTGATCGCCGCCTACGACCTTGTGCCGGAGGGCACGCCGACGACGGTCTACACCGACTCCAACCTGGCCGTGCGCACGATCACGGAGTGGGCGGCCGGCTGGGAACGGCGGGGTTGGACGCGCAAGACCGGAGACATCCAGAACCTGGACCTGGTCCAGGAGCTCTACCGGCGCGCCCGTGCCCGTCCGGAGATCAAGCTGCGGTGGATCAAGGCGCACGCCGGCTCGCGTTGGAACGAATACGCCGACTCCCTGTCCACCGCCTGGTTGCGCGAGCAGGTATGAGGCAGCACGTGCAGACGTGAAGCGGGGAGCCGGGAGTCAGCGCCCGCCCACTGCGCCCCTTGCGCGCTGCGTGCGCACGCGCAGGTCGAGCTGCGGACGGCTGACCGGCGGTTTCTCGGAAACGTCGGCAATTTGCCTGCAAGAACCCTCGACGCCGGGTTGACGCCCGACGCCGCTCTTCCTATTGTCCTGCGCGCACCGCTGAGGATCTGGCCGGAGAGCTCACGACGACCGCGGACGGCACACCGCCGTGGGAGTTCATCCGGGCTCGCTGCCACGGCAACCAGTCCCAGCGGCCCGGGGACGCAGCTCGCGTCGTCGGCTAGGACGAGTCGGCCTGTGCCGGCTGTGGAGGGGTGGCCCAGTAGAGAACACCGGCTCGGTGATCGTCTCGCCGCTGCGGTGGTGCCAACGGCCTCCTCCTCCATACGGCCCCGGACCTGGATCCGGGGCCGTAGTCGTCCTCCTTCGAGGTCGACGGGGCTCGATCGGGAACGCTCCGGCGTCCCCGCGCGTTGCGCGGGTCGACACCAGCCCCTATAACCCGCTCGCCGCGCGAGACCGCGCAGCACGTCGAAATGGGCCCCGGCTCGAAGGAGCACCTTTGGCACGCGATGACGACATCGAAGAAGACGACTTCGTCGTCGACGATGACACTGATGACGACATCGATGTCGGTGATGTCGGTGATGTCGGTGATGTCGGTGATGTCGATGACCTGGTCGGTGACGTCGACAAGGATCTCGACGTGGTGCCCCTCGCCGCGCGGGTGGTCGCCGATGATGACGAAGAGATCGACGACGACGCCGACGACGCCGACGCCGACGACGCCGACGACGCCGACGACGCCGACGACGCCGACAAGAAGGGCCACGAAGACGAGGAGGATGAGGCGGACGAGGCAGACCACGATGACGAGGAGGACGAGGAGGAGGAGGAGGACACCACCGACGAGGAGGAGCAGTCGCTGGACGTCCTGCTCGCCCGCGAGGTGGCCCAGGACGACGACGACCTGGGACGGCTCGATGACGAGACTCGTGGCACGCTGTCGGTCCCTACCATCCCGATCGGAGAAGGTGAGTTCACCTGTCGGTCCTGCTTCCTCGTGAAGCGGCGAGCACAGCTCGCCGACGAGGAGAAGCTCATCTGCCTCGACTGCGCCTGAGCTCCGCGCCTGGTGGGACGGAGCCGCGGCGGAGCGTTCGGTTGCGGCTGCTGCGGCGCCTGACGCTGTCCCTGGTCGGTGGGCTGCTGCTGTGGTCGGGGCACGCGCCGCTGGACTGGGGACTGGCGGGTGCGGTGGCGCTGGTGCCGCTGCTGCTGCTGGCCGAAGACGTCGCCCGTGACCGCAACCCGCTGCGCGCCGGCTTCGGCTGGGGATGCCTGGCGGGCCTGGTCTTCTTCGGCCTGCTGATCCGCTGGCTGGTGCCCTTCGGCTACGTGCCCTGGGGCCTGCTGACCGTCATCCAGGCGACCAGCGTGGGCGCCTACGTCGCCGGGGTGGCGCTGTGGGGACGGCGCAGGTGCCGTGCGGTCGTCGCCGTTGTGTGGTGGGTCGCGCTCGAGGTCATCCGCAGCACCGTGCCGCTCGGCGGGTTCGGTTGGGGGACGCTCGGGGCGACGCAACACGATGGTGGGATGCTGCTGCCGATGGCTCGGTTGCTCGGGGTCTACGGCGTCAGCGCGCTGTGTGCCGCGATCGCGGTGACCCTCGCCCGGATGGTCGGCGCGGTCGCGGAAATTCGAGACAGGCGCCAAGGATCCCGCACACCCCCGGTGCGCAATCCGAGCCACCCCGCCTCCACGGCGTCCCGACCACCGGAGGTGCCAAGGATCGCGCACATCCCCGGTGCGCAATCCGCGCCACCTGGGCCCTCTCAGGCTTCGGGGACGCCGGCGGTCGGGGCCGGTACCCGCCGGCTGCTGCCGGCGGCCGGGGCGCTGGCCGCGGTGCTGGCGGTGGCCGGCCTCGCGGGCCTGGTGTCGCCGCCGGCGCCTTCGGGAGCCAGCATCGACATCGCCGGGGTCCAGGCCGAGGGGCTGCAGGCGTCCGGCGCGGCCGGCATCAACCGCATCTCCACCGAGCGCATCGTGCGTGTCGCCGAGCAGATGGTCGACGCGACCCGGCCGCTGGCCGACGACCCGCCCGAGCTGACCGTGTGGCCGGAGAACTCCCTGGACGCCGACGTCACCGACCCGGACAACGAGCTGGTGCGCGCGCAGCTCGCGGCGGGGCTGGAGCTGGTCGACGGCGGTCCCATGCTGGTCGGCGGGCTGCTCGACGGACCGCGGCCGGGGACCCTGTTCAACACGCTGATGGTGGTGGATGAGGATGGCATCCGCCCGGGCTACCGCAAGCGCCAGCCGGTCCCGTTCGGTGAGTACGTGCCGGCGCGGCGCTACCTCGACTGGTTTCCGCCGCTGGAGCAGCTGCCCACGGACATCCTGGCCAGCCCCGACGGCCCGCAGGTGATCGAGGTCGCCGGCGCGAGCGTCGGCGGGGTCATCTGCTTCGAGAACGCCTTCCCGTACCTGGTGCGCAGCCAGGTGCGCGCCGGCGCCGACGTGCTGGTCGTGGCGACCAACAACGCGAGCTTCGGCCGCAGTGCCATGCCCAGCCAGCACCTGGCGCAGAGCCAGCTGCGCGCGGTTGAGACCGGTCGCCACCTGTTGCATGCGGGTGTCTCTGGCGTGTCCGCGCTGATCGATCCCAGTGGCGACGTTCGACAGCGGACGGAGATCTTCGAGGCCGCCATCGTGCGCGACGAGCTACCGCTGGTGGAGGGCGACACCGTCGCCACGCGGCTGGGTCAGCTGCCCGCGTTGACGGTGCTGGTGCTATCCGCGCTCGGGGTGGCCTGGCTGCTGCTGGCCGAGCTCCGCCGCGCGCGCGGCTGAGGCGATCCCCCTAGGACCGGTCCGCTGAGGGTTCGCTCGCCGACTTGGTACGCTCTGCTCTGCGCGGTGTCCCCACCGGCGCGCTCCCGTCATCTAGCGGCCTAGGATACCGGCCTTTCACGCCGGCGGCGCGGGTTCGAATCCCGTCGGGAGTACCACAAAACCGCAGGTCACACGCCATATTGCGCCCGGCGTCGCCGGGGGCTCCAAGGCGGTGGGACACGTGGGGACACAGCGTGTCCCCCATGAGTTGTCCACAGCCCCGCTGGCGCGAGTGGCCGGTGGCGTCGTGGTGACCGAAGGTCTGTCTGACCGCACCCTGGACGAAGGGACGGACGGACATGGCGACGATCGAACGACGCCGGCGCGGCGGCCGCGGCTCACCGGTGCGCTGGCGGGTCCGCTGGCGCGACGCCGACGGGCGGTCGCGGAGCAAGACCTTCGAGCGCGAGGAACACGCGCGCCGCTACCGCGCCCGCCGCGAGGGCGACATCGCATCGGGCACCTGGATCGACCCGTCCCTGGCGCGCGCGTCGGTGCGCGAGTGGACGGGGGAGTGGCGCAAGTCGGTCGTGGACCTGCGCCCGTCGACGCTGGCGCGCCTCGACGCCACGGTGAACACCCAGGTGCTGCCCGCGTGGGGCGGCGTGCCGCTGTCAGGCGTGACGAACGCCGACGTGCGCGCCTGGGCGGCACGGCTGCACGCCGACGGCCTGTCGGCCTCGAGCGTGCGCAAGGCGGTGTTCGCCCTGAGGCGCATTCTCGCCGCCGCGGTCGCCGACCGCCGGCTGTCGCACAACCCGGCCGAGCACGTGCCGATGCCGGTCGAGGAGCCGGGGGAGCAGCGCTACCTGACGGCCGCCGAGGTCGCCGACCTGGCCGACGCGATCGCGCCCCGCTTCCGCGCCATGGTCCTCGTCGCCGCCTGCGGCGGGCTGCGCTTCGGCGAGCTCGCCGCCCTGCGCCGCGGGCGCATCGACCTGCTGCGCGGGCGGATCGTGGTTGCCGAGACCCTCGTCGACGTCAACGGCGTGCTCACGTTCGGGCCCACGAAGACGCGTAACGGCCGCAGGACCGTGCCGCTGCCCCGCAGCACCTGCCGGGAGGTCGCGGCGCACGTCGAGCGCCACGTGGCCGCGTCGGCCGACGCG
>Ga0209587_1000781_pt1 | contig 15422 bp, 17 predicted proteins | sample NGEPerD_2_FD_184512 | JGI IMG/M metagenome (GOLD analysis project Ga0209587, IMG submission 184512) | Arctic peat soil microbial communities from the Barrow Environmental Observatory site, Barrow, Alaska, USA - NGEE PermafrostL1-D... | ecosystem: Environmental > Terrestrial > Soil > Wetlands >... | reverse complement strand
TTGCCGCCCGGATACGAGATGGTCTCCGCGTCGAAGTCGGTGAACTGATAATCGAGGCGCGCGCTCCAATTCTGATCGAACGCATATTCGGCGCCGGCACCGGCACTCCAACCGAAAAACGTCGTCTCGGCGAAGCCGCCGCCGGGCCCGCTGATGGGAAGATCCGCGTCGGCCCACGCGCCACCGAAGGTTCCGAACAGGAGAAGATTTGGCAGGATCGTGTAACCGGCACGCAAGCGGAGATCCGCAAGCGTATCGAAACCAGGGCTCACTTTGTTGAGGCCGCCGTTGAACCTGCGGCCGCCGCTGATATCGGACGCCAGGAAGTCGCCTTCCACGCCGATCACGAAGGGACCGTGCTGCCAGCTATAGCCGCCGATAATGCCGCCAAGCATGCCGCTGGTGGAGACCGAGCCCGACGGCGCCGGCGCAAGATCGTAGCTGACCGAGGCGCCACCGATCGTGCCGCCGAGATACCAGCCTTCGAACACGTCTTGCGGCGGGACGGGCGTCATGTCGTAGGCGGGTGGATCCGCGTACAGGTCGGCACTCAACACTGGGCTTGAGGCCGTGGCGCCAGCCGTTAACACGGCAGCAACAGCCACAGCCTGGTACAATCGCCTACGCATAACAGACTCCCTCGCGATTGAGGCTCGGTCCGTACGCCGCGCAGCACAACGAATCGTGCTTGACCAAGCGCTCACGGCCCCAGGGTAGTGCCCTACCCTTACTGACCGTTAACAACGAACCGGGGCGAAACTGGGTAGGGTAAGCGGCGGGTTAATGACCATCCCAAGGCGGTATCCCAAGGCGGGATGTCGGAGGGAGATCAGCGCGCGCGGAACAGCGCCACGAGACCGCGCTGCTCGATCTCGACGCTGGCGAAGCGCTGCCCCAAACCGGCCCTGAGCCCCACCAAATCGTCCCCGCGGTTATTGAAAACGCCCTTGGCGTTGTAGAGGTCGAGCAGAGCCCGCGCCGCAGGATTCGGGGTGATGCCGCGTCCGAGGATCGTAGCGCCGAACAGCGCCGCGCCCGCGGTCATCAAGGGCTTCAGGTGATCGACCGCCACCAGCTTCTCCTCCATGCTGCCCGGCAGGCAGTGCAGCACATAGGTCAAACCCACCGAATCGAAGGGCGCGAGATCGGAGGGCGCCAGGTCGAAGGCCAGCGGCTCTAGGAGGTTTGCCTGAGCGGACTGAGGCCGGAAACGGGCGAGCCGCCGCGCCGCCCGATCGAGGCAGTGCTCATTGATATCGGCCAGAACCAGCCGGCCAAACCCTGTACCGGCACGGTCGAGGAACAGGCCCGTGCCGACGCCGGCCTCCAGGTGATTGGCGGAGAGGTTGTCCTCATACAGCGAAACGACCCGAGAGGTCGGGCACCGCCAGGCAAACCGGTTGGACAGCCCATGGACCACGATGTCGTAGAAGCGCAGCGCCGTGGGCGTATAGACCGCATGGGCCCGGGCAAGCGCGGCCGGATCGGCCATATGCGGGGTCCCTTGCTCGCGCGATGAGGTCATGCCCCAGTCATGCCACCGCTCAAGCACCAAAAAAAGGGCGCCGCAGGGGCGCCCTTTTAAGGTGGGAAGTGCTTTTGGGGAAGTTATTAAGCTCTAGAACGAAGCGCTGATGGTCCCCACGACCCGCGCATCGCAGAACTGGAAGCACGCATTTCCGTTGTCCGTATCCCAGTAGCGAACGTCGGCCGACCAGTTCTCCAAGAAGCCGAGCGTGAGGCCAGCGTTCCAGTAGGTGTAGTCGGCGCCGACATACGATCCATCGGTCTCGACGAAACCGACAAGGCCGCTGACGGACGGCGTGAACATCCACCATTTGTTGGTGAAGCCGTACTCGCCGGCGAATTCGTAAGCCTGGTAATCTCGATCGGACAAGTAAGCCGTCGCACCAACGGTAAGAGCGTCGAAGAACGTCCGAGACACTCCGGCCTTGCCTTCAACGATGTCAACGCCGGGACCGCTGTCGGGATAGGTATAGAATATGGCGCCGAAATCAAAGTCGAACCCGGCCCAGCTGGGAGTGATACCGCCATAGTAATCGATCTCGATGTCCGACGGATCGCCCACGCCGAAGTCGACGTTAGACCCCCACATGCCGAGATAGAAGATGCCGTAGCTGGCATCGAAGGCTGCCTGAACGGCAGGACCGTTTTCTGTCTGAGAAATACCGCGGAACACATAGTCCGAGGTGAAGGTTGCCGTGGCACCGAGCTCGAGCTCTTCTGCCTGTGCCGGAAGAGCGAGCCCCGTGATGAGGGTTGCGCCCAAGATTGCTACCGTTAACGTCCCCGCTTCCATGCGCCGAGCCATTTTCCAGTCTCCTGCTTTTATTCGCCGTCCCTGACGAGTCTGATTTGGTTCTTTAAGGAAGTGACCCGCGTGCGTGACTGCGGTGCAACGTCCCCCGTTGCATTGACAATAATCAGCACCCCCCTTGAAGCAACGAAAAAGCAGGGGTCTTTGAAAACATCTAGGCCAGTGTGACTATTCTGCAATGGTTCAAGGACTCTGATGCCACATTGGGCTGCTGCCCGTTGGCGCGCTGCACAAATACTCATTGAAAACTGCTTAGAAGAGAGGCATTTGCCCAAAGTCGAGGCGAGCCATAATCCACGCGGGCTTTCATGGGCTTGGGCGGGGCCTCTGCGACCGCGAATCCACGCACGCGCACTGCGCCTTGTTCCCGTTCGCAGCGTCTCCTAGACTGCCTTCTCGCAAACGCGAGACGCTTGACACTCCGATTCGACCCCCTCTTCCCACAAGGCAGACATGGCCGAAGACACTCCTGACGCGACCGCGCTGGTGACCGGCGCGGGGCGCCGGCTGGGCCGGACCATTGCGCTGGACCTCGCCAAAAGCGGTTGGCGCATCGGCATCCACTACCACGCGTCCGAGGCCGAAGCGCTGAGCCTGGTCGATGAGATCCTGGCGATGGGCGGCGAGGCCGCGGCCCTGCAGGCCGATCTCGGCCGGCTCGAGGATCTCGGCCCGCTGGTGGAGGCCTGTTGCGAGGCTCTCGGCGCCCCCACCTGCCTCATCAACAACGCCGCCTGTTTCGAGTGGGATTCGGCCGAAACCTGCGATGTAGCGAGCTGGGGCAAGCATCTCGATATCAATCTGCGGGCGCCTGTGTTTCTGACCCAGGCCTTTGCCCGCGCCCTGCCGAACGGCGCGCAAGGCAATGTGATCAACCTGATCGATCAGAAGGTCTGGCGCCTCAACCCGGACTATTTCTCCTACACCATCGCCAAGTCGGCCCTATGGACGGCCACCCAGACCCTCGCTCAAGCGCTGGCGCCAAGAATCAGGGTCAATGCCGTCGCGCCCGGGCCCGTGCTGCCGCACCAGGGACAGACCGAGGCCGAGTTTCACCAAGAATGCCGCGATACCCTCTTGAAACGCGTCGTTTCGACCGACGATGTCACGGCCGCGGTCCGTTTTCTGCTGGAGACACCCTCGATCACCGGCCAGATGATCGCCCTCGATGGCGGCCAGCACCTCACCTGGAGCGGCGCCTGAGCGCGGGCCTCTTGAACGCCCTATCTGTTAGGCCCTACCTTCGGGTAGCGCGCGTGCCGGCCTTGGCGCCCGCGCCAAAGCCCATGATCCCATGCCCCTAGAGAACCCCGACAGCGACCCCACGCTTCTTGCGCGCGCGAAAGAGGCCCTGCTTGGCAAAGAGGCCGGCGCCGCCGTCATCGCCCGCTTCGCCAAGACGGCGCCCGCGGGCCCGGGCGTCTACCGCATGTTCGATGCCGATGGCCAGGTGCTCTATGTGGGCAAGGCGCGGCACCTCAAGCGACGCGTCCAAAGCTATGCGCGGGGCACCGGCCACAACAACAGAATCGCGCGCATGATCGCGGACACGGCGAGCATGGAGTTCGTCACCACAAAGACCGAGATCGAGGCGCTGCTCCTCGAAGCAAACCTCATCAAGCGGCTGAAGCCCCGCTTCAACGTGGTGCTGCGGGACGACAAGTCCTTCCCCTTCATTCTGATCGCACGCGACCATCCGGTGCCCCAGATCCTGAAACATCGCGGCGCGCGGAACCGAAAAGGCGACTATTTCGGGCCGTTCGCCTCGGCCGGCGCGGTGGGCCGCACCATCAACACGCTTCAGCGCGCATTTCTGCTGCGCTCGTGCTCGGACGCCTATTACGAGACCCGCGTGCGCCCCTGCCTGCTCTACCAGATCAAGCGGTGCAGCGCGCCGTGCACCGGCGAGATCCCCATGGAGGACTATGGCGCACTGGTGGGCGAGGCGTTGGCCTTCCTGCGCGGCGAGAGCGACGAGGTGAAGCATCGTCTGCATGCGCTGATGAACGAGGCCAGCGAGGGCCAGGATTACGAGCGCGCAGCGAGCTTCCGCGACCGTATGACGGCCCTGTCACACATCCAGTCGCGCCAAGGCATCAACCCGCATACGGTGAAGGAGGCCGACGTATTCGCCGCGCACCAGGACGCCGGCCAGACCTGCATTCAGGTGTTCTTCTTCCGCAGCGGCAACAACTGGGGCAATCGCGCCTATTACCCGCGCGCCGACAAGGCGCTGCCCGCCGAGGAGGTGCTGGAAGCGTTCATCGCCCAGTTCTACGACGACAAGCCGCCGCCCAAGCTCATTCTCCTTTCCCACGAAATTGCCGGGCGCCGTCTGCTCGCCGAAGCCCTCGCGCTGAAAGCAGGCCACAAGATCGCGGTGACCACGCCCCAGCGCGGCGAGAAGCACGAACTCGTGGATCATGCGCTGGTCAATGCGCGCGAGGCCCTGGCCCGGCGCTTGGCCGAATCCGCCTCGCAAGCGGCGATCTTCGCCCGCCTCACCGAGATGCTCGACCTCGACGAGGCCCCCCAGCGCGTCGAGGTCTACGACAACAGCCACATCTCCGGCTCCAACCCGGTGGGGGCCATGATCGTGGCCGGTCCCGAGGGCTTCATCAAAGCGCAGTATCGGAAGTTCAATATGAAGGGCGAGGATCTCACGCCGGGCGACGACTACGCCATGATGCGCGAAATGCTCACAAGGCGCTTCAGCCGTCTGGTCAAGGAGCGGGACAAGGACCAGGGCGAGGGCTGGGCCGCGCCGGACCTGGTGCTGATCGACGGCGGCCCGGGGCAGCTATCGGCGGCGCATGAGGTTCTCGACGAGCTCGGCCTGTCGGATATCAGGGTCGCCGCCGTCGCCAAGGGCCCGGACCGCAACGCGGGCCGCGAGCGCATCTATCTTAAGGGAAAACAGCCTTTGCATTTGGAACCGCGCGACCCTGTGCTTTATTGCATACAGACGCTCCGGGACGAGGCGCACCGCTTCGCCATCGGGGCCCACCGCGCGCGGCGGAAACAAGGCCTCACCGCCTCGCCGCTCGACGAAGTGCCCGGCATCGGCCCCGCCCGCAAGCGGGCGCTGTTGAAGCATTTCGGTTCGGCCAAGGCCGTGAGCCGCGCCGGCATCGCCGACCTCGAAGGCGTGGGCGGCATCAGCGCGCATATGGCAAAGACGATCTATGATTACTTCCACGAGCGTGGATGAGAGTTGAACGGACCAAACATGACGGAGCAAGGCTTGGCAGACAGACGCAGCGCCCCCAGAGGCCATTTCGGCAGCCTGCCGAATATTCTCACCTATGGGCGTATCCTCGCCATCCCGGCCCTGGTCGCCTGTTTCTTCGTGAGCGCCGATTGGGGGCGCTGGCTCGCCATGTGGATCTTCATCGCCGCCGGCGTCAGCGATTTTCTCGACGGTTATCTGGCGCGCGCCTGGCAGCAACAAAGCGCCATCGGCCGGATGCTCGACCCCATCGCCGATAAGCTGATCGTCGCGGCAGCATTATTGATGCTCGCCGCCGATGACACCATCGCCGGCTGGTCGCTCTGGGCCGGCGTCATCATCCTGTGCCGCGAGATTCTGGTCTCGGGCTTGCGCGAATTCCTCGCCACGCTCTCCGTGAGCGTACCGGTCACCCAACTCGCCAAATGGAAGACACTCGTGCAGATGGTCGCCATCGGCTTTCTGCTGGCGGGCAGCGCCAGCGACAAGATCTGGCCGTACACGACCTCGTTCGGCCTGAGCCTGTTATGGATGGCCGCGATCCTCACGCTGTACACCGGCTACGACTATCTGCGCGCCACGTTCCGTCACGTCATGCCCGAGGGGAAGTGATGCGGCTCCTTTACTTCGCGTGGGTCAAGGAGAAGGTGGGCCACGCCACCGAGGACGTGGATCTGCCGGGTGACGTCGCAACCGTCGCCGAGCTGATGGCCTGGCTGAAGACGCGCGGACCGGAGTTCGCCCATGCCTTCGAGCAGTCCGAAACCATCCGCGCCGCGATCGACCAAGCCCACGCCCGCCACGACGCGACCATCGGCGGCGCGCGGGAGATCGCCTTCTTCCCGCCGGTCACCGGAGGCTAAGGGAGGCTAAGGTATGTCAACTGCCGTCATCCTGAGGTGCCCGGCGCGTGCTTCGAGGCTCGCTTCGCTCGCACCTCAGCATGACGCGCCCGGCCTCGAAGGATCGCAGCCGTGATCAAGGTCCAAACCGCGGACTTCGACATCGGCGCGGAGATCGCCGCGCTGAAAGATGGCCGCACCGACATCGGCGCCATTGTCAGCTTTATTGGCACGGTGCGCGATGCGCACGGTGACGTGACCGAGATGACGCTGGAGCATTATCCCGGCATGACCGAGACGGAGCTCGAACGCATCGAATCCGACGCACACACGCGCTGGCCGCTGCAAGCTTCGCTCATCGTGCATCGCATCGGCACGCTGAAGCCCGGCGACAACATCGTGCTCGTCATCACCGCGTCGGCGCACCGCGACGCCGCGTTCGACGCGGCCAAGTTCCTGATGGATTACCTCAAGACATCCGCGCCGTTCTGGAAGCGCGAGAGCGGCCCTGCGGGAAGCAAATGGGTCGAGGCGAAAGCGGGCGACGATGCCGCGGCCGCGCGCTGGTCGCCCCGCAAGAACGCAGCGGAATAACGTCACGCAACGTCAGGCCCGGCAGCGGTCTACTCGGGCTCTATCGAGATTAAAGATTGCTCGTCCGGTGTCGAGAATGGGTCATCCGCCGTCGATGGTTGATCCTCGAGCTTCTTCACCACGTATTTCCGGCCGAAGTCGGTCAGGCCCCAGCACGTATAGAGCGTCGTCTCGCCTTTGCGGTGGCAGGTGCCGGCGGCGATCAAGCTGTTCGAGTCGAGACCCTTCAACTCATAGTCGACGCGCCCCACCGTCAAGCTGACACCCTCGCTGATCGTGCCTGAGCGCGCCCCATCCTTCGCGAAGAGATAGCGCAGGATCGACTCCTGCTCGGGGTTGAGCTCCACCACGTCTAGCTTTTGCTGGGTGAAGGTGAATATCGGTTCCGGCGCGGGGCTGTACTCCCACTCCTCGGCGGTGACTCTGGCTTGCTGCGCGGCACTCAGCGCCGCTTGGAGTTCGCCGAGCGTTCGCTCCAGGCTCTGCTCTGACTCGCGCGCGATTTTCAGCTGCTTCTCCTGATGGACGTTTTCATCCCTCAGGAGGCTCAGCTGCCGCTCCGTGGTCCGGTCGACGACGTACCAGGCCACGCTGACCAATGTCGCGCCGAAGACGGCGCCGAGGGCGAAGGCGACCGGACGCGCGACGGCAGCGGTATAGGTCTCCCGGACGGAACTCTCGACCAACGCAATTACTCCTCTTCGACCGCAGGATGCCCCATGTCGCAAGGGGGTTCAACACGGCCAAAAGTCATGGAATTCCTGGACTTATGCCCGCGCGCTGGTCGCCGCGCAAGCACGCCGCGGAATAGCTATCGAATCCGGATGATGCGCGCGTTCGGCGGCAGCACCTTCACGTAAGGCCCCCACACGCAGATGTCGCGCCATTCGCACAGGCCGCGGCTGCACGCCTTCTGGTACTTGCAGGAGCGGCATTTGTAGCGGGGCTTGCAGCCGCTGCAGAGCGCGATCTCCTGGCAGTCCTTGAAGACCTTCGCCGGCGTGGCGATCGGCGCCGGCGCGGCGGCCTCCTCGAAGCCGCCCGGAAACCAGGCGCCCGCCTGCCCTTCGAGCGTGAGGAACGCGGCCAGGCACAGCGCCAAGAGGCCCGCCAAGACGAAACTGGTCTGTGTGGTCCGCAAAACGATGCCCCTTCAGCGGTGCCCCCACCGCATTGCGCGCTCAGAGTGCCCTTAGACTGACCCGGGATCAAGCATGCGGATTAGCGCCGGATCACGACCCCGTCCGGCGCATGACGGTGCTCCCAGCCGGCCCGTTCCAGCGCCGGCGTGTCGTCCTCCGCTTGCGGATAGCCGAGGCACAGAAGCCCGATGAACACCCAAGTCTCCGGCACCTCCAAAATCTCGGTCATGCGCGCGGGATCGAGGATCGACACCCAGCCGAGCCCGATCCCTTCGGCGCGCGCGGCGAGCCACAGCGTATGCACGGCGGTGACCACCGAATAATCGAGCGTCTCCGGCATGGTCAGCCGGCCGAGCCCTGCGCCTTGCGCGGTGCCCCGATCTGAGAACACGGCGATTTGCACCGGCGCCTCGTCGAGCCCCGCGAGCTTGAGCCGGGCATAGAGCGCCGCCTTGTCCGGCTCCTGCATCTCGAGCGCGTCTTTATTGCAAGCCTCGAAGTTGACGCGGATCGCGGCGCGCCGTGCGGGGTCATCCACGAGCACGAAGCGCCAGGGTTCGCTTAAGCCCACCGACGGCGACAGGCAGGCCAGCCCAATCAGCCGCTCGAGCGTGCCGTCAGGTAAAGGCACCCGCTGGAAGCGGCGCACGTCGCGGCGCCATCTGAGAAGATCGTAGAGCCGCGCGCGGGTCTCGGCATCGAAACGCGGCGGGACGCTTCGACCCATAGGCGCCTCGGTCTCCTGCGGGGTGCGCTGCGCGAACTGTTGGCTGGAAGACTCCATGATGCCACCGAGGTTAGCACGGAATGCCGCGGGCGAGCGCACTCCCGGTGCGTGAAGACAACCCCAACCCCTCACCCAAACCGTCACACTTATCCCCGCCTTCTCTGAGTGGAATATATTCCTATCCGATCAAGGTAGGCGAGGAGCGGTCTGGTGCGAGTGTCGGAAGCAAGTTGGCGAACCAGCCTTCAGCTGCGCCGCATGCGCGCGCTGCTCTGGGGCCGCGTTATTGACGCCAAGCTTCACGACCTCGATTGCGCGATCAAAGCTTTCGACTCCAATCAACCCCGCGTCCCCGCCGGCAACCCTGATGGCGGCCAATGGACCGATGCGGGCGGAGGTGGAGGTGCCGGAGAAGAAAGTACGTCTTCTCGCCCGGAAGATCATGATCGCGGTCGCAGCAATGTTGTCCTCGCCTCCTTTACACCGGAGAACGACAACGAGCCGCCAAAGATTCCTAAAGAGAGGCCACGGAGTTCGCGTGGACGCACCCGAGTTTATAAGGAACTGGCAACCTGGCTCGCCCGGCAAGACGTTGCTCACGATCCTGGATCAAGCGGGCTGGCTCGAACCTGCCATCGATTCTATTCGAACATTTCGGCGATCCACCGAAAAGCCTGAAGGAATTGCAGGACGATGTATCAAGGCCGGCTCCGGGTTATGATATTCATCACATCGTCGAGCAGACAGCCGCGGAACGAGACGGCTTCTCCCGATCTATGATCAATGCCCCTGAAAACCTAGTCCGAATCCCACGTCTGAAGCACTGGATCATTACAGGCTGGTACATGGTCCCAAACGAGGAATTCGATTGGATGTCTCCACGAAACCATTTGCGGCAAAAGTCCTGGAAAGAGCGGAGGGACGTCGGTCGCAGAGCGCTCATCGAATTCGGAGTTTTGAAGAAATGAGACCTGCGATTCTGTCAGATTTGACAAGAGACCAACTGGTCGAGCGCTTCGTTGAAATCACGCTCGCTCAAAACGAAGCGCTTCTGGATGACGATCTGTCGAAATTCAGGAAGCTGTTTGATCAGATGCGCGCGGTTTTGGAAGAGCTAAAGTCTCGACCCGGAGATCAAAGGACCGCGTTGTTGCCGCTCTATGAGCACCCGAATTTTCAAGTTCGTTTAAAGGCCGCTAAGAATACGCTGGCCCTGGCGCCAGCCAAAGCTCGGAAGGTGATCCAAGCCATCGCCAACTCTAGACACTATCCGCAAGCCGGTGAAGCCGGCATGTGTCTGTGGAACCTAGAGCGGGGCGTCTTCAAGCCGACTTGATGTCGACGGTGCCGTCCAGTGATCCGTGAGCTAAAGCCCCCTACCCCGCCGCGGCGACAGCCTTCGCGGGGCGCACCAGCGCCGCGTAGTCGTTCATCAGCGTGCGCGTGATGTCGCCGACCTCAAAATTGTATTCGCCGATCGAGCCGACCGGCATGACCTCGGCGGCGGTGCCGCTGATGAAGCACTCGGTGAACCCTGAAAGCTCCTCCGGCATGATGCCCGTCTCGATCACTTTCCAGCCGCGCTGCTTGGCCAGCCCGATGACCGTGCGCCGCGTGATGCCGTCGAGGAAACAGTCCGGCGTCGGCGTGTAGATCGCCCCGTCCTTCACGAAGAAGATATTGGCGCCGGTGCATTCGGCGATCTGGCCGCGCCAGTCGAGCATCACCGCGTCGGCATAGCCTGCGCGCTCGGCGCGGTGCTTCTCGATGGTGCAGATCATATAGAGCCCCGCCGCCTTGCTGTGGACCGGCGCGGTGCGCGGATCGGGCCGGCAATATTTGGCGAAGGTGAGCTTCAGTCCCTTTTCGCGCGCGGCCGGATCGAAATACGAGCCCCAGTCCCAGGCGGCGATGGCGACATTGATCTTGGTCTTCTGCGCCGAGACGCCCATCTGCTCGCTGCCGCGCCAGGCCAGCGGCCGGATGTAAGCGTCGTTGAGAGCGTTGGCGCGCACGACCTCGCGGGCCGCCTTGTCGAGTTCGGCGACGGAGTACGGCACCTCGAAGTCCAAAATCTCGGCGGAGGTGTGCAAGCGCTGATTGTGCTCGGTGAGCTTGAAGATCTCGCCGTCATAGGCGCGCATGCCCTCGAACACGGCGCTGCCGTAATGGAGCGCATGGGTCAGGAGATGCACCCGCGCGTCGTCCCACGGGATCAGCTCGCCATTGAACCAGATAACGCCTTCGCGCTGATCGTAGCCCGACATGTGTCTCCTCCACGCGCAAGGACAGGCCGTTCTTGAGATGCGGCCCCGTCCCGAAACCAGTGTAGCCCCTCATAGCATCTGCGACGGCAATTGCGAGCAAGGCGGCAATTGCGCGAGCCGGCGGCGAGGCGTATCAAGGGTCCAATTAAGTCAACATGGCTGACATAAACCAAGCCAAAAAGTATGTCAACATGACTGACCTAAATGCACCTGTCGCGCGCGGCGGAAAAGCCGACGACGCCAAAATGACCGGCACCCCCGCCGGCAAGGGCGCCGCTTTGCCCGAAGACAAGCTCCAGGAATTCGCCGAGCTGCTATTCTTCGCCTATCGCGACTTCACCGGCGATCCGGACGCCATTCTCAAGGATTTTGGCTTTGGCCGGGCCCATCACCGGGTGCTCCATTTCGTCAACTGGCACTCCGGCTTGCGGGTCGCCGACCTGCTGGAAATCCTCAATATCACCAAGCAGAGCCTCAGCCGCGTGCTCAAGCAACTCATCGACCAGGGCTATATCGAGCAGCAGGCAGGCGCCTCGGACCGCCGCGAGCGGCTGCTGTTCCCCACCGAACGCGGCCGGGCGCTGGCCGAACGGTTGGCCGCGCCCCAGCTCGTACGCCTGGCCAATGCTCTCGAAGCGGCAGCCCCGGGCACCGAGGCCGCGCTGCGGCGCTTTCTCGAAGCCATGATCAATGCCGAAGATCGGCCCAAAGTCTCCTCCATAATGTCCGCCTCGCCGGTCGAGCCCGATGACGGCGGCAAGAGGGAAGAGAATTGATCATGCCGACGGCGATCAAAACCCATCGCGGCAGCGGCCCCGATGACAACGCGCCGCACATTCTCGTGGTGGACGACGACAGCCGCATCCGCGATCTGCTGGCGCGCTATCTCCACGATCACGGCTTCCGGGTCACCACCGCGGACGATGCGGAATCGGCCCGCGCCACCATGCGCAGTCTCTCCTTCGACCTTCTTATTCTTGACGTGATGATGCCCAAAGAATCCGGCATCGACTTCGCCAAGGCGCTACGGGAGGAGAGCCAGGTGCCGATCCTCATGCTGACCGCGCGCGCCGAGCCCGAACAACGCATCGAAGGGCTGGAGACCGGCGTCGACGATTATCTCGCCAAGCCGTTCGACCCGCGCGAGCTTCTGCTGCGTGTCGGCAACGTGCTGCGGCGCGGCACCACGGCGCCCGCGACCGGCGAAATCCACATGGGCGATTTCATCTTCCATGTCTCGCGCGGCGAACTGCAGCGCGACGGTGAGAGCATCCGTCTCACCGAGCGCGAGCGCGAGCTGCTTCGCTATTTCGCGCAGCGGCCCGGCACGCCCGTCTCGCGCCACGAGCTTGCCAAGGGCGCCGATTCAGGCGGCGAGCGCGCCGTCGACGTGCAGATCAATCGTCTGCGGCGCAAGATCGAAAACGACCCGGCCAACCCGGTCTATCTCCAGACCGTGCGCGGCAAGGGCTACATTCTGTATTCCGAGTGATGACCGCCATCTCCAACGCCACCCCCCTGACCCAGCAGCGCCCCCGGCCGCTGGGGCGCTTCTTTTCCATGCTCGGCGACAAAATGCCGAAGGGCCTCTACGCCCGCGCGCTCATCATCATCATCGCGCCCATGGTACTGCTGCAATCGGTGGTGACCTTCGTGTTCCTGGAACGCCATTGGCAAATGGTGACCCACCGGCTGTCCACGGTCACCGTGCAGAACATCGCCATGCTCATCGACCTTTACGAGGAGAATCCGAAAGGCGCCGGCAGGTTGACGACGCTCGCGGACAACGATCTCGGACTTCGCCTCAGGTTCACGAAGGGAGAAAACCTGCCAAAGGTTCGCTCCAAGCCGTTTTTCGACCTGCTCGACTCAACGCTCTCCGACGAGCTGGAAAACCGGATCGGGCGCCCGTTCTGGATCGACACGGTCGGCCGCTCGGACTTTGTCGACATCAGGATCAAGCTCGATGACGCGGTGATGCATGTGCTCGCCCGGCGCAGTCAAACCTACGCCTCCAACTCGCACATCTTCATCGTGTGGATGCTCGGCACCTCGTTCGTGCTTCTGACCGTCGCCATTCTCTTCCTGCGCAATCAGATCAAACCGATCCTGCGGCTCTCCCAAGCCGCCGAAAGCTTCGGCAAGGGCCGGCCCATGCCGGTCGACTTCAAGCCGCGCGGCGCGCGCGAGGTACGTCAGGCGGCGAACGCTTTCATCGAGATGCGCGACCGCATCGAGCGTCATGTCGAGCAACGCACCGTGATGCTGGCCGGCGTGAGCCACGATCTCAGGACCATTCTGACCCGGTTCAAGCTGCAGCTTGCGATGTTCGAGGAGACTCCGGAGCTCGACGCCATGCGCGCCGACGTCGACGAGATGCAAGCCATGCTGGAAGACTACATGGCGTTCGCCAAAGGGGATTCCGGCGAGCCCATCGACCCGGTCGACATCGGTGATGTCTTGAGCGAGGTGCGGACGCAGGCTCACGGCGACAAGACCATCGATATCACCGTCGAGCACGAGCCGCTCGTGGTGCCCGTGCGCCGCCATGCCTTCAAGCGCGCCGTGGCCAACCTTGTGAACAATGCGGCGCGCTTTGCCGGCCATGTGAATGTCAGCGCCGCCAAGCGCAATGGCTCCCTCAGGATCGAGATCGAGGATGACGGGCCGGGAATCCCGGAGGACGAGTGGGAGCATGTCTTCCGGCCCTTCTATCGGGTCGACAGCGCACGCAATCAGGATGCAGGCTCGACCGGCCTTGGCCTTGCCATTGCCCGGGACATTGCCCGCATACACGGCGGCGACATCACCCTTGGCAAATCCCGGCTCGGCGGATTGAAAGCCGTGCTAAAACTGCCGGTCTAAAGTCTTTTGGAGATGCTTCCATGCATAAGATGGTTGTCGGACTGGCCGCTTCATTGGTTATGGCCTTCGCGGTCCCTGCCCTGGCGGACTCAATAACGGACGAGGTTCAGGAGAGCGAGCAGCCCGGCTCCGCGTTCGAGTTGGACGTCGATGACGACGGCAAGGTCGAGTTCGGCCGCGAGGGCCAGCTCGATGCCGAAGACGGCAACGGCGCGGGATCCGGTGGAGGCCCTCTAGAAATCGGCGATCAGGACGAGCCGTTGCTCGACCCGCTCGACGATCCGGACTTGCCTGACGATCCCGATCCCATCGACGATGAGCTCCCCGGCGAAGGCCCGGAGAGTCTTTCGGGACCCGACGACGACGACCCGCTTCCCTACTGAGCTACTTGCGGACAAAGCGTCACGAGAAGACCAGCCAAGGCCCCCGGCGACGCGGGCCTTGGCGTGTTTTCGGCCGCCTGGTGCTTGGGCTTGTGGCCGCGGCGCTGTTCGTGGGCGCGGCCACCTTGGCCCTCCTGACCTATCCGCAGCCGCTGTTTGCGTATCACGTCACCCACGGACGCCTGGCGCTCTACTCCGACAAACCTTTCGACCCCGCGCGGGGGCGAGCGGTCCTCGCCGAGATCGAGCAGCGCCTGGCCCGGTCGCCTCTCAATGATGACAAGCGCTATCGAATATTCGTCGCCAATACCGGCTGGCGCAATCGCCTGGTCTTTCTGTGGAACCACGGCGCCGGTGGCGTGAACTACTATCCCCTCCCCAACGTCTTTATCCGCAAGGCGGACATCGACGCCGACCGCGTCATGAATTCTTTCAGCCTGCCGGTGCCATCTCCCCGCACGCTCGCCTATTTCGGCGCTCACGAGATTGGGCACAGCCTCGTCGCCAAGGAGATCGACGCCATCCCTCATCTCCGTCTTCCGGTGTGGGTGCGCGAGGGGCTCGCCGATTACATCGCCTTCGGCGGTGACGTGCCGATCGACGCGCTCGCGCGCGACATGCGCCACGGCGCGCCGGATCTCGATCCCGAACGCTCCGGTCTCTACACGCGTTATCGACTTCTCGTGGCCTATCTGCTCGAGCGCGAAGACTGGACCATCGACGAGCTGCTGACCTCACCGCCTGGCCAGGAAGCCGTGGAGCGGCGTCTGCTCGACGATACGAAACGCTGACGCGGCGGCCCTTACACGCCAGGCGCGGGCGCAGGGCCTGCCTCCGGCGGGGGCTGATCGCTCGCCTTCCGCTTCCAGCCGCGGGGCACAAGCGCGCACAGCATGCTGCAGGCCTTCTCCATCTTCTCGAGCGCGCGCTCGCCATTGCTCAAGGCCCGGTCGAGCATCGCCATGGTCTTGTCGAGCGAGGGCGATGGGTCCTCCAGCCAAACCTTGAAGGCCCGGCTGTAGACCGCCGTCAGCC
>Ga0209587_1000780_pt1 | contig 15442 bp, 10 predicted proteins | sample NGEPerD_2_FD_184512 | JGI IMG/M metagenome (GOLD analysis project Ga0209587, IMG submission 184512) | Arctic peat soil microbial communities from the Barrow Environmental Observatory site, Barrow, Alaska, USA - NGEE PermafrostL1-D... | ecosystem: Environmental > Terrestrial > Soil > Wetlands >... | reverse complement strand
GGGGAGACGCGGCGATGCTGGGCGCCCGCAAGGAGTTCGAGACGCGCGTCGTGCCGCTGGTCGAGGTCGACGGCGAGACGGTCTCCTCGACCCGGATCCGGGCGCTGATCGCGGCCGGCGACATGGAGGCCGCGCGACGCTGCCTCGGCGCTCCGTTCATGGTCGAGGGGACCGTCGTCGAGGGCGACCAGCGCGGCCGCGAGCTCGGCTTCCCGACCGCCAACATCGTCCCCGACGACCGCCTCGCCTATCCCGGGCACGGCGTCTTCGCCGCCTTCGCCGACGGCGTTCCCGCCGCCGTCAACGTCGGCGTCAGGCCGACCTTCGACAGCGGTCGCGGGGTGCTGATCGAGACCTACCTGATCGACCGCGACGAAGACCTCTACGGGCGCACGCTGCGCGTCGCCTTCGTCGAGCGACTGCGCGGCGAGAGGCGCTTCGCGAGCGTCGAGGAGCTGATCGCCCAGATGCGGATCGACGTCGAGGACGCGAAGCGTGTCTGTGCTAGCTTCACCGGCGCATGAGCCTCGCCAAGGAGAAGAAGACCGAGCTGATCGGCAAGTACGGCCGCGCCGAGAAGGACACCGGCTCGGCCGAGGTCCAGGTCGCGCTGCTCACCGAGCGGATCAACGAGCTCACCGAGCACCTCCGCTCACACGCCAAAGACCACCACTCGCGCCGCGGCCTGCTGATGCTGGTCGGCAAGCGCCGCCGCATGCTCCGTTACTTGGAGCGCACCGACCTCGAGCGCTACCGCGCCCTGGTCGCGGACCTGGGCCTGCGCCGCTAGCGCGGACCGCCCTGTAGTCTCCAGCGCGAAAGAGAACGCGAGTTCTGAAAGCAGATGGCCACCATCCGGGTGGCCGGAGGTAGGACAACAGATGAGCATGTTTGACGTAAGCCGGGTTTCGGCGGAGATCGGCGAGGATCAGATCTCATTCGAGACGGGCAAGCTGGCCAGGCAGGCAGGCGGCGCCGTGGTCGTGCAGTCGGGGGACACGATGGTCCTCTGCACCGCGACGATGGGCAGCCTCCGCGACGTGGACTTCCTTCCCCTCACCGTCGACATCGAGGAGCGCATGTACGCCGCGGGCAAAATCCCCGGCTCGTTCTTCCGTCGCGAGGGCAAATCGAGCGACAAGGCGACGCTGACCTGCCGGATGATCGACCGGCCGATCCGGCCGCTCTTCCCGAAGGGCTGGCACTACGAGACCCAGCTGGTCGCGACCCCCCTTTCCGTGGACCACGTCCACCCCTACGACATCCTCGCGATGAACGGCGCCTCGGCGGCGCTGGCGATCTCGCCGGTCCCCGTCGCCGCCCACGTCGGCGCGGTGCGGATCGGCAAGCTCGACGGCGATTTCGTCGTCAACCCGCCCGAGGAGCGCCTCGAAGAGCTCGAGCTCGACCTGATCGTCGCCGGCACCGACGAGGCGATCCTGATGGTCGAGGCCGGCGCCGACGGCGTCACCGAGCAGGAGATTCTCGACGCGCTCGACATCGCCCACAGCGAGATCAAGAAGCTCGTCGCGGCGATGGACGAGCTGCAGCAGAAGGCCGGCAAGGAGAAGGTCCAGGTCGAGGCGCCCAAGATCGACGAGGGCCTGATCGACGAGATCCGCTCCTCCCACGGCCAGGCTCTGGTCGACGCGATCGCCACCACGGGCAAGCTCGAGCGCTACGAGGCGATCGACGCGGTCAAGGACGAGGTGGTCGCCAAGTACGCGCCCGAGTCCGACGACGACGAGAAGCGCGTGGCCGAGGTCAAGGCCGCTTTCGGCTCGATCGAGAAGGACACGATCCGCAAGGCGATCGCGGTTGACAAGAAGCGCCCCGACGGGCGCGCCCAGGACGAGATCCGGCCGATCGAGTGCGAGGTCGACATCTCCCCGCGCGTGCACGGCTCGGCCCTCTTCACCCGCGGTGAGACGCAGATCCTCTCCAACGTCGCGCTTGGCACGACGCGGATGGACATGCGGCTCGACACGCTCGGGCTGCAGACGACCAAGCGCTTCTGGCACCACTACAACTTCCCGCCCTTCTCGGTCGGGGAGGCCGGCTTCATGCGCGGCCCGAAGCGGCGCGACATCGGCCACGGAGCGCTCGCCGAGCGGGCGCTGGAGGCGACGATCCCCGACGCGGAGAGCTTCCCCTACGTGCTGCGGGTCGTCTCGGAGACGCTGGAGTCCAACGGCTCCTCGTCGATGGGCTCGGTCTGCGCCTCCTCGATGGCCCTGCAGGCGGCCGGGGTCCCGGTCAGCGCGCCGGTCGCCGGCGTCGCGATGGGCCTGATCAAGGAGGGCGACGACTACATCGTCCTCACCGACATCGCCGGCGTCGAGGACCACCTCGGCGACATGGACTTCAAGGTCGCCGGCACCGCGGAGGGGATCACCGCCCTGCAGATGGACATCAAGATCACCGGCGTCACCTTCGAGATCCTCACCGACGCCCTCGAGCAGGCCAACAAGGGCCGCCAGTTCATCCTCGGCAAGATGGCCGAGGCGATCGACGGCCCGCGTGAGATCCTCTCCCAACACGCACCGAGGATCGAATCGATCAAGATCGATCAGGAGAAGATCGGCGCCGTGATCGGCAAAGGCGGGGAAACGATCCGCGCCCTCTGCGAGGAGTTCGAAGCGGAGATCGACGTCGAGGACGACGGCACGATCCGCATCTACGCTCCGACCGGTCAGCTGGTCGAAGCCTGTGTGGCCCGGATCGAGTCGATGACCAAGGAGGCCGAGGTCGGCGATCGCTACAACGCCGCCAAAGTCGTCAAGACGACCGCCTTCGGCGCCTTCGTCGAGCTGGTCAAGGGCACCGACGGCCTGCTGCACATCTCCAACGTCAAGCCCGGCGAGCGGGTCGACTCGGTCGACGACGTGCTCAGCTCCGGCGACGTGATCGACGTCACCGTGGTCGAGGTCGACCGCGAGCGCGGTCGCATCGGCCTGCGCCTCTCCGACGACCCGTCGGTCGCCGGCAAATCGCCGGAGGAGCTGGCCGGGGTCGGCTCGGGCGACGGCGGCCCGCGGCGCAACGGCGGCGATCGCGAGCGCGGCGGCCGCCGGCGCGAGCGCGAGCGGCGCAACTAGAGGTTTGCCCGCCGCGAAGCTGAGCGAGCTGGGCTCGGGCGTCCGGGTCGTGACCGAGGAGGTTCCCTCGGTCCGATCCGTGGCGCTGGGGCTCTGGGTCCGCACCGGGTCGAGGAACGAGACACCGGCCCAGGCGGGCGTCTCGCACTTCCTCGAGCACCTGCTCTTCAAGGGCACCGCGCGCCACTCGGCGATCGAGATCTCCGAGCTCTTCGACGGGCTCGGCGCCTCGGTCAACGCGGCAACGGGCAAGGAGACGACGCACCTGCACGCGCGCTTCCTCGACGAGCACACCGAGGAGGTCTTCGACCTGCTGGCGGAGATGCTGCTGGCGCCAACCTACCCCGAAATCGACTCCGAGCGCGACGTCGTGCTGGAGGAGATCGCGATGTACGAGGACGAGCCGCAGGACCGCGTCCACGACATCCTCGCCGAGGCCGTCTTCGGCACGCACCCGCTGGGCCGGCGCGTGCTCGGCGAGGCCGAGGTGATCTCCTCGATCCCGGTGCCGGACATCGAGGCCTACCGCAAGCACCGCTACACCGGCGCCCACGTCGTCGTCGGCGCCGCCGGCCACCTCGAGCACGAAAAGATCGTCGCGCTCGCCGAGCGCCTCGTCTCGCCGCCCGCCGGGGCGAATGGCGCGGCGGCGGCCGAGCAGCCCGCCGCCGCGGGCCGCCTGCGCTTCTACCCGAAGGACACCGAGCAGTACCACATCTGCTTCGGCGCGCCGGGCATCGTGCGCGACGACGAGCGCCGCTACGGGCTCGCCGTGCTCGACTCGATCTTCGGCGGCTCGACCTCCTCGCGGCTCTTCCGCGAGGTACGCGAGAAGCGCGGCCTCGCCTACGCGGTCGGCTCCTACAGCGAGCAGTACACCGACTCCGGCTTGGTCGCGACCTACGTGGGGACCCGCGAGGACAACGTCGAGGAGGCCTGCGCGGTTATCGGCGCCGAGCTTGACCGCCTGCGCAGCGAGCCGGTCTCGGCCGCCGAGCTGGCGCGGGCGAAGGAGAACGTCAAGGGCCGCCTCGTGCTCTCTTCGGAGTCGACCGCGGCGCGAATGACGCGGATCTCGCGCGCGACCCTGTTCGGCCTGCCGATCGAAAGCCTCGACGCGATGCTGGCCAAGGTCGACGCGGTCGAGGTCGACGAGCTGAGCGAGCTGGCGGCGGCGCTTTACGGCCCCGAGCGGCTCTCGGCTGCCTGCGTCGGCCGCGACGAGGAATGCTTCCGCGGGGCGCTGGCGCCCGTCTCGGAGAGCCTGGCCGCATGATCCGCGTCGCCGTCTCCGGCGCCGCGGGCCGCATGGGCCAGACGGTCTGCGAAGCGGTCGAGGGCGCCGTGGACATGCAGCTGGCCGGGAAGGCCGATCCGGCGCTCGGCGTCGAGCTCGCCGGCGTGCTGGGCGACGCCGACGTCGTCGTCGACTTCAGCACTCCCGAAACCGCGCTCGCCAACGCCAGAGCCTGTTTCGAGGCAGGCGTCCACGTCGTCCTCGGCACCACCGGCTTCGACCTGGAGGCGCTGCGCGAGGCGGCCGAGGCCGGCGAGGCCAACTGCTTCGTCGCCCCCAACTTCGCGATCGGCGCCGTGCTGCTGATCGAGGCCGCGCAGACGATCGCCCGCCACATGCCGGAGTGCGAGATCGTCGAGCTGCACCACGACCGCAAGCTCGACGCCCCGTCGGGCACCGCGAAGCGGACCGCCGAGCTGATCGAGGCCGCCGGTGGCAACGTCCACGAGCCGATCCACTCGGTGCGGCTGCCGGGCCTGGTCGCCCATCAGGAAGTGATCTTCGGTGGCGAGGGGCAGACGCTCTCGATTCGCCACGACTCGATCGACCGCATCTCCTTCATGCCCGGCGTGCTGCTCGCCGTGCGCAGGGTCGCCGACCTCCCCGACCGCTTCACGGTCGGCCTCGAGAAGCTGCTGTAGGTACGCTGCCGCCGATGACCGAGTTGCGCGGAGTTCTGACGGCGATCGCGACGCCCTTCGAGCCAGGCGGGGCCGTCGACGAGGCGGCGGCGCGCAAGCTTGCCGCCTATCTGATCGAGCACGGCTCGCACGGTGTCGTCGTTGCCGGCTCCTCCGGCGAGGCGGCGACCCTCGACGACGAGGAGCACATCGCGCTGCTCGCGGCGATCGTCGACGAGATCGGCGACGCGGCGACGGTGATCTGCGGCACCGGCACCAACGACACGCGCCACTCGGTCGAGTTGACCAAGGCGGCGGCCGAGGCGGGCGCCGACGGCGCCCTGGTCGTCACGCCCTACTACAACAAGCCCACCTTCCCCGGGATCCGCGCCCACTACGAGACGATTGCCGCCGCCGTCCCCGGCCTGCCGCTGATCGCCTACAACATCCCCTCGCGGGTGGTGATCGACGTCGGCCCCGCCGAACTCGCCGAGCTGGCCAAGATCGACGGCGTGGTCGCGGTCAAGCAGGCGAACAACGACGAGCTGCAGCAGGTCGAGGGGCTGGCGCTGCTGGCCGGCAACGACGACGGCTTCCTGCGCACGCTCGAACTGGGCGGCGCCGGCGGCATCCTCGTCGCCTCGCACCTGGTCGGCCCGCGGATGCGCGAGATCTGGGACGCCGCCCAGGCCGGCGACCTCGAGCGAGCGCGTGAGATCGACAAGGCGCTGCGACCCGCCTACGACGCGATGGGCTTCGTCACCAACCCGATCCCGCTCAAGGCGGCGCTGGAGATGGCCGGGCTGATACCGCACGGCGGCCTGCGGCTGCCCCTCTATGAGCTCGACGCGGATCAGCGCGCGACCGTCCGCGAGGCGCTGGAATCGGCCGGCGTCACGGTGCAGCCTTAGGCGATGGCCGGCAAGCTGCGTGTGCTGCCGCTCGGCGGCCTCGGTGAGATCGGCAAGAACATGACGGTCGTCGAGTACGACGGCAGGATCGTCGTCGTCGACACCGGCCTGATGTTCCCAACCCCGGAGATGCTCGGCATCGACCTCGTCCTGCCCGACTTCGGCTATCTGCGCGACCGGGCAAGCGACATCGAGGCGATCGTGCTCACCCACGGGCACGAGGACCATGTCGGCGCGCTGCCCTACGTGCTGCGCGAGATCGGCATGCCGCCGGTGATCTACGGCGGCCAGTTGACGATCGGGATGGTCCGCTCGAAGCTTGACGAGCACAAGCTCAAGCAGGCGCCGCTGGAGGAGCTGCCCGCCGGTGAGAAGGTCCAGGCGGGGCCCTTCGAGCTCGAGCTGGTCCACCTCTCGCACTCGATCCCCGACGCCCGCGGGGTGATCCTCGGAACCGAGCTGGGCAGGATGCTGATGACCGGCGACTACAAATTCGACCAGACCCCGGTCGACGGCCGGCCCAGCGACGTCTCGCGGCTGGCCGAGCTGGGGCGGGAAGGCCTGCTGCTGCTCTGCGGCGACTCGACCAACGCCGACCGGCCGGGGATAGCTCCATCGGAGTCGAGCGTCGGCCCGGCCCTGCTGGAGACCTTCGGCGCCTGCAAGGGGCGGATCATCGTCACCTCCTTCGCCTCCAACATCCACCGTGTGCAGCAGGTGATCGACGCCGCGGTCGCGCTCGACCGGCGCGTCGCCCTGGTCGGTCGCTCGATGCGCAAGAACTTCAACATCGCCTCCAGCCTGGGCATCGCCAAGGCTCCCTCCGGCCTGCTGATCCAGCCGCGCGAGATCGAGAACTTCCCCGACGAGAAGGTCGTCGTGATCTCGACCGGCAGCCAGGGCGAGCCGCTCTCGGCGCTGCGGCGGATGGCCAACAACGATCACCGCGACGTCGAGCTGCATTCCGGCGACACGGTCGTCTTCTCGGCCACGCCGGTGCCCGGCAACGAGCGCGCGGTGAACGAGACGATCGACCGCATCTACGAGATCGGCGCCTCGGTAGTGACCGCCAAGGAGGCCCCGATCCACGCCTCCGGCCACGGCTGGCAGGAGGAGCTGAAGCTGATGATCAACCTGACCAAGCCGCGTTACGTGATGCCGGTGCACGGCGACTACCAGCGCCTGCGGCTGCACGCCCAGCTCGCCCACTCGGTCGGGATCGACCCGGAGGACGTCTTCCAGGGCCGCAACGGCCTGCCGCTGGAGGTCGATGCCGACGGCGCCCGCTTCGGCAAGGAGGTCCACGCCGGCGTCGTCTACGTCGACGGGGTCAACGTCGGCGAGCCCGACGACGTGGCACTGCGCGACCGGCGCGAGATCTCCGCCGACGGCATCTTCATCGTCGTCGCGACGATCTCAGCCGAGGATGGCAGCGTCGTCGCCGACCCGGAGGCGATCATCCGCGGCGTCGCCCTGCCCGACGGTGGCGAGTCGCTGGTCGAAGAGCTCAAGGACGTGGTCGAGGACTCGCTCGAAGACGCAGCCCAGGCCGGCACCCGCGAGGTCCACCTGATCCAGGAAGACGTCCACGAGGCGATCGCCAAGCTGGTCTACGAGAAGCTGCGCAGCCGGCCGATGATCCTGCCGGTGGTGGTCGAGGTCTAAAAAAAGGCCCACCGGTCGCGTTGGGGAGGACCGGCGGGCCTGTTGTGTCTCGTCCGGGAGAAAAAATAGGCGGGGGCGCTAAAGCCGGTCTAAAGCCCCGCTAATCCCTTTCTCAGACTTCTTCAGCGGCAGGCGGATGCGGAAGAGGGCGCCGCCGAGCTCCGCTTCGCCGACCTCGGCGCTGCCGCCGTGGGACCTGGCGACGGCGCTGACGATCGCCAGGCCGAGGCCGCTGCCGCCGCTGACCGCGGTGTCCGCCGGGCCGTCGCCGCGGACGAAACGCTCGAAGGCCTGCTCGCGCAGCTCGGGCGGCACGCCGGGCCCGTCGTCGGCGACCTCGACCACCGCGTCGCCGCCCTGGGCGCGCAGGCGCAGCTCGATCGTCGAGCCCGGCGGCGTGTGTCGGACGGCGTTGTCGAGCAGGTTGAGCACCATCCGGTGCAGCTCGTCGGGATTGCCGTCGACCGGCAGCGGGCGGTCGTTCTCGATCCGCAGCCCGCGTTCGCCGACCGTCGGCGCAACCTCGGCCGCGGCGTTGCCCGCCGCCTCGGCGAGGTCGCAACGGGTGCGGGCGCCGATCCGCCCGGCGTCGGCGCGGGCGAGCAGCAGCAGGTCGCCGACGAGGCGACCCATCCGCGCGGAGGAGCGCAGGGCCGAGTCGACCATCGCCCGTTCGTCCTCGCGCTCGGGAGCTTCGAGCTGCGCCTCGAGCAGCTCGAGGTTGGCGAGGATGCTGGTCAGCGGCGTGCGCAGCTCGTGCGAGGCGTCGGCGACGAACTCGCGCTGCTTGCGCAGCGCCGCTTCGCGCTCCCCGCGGGCCGCGTCGAGCGAGCGCAGCATCTGCTCCAGGGTTCGCGCCAGCTCGCCGACCTCGTCGTCGGCGCGCAGCCGCGGCATGTGGCTCGAGGGGTCGCCGGTCTCGGCGATTGTGCGCGCGCTGGCGGTCAGCGAGGAGATCGGCCGCATCGCCCGGCGGGCGATCGCCACGCCGGCGAAGCTGGCCAGCAGGGTCGCCCCCAGCACCCCGGCGAGGATGAACAGCCAGAGGCGGCCGATCGTCGAGTCGATGTGCCGTTCGTCGCGGCCGTACTGGACGTAGCCGGCGATGCGACCGCTCTGGCTGCTGCTGAGCACGACCGTGGCCACGCGCATCGGGCCGACCTCGTGGACGCCCGGGACCGGGGGGCCGAGGTCCGCCGCCTCGGGGCTGGCGTCGAGCTGCTGGCCGCGCGCGTCGTAGATTCGCGCCGTCGCGTCATTGGGGCTGACGAAATCGGCCAGGTCGGGCTCTTCGACGATCAGCGTGTTGGTGATCGTGTCCACGACCCGCACCTGCGAGGCCAGGGTCGCGACCGCGCCTTTGACCTCACGGTTGAAGTCGTCGCGCACCCGCTCCGCCGCGAGGTTGCCGACGATCGCCCCGAAGAGCAGCAGGATCGCCGCGGTCAGGCCGGCTGAGACGGACGCGAGGCGCCAGCGCACCGGCCAATTACGCGGCCGCCACATCAGCTAGTCCTTGAGCACGTAGCCGGCGCCGCGTTTGGTGTGCAGGAGCCGGGTCTCGGCGCCGGCCTCGAGCTTGCGGCGCAGGTTGGAGATGAAGACGTCGATCGTGTTGGTCGCCGCCATCGGGTCGTAGCCCCAGACCTCGTCGAGCAGCCGCTCGCGGGAGACCACCAGGCGCTCGTTGTGCATCAGGTATTCGAGCAGCTCGAACTCGCGGTTGGTCAGCTCGATCTCGCGCTCGCCCCGCTTCACCTCGCGCGTCGCGGGGTTGAGGGTGAGGTCGCCGACCTGCAGCGAGGCCGAGCCGCGCGGCGGCCGGCGGCGCAGCAGCGCCCGGATCCGGGCCAGCAGCTCCTTGCGCTCGAAGGGCTTGACCAGGTAATCGTCGGCGCCGCTGTCGAGCCCGCCCACCCGGTCCTCGGTCTCCGCCCGCGCGGTCAGGATCAGGATCGGCACGTCGCTCTCGGCGCGCAGGCGGCGGCAGACCTCGACCCCGTCCATGCGCGGCAGGCCGAGGTCGAGCACGACCAGGTCCGGCACGAACCCGCTGGCCAGGTCGAGGGCCTCGACCCCGTCGCCGGCCGTGCGCACGTCGTAGCCCTCGTTGCGCAGCGAGCGCCGCAGCACGTCGGCGATCTCCTCGTCGTCCTCGACGACGAGCACACGCCCCTCCCCGCAGCCATCCCCGTTCGCATTGGCAAGCATCGCAACGATGTTAGCCCGGCAAGCGACCTTTCTTCGCTGCTTTTAGCGTGATTTTATTTCAGTTCCGGGCTATTCTCGAACGTAGCCATGGAGGGGCACCCAGCGGATGGCGTCCTGCACGCCTGGGAGGAGATTGCCGATAGAGCTTGGGACAACCTGCTCATCGGCAATGGCCTGTCGATCAATATCTCGCCGAAGTTCGCCTACGAGTCCCTTTACGAAGAGGCCGAAAAGGCGACGAGGAGGGGAACGCTCGACGCGCTCGACCTCGCCGTATTCGAGCGCTTCGAGACGAGCAACTTTGAGGTTGCGCTCGGCAAGCTGCGGGACGCCATCGCGATGGCGGACGTTCTCAACCAGTCTTCGCAGGCCTACCGGCAGCGATTCTCGAGCGTGCAGGCGGCCCTCGGCGCAACGATCAGGGGCGTGCACTTGATGCGCTCGCAGGTACCAGACCCAACCCTCGCGGCAATCAAGGACGAGCTGAGCAAGTACGGCGCCATCTTCAGCACCAGCTATGACCTGATTCTCTACTGGGCGACCGGCCACGGAGACGACTTCGCCGGGTTCCGTGACTGCTTTTGGGGCCCTGACAACGCGTTCGACTCGGCAAACTGCACGATCTGGCCAGGCAACACCGCCACCTACTTCACGCACGGCGCGCTCCACCTGATCGTCGATGGGGCGGGCAGAACGCGCAAGCTAACGGGAACCGACCAGACTCTGCTCGAGCAGTTCGGCGCATCCGACCCCGGCGATCCCGAGGCCAGGCCGCTACTGGTTACCGAGGGCTCGTCCCGCGACAAGCTGCGGACGATCGAGAGCAATCATTACCTCTCACATGTCTACGACGTGCTGAAGGAGAGGTCCGGCCCGCTGGTCGTCTTTGGACATTCGCTCGGCGACCAAGACCGCCATCTGATCGATGCAATCAACGCGAACCCCGATCGCCCTGTGGCCATCTCGATGGTCAGCGAAGAAGATGATCTGCGTGAGCGTCAGTCCGCAATCTGGGGCAAGCTCAAGCTGCGCGCGGAGGATGTCTTCTTCTTCGACGCGACGACCCACCCCCTCGGAGTTCCCACCCTGCGAGGGGCTGTGCCGTGGACGGGTTTCCGTCCCCGCGCCAAACGCATTGGGAGGGCACCGACGCACGACCGCACCTGACCCGCTATGGCCCAGCCCGAGCCAGCAACCCACCAACCGCCAACTCCCGGTCAAACGATTCACCGCGACCCAGGGGCACCAGAGCGTTGGGCACTATCTCCGCGCCCGCTTCGCGGTTTCTCGTGCGCAAAGATGAGCAGCTGCCACCAGCGGGGGCGGGTTGGCTGGGCACGACGAGGCCATCGGGGCGACGGAAGACAAGCGAGCCGTCGCTCTTGCGAAGCAGCGCGAACCCACCCTCATGCACGAGCCGGTGATGGTGGCCACAAAGCAGAACCAAATTGTCGACCTTCGTCTTCCCGCCGCGAGCCCAGTGGAGGATGTGATGAGCATCGACCCAGCGGCGGTTCTCGCAGCCCGGGAAGCGACAGCGCCCTTCGTCGCGGATCTCCAGAGCCCGGCGGATCGCCGGTGGAATGGCCCTGGTCTTGCGCCCGACATCCATCTCCCCCTTCGGCCCATGTAGCACCGGGACGAGCGAGGCGTCGCAGGCCATCCGTCTGGCCGACTCCCCGCAGATCGCCGGGCCGTCGTCGATCCGGCACCCTGCCTGCTCTCCCGTCCCGGCCAGCGCCTCAGCGTCTGCGTGCACGATCACCTGATGGCGGTCGCCGGCCGAGCGGGGGGAGGAGCCGCTGACAAGGGAGAGCTCGGCGACCTCCAGCAGGGCATCGGCATCGTTGACGCGGATCGGGCGATTACCCGGCTCCGGTTCCGCGGAACCGCCTTGGGTCGCCACCGCATGAGCCTCTTCGCGATCACGAATCGCATCTCGCCCGGCCTCGATCGCCTTGAGGAACAGCGCCCCGTCTTCCGGCGTTAGGCGGGCGCGGACACAGAGACTGCCGTCCTCGTCCCATTCGCACGCTAGGAAGCGGTCGCGATGAGCGGCCTCGGCGCTCTCCAGCGACACCGCGCGCCTGTAGCCGCGCACGATTCGATCGAGCTGCGCTGCGGTCGCATGTTGGGCCATCTCGAGCAACTCCGCCTCGATCTCGGTTGTGGCGATCCGGGTGATCGCGCGTACCTTGGAGTAGCTCAGCTCTCCATGGGCGAAACGCTCGCGCAGAAGCGGAAGCTCGCCGAGCGACCGCGCAACCCGCACGTGCTCTCTGGCCGAGCGCGGGTCGACCCCGCAACGCCAGGCGATCCACGCCCCGCAGGAGTGAAATCCCCAGGACTCGTGGGCATTCCTTCGGTCGAACTCGGGAGACCAGTTCCAGCCACCGACAGGTCGCAGCAGCGATGTGCGCCGCGAGTTCGCCGATCTCGCGCTCGATCCACCCGGTGGGGGCGGCTTCCAGTTCGGTGGCTCCCGCCTGCGCGGTCGCCTTGGCCTTCGCTCCTCCCTCTACGAACATATGTTCGATAGTAAGAAAGGCATCGGACGGAAAGTTGCAGCCCCGCCGACCGGTTCTACGCAAACTGCGAACCGCTCAAGGCGGTTCCGCGGAACCGGCAAGCCCGTCACATTTTGCGCGCAACGCGCGTCTTCTGAGGCACTTGCCATCTGCCTCGCTTGCCATGATCGAAGCCAGCCCGTGAGTTCGCCCGCAGCCGTCCACCTACATGCCCACAGCGAGTACTCGCTGCTCGACGGCGCCTGCAAGATCGACGCGATGGCGGCGCGGGTCGCGGAGATGGGTCAGCCGGCGTTGGGGCTGACCGACCATGGCGTGATGAACGGGGCGGTCGAGCTCTACAAGGCCTGCCAGAAGCACGGGATCAAGCCGATCGCCGGGCTCGAGGCCTATTTCGTCGACGACGTCAAGGCGATCAAGGAGAAGCCCAAGTACGAGCGCAACCACATCACCCTGCTGGCCGAGAGCGACGCCGGTTTCGCCAACCTGGTCAAGCTCACCTCGGCCGGCTTCCTGGAGGGCTTCTCGCGTGGCAAGGCGAACGTCGACATGGAGATGCTCGCAGCCCACGCCGACGGCGTCATCGTCCTCTCCGGCTGCCTGCAGTCGCGTTTCTGTCGCCGCCTGGTCGAAGAGCGGGCGGATGACGCCCGCGCCCACCTCGACGACCTGGTCCAGGCATTCGGGCCCGACCAGCTCTACTTCGAGGTGCAGAAAAACGGCATCGAGGAGCAGGAGAAGGCCAACCAGGGGATCGTCCGCTTCGCCCGCGAGCTGGGCCGCCCGCTGGTCGGCACCGCCGACGTCCACTACCTGCGCCGCGAGGACTTCGACAACCACGCGGCGCTGCTCTGCGTGCAGACCAAGTCGACCCTCGAGGCGCCGAAGATGAGCTTCGACACCAACGAGTTCTACCTCAAGGACAACGGGGAAATGGCGGCCTCCTTCGCCGAGTGGCCGGAGGCGGTCCCGACCACGCTGGAGATCGCCGAACGCTGCTCGATCGAGATCGAGCTGGGCAAGCTGCTGCTGCCGCGCTACCCGACGCCGGACGGCTCCGAGCCGGAGGCGATGCTGCGCCGGATCGCCGCCGAGGGGCTGCGCGCCCGCTACGGCGACCCGGTCCCGGCCGCGGCGGTCAAGCGGCTCGAGTTCGAGCTCGGCGTGATCGAGGAGATGGGCTTCTCCTCCTACTTCCTGATCGTCTGGGACTTCGTCCGCTACGCCAAGCAGAACGGCGTCGCGGTCGGCCCCGGGCGCGGCTCGGCGGCGGGCTCGATCGTCTCCTACAGCCTCGAGATCACCGACCTCGACCCGCTCGAGCACGACCTGCTGTTCGAGCGCTTCCTCAACCCCGGGCGCAAATCGATGCCGGACATCGACATCGACTTCTCGGTGCGCGGGCGCGAGCGGATGATCCGCTACGTGGGCGAGAAATACGGCCGCGAATCGGTCGCCCAGATCATCACCTTCGGCAAGATGGCGCCGCGCGCCGCGACCCGCGACGCCGCCCGCGTGCTCGGCTTCGACTACGGCAGCGGAGACCGCCTCGCCAAGCAGATCCCGGAGCCGATCATGGGCCGCAGCCCCTCCTTCGCGGAGTGCCTCAAGCCGGGGCAGGAACTGCGCCAGACCTACGACGCCGAGCCGGACGCGAAACGGATCGTCGACGTCGCCCAGGGCCTCGAGGGGATCATCCGCAACAACTCGATCCACGCCGCCGCGGTGGTGATCGCCGACCGGCCGCTGCAGGAGATCGTGCCGCTGCAGCTCGCCGAGGACCGCAGCGCTCCGGCCGGCGCGAACGGCAACGGCGGCGGCAAGCCGGAGCGCCAGTACAAGATCGTCACCCAGTACTCGATGGGCCCGATCGAGGAGATCGGCCTGCTCAAGATGGACTTCCTCGGCCTCCGCAACCTCGACGTGATCGAGGATGCGATCGAGATCATCGAGCGCTCGCGCGGCACCCGCCTCGAGATCGGCGAGATCCCGATGGACGACGCGAAGACCTTCGAGATGCTCGCCCGGGGCGACGGCACCGGGGTCTTCCAGCTCGAGTCCGAGGGCATGCGCGAGGCGATGAAGAAGGTCGTGCCGACCGAGTTCGACGACATCGTCGCCCTCGTCTCGCTCTACCGGCCGGGGGCGATGAGCTACATCCCCGCCTACGCCAAGGGCAAGCGCAACCCGCAATCGGTCACCTACCCCGACGAGCGCCTGCGGCCGATCACCGAGTCGACCTACGGCTGCGTCCTCTACCAGGAGCAGCTGATGGAGATCGCCAAGCAGATGGCCGGCTTCAAGCCGGCCGAGGCGGACGACCTGCGCAAGGCGATCGGCAAGAAGAAGCGCGACCTGATGGCGACGATGAAATCGAAATTCATGCAGGGGATGGAGGCCTCGGGGACCGCCGCCAAGGTCGCCGGCGACATGTGGTCGCTGATGGAGGCCGCCGCCGACTACTCGTTCAACAAGTCCCACGCCGCCTGCTACGCGCTGATCGCCTACCGCACCGCCTACCTGAAGGCGAACTACCCGGCCGAGTACATGGCGGCGGTGATCTCCTCGGTGATGAACACCAAAGACAAGGTGCCCTTCTTCGTCAACCGCTGCGCGGAGATGGGGATCGACGTGCTGCCTCCCGACGTCAACTCCTCCGACCACGATTTCGTTGTCTCCGAGAAGGCGATCCGCTTCGGCCTCGACGCGGTCAAGAACGTCGGGCACAGCGCCGTCGAGGCGATCCTGCGCGCCCGCGAGGACGCCCCGATCGCCTCGATCTGGGATTTCTGCGAGCGGGTCGACTCGCGCGCGGTCAACAAACGGGCGATCGAATGCCTGGTCAAGTGCGGCGCGCTCGACTCGACCGGGGCGACCCGGCGCGGCATGCTCGAGGCGCTGCCGGCGGCGCAGTCGGCCGGGCAGAAAGCCCAGGAGGACGCGCAGCTCGGCCAGGGCTCGATCTTCGACTTCGGCGACGGAGGGTCGAACGGGGCGGGGGGGAGCGGCTCGAGCTCGCACCACCGGCCGCCGATCTCGCCGGCCGAGTTCGAGCGCCGCGAGCTGCTCGCGATGGAGAAGGAGACGCTCGGCACCTACCTCTCCTCGCACC
>Ga0209587_1000779_pt1 | contig 15451 bp, 27 predicted proteins | sample NGEPerD_2_FD_184512 | JGI IMG/M metagenome (GOLD analysis project Ga0209587, IMG submission 184512) | Arctic peat soil microbial communities from the Barrow Environmental Observatory site, Barrow, Alaska, USA - NGEE PermafrostL1-D... | ecosystem: Environmental > Terrestrial > Soil > Wetlands >... | reverse complement strand
TCCACGGCGCGCGCCGCGGACGCCGCTCGGACTGGAAGAAGGCATACGTCCAGCTCGCGCCGGGCAACGACATTTCGCTGGGCGCTGAATAAGCCTGCGCACAAGCTGATATCGGAATCACATGGCCATTGTAAAGACCAAACCGACATCGCCGGGCCGACGTTTCGTAACCCGCATTCAGGGTCAGGAACTGCATCGCGGCGGACCGTTGCGCGCGCTGACCGGCGCCAAGAAGCGCTCGGGCGGCCGCAACAATCTGGGTCGCATCACCACACGTCATGTCGGCGGCGGGCACAAGCAGCGCTATCGCATTGTCGATTTCCGGCGCGACAAGGATCATGTGCCGGGCAAGGTCGAGCGCATAGAATACGATCCCAACCGCAGCGCGCATATCGCGCTGGTGCTATACGCCGATGGCGAGCGGCGCTATGTGATCGCACCCAAAGGCTTAAGTGCCGGGGCGCCGATCATGGCGGGCTCGCATGCGCCGATCAAGGCAGGCAATGCCTTGCCGCTGCGCAATATTCCGGTCGGCAGTGTGGTGCACTGCGTCGAGATGAAACCGTCCAAAGGGGCGCAGATCGCGCGCAGCGCCGGTACTTCAGTGCAGCTGGTGGCGCGCGAGGGTAACCTGGTGACCTTGCGGTTGCGCTCCGGCGAGATGCGCCGCGTGCCGGCCGATTGTCGCGCGACCATTGGCGAGGTAAGCAACGCCGAGCACAATCTGGTCAAGCTGGGCAAAGCCGGCGCCAAGCGCTGGCGCGGGATTCGGCCCACCGTGCGGGGTGTGGCGATGAATCCGGTGGATCATCCGCATGGCGGTGGCGAGGGCAAGACCTCCGGTGGCCGCCACCCATGTACGCCCTGGGGTGTGCCGACCAAAGGTTACAAGACCCGCAACAGCAAGCGCACGGATCGCTGGATCGTGCGCTCGCGCGGCAGGAAGAAATAGGAGCGACAGTGCCACGTTCACTCAAAAAAGGTCCGTTTGTCGATGACCATCTGATGACCAAGGTCGAGCGGGCGGTTGCGACCCGGGAACGGCGACCGATCAAGACCTGGTCGCGTCGTTCGCTGGTGATCCCCGATATGGTGGGGCTGACAATTGCGGTACACAACGGGCGCCAACATATCCCGGTGCTGATATCGGAAAATATGGTGGGCCACAAACTGGGCGAGTTTTCGATCACCCGCACCTTCAAGGGCCACTCGGGCGACCGCAAGGCGCGCTGAACGACTTTAAGGATTTGTAAGCGAGAGCATAACGATGCAGGTAGCAGCGAAACTGAAGAATGCGCGCATATCAGCCCAGAAATGCAGGCTGGTGGCCGATCAGGTGCGCGGCGTGCCGGTGGATCGCGCGCTTAAGATTCTGGCGTTCAGCCCCAAAAAGGCGGCCCGCATGATCAGAAAGGTGCTGGAATCCGCGATCGCCAACGCGGAGCACAATGAAGGCGCCGACATCGACGAGCTCCGGGTCGCCCGCATTTTTGTCGACCAGGGCCCGAGCCTCAAACGATTCGAGGCGCGCGCCAAAGGCCGTGGCAACCGCATAATCAAGCGCTCGAGCCACATTACCGTTGCGGTCGCGGACTGAAACGGGCGCGCGTCAACGGTTTCAAGGATCACAGGATTATGGGACAAAAAGTACACCCGACCGGATTTCGCTTGGGGATCTCGACGGACTGGACATCGAAATGGTATGCCGACGGCAGCCGCTACGCGCGGTTTCTGAACAACGATCTGGCGGTGCGAGATTTCCTGAAACGCAAGCTGTCTCAGGCGTCAGTCAGCCGCATCCAGATCGAGCGGCCAGCGCGGTCCGCCCTGATTACCATTCATACCGCGCGCCCCGGCATCGTCATCGGCAAGAAAGGCGAAGACGTCGAAGCGCTGCGGCGCGAGGTCGCCAGGCGCATGGGGCTGGAGCTTAACAACGTGCGGATTAACATTGAGGAAATTCGCAAGCCCGAAGTCGATGCGCAACTGGTCGCCGAGGGCATCGCGCAACAACTGGAGCGGCGTATCATGTTCCGTCGCGCCATGAAGCGCGCGGTCGGCAATGCCATGCGGCTGGGCGCGCTCGGAGTGAAGGTGGCCGTAGCCGGGCGCCTGAACGGTGCCGAAATTGCCCGGTCCGAATGGTATCGAGAGGGCCGCGTGCCGCTGCATACCTTGCGCGCGGAGATCGATTATGGCTTCGCCGAGGCGCGTACCACGTATGGCGTAATCGGCGTCAAAGTGTGGGTGTTCAAGGGCGAGGTGTTCAATCTCGACACCAAGGCGACCGAGCAGACGCCGGACACGCGCCGCGCCACGGCTTAAGGTCTCGCGATGTTACAACCCAAGCGTACAAAATTCCGCAAGCAGCAAAAAGGCCGTAACCGCGGTCTGGCGACGGTCGGCAACAAGGTCAGTTTCGGCGAGTTCGGGCTCAAGGCGACCGGTCGCGGGCGCATCAACGCCCGGCAGATCGAGGCCGCGCGGCGTGCGATGACGCGTTACGTGAAGCGTGGCGGCAAGATCTGGATTCGCATTTTCCCGGACAAACCGGTGACCAAGAAGCCGCTGGAGGTTCGCCAGGGCAAGGGCAAGGGCAACGTCGAGTACTGGGTCGCCCAGATTCAGCCCGGGCGCATGCTCTACGAGATGGAAGGTGTGGATGAAGACATAGCGCGCGAGGCGTTGCGCCTGGCGGCGGCCAAGTTGCCGATCAGCACGACGTTTGTAATTCGCACCGTAATGTGAGTTGACGGACAAGCAACGATGAAAGTGAGTGAACTGCGGCAGAAGTCCGCATCGGACCTGGACAAGGAACTGCTGGCGCTGTTGCGCGCGCAGTTCAATCTGCGCATGCAGCGTGGACTGGGTCAGGCGCCCCGGCATGATCAGTTCGCGAAGCTGCGCCGCGATATCGCGCGCATCAAGACCATAATGACCGAGCGTGCCGCATCCGGCAGTGTGTCGGCGGCAGGCGGCATGCCCTCATGAGCGAAATGAAAGCACAGAGCCACATCCAGCGCACGCTGACCGGCCAGGTGGTCAGCGACAAGCGGGACAAGACGGTGACGGTAAGAATCGACCGGCAGGTGCGGCACCCGCTGTACGGCAAATATATGCGCCGTTCCAGCAAGCTGCATGTGCACGACGAGCGCAATGAGAGCAAGCTCGGTGACAAGGTATCGATCACCCAGTGCCGCCCGTTTTCCAAGACCAAGGCCTGGAAGCTGGTTCAGGTGCTCGACAAAAGTTCCCAGTAGGCTCGCATAAGCGGAAAAAAGCGAAATAGCTGATATTAAAAGGACACGGCCATGATTCAGACTGAAACGGTCCTGGAAGCCGCCGACAACAGCGGCGCGCGCAAGCTCCAGTGTATAAAAGTGCTGGGTGGTTCGAAGCGGCGTTACGCGCACATCGGCGATATCATCAAGGTCAGCGTTAAGGACGCGATTCCGCGCGGGCGGGTCAAGAAGGGCGAAGTTTACAGCGCCGTGGTGGTGCGTACCGCCAAAGGCGTGCGACGCACCGATGGTTCGCTGGTCCGTTTCGATCGCAACGCTGCGGTGTTGTTGAACAACCAGTTACAGCCGATCGGCACGCGCATCTTCGGACCGGTAACGCGAGAGTTGCGCGGCGAGCGCTTCATGAAGATTATTTCGCTGGCGCCCGAGGTTCTGTAAAGCGCCCGGGATGTTGCAACCCCGGCGTATTTTGCACACTGACTTTTGCAAAAGACTCACTGAACTGGCTATCGATGAACAGATTGAAAAAAGGCGACGACGTCGTTGTTATCTCCGGCAAGGACAGGGGTCGGCGGGGCACCGTGTTGCGTGTGCTGCGCAATGATCGGGTCGTGGTCGAGAACGTTAACGTGGCCAAAAAGCACACCAAGCCCAACCCTCAGCGCGGTGTGGGTGGTGGCATCGTGGAGCGTGAGTTGTCGATCCACGGCTCCAACGTGATGCTGTTCAATCCGGCCACGGGCAAGGGTGGGCGGATCGGATTCCGACAGCTAGGGGATGGCCGCAAAGTTCGCTTTTTCAAAGCCGATGACGAAGTGGTTGACGCCTAGATGACGCGCCTGCACGAACAATACCAGGATCACGTGCGAAAGCAGCTCGCTGAACGCTTCAGCTATGCGAACGTAATGCAGGTGCCGCGCTTCACCAAGATCACCTTGAACATGGGACTTGGCGAGGCGGTGGGCGACAAGAAAATCGTCGATCACGCGGTCGAAGACATGACGCGCATCGCGGGGCAAAAGCCGGTAGTGACGGTCGCGCGCAAGTCGATCGCGGGCTTCAATATCCGCGAAGGCTGGCCCATCGGCTGCAAGGTCACTCTGCGCCGCGCGCGCATGTACGAGTTTCTCGACCGGCTGGTCAATATCGCGATTCCGCGCATCCGCGATTTCCGGGGTTTAAACGCCAGGGGCTTCGACGGGCGCGGCAATTACAACATGGGTGTGCGCGAGCAGATCATTTTCCCGGAGATCGATTACGACAAGATCGATACGCTGCGGGGAATGGACATTGCAATCGGCACCACCGCGCGCAGCAACGATGAAGCGCGCGCGTTGCTCGAAGCCTTCAATTTTCCGTTCCGGCGACAAGCCGGCGGTTAGGGACAGTTATGGCAAAGACGTCGATGATTGAGCGTGAACGCAAGCGCGAACTGGTAGTGAAGCGCTTCGCCAAGAAGCGCGCCGCGATTAAGGCCACGATTGGCGACACGAACGCATCGCTGGAAGAAAAGCGGGCAGCGCAGGCGCATCTGCGCAAGCTGCCGCGCGACTCCAGCCCTGTGCGCCAGCGCAACCGCTGCGCGTTGACCGGTCGTCCGCATGGCTTTTATCGCAAGTTCGGTTTGGGCCGCAACAAGCTGCGCGAAGCCGCCATGCGCGGGGACGTGCCCGGTCTGGTTAAAGCGAGCTGGTGAATCATTGTGAGACAAGCGGCAGCCGCATTCCATCTGTCAATAACAGGCTCTGTTGAGAATTGAGCATCCGTTGAGAATCAAGCCATGAGTATGAGCGATCCAATTTCCGACATGCTGACCCGCATCCGCAACGGACAAACGGCGGCCAAGGTGCAGGTCAGCATGCCCTCCTCGCGCATCAAGCTCGCGGTCGCCGAGGTGCTGAAGCGGGAGGGTTATGTGCAAGACTTTTCCGTGGAGCAGCGGGATAACAAACCCGAGCTTTCGGTCGTGCTTAAGTATCATCTCGGCAAGCCTGTCATCGAGATGATCAGGCGCGTGAGTCGTCCGGGCCTGCGAGTGTACCGCGGCGTGCAGGAGATCCCGCGGGTAAGCGGCGGTTTTGGCATCGCCATCGTATCGACCCCGCAGGGCGTCATGAGCGATCGCGCGGCGCGCGCGGCCGGTCATGGCGGCGAAGTGCTCTGTTTCGTCGCCTAAACCCTGAGTTAATTACGATGTCCAGAGTTGCCAAAAATCCGGTTGCGATTCCCGCTGGTGTGGAAGTCAGCGTGCAGGGCCGCACCGTAGGCGTCAAGGGTCCGAAAGGCGCGATGCAGTTCGATGTCCACCGACGCGTGACCGTTGCTCAGCAACAAGACAGCGTGGTGTTTGATTCAAAGCCGCAAGTGGACTCGGGTATGATGATGGCCGGCACCATGCGCGCGTTATTCAATAACATGGTGCAAGGGGTAAGCCAGGGGTTTGAGCGCAAGCTGGAGCTGGTGGGAGTCGGCTATCGCGCCTCGGTCCGGGGCAACACGCTCAATTTGACGCTGGGGTACTCGCACCCCATCGAGTATCCGATGCCCGAAGGCGTCACGGTCGAGGCCCCGACGCAGACCGAAGTGATCGTACGTGGCATCGACAAGCAACTGGTCGGACATGTCGCCGCGCAGATTCGGGATTTTCGCCGGCCGGAACCTTACAAGGGCAAGGGCGTCAAGTATGCGGGCGAACGCATTGTCCGCAAGGAAGCCAAAAAGAAATAGCGGCGCGCCTGATCAATGTCGTGCGTGCGGTGTTGACGATAATATTGAAACGTATGTTTTATTGTCCCGGGGTGTATTTTTCCGTTACATATTGTGTTGGTGTTGACTAATCATGTTGGACAAACGACTCACCCGCATGCGACGCTCACAACGGGCGCGCAACAAGATACGCACCCTGGGGGCGCATCGGCTGTGCGTGCATCGCACGCCTAGGCACATCTACGCACAGCTTATTGCCCCCGGCGGTGCGACCGTGCTGGCGTGCGCCTCTTCGCTGGAGGGCGAGGTCAAGCAGGGACTCGCCAACACCGGCAACGTGCAGGCCGCGATCCGGGTCGGAAAACTGATCGCCGAGCGCGCGAAGTCGAAAGGGATTACACGGATCGCTTTCGACCGCGCGGGTTTCAAGTACCACGGCCGCATCAAGGCCCTGGCGGATGCGGCGCGCGAGGGCGGCCTGGAGTTCTGAACATTGCGCGCGCAGCGGTGGCAGCAGCGCGCGTTCAATAGGTACTGACTGCGCGATTAAGCGCGGTCAGATGACAATTCGGGAAAGGTAAGTAATGGCTCAAAGCGACGGTAATAAAGTCACCGATGGCATGCAGGAAAAACTGATCACGGTCAACCGTGTGGCCAAGGTCGTCAAGGGCGGCCGGCAATTCGGGTTTACCGCGCTGGCGGTCGTCGGCGATGGTCAGGGAAGGGTAGGCTTCGGTTACTGCAAGGCACGCGAGGTGCCGCTGGCCATCCAGAAGGCGATGGAAAAGGCGCGCAAGAACCTCATGCACGTGCCGTTGAATGAAGGCACGCTGTATTACCCGGTCACGTCGCGCCACGGCGCCGCCAAGGTGCACATGCAGCCGGCCTCGGACGGCACCGGGATCATCGCCGGTGGCGCGATGCGTGCCGTGTTCGAGGTGCTGGGCGTGCACAATGTGCTGGCCAAGGTGATCGGCTCACGCAATTCGATCAACGTGGTGCGCGCCACCATGAAGGGGTTGACGAACATGCAGGCGCCCGAGTTTTTCGCAGCCAAGCGGGGCATGACTGTGGATGCGATGCTGGGGGCGCGAGTCGATGACCAGGCAGCTTAAGGTAACGCTGGTCCGCAGTCTGATTGGGCGGATGAAGAACCACCGCGCCTGCGCGCGGGGTTTGGGTATTCGGCGGATACATAACCCGGTGATGGTGTCAGACACACCGCAGAATCGCGGCATGATCGATAAAATCAAATATATGCTGAAAGTGGAAGGGCGCTAAACGCGGATGTGACCGCGCGGCGGCAGGCGCAATCGTCCCGCAGCTAATGGCGCCGGAGCAGTTGGGCCAGCAAAGATTAACCCGGCAAATATTAACCAGGAACAATGATGAAACTCAATACCCTGCAACCCGCAAAAGGCAGCCGCACCGACGCCAAGCGCGTAGGCCGCGGGATCGGCAGCGGTCTGGGCAAGACCTGCGGCCGGGGCCACAAGGGCCAGCGCGCGCGCGCTGGCGGCTATCACAAGGTGGGCTTCGAGGGCGGCCAGATGCCGCTGCAGCGCCGGCTGCCCAAGTTCGGGTTTGTATCGGCGAAGAAGCGCGATCGTGAGGAATTGCGTCTGGACCGATTGAATTCGATTGACGCCGAGACGATCGATCTCGCTGCGCTCAAGGCGCAGGGAGCGATCGCGCCACGCACCACCAGGGTCAAGATTATCGCGTCCGGCGCGCTGACCAGGGCGGTATCCATTAAAGGTGTCGCGGTCACCCGCGGGGCGCGCGCGGCGATCGAGGCGGCGGGTGGTTCGGTGACCCCTGCGGACGAGCCCGCCGCGATTGAGAAAGACAAGGGCCGCAAAGCGGACCAGTAATGGCGTCATCTTCTTCCGCAATGGCCGCGTCGTTCGGCGGCCTTGGCAAGGTCACCGAGCTGCGCAAGCGCCTGCTGTTCGTGCTGATGGCGCTGGTGGTCTATCGCATCGGCACGTTTATCCCGGTGCCCGGCATCAACCCCGACTCCATGTCTCAGTTCTTCGACCAGCAGAGCGGCACCATCCTGGACATGTTCAACATGTTCTCGGGCGGCGCGCTGGAGCGGCTGTCGATCTTCGCGCTCGGCATCATGCCGTACATCTCGGCGTCCATCATCGTGCAGTTGATGACCACGGTTGTGCCCGCGCTGAAGGAGATCAAGAAAGAGGGCGAATCCGGTCGCCGCAAGATTATTCAGTACACGCGTTACGGCACCCTGGGGCTCGCGACGTTTCAGGCGATCGGCGTCTCGGTCGCGTTGCAGAGTCAGGGTGTGGCCATCCACACGGGCTATGGATTTATTTTCACGTCCGTGGTGACCCTGGTGACTGGTACCATGTTTCTGATGTGGCTGGGCGAGCAGATCACCGAGCGCGGCATCGGCAACGGCATATCAATTATCATCTTCGCGGGTATAGTAGCCGGCCTGCCCTCGGCGATCGGCGGCACTTTGGAGCTGGCCAGCACCGGAGAACTGTCCGCGGCTTTCGTGATTCTGCTGTTCGCGCTGGCGGTCGCGGTCACCGGCGCCGTAGTATTCGTCGAACGGGGTCAACGGCGCATCACGGTCAATTACGCCAAACGACAGCAGGGGCGCAAATTGTACGCGGCGCAGAGCAGCCATCTGCCGCTCAAACTGAACATGGCGGGTGTGATTCCGCCGATCTTCGCATCCAGCATTATTCTGTTCCCGGCGACCCTGGGTCAGTGGTTCGGGCGCGCCGACGGCATGAGCTGGCTGCAGAATCTGTCGACCGCGCTGAGCCCGGGGCAACCGCTGTATGTGGCTTTCTATGCGACGGCGATTGTCTTTTTCTGTTTTTTCTATACCGCGATCGTGTTCGATTCGCGTGAGACGGCGGATAATCTCAAAAAATCGGGCGCGTTCATTCCCGGCATCCGGCCTGGCGACCAGACCGCGCGCTATATCGATGGCGTAATGACCCGGCTGACTGCCGTCGGCGCGATTTACATCACCCTGGTGTGTCTGCTGCCGGAGTTTCTCATCCTGGCGTGGAACGTGCCCTTTTACTTCGGTGGCACCTCGCTGCTGATTATTGTGGTGGTGGTGATGGACTTCATGGCGCAGCTGCAGGCGCAGCTGATGTCGCATCAGTATGAGGGCCTGATGAAAAAGGCCAACCTCAAGAGTTATGGCAAATCGGGACTGCTGCGATAACGCGGCCGTTCCTTAGAGCAGGGCAGGCAACATGAAAGTACAGGCTTCGGTTAAACGGATTTGTCGCAATTGCAAGGTGATACGCCGCAACGGCGTCGTGCGCGTCATCTGCCCCAATCCGCGACACAAGCAGCGGCAGGGGTAAACCTCGGCGTGTTGCCGAATTGGCGTGTTACCGGACAATATTGGCCGCCGGCTGGCCCCAGCCAGCAGACGCCGACATTGAATCGCCACGCGGAACTCGCTACAATGCGCGGTTTTGCCGCTTTGTAGCATTAATATGACTAAAACTGGAGTTCGTTTGAATGGCGCGCATCGCAGGTATCAATATCCCCGTACAGAAGCACACTGAAATCGCCCTGATGGCGATATACGGGATCGGCCGCACCCGCGCGCGCGCGGTTTGTGAGAACGCTGGCGTGCAGCCAACGATCAAGGTCAAGGATCTGAGCGAGATCGAGATCGACAAGCTGCGTACGGAAGTGGGCAAGTATCCCGTCGAGGGCGACCTGCGCCGCGACGTCACTATGAACATCAAGCGGCTGATGGACCTCGGCTGTTATCGCGGCATCCGTCATCGGCGCGGCCTGCCATTGCGCGGGCAGCGTACACGGACCAACGCGCGCACGCGTAAAGGCCCGCGTCGCGCCATTCGAAAGTAACCCACTCGGAACTAATTCTCGCGGAATCTAAGAATAAATGGCTAAAGCACCGGTACGCTCGCGCAAGAAAGTGAAAAAAACCGTCTCGGACGGGGTAGCGCACATCAATGCGTCGTTCAACAACACCATCATCACCATCAGTGACCGGCAGGGCAACACCTTGTGCTGGGCGACAGCGGGTGGGTCGGGTTTTCGCGGGTCACGCAAAAGCACGCCGTTCGCCGCGCAGGTAGCGGCTGAAACCGCGGGCAAGGCCGCGCTGGAGTTTGGTCTCAAGAACCTGGAGGTCATGGTCAAGGGTCCGGGGCCAGGGCGCGAGTCAGCGGTCCGGGCACTGAACAACGTCGGTTTCAAAGTCACCAACATCAACGACGTGACGCCCATTCCACACAATGGTTGCCGTCCGCCGAAAAGACGCCGCGTGTAACTGGTCGCTGGCCGGGATTCCTGGCTGCATTAACTGATTTGCCTGCCGGCCCAAGCTTTGGCCGGATTCACTGGAGCTGTAAATGGCGCGATATCTGGGACCGAAATGCAAACTTAGCCGTCGCGAAGGCGCTGATCTGTTGCTCAAGAGTCGGACGCGGGCGCTCGATACGAAGTGCAAGCTGGACAAGATTCCCGGGCAGCACGGCGATCGACGCACACGCATATCCGATTACGGTGTTCAGCTGCGTGAAAAACAGAAGCTGCGCCGTATATACGGCGTACTGGAGCGTCAGTTCCGCAACTATTACAAGGCCGCTTCGCGTTCCAAGGGCGCGACCGGCGAGCGTCTGCTTCAGTTGCTGGAATGCCGGCTTGACAACGTCGTGTACCGGATGGGTTTCTCGGCCACCCGGGCAGAGGCGCGGCAACTGGTACGGCACAAGGCGATCGCGGTCAATGGTCAGGTCGTGAATATCCCGTCCTTTACCGTCAATGGCGGGGACGTAGTGGCGGTGCGCGAAAAAGCGAAAAAACAGCTTCGCATACAGGACGCCTTGAACGTCGCGGAACAATACGGCATGCCCGAGTGGGTCGAAGTCGACGCCAAGAAGATGGAAGGCGTGTTCAAGGCCACACCCGAGCGTGACGAACTGCCGCCGGACATCAACGAATCGTTGGTGGTCGAGCTTTACTCCAAGTGATCGCTTAAATTTTATCGAATCAAAGAGGTAGCACTATTTATGGCAGCCAAGGTTGAAGAACTGCTGCGGCCCCGCTTCGTCGACGTTCAGGCATCGGGCCCGAAGAACGCCAAGGTCGTGCTCGAGCCTCTGGAACGCGGCTTCGGACATACCCTGGGCAACGCGCTGCGACGCATACTGCTGTCGTCCATTCCCGGTTGCGCCGTGGTGGAAGCCAGCATCGAGGGCGTGTTGCACGAATACACAACGATCGAGGGCGTGCAGGAAGACGTCATCGATATCCTGCTCAATCTTAAAGGGCTTGCCATTCGCATGCACGGCAAGGATGAAGCCAGTCTCACCTTGCGCAAGCAGGGGGCCGGCGTGGTAACGGCGGGCGATATCACGACTGGGCACGATGTCGAAATTGTCAATTCCGACCATGTGATCGCGCACCTGACCAAGGGCGCCGAACTCGCCATGACGTTGAAGATTGCGCGTGGCCGCGGTTATCAGCCGGCCTCCGTACGTCGTTCGGACGAAGAACGCGCGTTGGGAAGTCTGTTGCTCGACGCGAGTTTCAGCCCGGTGCGGCGCGTGGCGTATACCGTCGAGAGCGCCAGGGTCGAGCAGCGTACCGATCTGGACAAGCTCGTAATCGAACTCGAAACTGATGGTACGGTCGATCCCGAGGACATCATCCGGCGGGCCGCGAACATCCTGCAGGGGCAGTTATCCGTATTCGTCGATCTCAAGGGTGACGAACAGAACGTGCAGGCACGCGGCGAATCGGAGCTGGATCCAATCCTGCTGCGTCCGGTGGACGATCTGGAACTCACCGTGCGCTCCGCAAATTGTCTCAAGGCCGAGAACATCCATTACATCGGCGACCTGATTCAGCGCACCGAAGTCGAACTTTTGAAAACGCCGAATCTGGGCAAGAAGTCGCTGACCGAGATCAAGGACGTGCTGGGTTCGCACGGGTTGTCGCTCGGCATGCGGCTGGAAAACTGGCCACCGCCCAGCCTGCGCGCCGAGAAAGAGAAAAAGTCCACCGCGGCTTAAAGCCGCTACCCAAAGGAATGCTGACATGCGCCATCGCAACACCGGCAGGCAACTGAGCCGCAACAGCAGCCATCGCAAGGCGATGACGTCGAACATGGCGTCATCGCTGTTCCGGCATGAGACGATAATCACGACTCTGGCCAAGGCCAAGGAACTGCGGCGGGTGGCGGAGCCGCTCATCACCCTGGCCAAACAGGATGATGTGGCGCGGCGCCGTCGGGCATTCGCGAGGCTGCGCGACAAAGAAGTTGTCGGCAAGTTGTTCAGCGAGCTGGGCCCTCGCTATCGCGCCCGGCCGGGCGGCTACATGCGGGTTCTCAAGTACGGTTTTCGCCGTGGCGACAACGCCGCCATGGCCTTTGTAGAGTTGGTGGACAGGCCCGAATAAAACCTGAATGCATCGTTTATGAGCCGGCCGCAAGCCGGCTTTTTTGTTTGCGCGACTTATTGAAGTGGATGATCAATGATCGTTCTGTGCACTGACTTCGGCTTGCATGGCCCCTATGTCGGGCAGGTGCAGGCCAGGTTGTTGCAGGACGCGCCCGGCGTGCCGGTGATCAACCTGTTTTCCGATCTGCCGGCGTTCAACGCGCGCGCGGCTGCTTATCTGCTGGCGGCTTACGTTGATGAATTTGCCGTCGGCTCCGTGTTTCTGTGTGTCGTCGATCCGGGCGTAGGCTCGGCGCGGCGCCCGGTGGCCGTGCAGGCCGACGGCCGCTGGTTCGTGGGGCCGGATAATGGATTACTCGAGGTCATCGCAAGCCGGGCCGGGGACGTGCGGCGATGGGAGATCACCTACGCGCCGGAACGTCTGTCCGCAAGCTTCCACGGTCGCGATCTGTTCGCGCCGGTGGCTGCGAGGCTCGCCATGGGGCTGCCCTTGCCTGGCGAGTTGCTCACGGAGATCGCCGCGCCGGGCGAAGCCTGGCCCGTCGATCTGTATGAGATCGTCTACATCGATCATTTCGGGAATGCAATGACCGGGATACGCGCCTGTGTGCTGGACAAAAGCGCGCGGCTTTCGGTGAAAGGGCAAGAACTGGCTTACGCCCGCACCTTCAGCGAGGCGCGCGCAGGTGCGCCGTTCTGGTACGAGAACGCTAACGGTCTGGTTGAGATCGCGCTTAAAGAAGCGAGCGCGGCAATCGCGCTGGATCTGCGGGTCGGGGAAAAAGTGGTTTGTAGTTCGTAGGGTGTGCCCCGCGCACCTTTAGGGCTGGCCGCTGGCGGACCATCTCGCCAACCACCGCCAGTTCGCGAACCATTTGAAATGCGCGAACATGGCCGCAATTGTGGCGATGCCTAAGGCTCCATAGAACTCGGCAACGTGGGCATTCCCCGCAACGCTCATTAAACCAAAGAACACAAGCAGCCAAACCAATGCAGAGGGTAGTTACCTTTTCATGGTTGTCGCATCCTCCTAAGACTTTCCATTGGAGATACCTTAGCTGTCAAGTCCCGGACGATTATAGGGTTTACGATGAGACAGCTCAGGGTACTTGGCATGCCATTGTTTCATTGCATGGATGGGTGGCTTTGCATTGAGGGCGGGTTGCGGCAAATGATGATTGTACAGGCTGACGTAGCGGTGCAGTGTTGGTTCGAGATCCAGGCGTGAGCGGAAGTGGTGGGTCTTCAGGATATCGCTGATGCGTCCCAAAGAAGCGTTCGACCATGCCGTTGGTTTGCGGCTTGCGGATGCCGGTAAGGCGATGCTCGATGCCAAGTGCTGCGCACCGTTGATCGAACGCATGCGCGCCGCTGGCATCACGCCCACGGCGGCCGTACAAGCGGTCGGTGAACTCCTTGCCGTTGTCGGTCAGGAGGCGGGTGATCTTGATGGGACACGCCCGCTGCAGCGCCTTGAGAAACGCCGTGGCCGAACGGGCGCTTTTGTCCGCCTTCAAGGCGACGTATACCCAGCGGGTTGCCCGCTCGATCGCGACGAACAGGTAGCGCCCGCCGTGTGTGCTCGTCGGCCATCTGTGGCAGCTACTTTACATCGATGTGTACGCAGCCCGGCGCATAGGTCTTGAAGGTCTTGTGCGGTGCGGCCGCGGTGGCCGGTAGCAGCGCTTGCAGGTTGCTCACGCCATGCCGACGCAAGCAACGATCCACACCGGAGGCGACGCCTGCGGGCACAAGAACTCACGGGTCACCGCCAGCAGATCATCCAGCGGTAGCAGCAGCGTGGTCTGCAAGCGCTGCGCGGTGTGCGACCGGTCATGGAACGCGGTGCGCTGCCGCCACTTGCGCACCGTCGCCGCCGTCACGCCGTAGCGCTGCATCAGCGTGCTGACGGGGTCGTCGCTGGCCGCCATCTCGGCGCGGATCAAAGGCGTAGTGCGAGCTTGCTGGTGCAGGGCAATCATCATCAAGGCAACGCTCCAGGATAGGTGTTTAAGTCCCCCACCAGGCCGCGGAGAACCTCACGCGCCGCGAATAGCGGAAGATGGCTTACCGAGATATGTATGATCGTCCGGGATGCGACAGCTAGTTCCCTTCAGGGATAAAGTTCATGCAGTCGATCGGACAATCCTAGTGGCCCGTCGGTTATAACGCCGGGCTACCTCGTACGCTGCACCCCGGACAGCCGACGGCGTTAACTAGCGCAATTTTCAAATGTTTCCGCGTGCGCATCGCGCACCCTGCGCCTACTTCCAGAGAAACGCCGCGGTTCACGCTTTGCGGCGCGTCTTCCTGGCGACTGGTTTCAATATGCGCCGCAGATACTGGCCGGTATACGAGGCATCGACGGTGGCGACTGCTTCAGGCGCACCCACCGCCACAACATCGCCGCCGCGGTAGCCGCCTTCCGGCCCCATATCGATGACCCAGTCCGCGGTCTTGATGACATCCAGATTGTGCTCGATCACCACGATGGTATTGCCGTGATCGCGCAGCCGGTGCAGTACTTTGAGGAGTTGTTCTACATCGTGAAAATGCAAACCGGTAGTCGGTTCATCCAGAATGTAAAGCGTGTTGCCCGTGTCGCGTTTGGATAGTTCGCGCGAAAGTTTGACCCGCTGAGCCTCGCCGCCCGACAAGGTGGTGGCGTTCTGGCCTAGCGTGATATAGGTCAGTCCGACCTCGGCCAGCGTTTCCAGTTTGCGATGGATTGTAGGCACCGGGCGAAAAAACTCCGCTGCTTCCTCCACCGTCATCTGCAGCACCTCGAAGATATTCTTGCCCTTGTAGTAAACGTCGAGGGTTTCCCGGTTATAACGCTTGCCTTTGCACACGTCGCAGGGCACGTAGATGTCCGGCAGAAAGTGCATTTCCACCTTGATGACGCCGCCGCCCTGACAGGCCTCGCAGCGCCCGCCCTTGATATTGAAACTGAAGCGGCCCGGCGAGTAGCCACGCGAACGCGCCTCGGCAGTGCCCGCGAACAACTCGCGAATGGGCGTGAACAGGCCGGTATACGTGGCCGGGTTGGAGCGCGGTGTGCGG
>Ga0209587_1000777_pt1 | contig 15462 bp, 13 predicted proteins | sample NGEPerD_2_FD_184512 | JGI IMG/M metagenome (GOLD analysis project Ga0209587, IMG submission 184512) | Arctic peat soil microbial communities from the Barrow Environmental Observatory site, Barrow, Alaska, USA - NGEE PermafrostL1-D... | ecosystem: Environmental > Terrestrial > Soil > Wetlands >... | reverse complement strand
CTGCTGGCGGTCACCCTGCTGGCGGTCACCCTGCTGGCGGTCACCCTGCTGGCGGTCACCCTGCTGGCGGTCACCCTGCTGGCGGTCACCCTGCTGGCGGTTGTCCTGACGTCCGTTTTGACGATCGTTCTGTCGCGGCGGGCGCCCGTTGTCCGCAGGGGTGATCTCTGCCGGCGCGTCGTGAGGCACAACGGTGTCCACCTGGACGTGCTCCGGGGCAGTCGGCGTAGCGCCATCATCGGTCGGTGAGATCCCGGCCGGACGCTGGGCCCGACGGGAGGTGCGTGCTGGACGCTGGGCGGCGTCCGGCGCAGCCACGGACTGCGGCGCCGATGCAGGCGCGGTGGAAGTCGAGCTGGCTGATGCTGAACCGCCGGCCTGGCTGGCCTTGATTGCGGTGACCAGGTCGCCCTTGCGCATCTTGGCGGTCCCGGTCAGGCCGAGGCTCCCGGCCATGCCCTGGAGCTCAGCCAGCTTCATGGTGTTGAGGCTGCCCGTGCGCTTGGGTGTCTCATCGGCGGCAATGGTGTGCGCGCTTGCGAGATCGGTGGTGTTTGCCACGAAGGATCCTTCCCCCTCGGATTCGGTCCACGCAGAATGCCGGACCGGGGTTGTGGTGTCAGGAGAACCCTGACTTGAGGGAACACTGACGGGTGGGAAACCACGAGAGCCGGCGTGAAGACGCCGCGTGCATCAAGAAGGCGCACTCGCGTAGTGGTTGGCGCACCTGTTGTGGTGTCCTCGATCAAACGTGATCGCCGGTAACCACCGGGGTGCAGGTTCAATATAACACCCCACCCTGACGAAGACAGCCTGGCCGCCGAACGTGTCGAAACCCTGCATCGACAGACAGCAGGCTCACTCCTCAGTCGCTCGCTCAGGTCAAGACCCGCTCGAGGCTGGCTCCCGTGAGCGGCATCCCGGGGGCGAGCACGCGCCATACGGACTGGTCGCCCAGAGCTCGGGCGTCCTCGATCTGCGGCGGCGTGGTGAGGACGAGCACGCTGGGCCCGGCACCGGAGATGACGGCCGCATGTCCTTTGCCGCGAAGGACATCCAGCAGCGCCATCGAGTCCGGGAACGATGACCGCCGCTGTTCTTGGTGCAGCCATTCGCGTGTGGCCGCATGCAGCAGGTCAGGACGACGGGTGACCGCCTCGACGAGCAAACCGACCCGGGCGGAGTTCTGTGCTGCAACGCAGTGAGGGATCTGTTCGGGCAGGACCGCTCGTGCAGTGGCCGTTGGCAGCTGGGTCGCAGGGATGAACAGCAGAGGTATGACGTCCGCAGCCACCTCGAGCTGGACGGAGTGGGTCTGCCCGGAGTCGACATCGTCCGCCCACGACAGGGTCATGCCGCCGAACACGCTGGCGGAGGCGTTGTCGGGGTGGCCCTCGATGGCCGTGGCGAGGTTGTTGGTGAAGGTGCGGTCGAAACTGTTGTCGGCACTGCCTCGACCGGTCGCCATGTCGCAAAGCCCTTGCGCGGCAACGATCCCGGCCACGATCGCGCTCGCGGACGACCCCAGCCCGCGACCATGCGGGATGGCGTTTCGACAGCTCAGGTGTAGGCCCGCCGGGGGCTTGACCTCGAGCTGTTCCCAGGCCCGCACCATGGACCGATGGACCAGGTGTCGCTCGTCACGAGGCACGTCTGCCGCACCTTCACCCTCGACGTCGATGACAAGACCGGGCTCGGCGGCCACGGTCACGACGCACTCGTCCCAGATCCCGAGGGCGAGCCCGATGGAGTCGAAGCCCGGTCCGATGTTGGCGCTGCTGGCCGGCACCCTGACGCGGACCGAAGACCCTTTGACCAGACTGACCAGATCGGTCACGGTCTAGCCCTCGAGCCCGAGCGCGTTGGCTGCGGTAAAGGCGTCCAGTGGCACACGGGTCGGCAGGATCTCGACCCCGTCGACGTTCTTGAGCGCCCATGCCGGGTCCTTGAGTCCGTGACCGGTCACGGTGCACACGATGCGCACACCCGCTGGGACCAGACCCGCGGCGTGCCCAGCGAGCAGCCCGGCCACGCTGGCGGCGGAAGCCGGCTCGACGAAGATGCCTTCCTTGGCGGACAGGAGCCGGTGTGCGGCGAGGATCTGCGCATCGGAGACGGCGTTGATCATTCCTCCCGAGTCATCGCGTGCCTCCACGGCCTGGCGCCACGAGGCGGGGTTGCCGATCCGGATGGCGGTGGCAATGGTCTCGGGATGGTCGATCGGGTGACCCTTGACGATCGGTGCCGCGCCCTCGGCCTGGAACCCCCACATCTTGGGCAGTTTTGTGGCGGGCCCAGGCTGTTCGCTGTCACGGTGGTACTCGCGATAGCCACGCCAGTAGGCCGTGATGTTGCCGGCGTTGCCGACGGGCAGGCAGTGGATGTCGGGCGCGTCCCCCAGAACGTCGACGATCTCGAACGACGCGGTCTTCTGGCCCTCGATCCGCGCCGGGTTGACCGAGTTGACCAGCTCCACCGGGTAGGCCTCGGCCAGCTTGCGGGCCAGGGTCAGGCAGTCGTCGAAGTTGCCGTCCACCTGGAGCAGTGTGGCACCGTGGGCGATCGCCTGGCTGAGCTTGCCCATCGAGATCTTGCCGTCCGGCACGAGAACGGCACAGGCCATACCGGCCTTGGTCGCGTAGGCGGCCGCCGATGCGCTGGTGTTGCCGGTCGAGGCGCAGATCACGGCCTTCGCACCGCGACGCGCAGCCACCGAAATCGCCGTGGTCATGCCACGGTCCTTGAACGACCCCGTCGGGTTGAGGCCTTCGTACTTGACGAAGACCTCGGCGCCGACGAGCGACGACAGGTGAGCCGCGGGGATCAACGGGGTACCGCCCTCGCCCAAGGTCACCACGGGTGCACCTACGAGTGAAGGCAAGCGGTCGGCATATTCCTCAATGACTCCGCGCCAGAAGTGGGCCATGGTCACTCTCCTTCGACGCGCATCACCGAGGTGACGGCACGGACTGTGGACAGGTGGGCCAACGCATCGACCGTTGCGGAAAGGGCAGCATCAGAAGCCGTGTGTGTGACCACGACCAGGCTTGCACGCCCTTCGCCGGGGGTCTGAGGATCTGGCGAAAGCAGTTGCTGTCTCACGGTTTCGATCGAGACGTTGTGCTCGGCGAAGGCCTGAGCGACCTGGGCTAGGACACCTGGACGGTCCGCCACGTCAAGCCTGATGTGATAGCGCGTCATGGCCAGCCCCATCGGGAGGATGGGCAGCTCGGCGTAGGTCGACTCACCGGGCCCGCGACCGCCGACGACCCTGTGCCGTGCCACGGCCACGACGTCACCGAGGACTGCCGATGCCGTGGGATCGCCACCCGCGCCGCGGCCGTAGAACATCAGCTGACCCGCAGACTCGGCCTCGACGAAGACCGCGTTGAAGGCTTCGCGGACCCCTGCCAGCGGGTGGGTGCGCGGAATCATTGCGGGGTGGACCCGGACCGAGATGCCGCCCCCCGAGTGGTCGTTGCCTTCTGTTGAGCCATTGCCCGTGATGCGCTCGCAGATGGCGAGAAGCTTGACGACACAGTCCATCTCACGGGCCGCGCTGATGTCAGCGGCGCTGACCTCGGTAATACCTTCGCGATAGACGTCCCTGGCGCTGACCCGGGAGTGGAATGCCAGGGAGGCGAGGATGGCGGCCTTTGCCGCGGCGTCGAACCCCTCGACGTCTGCAGTGGGGTCCGCCTCGGCATAACCGAGGGCCTGCGCCTGGTCGACGGCGTCGCCGAAGGAGGCGCCGGTCGTGTCCATCTTGTCCAGCACGTAGTTCGTGGTGCCGTTGACGATGCCCAGGATCCGACGGACGTCATCACCGGCCAGTGACTCACGCAGCGGGCGAAGCAGCGGAATGGCCCCGGCAACCGCCCCTTCGTAGTACAGGTCGACATCGCAGTCCTGCGCTGCCTCGTAAAGACTCGGACCATCCTCGGCCAGCAGCGCTTTGTTGGCGGTAACGACGCTGGCTCCGTGCTTCATCGCCCGAAGGATGAGGGAGCGGGCCGGCTCGATGCCCCCGATGACCTCGATGACCACGTCGGCTCTGGTGACGAGCTCTTCGGCGTCGACCGTGAACAAGGTTGGGTCGACACCGGTCTCCGAACGGTTCTTGTCAGGGCGTCGGACTGCGACGCCGACGATCACCAGAGGGCGACCCACACGTGCCGCGAGGTCACCCGCGTGCTCGGTCAACAGCCGGGCCACGGACGTCCCGGCCACGGACGTCCCGACGACGCCACATCCGAGCAGCGCGACGCGCAACGGCTGCGTCTGCTTGTCGGTCTCGCTCACGATCGCTCCCTGTGGTCTTGATCGGTGTGGACTTGATCGGTGTGGACTTGATCGGTGTGGACACTCGTGCTCATCCTGCCGGTTGACCACCCTGTGAACACGTGTGGTTCCGACATCTGGTCAGTCGACGTCCAGCGCCAGCAGGTCCTCGATCGTCTCGCGCCGCACGATCTCGCGCGCCGCACCCCCCCGAACGGCCACGACAGGCGGACGCGGTAAGTGGTTGTACTGGCTGGACAGGCTCCTGCAGTAAGCGCCCGTGCCGGGAACGGCAAGCAGGTCGCCGGCCCTGACATCAGACGGCACGAACTCATCCTTGACTATGATGTCGCCGCTCTCACAATGCTTGCCGACGACCCGGGCCAGCGTCGGCGCAGCCTGGCTGACACGGCCCGCGATCGTGCAGGAGTAGTCGGCGTCGTAGAGCGCCGGGCGGATGTTGTCGCTCATCCCACCGTCGACGGCGACATAGGTGCGCGAGGCGTTGCCATCGAGCAGAACCTCTTTGACGGTCCCCACTTCATAGAGCGTGAAGGTCGACGGCCCGGCAATGGCGCGGCCAGGCTCGATCGAGATTCTGGGGACCGGAACGCCCTCGGCCCGACACTCGCGCTCAATGATCTGCGCCATGCCGGTGGCCAGGTCGCGCGGTGAGGACGGGTCGTGCTGAGTCGTGTACGCGATGCCGAAGCCGCCACCGAGATCGAGCTCAGCCAGCTCGATGCCATGCTCGCGAGCCACGTCCAGATGCAACCCGAGGACACGGCGGGCAGCCACCTCAAAGCCGCTCGTGTCAAAGATCTGGCTGCCGATGTGGGAGTGCAGACCCAGCAGGGACAGGCGTGCCGGGTGCTCCAGGATGCGGCGAACCGCCTCTGCTGCCTCTCCGCCGGCGAGACTGAAGCCGAACTTCTGGTCCTCGTGGGCGGTGGCGATGTATTCGTGGGTGTGGGCCTCGACGCCGACGGTGACCCGGACCATGACGGGGGCCACGACATCGAGCCGCTCGGCTGTAGCGGCCAGCCGCCCGATCTCCTCGAAGGAGTCGACGACGATGCGACCGACTCCGTATCGCAGCGCTGCCTCGATCTCGGCCACGCTCTTGTTGTTGCCGTGGAAGCCGATTCGGGCACCGGGAAAGCCGGCCCGGATCGCCACGGCCAGCTCGCCAGCGGAGCAGACGTCCAGACCCAGGCCCTCCTCGTGGATCCACCGTGCGACGGCAGTGCACAAGAACGCCTTGCCGGCGTAGTAGACGTCGGCGCCACCACAGAGATCCCGGAAGACCTCGCCAAATGCCTGTTTGAACTCCCGTGCACGAGAACGGAAGTCGTCCTCGTCAATGACGTATGCCGGGGTGCCGAAGTCCCTGGCGATCTCGCGGACGTCAAGGCCACCGACGGTCAGAGCGCCCCCGTCCCCCCGACGGACCGAAGCCGCCCAGAGCTCCGTGACCAGAGCGTTGACGTCCTCGGGGGGACGCAACCACGAGGGACCGCGGTGTGCACCCTCGGTGTGCAGCGCACCGGCCTCATGCGCCCCCATCAGAGCCGCGCAGGGGATGAGACCCCAAGCAGGCCAAGGCCATTGGCCAGGACGACCCGCGTGGCCTCGTTGAGCCAGAGCCGCGTGCGGTGCAGGTCGGTGATCTCCTCGCCGGCCTCTCGCGGGCGGACCCGGCATTCGTCGTACCACTTGTGGAAGTGACCGGCGAGATCCTCGAGGTAGCGCGCGACCCGATGGGGCTCGCGCAGCTTCGCGGCCTGAGCAACGGTCCGAGGGAAATCTCCCAGAGCGGCCAGGAGGGCAGCCTCGGAGTCATGGGTGAGCAACGACGGGTCGAACCCGTCGGCGAGGTGCACCCCGTCGTCGCCGGCCAGCCGCGTGACGTTGCACGTCCGGGCATGGGCGTATTGCACGTAGAAGACGGGGTTCTCGTTGGTGTGCTTGGTCAGCAGGTCCAGATCAATGTCGATCATCGAGTCCGTCGAGGACCGGGTGAGTGCGTAGCGCGCGGCGTCGACTCCCACCGCCTCGACGAGATCCTCCAGCACTACAACGGTCCCGGCTCGCTTGCTCATCCGCACCGGCTGGCCATCTTTGATCAGGTTGACCATCTGGCCGATCATGATCTCGAGATTCTCGTGCGGGGTGTCGCCGAATGCCGCACACATGGCCATCATCCGCGAGACGTAGCCATGGTGGTCGGCGCCGAGCATGATGAACGCCCGGTCGAAACCACGCTCCCGCTTGTTCAGGTAGTAGGCAAGGTCACCGGAGATGTAGGCCGGCTGACCATCGGACTTGATGACGACGCGATCCTTGTCGTCCCCGTAGTCAGTGCTACGCAACCACGTGGCGCCACTCTTCTTGTACATCACGCCCCGCTCGCTCAACCGGGCAATGGCACGGTCGACGGCGCCGGACTCATGCAGGTCGTTTTCGTGGAAGTAGACGTCGAAGTCGACGCCAAAGTCGTGCAGGGACGCCTTGATCTCGGTGAACATCAGGTCGACGCCCAGCGTGCTGAAGTGTTCCAGAGCCTCCGGATCGGGCAGGTCGAGAATGCCTGGCTCCCGCGCCATCACGGCAGCAGCGATGTCATTGATGTAGGCGCCGGCATAGCCGCCCTCCGGGGCCGGATCACCCTTGGCGGCAGCCAGCAGCGACGAAGCGAAACGGTCAATCTGGGCGCCATGGTCGTTGAAGTAGTACTCGCGGGTCACCTCGGCGCCCGAGAACTCGAAGATGCGCGCCAGCGCGTCACCGACTGCGGCCCATCGCGAGCCGCCGAGATGAATCGGGCCGGTCGGGTTGGCCGAGACGAACTCCACATTGATCCGGTGGCCAGCCTCCTCGTCTCCACGACCGTAGGCGGGCCCCGCCTCGACGATCGTTCGCGCGAGCTCTCCGGCCGCCGCCGCGTCCAGCGTGATGTTGAGGAATCCCGGCCCGGCGACGTCAACGGTCTTGACGCCGCTCACGGCACCCAAGCGTGCGGCCAAGGCTGAGGCTACTTGGCGGGGCGGCATACCGGCACCCTTGGCAATCTGCAACGCGACGTTCGTCGACCAGTCGCCGTGATCGCGATTCCTGGTCCGCTCGATGCGCACCTCGTCGGGCACGGCCACGGCGAGCTCGCCGGCGTCGACGGCGTCGACGAGGGAGGCGCGGATCGCGAGGACGAGCAGTTCTGGGGTCACCTCCACGATTCTAGGGGCGCCGACGCGGTGGGCCCGGACCCGTCTCACCAGGGGCCGCCCGGTTTGTTTGCGACGCAACATGAGTTGTCCGTAGTCTGCTCCGTCACCCCGCCGGCGACGAGTCTGCGATTGACGCGTTCCTGCTCAAGACCGACTCAGCCACGTTGTTGCCCTTGGCTCAGGAATTGACTGGAATGCGCGTGCTCCCAGCCTGAGCTCAGACGCGGCCGCCCATGGCCAGGACCGCGATCAGCGCCAACAGCTCGTCCGGGTCGAACGGCTTTGCCACGAAAGCGTCGACCTCGGCCTGCTCGGCCTGAGCGCGGTGATGTGACTGCACCGACGCCGTGACCATGACGATGGGGATGTGCGCCAACCTGGGGTCGGAGCGAATCATCGACACGGTCCACCATCCGTCGCGCCGCGGCATGAGCGCGTCCACAGTGATGACGTCGGGAAGCGGTTGAGTCGGGTCCTCAAGGATCTCCAGGGCTTCCTGCCCGTCGGCGGCCTCGACAACCTCATAGCCCTCGAGCTCGAGGTTGACCCTGATGAGCTGACGGATCTGCTCGGCGTCGTCGCAGACCAGGATGCGCGCGCTGCCGCCGCCAGGACCGACCGGCGTGCGGTCACCCTCGCTAGCGCGGTCACCCTCGGTCGCGCGGGCCCATTCCATGATTGCCACCCTAGGCTGCTAGCCTCAGCGGCGCGTCAACCCGTTAGACAGTGGTGGACAATCTTGACCGGGCCACTCAACCGGGGACACTCAACCGGGCCTTTGGCCCCCGTAGCTCAGGGGATAGAGCGCCGCCCTCCGGAGGCGGAAGCGCAGGTTCGAATCCTGCCGGGGGCGCCATCAAGAAGTGACGGCTCGACCGGTCTCCGCACCGTTCAACCTCATCCGCCGCAGACGTGCACCCCGCCAGACAAAGACAAACTCTCGCCAGACTTTGGCGACATCTTCCGGCGTAGAATCTCTTGTCGGAATCGAAATCTTCAGCCGGTTCGAGTTATCTGCCACAACTCGAAAAGGAGCCAGATGCCGGAGCAGACGACGTTTGAGGGCTTGCTGGACGCTGTGCCTGACGCTTTGGTGGGGGTGGACCAAACAGGCCTGATCCGGTTTGTCAATCACCAGACGGAATTGTTGTTCGGCTATGGCCGCGACGACCTGGTCGGTCAGTCCATCGAGGTGCTGGTGCCGGAGTCGTTGCAGCGGTTTCACTCGGCGCGCCGCGAGGGCTATTTCGCAGATCCCGAGACTCGGGCGATGGGAAGCGGTCTGGATCTGACCGGTCGGCACCGGGACGGCACCGAGATCCCGGTGGACATCAGCTTGTCCCACTTCGACACCGTGGACGGCCCGTTGGTGATCGCCTCGGTGCGAGACATGACCGAACGCAAGAAGGCAGAAGAGGGTCGCCTCCGGGCGGAGCGGATGTCCGCAGTCGTCGAGTTCAGTGGGGAAGCCATCCTCAGCAGCACGCTGGACGGCCTTGTTACCAGCTATAACCGGGCCGCCGAGCAGTTATTCGGCTACACGGAAGATGAGATCGTCGGCAAGCCCGGCAGCCTCCTAAGTCCCAAGGATCGAGCCGACGAGGCCAGCGCCATCCTGGCAACGATCAGGACTGGCCAGCCTGTCATGAACTTTGAGACCATCCGTGTCCGCAAGGACGGAACAGTGTTCCCCGTCTCGTTGACGGTGTCACCACTCTTCGATCACGGCGGCACAGTCATCGGGTCGTCCACGATCACCCAGGACGTGACCAAACAGCGGCAGGCGTTCGAGGCCGCCCGGTCCATGATCGAGTCCAGCCTGGACTCCCTGGTCTCGATCAGCCCCGAAGGCATGATCACCGACGTCAACGAGGCCACCGTCAAGGTCACCGGCGTCCTCCGCGAGGAGCTCATCGGGACCGCTTTCTCCGACTACTTCACCGAACCCGAGAAAGCCAACGCGATCTACCAGCTGGTCTTCGAGCAAGGGATGGCAGTGGACTACCCGCTGACCATGCGCCACCGGGACGGTTCACTGACCGAGGTGCTGTACAACGCCGCGGTCCAGCGCGACGCCAGCGGGAACGTGCTCGGCGTGTTCGCCGCCGCCCGAGACGTGACCAAACAGAAGCAGGCCCAGCACGCCCGGAGCTTGATAGAGGCGGGTTTGGACTCGCTGGTGGCGATCAGCGCTGAAGGCAAGATCACCGACGTCAACGAGGCCACGATCGAGGTCACCGGCGTCCCCCGCGAGGGGCTCATCGGGACTGACTTCTCGGACTACTTCACTGAACCCGACAAGGCCAGCGAGGGCTACCGTCGGGCGTTTGAGCAAGGGTCGGTGACCGACTACCCGCTGACCATGCGACACAAGGACGGCACACTCACCGAGGTCTTGTACAACGCCGCGGTCCACCGCGACGCCAGCGGCAACGTGCTCGGCGTGTTCGCCGCCGCCCGAGACGTGACCAAACAGAAGCTGGCCCAGGCCGAGCTTGCGAAGCAGGCCAAGGAGCTTGACCGACTGGCCGAGCTTGAACGGTTCCAGCGGCTTACTGTCGGGCGCGAGCTCAAGATGATCGAGCTGAAGAAAGAGATCGAGAGCCTCAGAAGACTCGTCCAGACGGACGGAGGGGAGCCTGGTGACCAGCGCTGAGACGCAGGTGGCTCAGGGCCAGGGGCAGGGCTCGGTCGAGGCCAAGGCTGCGCCCCCCACCGACGCCATTCTCGCCAACGGCCTTGAGGTCGGGGACGAGCGACCGACTGAAGCCGACAACCAGCGCGCCCTCATGAATATCCTCGAAGACATCGACTCCGACAGGATTCGTCTCGAAGCCACACAAAGCGCCATCCTCAACATCCTGGACGACTTCGACGCCGAAAGGCGCAAGGTCGAGGAGGCCAACCTGGATCTGCAAGCGGTCAACGAGGCCATGCGGGGCTTCATCGCGGTCGCTGCGCACGATCTACGCTCGCCGCTCGCGTCAATCGTCGGTTTTTCCGCACTCCTGAAAGAGAGCTGGGAGACACTCACCGATGAGAACCGGCTCAAGTTCGTAGCCACCATCGACCGTCAGTCCCAGAACCTCTCCAGACTCGTCAATGACCTGCTCACGTTGTCGAGCGTCGAGGGCGGTTCCATGAACACGCGGCCCGAGGCGATCGTCCTGGAGGAAGCTGTCCTGCGATGCCTCGATCTCGGCGCTGGGGACACCGTGAACGTGTCCTTGTCCTGTTCGCCGGATCTGGTGGTTTGGGTCGACCCGGATCACTTGGGACGAATCTTGGACAACTTCATTCAAAACGCCTTCAACTACGGCGCACCACCCGTGCAGATCACAGCGGAACGGCGCGGTGGCATGGTCGAAATGCGGGTTCTCGATCATGGACTCGGCGTGCCGCCAGAATTCGTGCCAAGACTCTTCGGCAAGTTCGCCCGGGCCACCAGCCCGAAGACGGCTGCGCAGAAGGGCACCGGCCTCGGTCTGTCGATCGCGCGTGCCCTGGCCGAGCTCAACGGCGGCGAGACGTTCTACGAGCCCAACGTCCCCAACGGCTCGTGCTTCGTCGTCCGCCTGCCCTCTGCGGACGTGCCACAGCCATGAGAGTTCTCGTTGTCGTCGAGGATGACCCCGATGTTCAGTTCCTTATCGAAACCGTCTTCTCCGAAGATGACCGCTTCTCCGTTGCTGTCTTGACCGCCAGCGCCGAGAATGCGCTCGAGGTGGCGCGGACGACCGAGCCGGGAGTCATCGTGCTCGACCACGGACTGGCTGGACCACTGACCGGCCTGGAAGTGGCTCCGCGACTCAAGGAGGTGGCCCCGAACGCCAAGATCATCCTCTTCACAGCACATGAGGAGCTCCGCTACTCCGCTGCCGACGAGCCCGCTATCGATGGGTTCTTGCTCAAGACCGATATCACGCAGCTCCTGCCCTTGGCTCAGCGGCTGACCGGCCTCGGTCCGCGAACCTGACGTCGTCCTGCGTCGCCGAGCGGAAGAGCAATAGCGGAAGAGCAATCAGGATGCGGCGGGCAGAGCGCCCCGGACCGTGTCGAGGAGCTCGGCGGCCGTGAACGGCTTTCTGAGGTAGGCCACGCAACCGGCTTCCATGGCTTCGGGGCCCAGCTGCTCCGCGGAATAGCCGGACAACGCGATGATCGGCGCGACGCTGCTGCCAAGCTCACGCAACAGGTCAAGACCGTCGATGTCGGGAAGGCGCAGGTCCAGCAGGATCAGGTCGGCGTTGGACCACAGCGCAGCAGCCTCGGCCCCCGTCGCAGCCTCAAGGAACGTGTACGGCTCGCTGCTCAGCGACAGGCGTAGCAGCAGTCGGAGGTCTTCTTCGTCCTCGACGATCAAGATGGTGGCCATCAGCCCGCCGAGAATCGAAGGGTGAACTGGGAGCCGTGCGGCTCCGCACCGCGATAGGAGATCGCGCCCCCGAACGCCTCCATCAACCGGTGGACGACCGCAAGCCCGAGACCAGACCCCTGTCCGGCGCCTCGGCGCGTCGCGAACGGCGCAAAGAGGTCCGGAAGGTGTTCGTGGGGGACGCCAGGGCCATCGTCGCGCACGTCGACGATCACCTCGTCAGCCATTCGTCTCGCCGTCACGGAGACGTTCGGGCCGCCGTGGACCTGCGCATTGGCGAGCAGGTGGGCGAACACGCGCTCGAGCTCGTTCGGCTCAGCCAGCACGGCGATGTCAGCGGCGATGTCGATAGTGAGCGTGACGTCATCCGCGGGAGGTGATGCTGCAGCCGCCTTGCGGACCGCGTCCGCCAGAGGGACGGGTCCGAGCAACATCGAGAGTCCGAGCATGACCGACGGCGCGTCTTTGTCGAGGGCAACCAGGTCAAACAGGTTGATCGAAAGATCGTGCAGTCGCGTGGACTGACGGGTGAGTGCGCCCATGGCCAGCTCACGGTCCGCGATCGCGACGGTGCTGTCCGCGAGGACGTATGCGGCTTGAAGGATCACTGCAGCCGGAGTGCCGAGCGCGTGCGCCGCGTTGCCAATGAACTCCCGAAGGAACTGCTCGGAGCGCCGGCGCTCCGTGATGTCGATGGCGACGCCAAAGAAGCTTTGGGGTTCGCCGCGCTCGTCGACGAGGACTCGGCCCAGCGAGTGGAGCCACCGGACTTCCCCATCGGGCCGAACGAGTCGAGCGTAAAGCGCCGAGGACCCCCGATCGGCGATGGCCCTCTGCGCTGCCGCCGCAACCATGTCACGGTCGTCGGGGTGGTAGCGGCTGATGACGGCATCGTAGGTCGGCTCGAGCGTTCCGGGTTCGAGGCCGAAAATCCGGTGTAGCTCGTCGGACCAGGTCACGACGTCAGTGGCCAGGTCCCACTCCCAGCTCCCGAAATGGGCGAGGCGCTGGATCTCGGCGAACTGGCGCTCAAGCCGGTGGAGGCGAGCCGGCGCGTCGGCCTCAACGTCGTGCCGGGAATCCTTCTGGGTGCCGCCGGCGACTTCGCTCATTGGCCCGACCTCCGTCAACAACTGGCCCTCAACGAATGCTACTAGTGCTGTGTCTCGTCATTGACTGACTGTTTGGTTGAGGGCGACTCGACCGCGGCGGACTTTGGTCAGGATGGATTCTGCGGTGGCGGTCCAGACGAAGGCTTTGGGTTCGATGTTGTGGATCTGCATGTATTTCTCGATGGCGGCGATCAGGTCGGGAACGCTGTGGAACACGCCTCGGCGTAGCGCCTTGCCGCTCAGGTCTCGGAACCACCGTTCGACCAGGTTCAGCCAGGACGAGGACGTTGGTGTGAAGTGCAGCTGGAACCGGGGATGTTTGGCGAGCCAGGCCACGACATCCTTGTGTTTGTGGGTTGCGTAGTTGTCCAGAATCATATGAACCGCAAGGCCTTTGGGTACTTCCTTGTCGATGGTGCGTAGGAACCTGAGGAACTCCTCGTGGCGGTGTTTGTCCATGCAGGTACCGATGACGGTGCCGTCCACTGCGTTCAGAGCAGCGAAGAGTGTGGTGGTGCCGTGCCTCTTGTAGTCGCTGGTGATCGTGCCGGCCCTGCCCTTGGTCATCGGAAGCGAGGCCTGGGTGTGGTCCAGTGCCTGGATGGAGGTCTTCTCGTCCATGCACAACACGACCGCATTCTCGGGAGGGTTCAGGTAGAGCCCGACGACATCGATGAGCTTCTCCTCGAACAGTGGGTCGTTGGAGAGCTTGAACGTCTTGACCAGATGTGGTTTGAGGCCGCGTCCGGACCAGATCCGCTGGACCGTGGCCGGCGAGACCCCGACCTGCTTCGCCATTGTCCGGCAGCTCCAATGCGTTTCACCGGAAGGCTTTTCGCGCTGGGTGAGGCGGACGATCTCCTCGACTTTGTCCGCAGAGATCCCCGGCTTGCGGCCACGTCCTTCACGGACCTGGCCGAACTTGGATAGCCCCTCACTGGCGAACCTGCCCCTCCACGAGCGGACCGTCACAGGGGTGACCCCAACGGTCGCGGCGATCGTGGAGTTCGCCATACCGTCAGCGGCCATCAACAACACCTTGGCCCGTTTCACCTCACGATGGGGCGCGGTCGAGGACCGGGACAGTATGGCCAACGCCTCGCGTTGACCGGCGGACATGGCCAATGGGGCTGCAGCATTGTTCATGCGAACAGCCTACCAAAATCCGGCTAGTTATTTTGGAGACACACCACTAGGATACCCGGCCCCTCCGACACTCCCTAAAGTTATCCACATCACCTGGGATTCGAGGACGGGTCGAGGCACAGTCGCATATCAGGCGGACCCACCCCCATCGCTGTCGAGGAAATCGCGGAGCAACTTCAACTGCTCGAAGATCTCGTCATAGGTCACCAGCCGGACGCCCGACAGGTGCTCGCGGTAGAGCTCGAACGACTTCTGCTTGTCAGCCGTATCGAGCTCAGCGGCCCTACCGGCCACGACGAAGCACCGCGGGGAGTTGCTGACCCACGAACTGTCGCCCGTCCTCGACTTCGTGTCCGCTTCATGCCTCGTCAGTTGCAGAGCTTGGTCGAGCACCTGAGTCACAGCCTGGCTGATCTCCGAGTCGACCCCGAACACGCCCTCGCGGTAAGGCCGCTTCCTCATCAGTTGAGTGCACGGTTTCTTGATTTCAACCAACGAGGCGTTGTTGGTCATCGAGTTCTTGAGCAGGTAGTCAGCGATCTTCTTGCCCTTTACCGAGTTGTCCCCTTCGCCTATGGGCACTTGAGAGTCGATGAAGACGGTTGGGCCGCCGAACAAGAGCTGGAGGACGAAGACGTTCTCCTCGAAGAACTTCTGCCACCAGTCCTCGTTGTGCCGGGCATCGAGCGCATCCCCATATGCCTTGATCAGTTGGTCGAGGTTGACCAACTCGATGTCATGCTGAAGTCGCACGAGCTTCTCTGGATTGGTAGCAGCGATGGTCGTTGCGCTGGACGCCGCCGCCGAAAGCAACTCGTCCTGCTCCTCGTCGCTGAGAGGCTCCTCGCCGGCAGCGACCCTAGTGATCCACTTCGACGTGGGCAGCCGTCCGAGCGACAACTCCTTGGTGTCGAGGCTGAGGGTCTGTGCAAGGTCGTTGTGGACGAACGTCTCCTTGACACGGCGGATGCCGAGATCCCCACGGTTCTTGATCCTGGTCAACTCCGCTCGCAGCGAGTCGAGTCGACCGAAACTCAATCGGAAGGCCCGTCCGTGGACCCTTGGTTCGCCCGACGCCACAAGCTCAATCGTGTTGCAGTCGGTGGTCTCCTCGATGAGATCAATGATCGGATCGCGCTCTTGCGCGAGACCTAGCTAGACGGTATGTAGGTGCTCGCGTCGTGAGGGCCGGGGTCGCGCCCAACATCATCGTCGCCAGCCGTTCCGGGCTCAGCTTCAACGACTTCGCCGCCAACCTTGGCCCCATCGTGGTCATCCTGCTGGTGGTCTTCATCGGGCTGTGCCGGATCATGTTCCGCTCCGC
>Ga0209587_1000773_pt1 | contig 15493 bp, 25 predicted proteins | sample NGEPerD_2_FD_184512 | JGI IMG/M metagenome (GOLD analysis project Ga0209587, IMG submission 184512) | Arctic peat soil microbial communities from the Barrow Environmental Observatory site, Barrow, Alaska, USA - NGEE PermafrostL1-D... | ecosystem: Environmental > Terrestrial > Soil > Wetlands >... | reverse complement strand
GGATCGTCAACGTCATCGGGGGCATGAGCGCGTGGAGCGCGGCGGGGTTGGAAACCGAGCTATAGGGAGGTACCGACATGCGATACGGACGCACGATTGAGCTCGACACGCCATACGAGGACGCGGTCCCCATGGTCAAGGAAGCCTTCAAGGAGCAGGGCTTCGGCACGCTTACCGAGATCGACGTCAAGGCAACGCTCAAGGACAAGCTTGGCGAGGACATGGAGCCCTATGTCATCCTCGGGGCATGCAACCCGCAGCTCGCGCATCGGGCGCTCGAGGTCGACCGCGACATCGGGTTACTGCTTCCTTGCAACGTGGTCGTGCGCCAGGCTGGAGGAAAGACGCTGGTCCAGGCGCTCGATCCACAGGTAATGGTCTCGGTGCCTCAGAATGACGACCTGCAGCCGATCGCCGACGAGGCCGCAGGGCGCATAGGTCGGGCTCTGGCGTCGCTCGAGGGTGAGGCTGCCGCCGCCTACATCCGCAGCCACATCCACCCCGCAAGCATGTGACGACGACGAGATGGTGCTGATCTCCACGTTCAGATTGCCCATGCAGATCCACACTCGTTCGGCGAATGCCAAGTGGTTGGATGAGATCGCTCACGCCAACCCGCTGCGGATCCATCCAGGGGATGCGGCCCGTCTCGAGCTAAGAGGAGGCGACCTTGTGCGGGTGGAGACCGAGATCGGCCACTTCGTCGTCAAAGCCTGGGTGACCGAGGGGATCTGCCCCGGCGTCGTCGGGTGTAGCCACCACATGGGGCGCTGGAAGCTCACCGGTACCGGCCAGCGCCAGATGATGGCGACGGTCGGCCTCGACCGCCACGAACGGGGGTGGCAGATGCACCTCGAGGACGGTGTGCACCCGTACGCATCGAGCGATTCCGACACCAAGCGGATCTGGTGGACCGAGGTCGGCGTGCACCAGAACCTCACCTTCCCGGTGCATCCCGATCCGATCTCGGGCCAGCACTGCTGGCACCAGGCGGTGCGCGTGACGCAAGCCGGACCGGACGACTCCTACGGCGACATCGCCGTCGACACGGCAAGGGCGCACGACGTCTACAAGGTCTGGCTGGAAATGACTCGCCGGGCCGATCTCCATTCGCCGGATAGGACGAGGCGGCCCTACTGGTTGATGCGCCCGCTCAAACCGTCCAAGGACGTCTTCATGCTTCCGGCGCCGCAGTGAGCGGCCGGGCCGAGCTGTTTCGCGCGCTGGCGGCTCTTTGTGAGCCCCTCGCGCCCGCGCACCTACGACTGGGCCAGGCGCTCCGGATCCCCGGAGCGGCGCTCGAGCACGACCACACCGATCTGTTCGTCTTCCAGCTTTACCCCTACGCCTCGGTCTACCTCGGTGAAGAGGGGATGCTGGGCGGCGAGGCCGGGGACCGCGTTGCGGGGTTCTGGCGCGCACTCGGGCTGACGCCTCCCGCCGAGCCCGATCATCTGGCCACTTTGCTGGCGCTGTACGCGGGCATGATCGAGCAAGAGGAGGCCGACGACGAGCCGGCGCGCCGGGCCCTACGCGCCGAGTCGCGCACGGCGCTTCTGTGGGAGCACCTTCTTTATTGGCTGCCCGCATACCTCGACAAGCTCAGGCAGATAGCCCCCTCCTTCTATGTGGGCTGGGCCGCTCACTTGCGCCCTACGGCCGTCACCCCTGCCGCTCCTGAGAGTGGCAAGGAGCTCATTACGTGGCTGCTGGCGCCGGTGGGCAGCGGCATCGTGTTGGTGTGATCTGATCTGCAGCGCGCCGCCGCGGAGCTCGGTCTGGGGCTGAGGGTGGGGGAGCGACGCTTCGTGCTCGAAAGCCTGCTCGGCCAGGACGTCGATGGGACGCTCGAGTGGCTTGCCGGCGAGGCGCGCCGCTGGGCGAGCTTGCACGAAAGGTGGGTGCCGGTGACCGGCGACATCGCAAGGTTGTGGAGGAAGCGGGCCGAGGCCGCCGAGGCCCTGCTCCTCTCCTGTCTTCCGGCGGAGGAGGAGGTTGTTGCTCATGCTGCAGGAAACTGACGTCGCGGTGGGGACGCAGGTGACCGAGGAAGATGTGCGCAGGATCGTGCGCGAGGAGGTCGAGCGGGCCTTCAAGAAGGATCCGGGCAAGAACTGCGCCGCGATCATCGCGTCCAAGGGAACGCTCGACTGGTCATATCCACCCTTGATCCTGGCGACGACCGCGGGCGCTCTGGGGATGGAAACCTCGGTGTTCTTCACGTTCTATGGCCTGAGCATCATCCACAAGGAGCACAACAAGCTGCTCAGGATCGGCGCGGTGGGGAACCCGGCGATGCCGATGCCCGTGCCGATGCCGCAGCTTGTGGCTGCGCTGCCCGGGATGGTGCCGTTGGCGACCGCGATGATGAAGTCCAAGTTCAAGAAGAAGAACGTCGCGACGATCGACGATCTGTTGGAGGCCGCGCTCGAATCTGATGTCAAGTTGATCGCGTGTCAGATGACCATGGAGGTGTTCGGGTACGCCGAGAGCGATTTCGTCGACGGAGTGCAATTCGGAGGCGCGGCTGCATTCATGTCACATGCGCGCAAGGCGCACACGACGCTATTTATGTAAGCGATCGAAGGGGGATTGAGAAGTGACCGATATCGCGGAGGACAAAGTTCTCGACGCCACCGGGCTGCTGTGTCCGATGCCTGTGGTCAAAGCTACCAAGGAGATGAAGTCCCTCGATGAGGGACAAGTGATTAAGATCCTCGCAACCGATCGAGGCGCGCTTGCGGACTTCCCAGCATGGGCAGAGGACACCGGCAACAAGATCCTGGAGCAGAGCGAAGACGGCGGCACGCTCGTCTTCTACATACGGAAGGGATCGGAGGAGTGATCTTCAAGCAGTACCGCTTCGAGCCGCTCGGTCAGGCCTCATACATCCTCGACTGCATGCGCTCGATGCAGGGCATCGTGGTCGATCCGATATCCGATCTGGGCATCGACCACTACATGCTCGAGGCAGCGGACCTGGGGCTGAGCCTCGCCGGTGTGGCCGAGACTCACGTGCACGCCGACTACGTCTCGTGTGCGCGCGATCTGGCGCGGGAGGCCAATGTTCCCCACTACATGCACGAGTCGCTCGAGCCTGTGGCGCGTTTCCAATTCACGCCGGTAAAGGACGGAGAGGTGATCGAGCTCGGGCGCGTCGCCATCGAGGCAATGCACACGCCGGGCCACACTCCCGAGCACCTCTGTCATGTCGGCTACGACCGGACGCGCTCGGAGGATGCGTGGCTCGTGCTAACCGGGGACTGCCTGCTCGTGGGTGACGTCGGGCGCCTCGACCTGCTGCTCGAGGACCAGGCGCTCAACGTCATGGACGAAGAGGAGCGGATCGCGAGCCAGTACCGCTCGATCAAACAGAGGCTGTTCACGCTGCCCGACCATGTCGAGGTGTGGCCCGGACACTACGGAGGCTCGACCTGTGGAGGAGCCAACATGAGCGGCAAGGCTTCCTCCACGATCTTCTACGAGAGGAGTTTCAACCTTGCCATCAACCAGCCGGACGTCGCCGCGTTCGCCAAGTTCGTCAAGGGGGACCATGCGGCCGTTCCCCGACAACTTCGAGAAAATCAAGGCTCACAACCTCGGCTTGATCGAACTAGAGGACGTGGAGGATTCCGGGGCTCAGGGTCTGGACGTGCAAGCATTCTCGTCCGCGTTGAGCGACGGCGTGGTGGTGGTCGACCTGCGCCCCCCGCTCACGTTCGCCCGCGAGCACGTCACGGGCGCGATCAATCTGCAGTTCAACCGCGCCGACCTCGGCGATCGCGCCGAGATGGTGCTTCCCGAGAACGTGAGGTTCGTCGTCTACTCGGACTCGGACCCGGCCGCCTTGGCGGCCGTGGGGATCCTGCGCGACGCCGGCTTCGAGGTGCTGGGACATCTCGAGGGCGGCATCGAGACATGGAAGGCGGCCGGCAAGGCTACGAGCTCGATGCCGGTTGTCACTGCCGAGCAGCTGTACTCGGCGCGCGGCGAGCTCGGCGTCGTCGATGCCCGCGAGGCTCACGAGTACAGGTACGGACACATCGCGGGTGCCCGGCTGCTGCCATCGATGGAGGCGTGGGACAAAGTCGATGAGATGCCCACCGAGAAACCGCTGGCGGTGGTCTGTGGCGATCAGGTCCGCAGCGCCCTCGTTGCATCGATTCTGCGGCGCGCCGGCCGCGACGCACGTCTAGTGAGTGGAGGTATGAGCGACTGGCTCGAACGAGGATATCCGGTGGAGAAGACCCAGAAGTCGAACTAACCGGCAAGTCTCGATCTTCTGCGGGACGCACTAGGCGACGCCTGCGCGTCGATGCTGGTGACATCGTCGGCGGCATCAGCGCGGCGTTCGTGCTGATCCCGCAAGCGCTGGCGTACGCGACGTTGGCGGGAATGCCCGCTCAGCGGGGCCTGTTCGTCGCGGCGCTCGCTCCTATCGCTGCCGCGTTCTTCGCCTCCTCGCCGTACCTCGGCACGGGTCCGACCGCCATCACGTCACTGCTCACATTCGGCGCGCTGAGCGCGCTCGCGGTGCCGGGCGGCGCCCGGTACGTGGCTCTCGCTGCCCTGCTCGCGCTCCTCGTGGGCACGATCCGAGTCGCTCTGGGCCTGGCTCGGGCCGGTTTCATCGCATATCTCATGTCGCAGCCGATCGTGACGGGCTTCACCACGGGAGCCGCGGTGGTCATCGTGGCATCGCAGATCCCAACGGTGCTCGATGTCGGGACCGACGATTCCAATCCGTTCGTCGCGGCCTTCCAGGGGCTCATGCGCCCGGCAGACTGGAATCCGCAATCGCTCGTCATCGCCGCGGTCGTGGCCGCGCTCATGGTCGGGGGGAGGAAGGTGCATAAACTGTTTCCCGGAGTGCTGCTGGCCGTCGTTTCGGCGATTGCATATAGCGAGATCGTTTCCTACGGGGGAGCCGTCGTGGGGGATATCTCGGGCGGCTTACCACCGTTCTCGTTGGATCTGCCGTGGCCGTCGGTCGTCCATCTGCTTGTTCCGGCACTCGTCATAGCGGTCGTTGGTTTTTCCGAGCCGGCCGCGATCGCGCGCCACTACGCGACCCTCGAGCGCAAGAGGTGGGATGCGAGCCGCGAATTGCTCAGCCAGGGAATGGCGAATATCGCGGCCGGCGTCGGCGGCGGCTTCCCAGCAGGCGGGTCGTTTAGCCGCAGCGCCCTCGTGCGAGACGCGGGTGCCCGGACGCGCCTCGCCGGAGGAATCACCGGGCTTGTGGTCCTGGCGATCCTTCCATTCACGTCGGTGCTCTCGTCACTTCCCAGCGCTGTGCTGGGCGCGAGCATTATCGTCGCCGTGAGTGAGTTGATCAACGTTCGGCCCTTCATCGAGTACAGCCGCTACGCACGCCTGCAGTTCGCCGTCGCGATCGCGACCCTCCTTCTGACCGTAGCGTTCGCCCCTCACGTCGAGCGCGCCGTCGTGGTCGGGGTGGTGCTCGCTATTGGAGCGCATCTGTGGCGCGAGCTGAAGCTGTCGATCCCGGCATGGACATCGAACGGAACGCTGCACCTGGCACCCAAGGGAGTGCTCTACTTCGCTTCGACTCCCGGGCTCGAGCAGGCCTTCTTGGGTGTGCTGCACGCCCACCAGGACGCAAAACGGCTAGTCGTTCACCTCGATGGCCTGGGGCGCGTCGACCTCACCGGTGCACTTGCCCTCAGGGGGCTGCTCGAGGACGCGAGAGCAGCGGGACTGCAGGTGGAGTTGGTCGACATACCACCGCCGGCGCAGAAGATCATCTCTCGCGTCGTGGAAGGACAGGGGGATACGTAGGCCCAACAGGCCGCCCTGAAAATTGCTGGCCGACCCAGAGCGCCTCCGATTCGTGCGGGCTCTGCAGCATTGGGCGACCCCATCTACAACTTCTCCGATCCTTGTCAAGCTGCACCGGAGCGAGGTCATGGCGTGACCAGTGGCGACCGCTGGGTTCCCCACCTTAGACGCGGGCACGTCTGAAGGCCGGACTTGATCTAGAAGTCTGGTCACCATTTGGTCACTGTGCGACGCGCGAATTGGTGACACTCCTTGACACGTGTCGGCGGCACCAATGCACCAAGATGGGTTGAGAGGGGCCGCCGATGTATATTGACCTACATCATGCGTAGGACACAGATCTACCTCGAGGAGGATCAGGACCGTCGACTTCAGGCGCGGGCGCGTGCCGACGGGACTACGAAATCCGCCGTGATTCGCGAGGCGATCGACCAGTTCCTGAAGCGCAGGTCGCGTCGAGCGGATCTCCAGGCACATCTGGATTCAACCTTCGGCTCGATGCGCGGCATCGAAGTCCCTTCTCGCGACGAGTGGGACCGCGGCTATGGCTAGGTTGCTCTTCGACACCGACGTGCTGATCGATCATCTCGATGGCCGCCAACGGTTGCCGGCGGGTGAGGACCTTGCCTACTCCTGCATCAGTCGTGCGGAACTCTACAGTTGGTCCGCAGCCAACGAGGAGCTCATCGACACCTTCCTCGATCCCTTGGAAGAGATCGAGGTTGACCGGGAGGTCGCACAGGAGGCAGGACGGATCCGCCGAGCGACGCGCATCAAGCTGCCCGACGCCTTAGTAGCAGCCGCGGCGCTGTTGACCCGACGGCATCTCGTGACCCGAAACGTCAAAGACTTCCGCAAGGTGACTGGCCTGCGGCTGCGCTAACGGGTCGGCCATGTCTCACCTTCTCGCTCCGCTTAGGCTGTTTCCGAGTTCATCTGTTCTGAATCCGCGAATCCACGGCTCGAGGGGGACCTGATGCCCTACGTGGTCACGAAACCAGATTCGATCCGGGGCGTTTATGACACCTGGGCCGAGTGCAAGTTGAAGGTGACAGGCGTTGCGGGCGCTGTGTATCAGAAGGTCGAGAACGACGGGCAAGCCCAGCTCCTATTGGCAGGCACCAGTGTCGTGCTCCCGCCAGGCTTGCACGTCTTCACAGACGGTAACCATCTCGGTGGCGTCGGAGTGGTCGTCGTGTGGGCCGCGAATGCCGGAAGAGCTGAGTGCACCGTGGTGGCTGAGATCTCCGCATCCGTGGGTCAGGTCTTTTACGATGGAAAGATTCCGGGCCTCGGATCTGATGATGCGGTTCGCACGGCACTCGCCCGCAGTCGCAATGTCCTAGCTGAGTTGGCCGGGCTATACCTGGCCCTGTGGCAAGCCCCGGCACAAGCTCGGCTGACGATCGTTCACGATTTCGAAGGCGTGGGAGCTTGGTTGGAAGGCCGGTGGCGGGCTAAAGACGCCACTGTGAAGGCGGTTGTCTCTGCCTGTAAGGCTCTCGCCGAAGAGAAGGGACTCCACTTGGAGTTCGTCTGGCAGCGTGGCCACGCGTCGACGTGGGCCGGTCGTAATGACTTCGCGAGGTTCAACAATCGCGCGGATGAGCTGGCGACGCAGGGCTCCTCGTCAAGAGACGATTCATGATCCCCATAAGGCACGGCCGGATCAAGCTCGACCCTCTTCGTGACGACCTCTTAGATAGGCCCTAGGGAGGACGGGAGCTGCCCATATTGTGGATGGGCACATCGCCCTCCGGGCGGCCGGGCAGCCGCACGCCGCCATCGTTAGGTTCGGTTCGTCACGTCGAGAGCGAGAGGAGGAGGAAGATGACCGAAGCGCCGGCCGTCCAGACGCAGACCTCCTCTGCCGCCCTGGCGGCGCGAGCCTTCGCCGCCTCCGACTACGACTTCAACTCGCTGTTCGGGGGCCCGGGTCTCCTGCTCGAGAGGCCCGATCGCCGGGGCGTGTCGATCGTGATGGCTCGAACGACCGAGCTTCCCGACGACGCGGTCGACGCGCTCCTCGCGTGGAGGCTCGGCCAGTACCTCCTGACGGGCTTCTATGACCCCACCGTCGTGGAGAGGCTCGGGATGCTCCTAGAGCCTCGGGCGGACGTCCATGATGGCGACATCCATGGGCTCGCGATCGATCGGGGCGGAGGCTTGTGCGCCTACCTCACGCTCAAACAGCCGGATCTGTCCGACGCGGAGCGCGCCCTCACCTACGCGGCGGCCGAGCGTCCGGCGTTTCCGTGCGAGGAGGTCCACGGCCGGGGATGGCAGAAGAGCCTCAAAAACACCGAGAATATCGAGCTCGACGCCTGCTGGGAGCTCGCCCGTTTCGTCAAGGACCAGCGCCGTCCCGACGACCCGGTATGCCTGCGGGCACCGCTCGAGCTCGGCCTCGTGGCCGCCCGTCTCGGCCGGCACCCTCGCTTTCAGAAGCACGTCAGGCTGATCACCGGCGACCTCGACCCGGAGGTCGCGCTCAGGAACCTCCGCTACTTCTTCGTCCCGGTCGCCACCTGCTCGCCCCACCATGTCGCTCTTTCCGGCGGCCATCCGCTGCGACCCCGCTACCAGGACCATCCCACCGCCCCATTCGTCGCGGCCCCCACCGACGTCGACAACACGACCTACATCCGCTGGGCCGACATCGACCTCGCCCTCGACCGTCCCGACGACGAGGCGCTTGTCCGACTCCTCGCTCTGCGTCAGTTCGTGCGCGTTAAGGAGTCGTCCCTCAAGCAGCCGTTGTCCCCGCCCGGCGACAGCGACTACCCGGAGGAGGCCCTCACTGCGGCGTCGAGCCAGGCGGTATCGACGGCTCTGTGGGACGCTGCTAAGTCCGGGCGCATCCCGTGGCGTGCGATCAGGCTCGGTCCCGGGGAGTGCATCCCCAAGGACGAGGCATTCTGGATCGTGGACGGCTTCGTGCAAGCCCTGGCCATCTCGCCGGGGGGATCTTCGGCGCATTTGGCCGGGCTCGGCCCCGAAGTCGCGTACCTTCCGCACGAGGGATCGATGGAGGGCCTCGCGGAGCTCGAGGCGACGACTCCGGTAAGGGCGATCGCCACCAGCGCCCAGCACTTCGAGGAGTTGTGGCGCGCTCGCCAGAGCATCTTCGAGACCACCACGGAGTCGCTATATGACTGAACACGGAGCCGACCGAACCGATAGGAATTGAATGGACATGACCAAACCGATCACCGCCTGCGATCACGAGACCTTCTACGCGACGCTCACCCAACGCAACAAGGGGCTGATCGGGGACGCCTGGCAGCGACGACTGCGAACAACCAGATTCGTGGTCGCAGGCTGCGGCTCTACCGGAGGAGCGTGCGTGATGCCACTCGTGCGCAGCGGCGCGGAACGCTTCGTGCTTTTGGACCCGGGCTCCTACGAGCTCGACAATCTCAACCGCCAAGAGGCGACGCTGGACGACGTCGGCGTCAACAAGGCGGCTGCCACCCGTGATCGGATCGCAGCGGTAAACCCGTTCGCAGAGGTCGAAGTGTTCGAGGATGGTGTATCGGCCGAAACCATCGCGAGCAGGCTGTTACCCGGCGACTTCGTCATCGACGCAGTCGACGTAACCACCGATGATGGCGTGAAGGCGAAGTTCGCGCTGCACGAGGCCGCGTGTGAACTGTGCCTCAAGGTACTGACGGCCTACGACATCGCTGCCACCCAGTTCATCGAACTGTTCGACTACGAAGCGATCGACGCCCCGTTGCGCGGACGCGTGTCCGGGTCCCTCACAACTGAGAGCGTCCTACGGGCACTCGTCCCCCCGTCGGCGCTGCCGCGCGAGATCTTCGCCGAGCTCCGAGCCCGCAGGGACGACCCGGACCGCGGGTTTCCGCAGCTGGCGATGACATCGACACTCTTCGGCGCGGTCGCGGTCGCATACCTTCTTCGGGCGATCAATGGCGAGCCCGTCAAGCGGCGCGTCCGGATCGATCTCTTTGACGAGACGCGACCTCGAGCTGCGCGTCTGCTCGCTCGACTGCGGCGCGACATCGGGCTGGTGGGGCTGTGGTGGAGGTTTAGATGAGCGAAACCACCCTCTATTTGATCGACGGCGCGAACGAGCTGAGCGGGCTTAGATCGCTGTGGTGGGTGGTTCGCCGGTGGCCCACTATGCGCCGGGACCTCACCGGCACGCCCGGATACATAGCTCATCGGCTCTGGTACGTGCTCCCCTACACGATCGGGCTCACGACGTGGTGGAGCGACGAGCGCGCCGCCTATCGCTTCGCCCACACCCCGGCACACCTCGAGTTCTGGCGCTGGGCCGCCCGGCGGGGAACGACGCGGGGCGGGTGGCTGGCGACTTATCGCCTCGAGCGCGGCGGTCCCCTGTGGGGCAACGGCGTCGAGGCAATGATGAGTCGCTTCGGCCCGTTCGTGGGGCCGGCGCCCGGGGAGCCCCCCCAACCGGCACCTTCCGACCGGCGGGCGGGCCGGGGATGAGGCGCGCCCTGGCGTGGGCGGGCGCGGTGACGGCCGCCGAGGTCTTCGCTCGAGGCTCGCTCCGGAGTCGCAGCGCAGCGTGGATCGCCTCCTACGGGGCCCTTTGGATCGTCGCCGGGCGCCGGCGGACCCCGTCGCGGGTGCCCGGTAGTCGGAGGGCAGCCGCGCTCGGGCTCGCACTCAGCCTCGGGGGCTATCCGCTGGGGCGCCGGCTCCTTGGTGACGCGCCGTCTGGGGCCCCGCCCGACCGGCTTCCCCTCGAGCTGGCGGCACTCGGCGTGGTCGTTCCGGCGGTCGAGGAGGCGATCTGGGGGGCACGGGTCGAACCGAGGATCGGCGTCGCCGGCACCGCGGCGTTGTTCGCCGCCAAGCATGTCATCGTCGACCGACGCTGGCGGCGGGGGCCGGGCCTGGGGGCCTTCTGGGCCGGCCTCGGCCTCTTGAGAATGCGGTCGCCCGGGCTCTCGGCGGCCGTCCATCACATCTGCAACATCGCCTCCGTGGTGGCCGGTCACCTAACCGGGCGCGACCGATTCTAAGTCGGCCCAAGGCTATCTCCGCATCAAGACCTCCGAGAGAGCGATGGGCTCGAGTCGACAGGGTGTCCTTGCAGGCTCGACGGCTCCGCCGAGGTCGTATTCGGGATTCAATCGTCCGACTGAAATCGAAGAGTCATGGGTCCCACACCCGCTTCGCGATGAGCTCGAAGTCGCTGGCGGTCTGGAGGAGCTCGGGTAGGTCTCTCGTAAGCGGTTCCTGCTCGCCGCTGGTGGCTTCCAGCCTTGCTCGCCCCTCGAAGAAGGCGAAGCACTCAGCGTCGTCCAAATTTGAGCGGAAGCGAATGCCTGCGTAACCCTCTTCGTAGAGCGAGCGGCTGATTGTCTGCGTGACGATTCGGGACTTGGAGCGAACCTGGCTGATGTCCAGGTGCTGCATGCCGTGTTCGGCAAGGAGCCATGCGTGTCGCACTTCCAGCTCGGCGCAAGACGACGTCGTCGAGGTCGGCGAATGCGCCGCCGGGAACTACCAGGGCCTCGGTCAGCGTGCTCCGCTGCCGCCATTCCCAAGTGATCCGCCCGGCTAGACGCACATCCCCGAGCCCGGCGCCTCCGTAGAGCTGCGCCCACTCGACGAGCATCCGGGAATTCGGGCGTAAGTCCGCGAGCACTTCATAGAGGCATGTCAGGCGCTCAGTTGCACAGTAGAGGGTTCTGTACTCGCGCTTCGGATCGTCGAAGCGATTCTGCCAGCCGCGGAGGTGAAGGGGCGCCAGTTCAAGCGAGGCGGCCGTGTTGCCCACCCGCCAGACCGAGTCGGGGATCAGTCCGCCGCTCCGGCGAACGTGCGCGCTGCTGGAACGACGAAGCGCAGGTCTTCCCAGTTCGATGCGTGCCGGAGGATGTACGCCGGGGCCTGATCATCCAAGCGTGTATTCGAGCCGAACAACCATGCCTTCGCCGTGTCGTTCCCGTAGACGCTGACGAGCAGCCGGACAACCTGATAGCCCTCTCGCAACCGCATCTTGGATTCGTCGCGCGGGGTGTTTTGGGCGGCAATCCATCGGGACACCATCTTCGGGTCGGTCACGCCACTGAGGTAGGCCGTCATCCTCTGACCGAGATGCTGTTGAAGGAACTCCGCAATCTCGTTGATGGAAAGCCGAGCGGCCTCGTCGCTTATCTGCTCTGGAGCGATCACTAGCGCCACTGGAGGGACCTCCTCTCCCTCAACAACTCTACCAGGTTTTCCCCAGCCGATCAAGAAAATCGCCTACCATTAAGGGTGACTTGTGCCGGGGTTGGGCGGCGGGTCGCCGGCCAGCTCACAGTGGCCTGGCGCGGGGACAATTGTGGCTAATCAGGGAATCGTTGGAGGCGGCGTCGCCCGCGGGGAGAAGCAATCCGGCCCCCTGCGCGTGTGCCTCGATCGTTTCTTTCTCCGGTCGTGAAGATGGCGAGGTGGACGACTCCTCCTTCCCAGGTGAGGGCATGGCCCACGGTTGTCGGTGAAGTGAGGACCACGTCCCGGCCGAGGCCCACGCCCTCGTGCGAAGATGTTTCGGAGCTTGCGGCGGCTTCGAGGAAAGCCCTCGCTGCGTCATCGTAGACGCGCGCCTGCGGGGTGCCGAGGGCGTCCATGGCGTAGCCGGAGACCAACCGACTCCAAAGCTTCGCAAGCGTCTCCGGCCTGTCGAAGGCATCCAGGGCCACCGCCGAGCCGCCCACGCACGCAATGACGCCGGTCTGGCCGGCCTCTGGCTGGGAGAACGACGATGTCATCTCCTCCAGATCTCCGCGCCTCTGCTCGTACGCGTGTCGCATTGCACCGGTAGCAGATTCGTCGACACCGATCTCGGCATGCTTGGCCGAAACGTCTGCCCATACTTCATGCTGATCGACGCCTCGCCCGCGCTCCCGGCGGGCGCTCATGGCGGCCGCCGCTGCGTTCTTGGACCTCAATCTGGAGTAGGTGATGTCGGCGGAGGGAGCGAAGGCCGAGCGGTCCTCGTAGTGCCAGCGGCCGCGCTCGACGCAGGCTACCGGCAGAACCGTCTTCTGGTTCGCTGCGACGAGGACCGTGACGTTGAGTACACGGTTTTGCATGGCGCCCTCGACGTGCTCCCCGTCGAGCAGAAGTACGGGCAGGTCGGCCTGGTTGTGGGCGAGAATCTCGGGGACGGTGCCCGCCCCCATCTCAGAGATCGTTAGTTGCCCTGATGCGATTGCTTCAGAAGCCAGCAGGTACTCCTTGGCCGGCGCTCCGCCGAAGAGGGGCACCAGGGACAGACTTCCCCGCGCACGAGCTGAGCCTGGGTTCAGCCCGGATTGGATGAGTTCAACTACCTGCCTAGCGTGGTCCATGTTGTTTCCCCTCCTAGAGAGTTCCGATCCGCCTAGGAACCATGATGACGAGGGGGTGTGACAGTTTTTTCCGGCTCAGCTTTGCTAGGCTCCGTTGTATGACAATTTGTGATACAGTAGCTGGAATGGCACGAGCCATTTCCATTCGTCTGAACGAGGAAGCCCAGCGCGCTCTAGCGCGTCTCGAGGCCTCCGGGCTGACCCGATCGGAAGCCGTCAGGCGCGCTCTTGTCGAATCTGCCCGCAGGGTCGAGCGCCGCAAGGCCTTGGCGACCGAAGTGGCGGCGCTCGAGTCCGACGAGGATGATCGCCAAGAGATGTTAGAGGTTGCCGCACTCATGGAGAGCCTCCGTGTTGCGCGGTGACGTCTATGAGTTGCGACTGCCGATGGGTAGTGGGCACGAGCAACGGGGCCGGCGATTCGGGGTCGTGGTGCAGGCTGATGAGTTCCTACCGCGCTCGGTCGTAATAATTGCTCCCACTTCCCGCAGCGCGCGTCCGGCGACTTTTCGTCCTGAGATCGAGGTTAACGAGCCAAGCACGCGACTACTGATTGAACAACTCGGCGCCGTGGACGTGGGGCGGCTTGGGAAACTAGCGGGCCACGTCACGCCCGAAGAACAGTGGGAGATCGACGATTCCTTGATGGCCGTCCTCGGCCTCCGATAGCTAGGACAACGGTCGCCTATTTTGGTCCGACCCCGCGCCCTAATGCTGAGCGTCAGGAGGACCATTACTGCGTCATAAGACCCGACGGCCCGACGATGGCCGGCGTGTTTTCGGAGAAGGTCCAGGTTTCGCCGATAACGAGATTGGTAGTTACGAGCGAGCCCGCCCTCCTCTCCCACAGAGAGCGGGCTGGGGATGGCGCTCGTCGCGCCGGAACCTAAGCGCAACCCAGAAGGACGTATCAACGAATCTCACGTGCCGTAAATGGTTCGGTCGATTTCCCCTGCGTCGTCGTCGATATCGCCGATCAGCGCAATCATGGGGTCGGACCTATCGTCATCAAGGCGCTCTCTGACGAACTGCCGGATAAGGGCCGCTTTCGAAGTACTGCGCCGAGCTGCCTCTGCCCCTAGAGCCTCGTACCCGTCTTCATCGATGCTGATATGCAACCGCTTCATTGCGAATGATGCATCGCTGATGCGATATATACATCACGAAGAGGGTTGCGAGCGTTTGGCATGCTCGTCGCCCGTTGTGTCGTCACGACGGCAGGTGACAGACGGCCTCGATATTGTTCCCGTCTGGGTCGCGAACGAAGGCCCCGAAGTAGTTCGGGTGGTACTCGGGAAATACCCGGGGCTCGTGGAGAACCTCGGCGCCCGCGGCCGTCGCTGCGTCGCGAAATTCGATGACCTTGTCACGATCGGCGGCCTCGAAGGCCACATGTACCTCTCGGGCTTCGCCGCTCGTCGTCACGGGGCCGAGCCAGAACTGCGGCCGCCCGTCACGGCCGAACCCGACCACCTCCCCGAAGTCCAGCACGCGCTCGTAGCCCAAGGGCGCAAGAACCGAATCGTAGAACTTCGCGCTCGCTTCTATGTCGGCGACCTGGATCGACAAGTGATCAAGCATCTCCGTCTCCTCTATCTATTCCGACAGCCCGTCATATCCTTCTCACGATCGACTACCCGAGAGCATTGCGTGGATAGGTTCCGCGCATTAGCACTACGGGCAGCGTGCCCCCGGCGCCGACAAGGAAGAGGCCTAATTGCGCGCACGGAAGGGTCGCGTCGGGGCTCACGGGCAGGTTCACGAAGTCCACGGACCCGATCTCGACCCCGAACAGGTCGGCACCGTGCACGAAGAGTAGCGCACTCCATGCCGACGTGCCCCTCGAGCAGGTCGCTTATGGGGGAACGGAGTGACATCCGCGCCGTCAGGGTCATCGCCTCCATGAATTGCTGGAAGCTTCTTGCGAACTGGGCCCCGTCCTCGTCCACGAGTAATGAGGATAGTTGCACGGATGACGCTCGTGGGCGCCTCGGCTCAATAGGAAAATCTTGGAGTGGCCGGAATGGGCCAGGCTCATCGAGGCGTTTCAATAAACATGGCTAATAACTGGAACGACGGGATCATCGAGGAGTTCAGAAGCAACGGCGGCAGGGTCGGTGGTCAGTTCGAAGGACACTCCCACCTGCTTCTGCATCACCGCGGAGCCAAGACCGGAATCGAGCGAGTCAACCCGCTCGCCTGTCAGAATCTCGGCGACGGCGGGTGGGCTGCCTTTGCGTCCAAAGCGGGCGCACCGACTAACCCGGACTGGTTCCACAACTTGATGGCTAAGGGCGCGTAGAGGAATAATCCACGCGATTTGCGCCCGGAGGAAGTAGAATAGTGGCGTG
>Ga0209587_1000771_pt1 | contig 15511 bp, 19 predicted proteins | sample NGEPerD_2_FD_184512 | JGI IMG/M metagenome (GOLD analysis project Ga0209587, IMG submission 184512) | Arctic peat soil microbial communities from the Barrow Environmental Observatory site, Barrow, Alaska, USA - NGEE PermafrostL1-D... | ecosystem: Environmental > Terrestrial > Soil > Wetlands >... | reverse complement strand
GGTGAGCATGGCTCGCGCGCGCTGCTCGCCCCACGCCGTCCCGAGCCCGGTGCCGCCCTCCGCGAGCGACACGGTCATGCAGTGCAGGGTGCTGATCCCGTAGATCCAGGGTGCGATCGGGTTGGCCATGTTGTCCTCGAGGTTGCTCGATGCCGCCGGCTCGACCATCACGTAGGTGCCGCCCGGCACCAGCGCCTCGTGGATCCGCCGAAGCGCGCCCTCCGGATCCGCCTGGTCGTGGATGGCGTCGAAGGTGAACGCGACGTCGTACTGCTCGCGGGCCGCCAGGGTCGGAGCGTCGCACACCTCGAAGCGGGCATTGCGCAGCCCGAGCTCGGTGGCCTCGGCCTCGGCCCGACGGATCGCATCGTCGGCCAGGTCGTAGCCGACGAAGGTCGAGGCGGGGAACGCCTGGGCCAGCACGATGACGGCGTACCCCGTGCCACAGCCGATGTCGGCGACCCGCGCCCCCGCTGCGAGCCGGTCGGTCAGACCCGGCGCCAGAGGGAGCCAGGCGTCGACCAGCAGGTTCCCGTACGTCACGCGGCTGTTCGCGTCCAGCAAGTCGGTGAGCTCGGGCCGGAACTCGGAGTACGGCACGCCACCGCCCTCGCGGAAGGCCGTCGCGACCTGGTGCAGGTGGTTGCCGAGGTTGGTGTTGAGCTGGGCGAGCGACGACAGGTCCCAGCGCCCACCCCCACTGAGGCAGGTCGCGTGGACCACCGGGAGCGAGTAGGTGCAGGTGGACGGCTCGTAGTCGACGATGCCGCCGGTCACCAGTCCCCCCAGCCACTCCCGGATGTAGCGCTCCTGGAGCCCTGCGCGCGCCGCCAGTTCCTCGCTGGTTGCCGGGCCCTCGGCGGCGGCCTCGAACAACCCGGTCCGGTGGCCGAGGTCGATCAGGAACGTGAGCATGCCGTGGGTGTAGAGCTCGAAGACGCGGCCCGCGAACTCCTCGACAGCGGCATCGTCGGCCTCGGCCGGGGTGGCGACGGCCTCGACATCGGTGATCGTGCTCACGGGGACCTCCTAGGGACGGGCGGCGGCTGCCAGCTGCCCGTCACCATGGGCCCCTCACGTGGTGGGGGACATCGGTGATCTCACCTAGTTCTGGGCGCGATCGGTCATCGCGCCGCGGACGGCTTCGGCGGCCGCGGCGCTGCGGCTGCTCAGCCCGAGCTTGGCCAGGATGCTCGCGACATGGTGCTCGACCGTCTTCCGGCTCAGGACCAGGCGGGCGGCGATGTCCGGGTTCGACATCCCTTCGCCGAGGAGCAGGAAGATCTCCTGCTCACGCTTGGTCAGCGCGCTGGAACCTCGCGTTCCGACCCGACCCACCCGGACGCCCAACGCACGGAGGAGGGCGGCGGCGGAGTCGGCGCCCCGCCCCGCGCCGAGGTCCTCGAACGCGGCCAGCGCGGCCCTCGCCTCGGCGATCGACACCTCCGGGACACTGTCGCGGAGCGTCTGGGCCAGGATCATGCGAGTCTGTGCGGCGTCGTACCTCATCTCCAGCCGGACGAAGGCGACGAGCGCAGCGTCGAGGTGGGCCCGAGCGAGGTCGAGGTCCGTGGCCGCAACCGCGCGTCCGAGGAGTCGCTCGCCGCGCGCGCGGATCACGTCTGACCCTCCGGAGCTCAGGTCGATCAGCCGCTGAGCCTGTGCCGTGGCGCCGTCGCTGTCTCCCTGGGCGAGCAGCGACTCAGCCAGGAGCTCGACCAGGGAGGAACTGTCGAGCCGGTCCGGGCCGATCGCGGCCAGCTGACGACGCACGACCGCGCCCGCAGCGGCGGGCCGGCCGTGGGCGAGATGGAGCCGCGCCGTCACGGCCGCCGCCTGGGCGTGGTCCTCCAGACCGGCCACGAGACGATCGGCCTCGTCCAGACGACCTTGCAGCAGTCGGAGCTCCGCGATGGCAGCCACTGCTAGGCGATTCAGGGTGGGGACCGAGCCGCGCGCGAGCTCGAGTCCGGCCAGCAGCGCCGTCTCTGCCTTGGCCCACTGGCCGGTCGCCAGCAACACGATCCCGTAGAGGATGCGGCACTCCGCATAGAGGAAGGGGCAGCCGTACTGCTCGGTGAAGCCACGGTCGCGAGCACCCACTGCGTGGCCCGCTCGAAGTCCGCGCACTGCGTGCAGCAGGTCATCATCTGGCAGCTCGCCATCACGACCGTGTCCGGCATCGCGCCCTCGCCGGCCAATGCGCCGGCCAGGGCTTCCTCCAGGCACGCAACGCCTTCGGGCACCCGGCCCTGGGCGACGAGTGCGGCGCCGATCTGGCTGAGTGCGCACAGCTCCAGGTCGGTGTCACGCGACAGCCGTGCGAAGTCACCGGCCTCGCGCGCGAGGCGTTCAGACGTCGCCGGGTCCTCGCTGTCGTAGGCGCGGGCGAAGAGTAGCCAGCCGCTCATCTCGTCGACCCCTGCGTCTTCGATCAGCCGCGCTGCTCGGGCGAGCCAACCGGCGGACGCCCCGGCATTGCCGTACTGCTTCCGGTAGTCGAACACCAAGGTGATGGCGACCATGGCCGCGTCGGCCAGGTCGCCACGACGCCGAAACCCCGCGTACGCGCGTTCGCGGCACTCGACGGACTGCCGGAGGTCGTCCATCCACCACAGCGCGTTCCCGAGCCCGCTCAACGCCTCGGGCGTCTCGTCCTCGTCCAGTGCCGCCCGGAACGCATCCCGTGCCGCCGTCCAGTCGGCACGCTGAAGGGCGGCGGATCCGGACCCGACCAACGCACCCAGGGTCTCGGTCACCCTCGGATTGTACGCCGGGACGGTGGGCCGGAGGCGATCCTCGATACGGACCTGTCCGTCGGGGTCGCCTCGGTGGCGATCGCCAACCCCACGGGTGCCTTCGTGGTCACGGCCGATGACGGCATGTACCACCGGCTCGGCCTGCCCGGGTTCGACGGGCAGGTCTACGACGTCCCCGAGGTACGTCGGAGCGGCATGGTCGGGCTGAGCCTCGCCAACTCGCCGTCGCCGGCCTGGGCCATGACGAACCCACCATCTTGATTAGGACTCTGAAGTCGCCGCTGGATCCACTGATCGGTGTGCCGTTGCCGTATAACAACGGCGCTACCGCCAGTTCAGACAGCGAGATCGGCCCCATGGTCACCCAGGAGTTGTGCACACACAACCCCAAAACCCTTCGCGACACTCGCGTGGTGCCGTTCCCCCACGAAGGAGGAGGCTCACCCGGCGGACATCCGGGTCGTGGACGCATGGTCCGCGAGGTGGCGCCGCGTCTGGACGCTGTGCCGGTGGGATCCGAAACCTACACCGGCGGCGTACACCGGATTGCTCACGCCGGCGCAACGCTCCCGCGACCCCGGAGCCGCGAGATGACGGCCAGGCACTATCATCGTCGCATCACGATGGAAGCGTTCCCAGCAGATGGATTGATCGTGGACGAGGCGAGTGCGCTCACAGAGGCGGCGCTTTGCGCCACCTCTGGACGGCGGGCCGGTCACCGGCACGGCAAACCCATCGGAGCAGACTGATGGGCGCAGGACACGGCCACGACCTTGGCCATGCCGGTGAACGTCACCGCTGGCGACTAGGTCTCTCGTTCGTGCTGGTCGCAAGCTTCTTCGGGGTGGAACTGGTATTCGGTCTGATCTCCGGATCCCTGGCTTTGCTCTCAGATGCCGGACACATGGCCGCCGACGTGGTCGCCCTCGGCGCAGCGCTGGTCGCGACCCGGATCGCCATGCGACCGGACACGACCGGGCGGCGTACCTACGGCTCCTACCGGGCCGAGGTCTTCGCTTCCGGCCTGGCGGTGCTGCTCATGCTCGGCGTCGCCGCGTATGTAGTGCTCGAAGCCATCAGTCGCATCGGTGAAACCGTCGAAGTGCACACCGGCACGATGATGTTCGTCGGCGGCATCGGTCTTCTGGTGAACCTGATGGCGCTGTTTCTGCTCCGAGGCGGCGCGTCGGAAAGCCTCAACGTGAAGGGCGCCTATCTCGAAGTGGTCGCGGACACAGCCGGATCGGTCGGGGTAGTCGTTGCCGGCGGGCTCGTCGCTACGACCGGGCAGCCGATGTGGGACACGGTTGTCGCCCTAGCCATCGGAGCCTTCGTCGCCGTCCGGGCAGTGTTCCTGGGTCGACAGGTCCTCGCGGTCCTCGGTCAGCATGTTCCCGCCGGGATGAGCATCGAAGGCGTGACCACCGATCTCTCCACCATCGCCGGCGTCGAAGACGTACACGACCTGCACGTATGGACACTGACCTCTGGGATGCATGTGGCCACCGCGCACCTCGTTGCGCGTGAGGAAATGGCCATCCAGATGGTCCTGGACGAGGCACGCGACGTGCTTCGGGAACGACACGGGATCGCGCACGCCACGTTGCAGGTCGAGCCGAGCACCGGCACCCGCTGTCAGGACATGAACTGGTGAACAGAAAAAGGTGTCAGTTCGCGGCTGTGGCGGCGCTACTCCTCGTCCCGCTGGCCGGATGCTCGGCCGACGAAACGACCTCTGGCAACACCGGCTACGTTTCTGGCAAGGGCATCATCACAACGTTGGACCCCGCTGAGCGGATCAAACCAGGACCGGTGAGCGGAGTAACCATCGACGGCGACCCGATCTCGCTGGCGGACTTCAGCGGCAAGACCGTTGTCGTCAACGTGTGGGGGTCCTGGTGCTCGCCCTGCCGAGCCGAGGCTGACGATCTGGTGGCGGCCGAGGAGGAGCTCAGGAAGGACGATGTGGTCTTCCTGGGCATCGACTCAAGGGACCTCAACGAGGCCGCTGCCCGAGCCTTCGTACGCCGCTACAACATCCCGTACCCCAGCATCTACGACCAGCAAGGCGAGACGCTGCTGGCGTTCGACAACACCCTCTCACCCACGTCGATACCAAGCACGCTCGTCATCGACGAGCAGGGACGCGTCGCGGCTAGCATCCTCGGCGAACTCACCAAGGCCACCCTGGTGGGCGTAGTAGAAGAAGTGCAGCGAGCTGGCTGACAACATGGATATCGGCGACTGGTTCATGAACGCCGCCTTCGAGGGGTCCCTGCTCCTGGCGATCCCGGTGGCGGTCATCGCTGGGCTCGTCTCGTTCTTCTCACCCTGCGTGGTCCCCTTGCTGCCCGGTTATCTGTCCTACGCGACAGGACTCGCCGGAGCCGAGCTCGGCTCCGGGAGACGCAGCCGCATGTTCCTCGGCAGTGTCCTGTTCGTGCTGGGGTTCTCGTTCGTCTTCGTCAGCTTCGGCGCGCTCTTCGGTCAGCTCGGTGACTGGCTCCTCGTCTACACCCGTCAGATCAGCATCGTCTTGGGCATCGTCACGATCCTCGTGGGCCTCGCCTTCATGGGATTCGTCCCCTGGTTGCAAAGGGACGTCCGCGTGCACAAGGTGCCGGCCGTGGGGTTGGCGGCCGCACCGCTCCTCGGTGCGCTCTTCGGGTTGGGCTGGACCCCGTGCATCGGACCCACGCTCACCGCGATCACCTCGCTCGCGCTCAACGAGGCCAGCGCCGGCCGCGGCGCCACACTCAGCCTCGCCTACAGTCTGGGTCTCGGAATCCCGTTCATCCTCGCCGGACTGGCATACAAGCGGATGCTCGGTGTCGTCGGCTGGGTCAGGCACCACCAGATCTGGGTGACGAGACTCGGTGGCCTGATGATGATCACCGTCGGGGTACTACTCGTGAGCGGAATTTGGGACCTGTGGGTTTCCTACCTCCGCGGATGGGTGGGGAGCTTCACGGTCGCAATCTGACCCGGCGCACTCACCAACAGACATAGCTGAGACACCCGGCTGGCAGCCGTCGAATGGAAAGAGATGGCCGTTGCCATCGCCTTGGAGCTGCGATCCCGCGCCTACGATGAGGGCATGGCCAGCCGCTCCGCGTCGAAGACGTCCACGAGGTCGCTCGCTCGATGCCACACGTCTCGATGGAAGGCTCTGACGAAACACCGGTCTACCAGGTCGAGGGAAGGTCTTTCGTCTTCTTCCGCGGGCGACGGCCGGACGCGTTTGACCCTGAGACCGGGCAGCGATACCCCGACGTGATCGTCTTCTGGGTCGCGGACGAGGGTGAGAAGCAGGCGCTTGTCGCGGACGGCTCCACGCCGTACTTCACCACCCCCCACTTCCACGGGCACCCGTCAGTGCTCCTGCGCGCCTCCCGGATCGGCAAGCTGACCCGGGACGAGGTCGCCGAGGTGGTTCAGGACGCGTGGCTCGCCCGGGCGTCCGCGCGTCGGGGGAGGGATTGGCTCGCCTCACTGGACGGCAGCGACCCGCGGTTCGTCACGCCCAGCTGAAACGGTCCGCGGAGCGGGATGGAACGGTCGTCTACGCCCCGCCGGCGGCCAGAACCCGGAAACGGGCCGGCACTCATCCTTCGGAGGACCGCCTGTGAGTTAGAGGTCTCTCCGGGTAGTACACAGGAGGAATCTCGCTTGGGCGGTTTCCCGGGAACCTAAGGTGGAGTGGACCGACAACGAAAGGACACCGCGATGCCTGTCGACACAGGACTGCTTGGGTTGCTCGAGGCCCAGCCGGGCAACGGCGAGGAGCTCGCCGACTTCCTCAAGCAGGGCCGCGAGTTGGCGGTATCCGAATCCGGGACCGTGACCTGGTACGCCTTCAAGCTCAGCGAGACGACCTAGGGCATCTTCGACACTTTCGAGGGCGAGGATTGTCGGCAGGCGCACCTTGACGGTCAGATCCCGGCGGCACTCGGCCAGGTCGCTCCGGACCTACTGGCCGCCGACCCGGACATCCGACTTGCCGGCATTCTCGCGGTGAAATGAGCACGGCCACGCTGAACTTTGAGCGGCGAGGCGGACATCATGCCGCTGCTCGTCGACGGTGCCGACCCGCTCGGCACCGATCAGTTCGCCACCCGCGCCGTGCCGCTGTCCGAGGCGCACCCGGCGGTACGACGAGTTCCAGAAGAAGTCCGACGGCACCAAGAGGGTGGTCTTCAAGCCCTGACCCCCGACTAGATTCGCGTGCGCACCTAGACTCGGTTGTCATGGGGCCAAGGATGGCGAAGCGGCCTAGCGGGCTCTATGTACCCCACTGGGCGCTTCTGCTGTGTGTGCTCGGTGGCTTGTTTGCCATGCATGGTCTGGGCAACCACGGGACGATGCGTCACGAATCCGGCAACGCCGGCGGCACCGGAGCAGAGACCGCCCACGCACGGGTCACGCCATCTGCCTTGTCAGCGGTGGAGGTGCAGCCGGCTTCTGACATCGGGGCGGTCGCCATCACCGCCTGGGCTTCGGAGGAACTGCAATCCCACAACCTGAAGGGCGCGGCCGACAGCCAGAGCACGGGGATGGCGGGGTTGTGTTTGGCGGTCCTGGGCGGGCTGCTCCTGCTTTGGAACCTCCGTGGCCGCCGACGCGAGTGGTTGCTGCCGCCGCCGGTGGCACGCGTCACCATCACTAGACCACGCGCTGCCCGGCGGGACCGGGATCCACCTTCACTGATTTACCTGTCGATCCATCGCTGCTGAGCACGCAGCACTCCGGCCTCCGGTATCGGCGGCCGGGCCGCGGTATGCCATCAGTTACCCGTTGTACTCGACAGGAGATCAGACATGACCAAGAAGATAGCTCTACTCAGCCTGCTGCTCGCTGCTGTGTTCGCGCTCGCGGGGTGCGGCAGCGACGAGCCCGAAACAGAAACCCAGACCGCCACCAATGGCGATAGGTTCAACGACACGGACGTCGCCTTCGCCAGTGGGATGATCCAGCACCATGCGCAGGCGCTTGCCATGGTCGACACCACCATGGGTCGCCCTTTGGACCCGGCGGTCGAGGAGTTGGCCGAGGAGATCCTAGCCGCCCAGGCGCCGGAGATCGAGACCATGACCGCCTGGCTGGGCGACTGGGACGAGCCCGTCCCGGAGACGATGCGCGACCACTCCAACGCGGAGGGTGAAATGGAGATGGACTCCGACATGCCAGGGATGATGAGCAGCCAGGACATGGACGAACTCGAGACTGCCGTCGACGCGGACTTCCAGGAGATGTGGCTGGAGATGATGCTCGAGCATCACGAAGGAGCCGTGGAGATGGCGCAGACCGAGCAGGACGATGGCGAGTTCGAGCCCGCGATGGAGCTGGCTGAGTCGATTGAGGCCTCGCAGAGCGACGAGATCGAGTTCATGGAGGGGCAGTTGGGGTCCTGACTCCGTTCCGTCGGCTTCGCGGGTCAGGAATTCAGCAACCCGGCGCCTGCGGTGCACGGTGGTGCGAGATGACCCAGCCACTGGTGGGAGCTCCTCGACACCCCGCAGAACACGCAACTTTGCATGGGGTGTGGACGCTCTACAAGCGTTATGACGCTTGCAAAGCGTCCATACCTCTGGCAAAGAAGCATTCAGGCCTGCCGCGAGAGGAAGATTCGACTCAGGCTCGTCTCCCCGAGCGCTCGACGTACTTGTCGAAGCCCAGAGTGGCCCGGGGAGCCGGTGTCGGCGAGTGGCATGAACCGACGCAACCGCAGGCTGTTTGTCACCACGAACACCGACGAGAGGGCCATGGCTGCCCCCGCGAGCATCGGATTGAGCAGTCCGGCGGCGGCAAGCGGCAGCGCGGCGACGTTGTAGGCAAACGCCCAGAACAGGTTGCCTTTGATCGTGGCCAGGGTGCGCCTGGAGAGCCGGATCGCGTCGGCGGCCACACGTAGGTCCCCGCGAACCAGGGTGAGGTCGCTGGCCTCGATGGCGACGTCAGTTCCGGTTCCCATCGCCAGGCCGAGGTCGGCCTGCGCGAGTGCGGCGGCGTCGTTGACGCCGTCGCCGACCATGGCCACGACCCGTCCTTGGGACTGGAGGCGCTTGACGACCTCGACCTTGTCGGCGGGCAGTACGTCGGCGATCACGGTGTCGGGGCCGACGTCGATGCCCACTTGCGCGGCCACGGTGCGGGCGGTGGCCTCGCCGTCACCTGTCAGCAGGATGGGCTCGAGGTCAAGTGCGGACAGGTGCCGGATGGCTTCTGCGGAGGTCGGTTTGACGGTGTCGGCCACGACGATGACGCCGCGGGCCTGGCCGTCCCAGCCGACCGCGACGGCGGTGCCGCCGGTGGCCTGGGCATCGACGAAGGCCTGCTCGAGCTCGAGGGGAAGGTGCTGGGACCACTCCGCGAGGAGCTGTGGACGTCCGACGAGGACGGCGTGGCTGCGGACGTCTCCGGTGACGACGCCCTGGACCCCGAGGCCCACAGTGTTCGCGAAGTCCTCGACCACGGGCAGGGGCCCGATCTTGTTCCGGGCGCCGCTGGCGATTGCTTGGGCGATCGGGTGCTCGGAGGCGTCCTCGAGCGCTCCCGCGAGCCGAAGTACGTCGTCGGGGTCTGTGCCCGAGGCGGCGATGACCTCGACGATCGACATGCGGCCGGTGGTCACGGTGCCGGTCTTGTCGAGGACGATGGTATCGACCGTGCGGGTGGACTCCAGGACTTCGGGGCCCTTGATCAGGATTCCTAGCTGGGCGGCGCGCCCGGTGCCGACCATGAGCGCGGTGGGCGTGGCCAGGCCCAACGCGCAGGGGCAGGCGATGATCAAGACCGCGACCGCTGCTGCGAAGGACGCCGGGACCCCGCTGCCGTTGCCCATCCAGAAGCCGAGGGTGGCCGCGGACAAGGTGATCACGATGGGGACGAAGACTCCGGAGACCCGGTCTGCCAGGCGCTGAGCCTCGGCCTTTCCGTTCTGGGCGTCCTCGACCAAGGCGGCCATCTGCGCGAGCTGGGTATCGGCCCCGATCCGGGTGGCGCTGACGACGAGGCGCCCACCGGCGTTGATCGTGGCACCCACGACGGGGTCCCCGGGTCCGACCTCAACGGGCACGGACTCGCCCGTGAGCATGGAGGCGTCGATGGCTGAGGTGCCGTTCTCGATGACGCCGTCGGTCGCGAGCTTTTCGCCGGGACGTACGACGAAGCGGTCTCCCAGGGTGAGCTGTTCGGTGCTGATCCGCTCCTCGACCGGCCCTTCCGGTCCTTCGCGCAGGACGGCAACGTCCTTTGCGCCCAGCTCCAGCAGGGCGCGCAGCGCCGCGCCGGCGCGGCGCTTGGACCGCGCCTCGAAATAGCGGCCGGCCAGGATGAAGGTGGTGACGCCGGCGGCCGCCTCGAAGTAGATGTTGGCCGCCCCGTCGGCGCGGTCAACGGTGAGCTCGAACGGGTGGGTCATCCCCGGGGCGCCAGCGGTGCCCCAGAAGAGGGCGTACACGGACCAGCCGAGGGCAGCGAGAGTGCCCATCGAGATCAAGGTGTCCATGGTGGAGGTGCCGTGCCGGAGGTTGGTCAAGGCGGCCTTGTGGAACGGCCATGCGCCCCACACCACCACCGGTGCGGCGAGGGTCAGGGAGAGCCACTGCCAGTAGGTGAACTGCAGCGAAGGCACCATTGCCATGGCGATCACTGGGACCGACAGGGCCGCGGATCCGAGTAGCCTTTGTCGTAGCGCCCGCGTCGGGTCATCACCGCCGTCCGGCTGGCCAGGCTGGCTGGATGTCTCGGGCCGGGGGAGAACCGCCCGGTAGCCGGCTTGCTCGACCACGTCGACCAGCTGGCCGGAGCCGAGCGCGATCGGGAACGTCACCCGTGCCTTCTCGGTGGCGTAGTTGACCGTGGCGGTGACCCCGTCGATCTGGTTGAGCTTGCGTTCGATGCGGTTGGCGCAGGAGGCGCAGGTCATCCCGCTGATTCCCAGCTCGACCTGGCTGGTGGATGGTGAGCTGTGGGGCTCGGTGACGGAACTCAGCTGTGCCTCCTCGGGCTCCGATAGTTGGTTGGGCTCGGCTCAGTGGGCGCCGTGCGGGTTTCGGTGTGATCGCCAGTCGGCCCGTCTTGGCCGCCGGGTGCGACGTCCGCGGCGTGGACGGTGAACGCTGCGGTGCGCACGACTCCGTCGTGCTGGAAGTCCAGGTAGAGGTGGTAGGTACCGACACTCGGGACGGAGGCGTAGAAAACAATGTCGGGGCCGGGCTCTGTCGTTCCGTCACCGGGCTCGCCGTCGGGGTGGACGTGCAGGTAGGCGAGGTCGCCGGCGCGCAAGGCAGCCAGGTGGCCGTAGCTGCCGAGGTAAGGCTGCAGGTCCATGACGGGTCGGCCGTCGCGCGTCACGGTCAGCCGCAGCCGCGCGTGCGCCCCAGGGCGGAGGTCCCCGTCGATGGTGACGGTGTACCCGTCCACATGGACGGTTCGTGACTCCGGTCCGGGGGCAGCCGGTCGATAGGAGCCCGGTACGGCGAGGTCGGCGCCAAGGGTCACCGGTTCGGTGCCGGCGGCCATGAAGTCGGCGAAGAGCCGCCACTGACCTGAGGTGAGGTCGAGCTCGGTTGCCCACACCCCAGCCTGGTCGAGCTCGGGGTGGACGTGCTGGAAGCCAGTGAAGTCCCTTCGTACAGCGATCAGGTGCAGCCGCTTCCCGTGGGCAACGTCGTAGTCCGTCACGGGTTCTCCGTCCGGCCCGCCGATCGTGAACGAAACGGGCACAGTTTTCCCGGGCGACGTGGTGGGCCGAGTCAACGAGAATGTGTAGCCGTTCTGGGAGAGCATCAGTCCTCCTGGGATGTCTGCCGCCGCGACCTCCTGCGGCGAGGTTGGGTCTACCTGGTCCGTTGCGGCCTGGCCGGCCTGGTCATGGGCGGCCTTCTCATGGGCGGATGGGATGGTTTGGGCTACCGGCCGGACGGCGTTGCCGACGCCGACTGCGATGCCGAAGGCCGCGAGGAGCGCGATCAGGAAGCCGACGACCTTGGCTGCGCCGCCGGCGAAAGGGGTGTTCATGCCAGCTGGTAGCCGGCCTCTTCGACGGCCGACTTCACGGTGCCGCCGTCGACGGGCTGGTCGCTGGTGACGATCAGTGTTCCGGTCTCGAGGACCACTTCGACGTCCTCGACGCCGGGCAGAGCGCGAACCTCCTCGGTCACCGAGGAGACGCAGTGGCCGCAGGTCATCCCGGTCACCGTGTAGGTGCTGTTCATGGCGGTTCTCCTTCCGGTCAGGATCGGACGAGGCGGGCGATCGCGTCCGAGGCTTCCTTCAGCTTCACCTCGGCCTCCGGGCCACCAGTAGCGGCAGCGTCGACGACGCAGTGGTTGAGGTGCTCGTCGAGCAGGCCGAGTGCGACCGACTGCAGTGCCTTCGTCAAGGCCGAGACCTGGGTGAGGATGTCGATGCAGTACTTCTCCTCCTCGACCATGCGCTGCAACCCCCTGGTCTGGCCTTCGATGCGGCGCAGCCGCTTGAGGTAGTCGTCCTTGTGGTGGATGTAGCCGTGTGGGTGCGGCGAGTCGGTCATGGCAATGTCTCCGGTCATGTCGGACGAGGTCTCCTTCACAAGAACCCCTTCGGTATTCAGGGGGCAGCCTTCTTGATGCCGATACGATACCCCCCTAGAGTATATCTGGCAAGACCCTTGATCGGTAGCGTCGCTGACAGATACGGTTGGGGGGTATATAAGAGAGGATCCGCATGAGCAGCATGGGTATGACTCGCAACAGCATGGCGGCGAACGCGACGCTGCATTGCCTGACCGGCTGCGCGATCGGTGAGATCGTCGGCCTCATGGTCGGCACGGCGTTGGGCTTCTCCGCCGCGGTCACGATCGCGCTGGCAGTCGGACTCGCTTTCTTGTTCGGCTATGCCCTCTCCACGCTTCCGCTGCTGAAGGCGGGGCTCTCGTTCTTTGGGGCACTCAGCGTGGTGTTCGCCGCTGACACGCTTTCGATCGTGGTCATGGAGCTTGTCGACAACCTGGTGATGGCGGTCATCCCCGGGGCCATGGATGGCGGTCTGGTCAACCCGATCTTCTGGGTCGGCATGATGATCGCCCTCTCAACAGCGTTCGTGGCCGCCTTCCCAGTCAACCGGTACCTGATGGACAAGGGCAAGGGGCACGCGCTAACCCACCAGTACCACCACCACGGCGACCACACCGGACACGGGGGCGCCCAGGAGCAAGAACGCTCTGGGCAACCTCACCACGGTTGAGCCGAACGCGAGGAACCTCACTACTACCCGGGAGAACTCTCCATGGACACCAAAACACTGGCCGCGGGAATCGTCGGTTTCCTGCTCGGCGGCCTCGTCGTCTCCATTGCAGCCGAGATCGAGAACGACGACGCCCGACAGCCCGCGCACGGGTCTGCCACCCAGCTGCAGATAACCGCTAGACCGACGACCTGACCGGCCGGGAACAGATGGCGACTCGCCGATGTTCTCGACATCCAGTGAGGCTCGGGCCGGACAACGGCAGCCGTGGCGGCTGCGTATGGGTATGAGGAGTGACGCCACATGGACACGACAGACTCTTCCCGCACAGCCCAGGCACGAGGCTCGCGTGCGCGACCGCGCGCTCTGGATCGTGGCCGTCGTGGCGATGCTGGTTCCCACTTTGATGCTGCTCGCGGTTTCGGACAACCAGGGCGACCGGTTTCCCGGACTGGTCCTCCTGGTCATGACCGTAACGGCTGTGGCGCTGGCTTCCTGGCTTCTGGCCTCGCCGGACTCCCGAGCGCGCACGGTCTCCCTGCTCACCAGCATCCTCTGGCTTGCCGGCGCGGCGCTGGTCTACCCGACCCAGGAGTTCGCTGCGGACGCCGCATGGCCTTCGGGGGTGCCCCTCCTAGCCGCGGTCATCACGGCCGGACTGGCGTGCGTACTCCTGCCGCCGCAGAGATCAACGCAGGATCCGCGATGACCGCGGTCAGGGTGCCGCCCGGTCCACCGGTTCGGTCGCGGAGCCCGCGCGCCGGTACGGCAGCCGACCGGCCGCTGACTATGCTGAGGCGATGAAAAGCCCCCGCCGACAAGCGCTTCGGTCACGCCGTCTGGGCAAGCTTGCTGTGACCCGACTGGCTCCCCGCACGGCCCTGCTCTCGTTCGGCGGCCCCCGACTCAGGGTGGTGGGACTGGGGAAGGGCGCCTGGTTGGTCCGTGAGCGGGTCGGGCCGCGGCGCAGACTGAAGTTGCAGGCTCTCGACGAGAAGACCTGGGTCCTGCGGCGCGGGGGAAGGCGAGGGAGGGTCGTGCAACAGGTCGGTCGGCCCCCCTCGGCTACGGACGGACCTGGTCATCGACCAGCGCTCGACGCGTCACCGGATGCGCGTCCACCAGCTCAGTATGCTCCACTATTTGGCCGAGGAGCACATCGCCTGGATGATGCGGAAGCTCGAGATCAACTGCGTCCTCGACGTCGGCGCCAACAGGGGGCAGTACGCCAAGAGGCTGCGCCGGGCCGGCTACACCGGACGCATCGTGTCGTTCGAGCCGCTAGCGGATGTTGCGGAGAAGCTTGAGAAGGCGGCTGCCGAGGACCCCGACTGGCACGTCCTGCGCTACGCCCTCGGACAGACGACCGAAGAGACCGAGATGAGCGTTGCCGGCGGGCAGGGAAGGATGAGCTCACTGCTCCCTGCCAGTGAGTTCGGCAGAGCCTGGTCATCGAAGCTGGCAGAGGACGGTTCGGCGTCGGTCTCAATCCGACGCCTCGACGAGCTGTTCGCGGAGGCGGTGGCGGGGGTCGCCAACCCGCGTGTCTACCTCAAGCTCGACACCCAGGGCTACGACCTCCAGGCCTTCGCCGGGGCCGGTGAGTGCATCAACGAGATCGTCGGCATGCAGTCGGAAGTGTCCGCGGTGCCGATCTACGAGGGCATGCCAGGGCTGACGGAACAGATCGCGACCTACGAGTCTGCCGGCTTCGAGCTGACCGGCATGTTCCCGGTCATCGTGGACGGGAAGACGCTGCGGGTGATCGAGTTCGACGCGGTCATGATCCGGGTCGACGCGCTGCGGAAGTAGCTCCGCCAGTCGCTGGCTCATGGGGGGGCGGACTGTCGGGCCTCGCCTCGTGACTGTCACGGGCCGTAAGGGTCGGTGATCTCCCGCAACCGACGCATGGAGCCTCGCAGTCGCTCCATCTCGCGAGCGCCAAGATGGCGGGTCCACTCGGCTTCGACCTCGGCCTCGACGTACGCGGCGACGGCCTGGGCGGCGCGGCCGCGAGGTGCGATCCGCACCAGGCGGGCGCGGGCGTCGGTGGGGTCGGGGACCCGCTCGACGAAGTCCCGTTTCTCAAGCTGGTCGACCAAGAATCCGGCGGTCTGCTTGGTGACCTGTGCCATTTCCGCGAGCTCGGTGAGGCGGTTGCCTTCGGGAGCGATCCGGGCGAAGACCCTGCACTGCGCCACGGTCACGTCGAATCCGGCTTTCGTTACGGCGGCCAGCACTCGCTGCTCCATCGCGCGGTGCGCCACGAACAGGAGAACACCTACGTTCGGTTCGTCGCCCATCGTCAGTGATGGCTATTTGACAAGTGGTCAGTCTAACTGATTACTATCGGTCAGATAGACTGACCAGTTTTCGACGCGGATTTCGACGCGGATTTCGGGCTCTCCTGACTGATCCGTGGGTCATTTCCGGCCGGGGAGTGCTGGGCGGTGACCGCCGAGGCTGAGCATCGCGAGGGCGATCAGGGCCTCGGGTGAGCGGAAGCCGAATGCGATCCGGGTGAT
>Ga0209587_1000770_pt1 | contig 15553 bp, 10 predicted proteins | sample NGEPerD_2_FD_184512 | JGI IMG/M metagenome (GOLD analysis project Ga0209587, IMG submission 184512) | Arctic peat soil microbial communities from the Barrow Environmental Observatory site, Barrow, Alaska, USA - NGEE PermafrostL1-D... | ecosystem: Environmental > Terrestrial > Soil > Wetlands >... | reverse complement strand
CCCGTGCATCAAGGTCGGCCGCCAGGTCCGCTGGACGAGGCCGATGCTCGAACAGTGGCTCGCAGATCACCAAACTGGCCGCTGAGTAAGCGAGCCGGCTCCAAGCACGGCCGCGCGCCGCCCGAAACAGTTGCAATTCTCGGGACATATCCGGGACACGCAACCAACTGGCGCCTGGCTTCGACCAAAGAAAAACCCCGCCTGAGCGGGGCTTTCCCTGATAGCGGGGGCGGGATTCGAACCCGCGACCTTCGGGTTATGAGCCCGACGAGCTACCTGACTGCTCCACCCCGCGGCGTGTGCACAAGGTTAGCGGTCGCTCGCGGTTCGTCAACTCACGAATCACTGCCTGCGGGTAGCGTTGCCGGCCTCGTGACGGAGCCTGGGCGCATCGCCGTGGTGGACCTCGGCACCAACTCCACCCGCCTCCTGATCGCCGACCTGACCGGCGATGGTGTCCTCGCCGAGGTGCGGCGCCGCAGCGAGGTCACGCGGCTAGGCGACGGCGTGGACGCCACCGGCCGCTTGTCCGATGAGGCCGTCGAGCGCGTGCTGAACTGCCTGGCGGGCTACCGTGAACTTGCCGACGAGCTGGGCGCCGGGCGCAGGATCGCCGTGGCCACCAGCGCCGTCCGCGACTCAGCGAACGGCGACGAGTTCCAGGAGCGCGTGCGCTCGGCCCTGGGCTTTGACATCCGCACGATCACCGGTGACGAGGAGGCCCGGCTCACGTTCCTCGGCGCCACGGCGGGCCGCGATCCCGGCCCGCCCACCCTGGTGGTCGATATCGGCGGCGGCAGCACGGAGTACGTGGTGGGCGAGCCGGGCTCCGCGCCCACCTTCCACGTGTCCACGCGCCTCGGCTCGGTGCGCCAGACCGAGCGCCATCTCGAGAGCGACCCTCCTGCGCACGGGGAGATGGCCGCGCTCGCCACGGCCGCGCGCGAGATCATCGCGGACGGTGTGCCGCAGCGGGTGCGCACGGGCACCGCCGCCGGGATAGCGGTGGCCGGCACGGCCACGCAGCTCGCCGCGGTCGATCAGCAGCTCGAGCCCTACGACCGCAGCAAGGTGCACGGCTACCGGCTGCTGCTCGGCGAGTGCGAGCGGATCCTCGCGCGGCTGGCCGCGCAGCCCCTCGCCGAGCGCCGCCGGGTGCCCGGCCTGGACCCCGACCGCGCCCCCACGATCGTGGCGGGCGCGGCGATCCTGGTGGAGTCGATGCGCCTGTTCGGACTCGATTACGTGGAAGTCAGCGAGGCCGACATCCTCCACGGGGCCGCTATCGACGCAATGGTTCGGTCCTGACTCCTTTTCGTACAAGAGCGCAGACGCATGTTCTACAAACCACGGCCGGATCGTGGGCTATAGTGGCCAATACCGGGTCTTGGGGAAGGCTGCACGGAGCAATCCGTGCTGGTGTTCGTCCGGAGCCGGTACATAGATCCGGGCGTAGCCGCATCGTATCGGCGCCTCCCGCCGTCCGGATCGCAAGGCCCCTTCAAGGCACGTACCCCTGCCCGTCCTGATGGGGCCGTTAAGGAAACCGCCCGGACTTCGGTTCGGGCGGTTTCTCGTTGAGGGGGCAAACCTCGCTAGGCGAGGTTCGACTTGCGCGGGTAGACGACCTCGGGGTCGGTGAGCACGTTCACCAGCGCGGGCTTGCCCGACGCGAAGGCGCGCTCCAGCGCAGGCTTGAGGTCGGCTGGCTTCTCCACCAGCTCGCCGTGCCCGCCCAGCGCCTCGACCACCTGGTCGTAGCGGCACTCGGGCTGCAGCTCCGCGGCCACCGAGTACCCGTAGAGGAACTCCATCGGGTGCTTCTCCAGCGCCCAGATCCCGTTGTTGCCCATCACCGCGACCACGGGCACGCCGTGGCGCACGAGCGTGTCGAACTCCATGCCCGCGAAGCCGAAGGCGCCGTCGCCGAGCAGCAGGCACACCTGTTTGTCCGGATTGGCCAGCTTGGCCGCCAGGGCATAGCCCGGCCCGGCGCCCAGGCAGCCGAACGGGCCCGGATCCATCCAGCAGCCGGGCTCGTAGGTCTCGATCACGCGGCCGGCGTATGAGACGAAGTCGCCGCCGTCGCCGATCACCACGGCGTCGCGGTCCAGCACCTGCTGCAGCTCTGAGTACAGGCGCAACGGGTGGAGCGGCGCGCGGTCGTCGGCGAAGTCCTCGCGCTCGCCGGAGCGCTTCTCGGTCTCGGTCTCGCGCAGCGCCCCCACCCACGGCGAGCGGTCGGGCCCGCCGGCTGCGCCCTCGCGCAGGGCGTCCAGCGTCGCGGGAATGCCGCCGTAGAGCTCAACGTCGGGCTTGCGCGGCGGCTCGCGGTCGGTCTGCGCGGAGTCGAACAACACGATGTTGGTGTCGTCACCGAACGAGCCCCCGAAGCCCAGGCGGAAGTCCATCGGCACCCCCACCACCAGCGCCACGTCGGCCTCCTTGAGGCCCTGTCCGCGCGCGCGTGAGAAGTACATCTCGTGGTCGGCGGGCATGCAGCCGCGGCCCAGGCCGTTGACGAACACCGGCACCGACAGCTCCTCGGCCAGCGCCCGCAACGCTGTCTCGCCGTGGGCCCAGTAGAGGCCGGTCCCGGCCATGATCACCGGGCGCTCGGCGCCGCGCAGCAGCTCGATCGCGCGCTCGGTGCCGTCCGCGGCGGACAACTCGAGCGGGTCCGGCAGCGACGGTGCGGCGTCGGCGTCCACCTCGGCCTCCTGGAAGACCACGTCGAGCGGGAAGTCCACGAAGGCCGGTCCCGAGGGCGGGCCCAGGGCGGCTGCCATCGCCTCGTCGAACAGCGCCGGGATCTCCGCGGTGGAGCCGGCCGTGACGGCCGAGCGGGTGAGCGGCGCCACGAACGGTACGTGGTCGATCTCCTGAAGAGCGCCCTGCCCCCAGCGCATGGCCGGGGCGCGGCCGCCGAGCGCCACGAGCGGCGAGCCGTTCTGCAGCGCCGAGCCCAGCGCGCTCATGGCGTTGGTCACACCGGGGCCGGCGGTCACGGCGCACACGCCCACCTGGCGCGTGGCCTTGGCCCAGCCCTCGGCCGCGAAGGCCGCCGACTGCTCGTGGCGCACGTCCACGATGTCGATGCCCTCCTCACGGCAACCGTCGAAGATCGAGAAGAGGTGCCCACCGGAGAGCGTGAACAGCTTCGTCACGCCGTGGGCCTTGAGGCGCTTGGCCACGAGCCGCCCGCCGTGCAGCGCGGTGGTCTGCTGCTGCGTCGCCATGGGGGCGGCGAGCCTATCCCAATAACGTCCGCGTCATGACCGACACCACGAGGGAAATCAGGCTGGCTTCGCGACCCGAGGGCGAGCCGGTGCCGGACAACTTCGAGCTGGCCGAGGTGCCGCTGCCCCAGCCGGGCGCGGGCGAGGTGCAGGTGAGAAACAGCTATCTCTCGGTGGACCCGTACATGCGCGGGCGGATGCGCGACGCGAAGTCCTACGTGCCCCCGTTCCAGGTGGGCGAGGTGCTCCAGGGCGGCGCGGTGGGACAGGTGGTGGCCTCCAACGGCGCCGACCTCCAGGAGGGCGCCTGGGTGCAGTCGATGAACGGCTGGCGCGAGCACTACACCTCCGACGGTTCCGGCCTGCTACCGGTGGACCCCGACCTGGCCCCCGTGTCCACGTCCCTCGGTGTGCTCGGCATGCCCGGCCTGACCGCCTGGTACGGCCTCACCCAGATCGGCAACCCGAAGCAGGGCGAGACGGTGTTCGTGTCGGCCGCCGCGGGTGCTGTGGGGAGCGTGGTGGGCCAGCTGGCCCGGCTGCGCGGGGCGCGCGCGGTGGGCAGCGCGGGCTCGCCGGAGAAGGTGGCCTTCCTCACCGATGAGCTCGGCTTCGACGCCGCCTTCGACTACAAGCAGCAGGACCTGAACAGGGCGCTGCGCGAGCACTGCCCAGACGGGATCGACGTGTACTTCGACAACGTGGGCGGCGACCACCTCGAGGCGGCGCTGACCCGGCTGAACACCTTCGCCCGCGTGCCTCTGTGCGGGATGGTCTCGGCCTACAACCTCAAGGAGCCCCCGCCGGGCCCGCGCAACCTCGCCTCGCTGCTGGTGAGCCGCGCGACGATCACCGGCTTCATCGTGACCGACCACTATGACCGGTACGCGGAGTTCGCCCAGGAGGTGGGTGGCTACGTGGCCAGCGGCGAGCTGCGCTACCGCGAGACCGTGGTGGACGGCATCGAGCGCATGCCCGAGGCCTTCATCGGCCTGCTGCAGGGAGACAACACGGGCAAGATGCTCGTGCGCGTGGGACCCAACCCCAGCTGAGTGCGACGGCGGCTCAGCCGGCCGTGGCAGCCGAGTGCTGTGAGGCCGCCTCGAGCGACTCCACGTTGCGCGGCAGCACCTCGACCTGCGCACCGCGCGGGCCGAAACGCACGTGCAGCACGGCGCCGCCGTGGCTGCGGGCCAGCGAGCGGGCCTCGGACGCGGCCTCGCGCAGGCGCGCGGTGCGCACCTCGCAGGCCTCCAGAAAGCGCTCGGCCAGGCCGCTCTCGGCCTCTTCGGCGTCCACCTCCAGCTGCTCGGAGCGGAAGCCGCCCGAGGTGACGCCGGCGGTGGGGCTGATCAGCACGGTGGCCATGTCGTCAGTGACCAGCCGCGCCTCGCTGGCCACGGCCTTCAACAGCCCGGCCGCGGTGGCGCCGCGGCCCAGCTCAGCCACGATGTCGGCCAGCCGCGGGCGCCCGAGGATGCCGTCCTCGGTGCGCGACTCGGCCAGCCCGTCCGTGTAGAGGCACACCACCGAGCCGGGCGGCAGCGGCAGCGTGGTCTGGCGCACGCCGGTGCGCAGCTGCAGGCCGATCGGCGGCGACGACGCTGCCAGGATCGGCTCGGGCCGCGTGGGTCCCACCACGATCGGCGCCGGGTGGCCGGCGCACGCGTAGGTGAGCGACCCGTCGGAGGGGTCGTGCACCGCGATCACGACCGTGGCGAAATGGCCGTCGAGGTGCTGGTCGATCACGCGGCCCGCCACCTGGAGCGCGGTGCGTGGCTCCAGGCCGGCCTCGAGGTAGGCACGCAGCGTGAAGCGCGCGAACGCGGTGCGCCCCAGGGCCTGGCGTCCGTGTCCGGATACGTCGCCGAGGATGAAGGCGGCCTTCCCGCCCGGCAGCGTGAGCGCGTCGTAGAAGTCGCCCCCCGCGCCGGGTCCGTCCGACGGCCGGTAGGCCACAGAGGTGCGTACGGCTCCCACCGTGCCGGGCACCGGCGGCAGTAGAGCGGTCTGCAGCAGGCCCACCTCCTGCAGCAGGTCGGCGCGCTGGCGGTCCAGCCGCCTCGCGCGGCCGGCCACGAGCAGGTAGCCGCATCCCAACAGGGCCGAGATGCCGGCGAGCACTGCCAGCAGGATCTTCAGCGGCTTGGGCACCACCTCGACGATGTCCCTGACGGTGCGCACGACCGGCGACCCGGCCGAGTCCTTCTCGGGCTCGTCGGCGCGGGACCGCTCCCCACCCGTCCTACCGGCCGTGTTCTTGCCCGCCGGGTCCTCGCTGGAGGCCAGGCGGAGGCCCGTGGGGCGAGCGCCGTCCGAGCTCCCGCTCGCGCGTGCGCCCAGCACCGAGCTGCGCCCGGGGCTCGACACGGGGCGCGACCGGCGGGCCTCGCCACCGCCCGTGCCCATCCGGATGCTGCGGGTGCGCCTGCGGTTGGCGGCGGGACGGTCGCCCGTCAGCCGGATGGGAGGGGCGGGCGAAGCGGCGGGCTGGGTCGTGGGCGCGGGAGTGCTCTGGACGGGCACCGCAGCGGTGCTCGGCGACTCCGTGGACTGGCTGCGCTTGGGGATGCTGACCCCGTCATCGTCCTCGTCGTGGCCCCCGTGATGGTGATCGTCGTGGTGATGTCCGCCACGCAGCTTCGGCGCCTCCACGGGCGCCGCCACCGGAACCGACTCGGGCTTCGCGTCCCTGGGCGCCCTGACCTGCTTGAGCGCCTTGTCGGGCTTGCGCGCACTGGCCACGCCAGCGATCCGATCGCCGGCGACGAGCGCAAAGAGCGCTACCAGGATCAGAACGACAACGGTGAAGCGAAGATTTCGCAGCCGGGGCCGTGCGCGGGAGGACGACCGTGAACCAGTCACCCTCATTCCCTCGGGACATCAGGCCTCGGCGATGAGGCCCGTCGTGGCTGGGGTAGGACGTTCGTCCAGCACCGACGCCGCGTAGATCGGCACCGGGTCGCGCTTTCCCTTCAGCGGAATGGCACCGCGCTGGGAGAGCACCACGGCTTCCGGGCGCTCCCACCGGGCTGCCCGGGAAGTCCCGTGGGAGTCGCGGCGGGGGGCCGGCTAGTCGTTGGGGTCGGCGTCGCGCGTGCCCTCGACGCCCTGGGGCGCCGACTTGTTGGGCGCGCGGCCCCGGCGCAGGCGCTGGATCACGGTGCCGTCGTACAGCGACTTCGGCGCAACGAAGCACACAGGCCGCTTGCCAGAGTTCTTGTTGAGCGGAATCGGCTCGTCGAGGTTGTCGTCGGGGTTGGGCTTCTCCCCGCCCGCGGGCGCGCAGTCGATGCTCTCGTAGCCGCCCAGGGCCAGCGTGCGGTTGAGCGCGTTCGGCTGCAGGTAGGCGTTGCCGCGGTCGAAGTCCGGGCGGTTCTCGAACCTCATGAACGAGCGTCCCTCGATCAGGCCGGTGTTGGTCTGGTAGCGCTCACCGCCGAAGTTGCCGGAGATGTCCGACGCCGCGTTGGAGATGAAGCCGGCGATCCGTGCCTGGTGGAAGTTGCCATAGCTCAGGATCGGGTTGAGCTCGTCGAGGAACACGTTGAGGCCGCGGAAGACCGGCTCGGCCCCCCTCAGCACGCGCTCCAGGTCGGGCAGGCTGCGGTCGCCGGCCTTGATCAGCGGGTCCAGGTCGCGGAACAGGCCCTCGAGGTCGGGCGCGAGGTCACCCAGGTCGCGGACCGTCGGGCCGAGGTTGTCGGCCGAGGGCTTGAGCGCGTTCACGAGCGGCCGGGTGTCGGTCGAGAAGGTCTGCAGCCTGGCCATGGTGGCCTTGGACTCGTCCAGGAAGGTGGGGAACACCTGGAAGATGTCCGCAAGTGCCTCGTCGCGCGAGGCCGTGGCCTCGAAGGTGTTGTTCGCGTTGACGATCAGGTCGCCCAGCGCGCCCTCGCGCTCGTTGATGGCGCCGAACACCCGCCCGGTGTTCTTCACCAGGCGCTTGACCGCCATCTGCTGCTGGTCCAGCTCCTCGAGCAGCGTTGCGCCGTCCACGGCGAAGCCCTCGATGTTCCCGAAGGCGTCGTTGAGGTCCTGGCCGCGGCCGTTGTCGATCGCCTTCGAGAGCTCGCGCACCCACTGCTGGAACGCGGTTCGGGTGGGCTTGTCGAAGGCCTTGAAGATCTCGTCGAGCTCCACCGTGGGCTCCACGTTGACGTTCGCCAGCCGCTCACCGTCGGGCAGCGGCGGCCCGTCCGCGTTGCCGGTGGAAAGCTCCACGTAGGTCTCGCCGAGCAGCGTCTTCTGGCGCAGGATCGCCCGCGAGTCCACCGGCACGGGCGCGTATGGCTCCTTGATCTCGATCTCGGCCAGCGTGCGCGCGCCCGCCTTCTCCAGCTCCTTGGTCTTGACCTTGCCCACGTTTACGCCCGCGATGCGGACGTCGGCCTCGGCGGCCAGCGTGGCCGCCTCCGGGAAGGAGACCTGCATCCGGTAGCCCTCGGGCCGCAGCGGGATCGAGCCACCGAAGGCCAGCCAGAGGAACAGCAGGATGCCCACGCAGGACATCGAGAACACGACCATCGCGAGTATCCGACCGAGGCTGGGGGTCTCTTTGACCATGGCTAGGGGAGCCCCACCGGGAGCGTCGGGAGATTGGGGATCGGAAGCTCGGGCAGCGCGCCGGTGGGCGTGCCCGAGGGCGAGCAGAGGCCGAGCGCGCCCAGCTGGTCCACCACGGGCTTGAGGCCCTCGTTGAGCGCGGTGACCGTGGTGCAGTTGACCGAGCCGAGCGTCACGCGGCGGAACACGCCCTGGCCGTCGGCCGTGGCGAACAGGCCGGTGGTGTTCTGCGCGGCCCAGGCGAGCCAATACAGATAGCCCTCGTCGCGGTCGCGGTCGCGGGCGAAGTCCCCGCCGAGCTTCTCGTTGCCGTTGGCGTTGAAGGCGCCGATGTTGAAGAACCGGTTGAGCTTCTCGAACGATTGGGTGAGGTCGGGGGCAGCCTTGTTGAAGTTGCGCGCCGCCAGGCCGAGGTCGCGCGTGAACGGACCCGCCACCCGTGCGAACGGCCGGATCTGATCGCGTATCTGGGGGGTGGCTTCGCGCACGAACGGGAGCACCGCGGCGTTGGTCTCGTCCAGCTGGCGGAAGGGCGGGCGCAGAGCCTGCAGCGCAGGGCCGAGGCGGTCGCCCAGGGTGTCGACCTTGGCCAGGGTGGACTCGGTCTGGCGCAGCGAGCCGGGCAGCTGGCGCACCGCGTCGGAGATCTCGGCGTCGGCGCCCGCGAGGGCATCGAAGACCTCGTTGGACGAGCGCACCAGCCGTACGATCTCGCGGTCCTTGGTGGACACCTCCTTGGTCAGCAGCCCGTACTTGTTGATCAGGTTCTTGAGGTTCGTGCGCCGCCGCGCGATCGCGCTTGTCACGCGCGCGGTGTCACGGTTGAGCGGCCCGAGGCGGGCGAAGGTCTCCTGGAGGTCGTTGCCGCGACCCGCCAGTCCCTTGCCGGCGCCGGAAACCAGCAGCTTGAGGTAGTCGCGCGTGTCATCGTCGAGGGCCGACAGGACCTCGTCCGGATCGATGTCGGGCGCGGTGTTCTGAGAACTGATGCGCCCGTTCGCCGGCAACGGCTTGCCCGTCCCTGGGTCCACCTCGATGAACATGTCCTTGAGGCCGGTCTTGGTGCGCAGCAGCGCGGTGGCGTCGCGCTTGATGTAGCCCTTGTACTTCGGCTCGAGCTCCATCGTGACCACAGCCTTGCCGTCCTGAAGCTCGACCTTGCCTATCTGGCCGATCTCTACTCCGGCGGTGCGCACGGTCTGCCCCTGCCCCGGCTGGACGGCCTGGGCGTCGGGCAGCTCCACCTTGACCTGCACGGGCTTGTCCTCGACGAGCGGGAAGCGCAGCCGCTGGTTGGACAGGATGAACACGCCAATCCCTCCGGCCAGCAGAATCAGGGCGAGGATCGCCACGAAGTCGCCGAGGTGCTCCGAGAGCGCCTTCTTCATCGTCCTGCCTCGGGGTCGGAACCGCCGCCGCGCGACAGCAGGCGAGCCCGGCGCGCGATGATGCCGTCGATGAAGTCAGTGACCGAGTCGCGGACCTCCTCGAAAGCAGCCGTGGCAACGGCCGGGCTGGGCTTGGCGCTGACGGGCGGCTCGCCGTCGGCGCGCGGCGTGAGCGTGCCGTCCGGCGCCACGTTGGCGGCGGGGGCCTGGAGGTCGGGCAGCTCCTGCGTCTCGCAGGGCACGTCCGGGCGCCGCGGCGGCAGCACCTGGCCGAAGGTCGTTGGCGGAGCGGGACGCACCTGCGGCGCGAGCGGCGCCGCGGAGGTGTGGAAGTAGCTCTGGTTGGCGTCGGACTGGCGGCTCTCGCCCGACAGGCCGACCAGGCCGCGTTGGAGCTTCTGCAGGACGGTGCCCGTGTTGTCGGCGTAGTCGGGATCGTCGAAGGGCAGGTTCACGAAGGGCACCAGCACGTTGTTGGTGCAGGCCGACAGCGCGCGACCCTGTGCGAACAGGCCCACCGAGCGGCGGTTGAACCTGGTCAGGCGCGGGATCTGTAGCCGCAGCTGGCGGGCGGCGGCCTGCAGCTCGTCGGGGCCCACCAGCAAGCGCGCCTGGCGGATGAACGGCAGTGACGCCCTCAGCGTGGGGCCGCTGGAGCGCACGCCCGGCAGGGCGTCCACCGAGAACTGGCGCAGGTCGGGCAGCGAAGCGTTCAGTGACTGGAGTGCCGGCGAGCCCACCCGCAGAACGTCGCGCAGCGCCGGGATCGAGGCCTCCAGCGCCACGTCCTCGCGCGCCAGGGAGCCGGCGAAGGTGTTGAAGTTGGTGACCAGGTCCTTCAGGGCGTTCTCGTCGCGCACGAGCGCGGCGAAGGTCTTGGCCTGGCCCTTCATCAAGCGCTGGAGGTCGCGCGAGGGCTCCTGGCCGAGGGTGGCGTCGTTGGCCAGCGACAGGTTCCTGAACGCCGACTCGCCATAGCGCAACGACTCGTTGAACCCGCGCGCGCCCTTGCCGGACAAGCCCTGCGAGTACTCCTTGAGGAACACTTGGAGATCGGAGCGGGTATCGGACCGCAGCGCGGAGAGGACGTCACCGAGCTGGACGGGCGCGGCGGTCTGGTTGATCGGGATCGGCTTGCCGCCATCCGGGATCGTCGGAGCCGAAGGCGATCCGGGCTGGATGTCGACGAAGAAGTTGCCCTCCAAGAAGACGCGTGGGCGGATCTTCAGCTCGGCGTCCTCGTGGATCGGCAGGCCCGGCTCCAGGACCTCCATCTCGACCCGGGCGGCGCCGTTGTTGCGCCCGGTGAGCGGCTCCACCTTCTTGACCTTGCCCACCTCCACGCCTGCGATCCGCACCGGCGAGTTGGGCTTGAGGTTGTTGGCGGTCTCGAAGACGGCGGTGAGCTTGTAGGGGGCCGAGAACGGGTTGTTCTTGGTGAACGCGAAGAACGTGGCCACGGCGATCAGCCCGACGGCGATCAGGCCCGCGGTGAACCGGGACATGCCGCGGTCCCTGGGATGCCGGCGCTTGCGCCTCATCGGACCCTCAACTTGTCGACGTCCTGCAAATTCCTGAGCCCGAGGGCACGCGACACGTACGTGCCGCCGGACAGGCCCGGGTAGTTGTTGATCGCGATCGGGAAGTTGCTGCTCGTGGGAGTACCGTCGGAGATCGTGCCGCGGCCGAAGTTGCGCACCCAGGGATCGGTGAGCCGGCGCGGCAGGCCGACCTGGCCGTTCTGACAGTCGGCGTTGCCCTGGGCGTCGATCGCGGGCTGGAAGGGCGTCACGAAGGCGCGGCCCGCAGGCTCATCCAGGTAGGTGGCGCCATACGGGCCGTCCGGCGCGCTGAAGCCGGGCGCGTTAGCTCCCGCCGGCGGGATGTCCCACGCTCGCGAGTTCTGGGTGTTGCCGATCGTGTTCGGCTGCTCGCCGTTCACCGTCTTCACGCCCTGGTTCTGGATCGTGCCGCCCGGCGCGGCCTGGGACTGGTGCTCGCCGAGCTCGTGGAAGAAGTAGTTCGCGTAGCTGCACACCGTCTGGTACGGGGCGATGAACTCGAGCGCCGGGCGCGTGACGGCGAGCGTGGTGCGCAGGTCGCGGATGGCCATCAGCGTGTTCGGGTTGGCGAACAGGTCGTCGAGCTCCTCGAAGGCGCCGCTGAGGTCCTCGTTCAGCCCAACGGTGCGCGGGAGGACGGGAGTGCCTACGTCGAAGGCCCGGTTGATCGCGGGCAGCGAGCGCGGCAGCTCGTTGACCGCCGGGCGCAGGCGCCGCGAGAGGTCGGCGAAGTCGTCCAGGAACGGGCGTTGGACGCGGAAGGACCGCACCGACACGTCGATCGTGGAGGGCGACTTCTCGATCGTCTGCTGCAGCGCCGTCGGGTCGCGGCCGATGGCGTCGAAGGTGGTGGCCATGTTGGCGAACAGGTCGGCCTGGATCTTGGCCACCGGCGCCACCTGCGCCGAGGTGCGCCCGATCTGCAGGAAGAACTGGTCCAGCTCGGTGTCCGGGTCGTTGAGGTTCTGCATCACCGGCGTGAGGTGGGTGAACAGCGGGTTCAGCGCCTGGATCGCCGAGTTGATCGAGTTGCCGCGCCCGACGAAGGCATCGCCGAAGCCCTCGAGGGCGGCCTGGGAGTCGCGCCGGGTCTCGGGCTGGAAGGTGTCGAACACGTCCTCGAGCTCCAGGCCCTCGCGCGCCTGCGCCAGCGGCATGCGGTCGCCGGTCGTGTAGCTCTCGCCGGACTTGCCTGGCGTGATCTCCACGTACTTCAGGCCGAGCGCCGATCGCGGGCGCACGGCGATGATGGTGTCCTTGGACAGCGGCTCGACGGTCTTGTCGAGCGTCATCGAGATCACGGCCGCCGAGCGGCCGCCGATGCGCCTGGGCACGATGTCGGCGACCACGCCCACGCGGAAGCCTCCCACGCGGATCTCGTTGCCCTTGACGAGCTTGTTGCCGGTCGGGATCTCGGCGTCGAGGTCGTAGGTGGGCACGAACGGCAGGCCCGCGTTCGCGTTGTAGGCGATGAAGACGGCGATGATCGTCACCAGCACGGTGACGGCGCCCACGAGCACGGGGCTGGCCACCAGGCTCGCTGTTGAACCGCGGCGGCTCATGGCGCGAGGAGGTAGTCGAGGAGCTGGTCGGCGCTGGGCTCGCCGGGCTGCACGGGAACCTGGTCGCGCGCCTCACCGGTCTTGTCCTTGGTGGCGCCCGGGAGCTCGGGCACGCGGTTGAGCAGGTCGGTGAGGCCCGGGGGCAGGGTCACCTGCGGCTTGGAGATGTCGCGCTGTCCGGGCAGCGCGCCGGCCTCCGGCTGGCCGGTGCCGCGGCGCTCGCCCACCTTGCGCGCGGGCCTTCCGGCCTCACGGGCGATGCTCGCGGCGGAGCCGCCGACGCTGGGGTCGGGCGCGTTGATGCCGGGCTGGTGCGGGCCGAGCCACTGGTTGCAGTCGCGCTGGTGCGCCTCGATCTCGGCCTTCTCCTCGCCCGAGGCCCGCATCGGCGACCGGTTCTCGTACTCGGAGCACTTGGTCACGGTCAGGCCCAGGCGCAGCACGTGGCCGAGGTCGTCGTAGCCGTTGATGCTCAGGGTCTGCCAGAAGAAGTAGTTCCAGAGCGACTCGAAGCCGGTGAAGCCGCCGCGGCCGCCGTTGTTCTGGCTCGGGTCGGAGGCAGGCGGGGCGTCGACCTTGCCGCGGGCGTCCTTCTCACCCGGCGAGTTCTCGTCGATGGCACGCCGGCGGTCGTCGAGCGACTCCAACAGCTGGCGCAGGGGTCGCGCGGTGCCCGGCGCGTCAGCAGCCAGGCGGCGCAGCTCGGCCACCTCGTCGGCGCCGCGCTCGAACGCCCGCCTACCCACGTCGGAGGTCTTGCCCAGCGAGCGGATCGCCGGGCGCGAGGCCTCCGAGAACGGGCCGAGCTTGGTGAGGAAGCGGTCCAGGTCAGGAGCGGCGGCCTGGGCGTCGGCCAGCAGCGGGATCTGCTCGTCGGCCAGGCCCTCGAGCGAGGCCATCGTGGGTCGCAGCTCGGCCAGGAAGCCGGGCAGCTTCTTGAACGTCTCGCGCAGCTCGGTGCGGCGGGAGGCGCTGATCTCGGCGGTCCGGCCCGCCTCCTCGATCCAGCGGGTGACCTCGCGTTTGCGCTTCTCCAGCTGGGCCACCACTGTGTCGGAGTCCTTGATGAAGTTCTCGATCACCCGGTTCTGGTTGCCGAGGATCCGCAGCGTCTTGCTGGTCTCGCGCAGGCCGGGGTGGGCGCGCTTGAGGACCTCCTGGAGGTCGTCCGGGCGACCCGCGAGGCCGGTGCCCAGCTCGGTGATGATCATCCGGAGGCGCTCGCGGTAGGGGCGGCGCAGGACGTTGTTGATGAGGTCGGTGGGGATGGTCGAGGTGGTCTGCTCGACTGGCACCTTCGCCCCCTCCTTGAGCTTCTCGCTCGACTTGCCCGGCTGGCAGTCCACGTAGTACTCGCCGATCAGCGACTGCGGCTTGATCGAGCACGCGGCGTCGGAGCGAAAGTCCCCGAAGCCGGGCTCTGAGATCTCGGCCGTGACCACGGCCTTGGGCGGCGAGTCGTCCGTGGCGCTGAACTTGGTGGTCTTGCCGGCCTTGACGCCGCCGACGCGGAAGTCGCCCCCCTCGGTGAGGCCGAACGCGTTGTCGAACACGATCCTCACGGTCTTGCTCTTGGACCCGTCGTCCTTGGCGCCCGCGAGCACGGCGGCCGCGCCGACCACGAGCACCACGAGGAAGGCTGAGAGCAGCCGCCTCATCGCACCGCCCGGTCGGACTCGCGGCAGCCGAGCGCGTTCTGCTCGGCCTGGCTCAGCACGTTGGACCCGTCCGGCGCGGGCACGTCGGCGCCGCCGGGGCAGCGCCGGAACTGGCTCGTCTTCGGGGGCGCGAACCCGTTCTGCGGGAAGTTCTCCGCGAAGCTGAACTGGCCGCGCCCGATCGCGCCGTTGGCGTCGAAGAAGCCGCCCGTGGTGGAGAAATCGTCGAACCACCCGAAGAAGTCCGTGGTGTAGGGCCGCGCGAAGCCGATCACCGGTGACGCGTTATCGAGTGCCTCGACGGTCTCCGGGAAGGCGCCCTTGGTCTCACCCACGCTCACCTTGCGGTTGCCGGGCGCGATCGTGCGGCGCTTGGTCTCCACCGCTATGTCCGCCAGCGGCGGCACCGTGGCGAGGAAGTTGATGAGGTCGTTGTCGCGGCCCGCGCGGCGTACGGTGAGCCGCAGGTCGCGGACGGTGGGCTCGGCGTCGGCGGCGAACGCGCGCGCCTGCGAGAGGAACGGCGCCAGCTGCTTGGCCACCGGCTTGGAGGCGTCCACCAGCGGGTCTACGTCGTCCAGCGCGGCGCGCAGGTTCACGAACGTCGTGTTGGCGCGCCGCATGAACGGAGGCAGCCGCTCGATCGACTCGGCCAGCGCCAGCTTCTGGTTACCGAGCGCACGGGTGGTGTCGTTGAGGTTGCCGATCAGCCCCGAGAGGTCGTCGCGGCGCTCAGCCAGTGCGGTCACCAGCCGCGAGCTGTCGACGAGGAAGCGCTCGAGCGTGGGCTGGTCCTTGCTGAGCTCGTTGAACAGCCGGCTCGAGGTGGAGAACGCGGGGTTGAGGTACTGGAACGCGTCGTTGGCGTCCTGGCCGCGGTTGGCGAACTGGCGCGCCTGTCCCTTGAAGAAGTCCTGGAGCGCCTTGCGGGTCTCGGGGTCGATCGTGTTGAAGAGCTGGTCGAGGTCGACCGCCGTACGGGTGCGGGCGATGTCGATCCGGCCGCCGTCCTTGATCTCGGCGGCGCCGTTGGGCGGCAGGGTGAGATCCACGTAGCGGTTGGCGATCCCCGACAGGGAGAACTGGCGGATCGCGGCGCGCGTGCCCTCGCGCAGGGGCGCGTAGGAGTCCTTGATCTTCAGCTTGATCGCCGCCTGGCCGTCGGGCGTGATCTTGAGGTCCTGCACGGTGCCGATCGCCGTGCCGCCGGCCTGCACGGGGTTGCCCTTCACCAGCTGGCCGGCGTTGATGAACTTGGCGGTGACGGTGTAGCCGCCACCGGATCCGCCGCCGAAGAGCACGAACGCGACGAGCACGACGGCAGCGATCACTGCGCCGATGCCGGCCACCCGCCCGATTCCGCTCACGATCGCATCTCTCTCGAGATCCCTCTCCCTCTGGTCTAGCGAGCCCGCTTCGTGCGATGCCTCCCTGGTCGCAGCGGCACGAACCTAGTGGTCCATCCGTTTGATTCGCGGCCCGTTGCAGGTGTTCTGGGGTCGTTGCTGAAGCTGTCGCTGGATTGGTTCGGCGACGATGGAGGTATCGCGATGGCGGCTCCGGCGAAACGAATCGAGC
>Ga0209587_1000769_pt1 | contig 15556 bp, 10 predicted proteins | sample NGEPerD_2_FD_184512 | JGI IMG/M metagenome (GOLD analysis project Ga0209587, IMG submission 184512) | Arctic peat soil microbial communities from the Barrow Environmental Observatory site, Barrow, Alaska, USA - NGEE PermafrostL1-D... | ecosystem: Environmental > Terrestrial > Soil > Wetlands >... | reverse complement strand
CGAGCGATCCAGGCAGGGACGATCTCGATGGACGAATACCCTGGCGTGGTCGCGTTGATGCCGGCCACACCGCGAAGAAGCCACTCCCCCACCGATCCAAGCGTGTAGTGATTGAACGAGTTCATCCCGACATCCTGGAAGCCATCTTCCTCGGTCCAGCCGTCCCAGCGCTCCCAGATCGTGGTTGCGCCGTGCAGGATCGAATACTTCCAGCTCGGGAACGACTCCCGCAACAGCAGCCGATAGGCGACATCGGCGTGACCTGCCTCGGTTAGCACGTGGCAGATGTAGCTCACCCCGACGAATCCGGTGGTGATGTGCCAGTCGTGCGCCTTGAGATCGGCGATCAGGTGGCTGACGGCGGCATCGCGAAGTTCGTCCGGCAACAGATCGAAATGGAGCGCGAGGCAGTACGCGGTCTGGGTTCCCTCCCTGATCGAGCCGTCATCGTTGATGTAGGCATGACAGAACGCCCCGGCAACATTGCGATGGAGCTCGTCGTAGGCTACAGCCTCGTCATCGCGACCAATTGCCGTGGCCATCTCCGCCATCAGCTTCGCATCGTACGCGAAATAGGCGGTGCCGATCAGCTCCTTTGGCGTATCGGCGCCGATCGAAAGCCAGTCGCCGAAGTCCTTGTGTCGACCCTTTTGCCACAGCAGGTTCGGGTTGGCGCGTTGCAACCAGTCCATCCAGCGCACCATCGACGACCACTGCTCGTCAATCAGTCGCGTATCGCCATACGTCCGCCAGATCGTCCACGGCACGATCACCCCGGCATCGGCCCAGGCCGGCGCGCCATCGGAAAGGTCGCACAACCGGGGCGCGACATCCGGGAAGGCGCCAGCTTCGGACTGCGCATCGCGGAGATCCTGCGTCCATTTGGTAAAAAACGCCGCGACATCCATGTTCCCGACAGCCGTACCGACAAACGCCTGTGCGTCGCCAAGCCAGCCAAGCCGCTCATCGCGCTGGGGACAGTCGGTGGGGATGCTGAGGAAGTTGCCGCGTTGACCCCGCACGATATTTTCCCGCAATGTGTTGATAAGCGGGTCGGAGCAGGTGAAGCCGCCAACTGGTGTGGTATCCGACCCAACAAAACATCCAGCGATGTCATCAGCGGCCAACTCGCCGGGATATCCGGTGACCTCGACATAGCGGAAGCCATGCCAGGTAAAGCGCGGCTCGAATGCCTCATTGCCTTTGCCCGCAAGGACGAAGGTGTCGTCGGCAAGGGGGCCGCGCAGGTTTTCGGTATAGAGCGTGCCGTCCGGATTGAGCATCTCGCCGTGACGGAGGTGGATCGTGGCGCCTGGTTCACCAGTGGCGGTGAGTCGCACGCGTCCGGCAATGTTCTGGCCCAGGTCAACGATCCAAGTGCCCGGCGCGATCTCGTTGATGCTGACCGGGCGAATCACCTCCATGGTCCGCACCGGCTCAGCCACCGAGGCGACGATAGGCACCGACCCGATCGCCGAAGCCGCGACCTGCCGCCAGCCACTGGCGTCAAACCCCGGCGCACTCCAGCCGTTAGGCTCGCGGCGGGCGTCGATGTGCTCGCCCATCAGCAGGTCGCCATAACGCACCGCGCCGGTCGTCGCCCGCCAGGCGCCGTCCGTGCCGATCACCTGTTCGCCGCCGTCCGCGAGGTCGATGTGAAGCTGCATCAACAGGTGGGGCGTATCGCCGTAGTGGCGGCATTGCGGACCGAAACCGACATACCCCGAAAACCAGCCCGGCGCGACGACCGCGCCAATCACGTTTTCACCGGCGACGATGCGATCGGTAACATCGAACGCCTGGCACTGAATGCGGCGATGATAATCGGTCCAGCCAGGCGAGAGCGTGTGATCCCCCACGATAGCGCCGTTCAGGTGCGCGTCATACACCCCGCGCGAGGTCACGTAGAGTGTTGCGCGCTCAACGTTCCCGTCACTATCAAACGACTGCCGAAAATACGGCGCTGGCACGAGCCCATCCCATTCCTGTGCTTTTGGAATATCACGATCCGGCGCGAGTCCTGGCAACGAAATCCATTTCGCCTGCCATTCCGAGCGCTCACCGGCGCCGGATGGATCGACATCGGTAGCAGGCAGGAGGCCCATTTCCCAGCAGGCAGGGTCGCTGACACATTCCGCGCCGGCATCGTCACGGACCTGCACCGCCCACCAGATGCGTTGCCGCGCCGCGACGGGTTCGCCGTCGTAGCAGACCTGATTTGTGTCGCGGCTCTCGATCCAGCCGCTGTCCCAGAGCTCGCCACTGCCATCCGACACCGGCTCCCGTGAACCAGCGGCGACGATCCGATAGGTGGTTTGCCGGGTTCCCCGCCGTGCTGATTCCAGCGTCCATGAAAGCCGGGGACGCCGGACGCCAATGCCGACCGGGTCGACCAGATATTCGGTGCGGAGGTGGGAAACTGAGAGTTGTGAGTCGCTCATAATGCCTCACTCTTGGGAGCAGATCGTTGCATGGCATCGTCGTCGCGATTCTGGAAGGCGTCAAGAGACCTGGAAGCGGTCCCGCGGACGCCATCATATGCGAGCGCACCAAGCTGGCGCGCCCGTATGCCATACTGGCGTGGACTTGTTAAGGAGGTGATCCACGTGGGCAAGTTGCGCAATCCATTTCAGCGAACACGCCCGGACACGGAAGAGCACGGTACGCTTCAACTCGATCCCGAGCACTACCATGTCATTTCACGCGAAGAAGGCAAGGAATTGCTCGATCCGCAGGCCCGGAACTACCTGAACATGTCGGGCGAGGAATTCGCGCGCCGATACCATGCGGGCGAACTCGATTATGAGCAGTCCGAGGTGATTCGGGTATCATACGCGCTGTCATTCGCGGAAGGTCCGACGGTGAATGGCCAAAAGAAGCACACCCGATAGCGCATATCGCCACTATCAGGAACCATTGCGAGAGGCGCTCGGATGTATCGCATCCGAGCGCCTCTCACTGGTGAGAACGAGGCAATTTGAAGTGGGGCCGGTGAGAGGATCGACGGATGAGCGCTGAACCTGTTGTGATTATCGGTGGTGGGCCGTGCGGAATTGCCGCTGCCCTTTCCGCGTCACAACATGCGCCGGTCGTTTTGCTGGATGAGCGTCCATCGCTCCACGGAGTGGATGATTCAGCGACGATGTTGCGCCATGCCGGGGTCGATTATCAGTCCGGAACGGCTGTCTGGGCGTTACTGCCAGGACCGACGATCGCCGCGTTCGATGACACCCACGCATTCCATCTCGATGCCTCCGCCGTCGTGATTGCGACAGGGGCGGTCGACGTGGCCTGGCCAGTCCCGGGATGGCGCCTGCCGGGCGTGGTCACCGCCCAGGAGCTACGCGCGGATCTCAATGCGATTCGGAATTGTTGGTGCCGGCGTGCGGGATGCCGCCGCCATGATCGAGCAGTCGGGAGGAACGATTGCGCTCCAGGTCAGTGACCTCACCGGCGCCCGGATCGAGGGAGACAATCGGGTCAAACCGGTAGGGGATGCGTTGCTCGCCCCAGTACTGCCGGGCGGGGCCGAGGGACTCCAGGCGCCATCCGATACGACGGTATAACCGGAGAATGGTAGGCGAGAGGACGCCGACCGCGGCAGAGTAGCCTTGGGCTCGGAGCTCGAGCCAGCACCTCCCGGTGACGCCGCTCAGCAGTCGGTGGTGCGGATCGCTATAATCCCGGGCGACAATGATTCGGTCCACATTGGCGCTTCTCCCATGCGGGTCCGCGTCAACCTGAAACTGCTCTTCGACCGGCAACGGCGCTCCGGGTGCAGGAAACACGAGGCGCGCAGTTGCCACGAGCTCGTCGCAATCCCAACCGGCGATGTACACCGCGCGATCGTCGTACTGATCGCGTTCGATGCCGTCCCGCAAGGCGCCGGGGTCGACCCATCCACGCTCGATGACGACGCGAGCGCGCAGACGGTAGATCGCCTCCCGTTCCCGCGGTGACACCGCCAGGGTGAAGCGCACGGGCGCTGCCCTCCCAATGAACCTCTCGGCAATCGCATCGGCTCGCTTGACAGCGCGCTCGTATTCGGTCATCGTGTCGCCTATCCAGCAACGACACAGTTGCCCGCGATAAGGATGAATGCGTTGAGCGTTGCCGGATCCTGAAGCGTCCCCTGACCGGTGAACGAAAGGCGGTACCGGGTGCCGGGAGCGGCCAGCACCGTCGAGGCGCCGCCAAGGTCGAAGGCGTTGGTGGAATCAATAATGAAGGTTCCGTACCCTGTGGCGAGGCCTTGCTGGGGTGCCTGCACGTTGATGACGTCCTGCAGGCTCACCGACATGCTGGCGATCGGCGTACCCGCCTCGAACGACGCGGCGTCAGCGAAGGAGGCTCCAGGGCCACCGATCGAGAAGGTGACGGCGCCTTCAGCATTGACGACGAACAGGTTGTCGAGAATGGAGCGTGCCGTGCCGGTTCCTGTCCCAGACAGCAACAACCGCGCATTCGCTTCCGATCGCGCGAGCGGGTCGGCCTCTTCGAAGAGCAATGCACTGTCCACCCCGGCCAGATTGGTAACATAGGCGGTGAGCGAGAAGTCCAAGCCGAGTTGCTGGACTACGCCAACGAACTCGAAAGCATTCGTCCCCGGAGGCGCGATCCCGACCTGGGTTGCGGAGTCGGCTGCGGGAGTGCCGGTTTGTGCGCCGACACGGGCTTGGGATGCCAACGCTGCCGCCGAAACGCCGGTGAGGGCAGTGCGCCGCGAGAGCCTGGCGGAGAGTGCGTCAGTGAGCCGGATGAAACGGGAGGATGTCATGTCACTCACCTCATTGGTGGTATATACGCCTACCGGAGATTGTGCGGCCTAGGAACCCGGATATCTGATCTTTTGTGGTTGACCTCATACTACACCCGCGAGAGAGTTGAGACAATGACTCCTTCTGGCCAACGGCAGCGTCCATGCCCTGGGTCCACCGGGTGGTAGCCTTGCTCCTACCATTCGTCGCGCCGTTGCGGGAGTTCATACTGATGCGCATTCGCCCGGATCAATTCGACCAGCTTCAATCTGACGATGGCATGCGGCTGCTTGACGAGATTCGTGACGCCGCGCCGTCAGCATCGGAGTCTCTCTCCCTGATCACGCAACTCCGACAAACGTGGGACGCCGACCTCGTCGCGGCGGCGATGACGATACACGCCCTGCGAGTAAAGGCGCGAAGCCGGTTTCGCGAAGCCGACCGGCTCTGGTTCACCGCCGACGGCCTGGAGCAGGCCACCGCTGGGATCGTCGCCGATTACCGTGTGGCCCGGTTCGCCGGATGCAACCGCGTCGCCGACCTCTGCTGCGGTATCGGCGGCGACCTGATGGCGCTGGCGCGACGACGCGATATCGGTTCCCTCCTGGCCGTGGACCGCGATGCACTGCATGTCGCCATGGCGGAGGCGAACGCGAGGATCATCAACCCCAACGTCGACCTGGCAACGCTCATCAGCGATGCGGAGACAGTCACGCTCGCTGGCGTTGATGGCGTCTTTCTCGATCCGGCGCGGCGACGTGGCGGGCGGCGAGCCGGTGACGACGCCACCTCTCCCCCACTCGACTGGGCGCTGGGGCTGGTCGATCGTGTCGCGAAGGTCGCGGTGACAGCGGCGCCAGGCATCGACCATGACCGTGTCCCAAACGGCTGGGAGCTCGAATGCATCGCCGTTGGCAACGACCTGAAGGAGAGCATGCTGTGGTCCCCTGCCCTCGCCAACGGATCACGACGGGCGACGGTGCTGCGCGATGACATTACCGCTTCGATGACATCGTTACCAGGCGATCCGGTACCGCTCGCCGATCCCGCACCAGGCATGACGATCATCGACCCGAGCCCGGCGGTGACGCGATCAGGGCTGGTGCGGGAGCTCGCGCGGACGCTCGGCGCGGCAATGCTCGATGAGCGGATCGCCTTCCTGCTCGCCGAGCAACCGGTCGATACCCCGTTCGGGCGAAGCTTGCAAGTGGTCGGTGCGATGCCGTGGCATGAGCGCAAGGTGAAACGCCGCCTGCGGGAGCTCGACGCCGGTGCCGTCGATATCCGCCGAAGAGGACTTGCCGGTGATGTCGACGCCATCGCGAAACGACTGCGCGGTCGGGGTTCACGGCAGCTCACGGTGATCATGACGCGGCTGCGAGACCAGCCCTGGGCGGTGATCGCGGAAGATCCGGCACGAAACCTGCGTGATGATGGCGAGTAAGCACCGCGCATGGTGGTAGAATCTGGCTGGATGGTTCCCCCAATGCGGTCATCGCGCGTGCTACCCGCCGGCGACTGGTGCGCTATCCTCACCATATGGTCAGGTGAGGAACTCGACAGATCGGATTATCATTGGTGAATGACATCTCGTTTCGAGCGCTGTCACGCATCTGGGTTCCACACGGCGCCCGTCAACGTCACAGCCAGCACCAAGAGGATCTGCACACACCATGGAAATTCCGAAGATTGAAAACCTGATCCCCACGGTGATCGAGAGCACCAACCGTGGTGAGCGCGCCTTCGACATCTATTCCCGGTTGCTCAAGGACCGCATCATCTTCCTCGGCACCCCCATCGACGACCAGGTCGCCAACGTGATCATCGCCCAGATGCTCTTCCTGGAGCATGACGATCCCGAACAGGACATCCGTCTGTACATTAACTCTCCGGGCGGACAGGTGTATGCTGGTCTTGCGATGTACGACACCATGCGCATGGTCCGACCGGATGTGTCCACCTTGTGCATCGGCATGGGCGCCAGCATGGCGGCGGTCCTGCTCGCGGCGGGGACGCCAGGCAAGCGATTCGCCCTGCCGAACTCCCGGGTGATGATTCACCAGGGCTCGGCCGGGTTCCGCGGCAATGTGCCGGATGTCGAGATTGCCGCCAAGGAAACGATGAGCCTGACCAAAACCCTGACCCAGATCATGGCGGACCACACCGGGCAGGAATTCGACAAGGTGAAGTTGGACACGCAGCGTGACTACTACATGACCGGTCACGAAGCGAAGGACTATGGCATCGTGGACCAGGTGATGACGCCTGGCACGGACATCAACCCAAACGGGTCCAAGCCGGACAAGTCGTAATCCGGCCAAACGAGTTGACGCGTCGATCTTTGAAATCAATGAGGTGTTCGGGTGCATTATCGGTGTTCCTTCTGCAACAAAGGCCAGGAAGAAGTTCGGCGGTTGATAGCCGGGCCGAACTCGGTTTACATCTGCGACGAGTGTGTCCAGCTGTGCCGGGAGATCATTGAGGAGGAGGAGCCGAGCACGCAATCGCCCGAACCGGGACCATCGAAAATCCCGACGCCACGGGAGCTCTATGACCAGCTCAACCAGTATGTGATCGGGCAGGACCAGGCGAAGAAGATCCTGTCGGTGGCGGTATACAACCACTACAAGCGGATCAACGCCGGCATGCAGTCTGAATCCGAGGTCGAACTGCAGAAGAGCAATATCCTGATGGTCGGGCCGACCGGTTCCGGCAAGACCCTGCTCGCCCAGACGCTGGCGAGGCTGCTGGATGTGCCGTTCAGCATTGCCGACGCCACCGCCCTGACCGAAGCGGGCTACGTCGGCGAGGATGTCGAAAACATCCTGCTGCGGTTGATCCAATCAGCGGGGGATGTCGCCCGCGCCCAGCACGGCATCATCTACATCGATGAGATCGACAAGATCGCCCGCAAGTCGGACAACCCAAGCATCACGAGGGACGTTTCCGGCGAGGGCGTGCAACAGGCCCTGCTCAAGATCATCGAGGGCACCATCGCCAATGTGCCCCCGCAGGCCGGTCGCAAGCACCCCCACCAGGAATATATCCAGATCGACACCCGCAACATCCTCTTCATCGTCGGTGGCGCCTTCGAGGGGCTCGAGGAAGTCGTCCAGAAGCGCATCGGCAAGCAGGCGTTCATGGGCTTCGGCGGCGACTTCACGGGCCCGTCCGAGCAGATTGAGAATCCACTCAGCCAGCTCTCGCACGATGACCTGCTCAAGTATGGCTTGATTCCGGAGTTCGTCGGGCGGTTGCCGGTGGCGGTGTCGCTGAATCATCTCTCGCGCGAGGATCTGAAGCGGATTCTCACCGAGCCGAAGAATGCCGCGGTCAAGCAGTACCAGCGCTTCTTCTCCCTCGATGACGTCGAGCTGATTTTCACCGACGACGCGCTGGAAGCGACCGCCCGCCAGGCCGAAGAGCGCAAGACCGGCGCGCGTGGCCTGCGGACCGCCATCGAGGAAGTGTTGCTCGACGTGATGTACGAGATTCCGTCGCTCGAAGGCGTGAAGAAGTGCATCGTCGACGCCAACGTGATCAACAACCGCTCGCGCCCGATCCTGCTCACCGTCAATGAGCAGGAGATCGATTACGCCAAGACGGCCTGAGCTTCGATTGACAACACGAATAGCAAGACCAGCATCCCGCCGGATCGTTTGGCGGGATGCTGGTCATTTGAGGCACTTTCCCGGTATGGATTCTTGTGGTCGGATCAGAAGCCAAACGATTTATGTATGCGCCTTTCTTCGGCCGCAAGCGTATCGACGCGCATGGCACACGACTTGCATGTCTGTAAACATCAGAATTCAGGCGGGCGCGGCCCAAATGGATCATGGCGAGTCCGGGATCGTGCCCGTTTCATGACGGCATCTCATGACCGTCAATGGCCGAGCGTGCGGGCAGCGGCAGAGAGGAGACAGTGATGACGAACGGAACGCAGGGTGTCCCACCTGGGAAGCAGGGAGGAGTCTGGCGCATCTCGGAGGGAAATCCGGGCCAGCAATCGCAATCCGAGACGTATCGCCCGGACGGCACTGAGAACCTGACGTACAACAATCCTTACGCCGCTGAGGTCGAACGGGTCTGGTTCGATGGCAGGATCGTCTATGCCCTCGATAGCGGTGAAGTCGAGCTCGACTTCGACGAGCACCGCCAGGCTCGCGGCAACAAGGTCGCCCAGGAATACCAGATCGTCTACGCGGTCGAGCTCGACGACCAGGGCAAGTTGAAGGATGGCAGGGAGCCAGAGTACGTCGAAGGGCAGTACAACATCTACGATTCAGTGCCGGGTATGGAGAAATACTCCCCGCTCTGGCAGTTCAACTACGTTGTCGTGCCGCGAGACTATGAGCCGAACACGCTCCGGTCGGAGGCGGATTGCCTGCAGAGCGGCTATCAGGTCGAGCGGAGCACGGTCGCGGAGAACTGACCAGTCCTGTGAGCGCCGCCGTGGGCGGCGCATGGCGAAAACCGGGACGACCCTGGCTGCGTGATCGAGGGCCGGCAAATCCATTCAACTGGCAGCCCCGCATCCCATGCGGGGTTTGCCTTGCCCGACAATCCCGTGTGCCAAACGACCATGACGCCATGACTCACCCGCCCCTCCTGCAGCCGGACCTTGTGCCCGGTGGGGTCTACGGTGGGCCGCGGAGGCGGGTTGACGGGTATGCACGGTGCTGCCCGGGCAGTACCATGCCGCCGACCGGAATTCGGACGTGACCATTGACGAGATGAGGTGAAAATGAAAATCACGCGCGTGGAAGCAACTGCCTGCCGCCGGGCGTATCCGGTGGAGGTGCATCCGGCATGGTCGCCAGGGAGAACCTGGACCGCGGCTGTCACCACGATCTACACGGTGCATACGGACGAAGGGATCGTGGGCATCGGCGCCAGTGGGGGATCGCCGGAGCTGGCGCGTGACGTGATCGCGCCGCGCCTCGCCGGTCAGGATCCTTTCAAGGTCGACTATCTCACTCGTGTCATGCGCAACGCGGCTGGCGGGTTTGCCTCCCTGCCGATCGCTTGCGGGATCGAGATGGCCTTGTGGGATCTCATCGGCAAGGCCGCGAATCTGCCGCTGTATCGCCTGTGGGGAGCGCATCGGAACCGGGTGCGCGCCTACGCCAGCATGGTGGAGGTTGGCTCTCCCGAGCAGCGCGCGGAGGATGCGCTGGCGCTGCTCGACAAGGGATACACCGCGATCAAGCTTCGAGTGCATTCGGCGACGATGCGGGAGGATATCGCCCAGGTTGAGGCAGTCCGGGCGGCGGTCGGTGACCGCATGGAGATCATGGTCGACGCCAACCAGGCGCAGGAGCCCGGCACGCCGGGAAGTGAAGACGACCTCGTCTGGGACTACGATCGCGCGCTCGCGACCTGCCGGGAGCTCGCGCGGCTCGATGTCACCTGGCTGGAGGAGCCGCTGGGGCGGTACGAGTTCGACAACCTGGCGCGGCTGGTGAGCGCGAGCGATGTACCGATCGCCGGAGGCGAAAACAACACCGGACTGCATGAGTTCCGGTGGATGATCGACCAGCACTGCTATGACGTCGTCCAGCCGGACGCCCTCGTCGCGGGCGGGTTGAGTGTGTTGCGGAAAGTGGCGGCGTACGCGGAGATGCACCACAGGATGATCGCCCCGCATCACGGCGGAAACGGCCTCGGCGTGGCGGCGCACCTGCACCTGATCGCGTCGGTCCCGAACGCCGGCTTCATCGAGCTGATCCAGGAGCCAGGAAAATTGGACACGACGGATTTCCAGGGAATCCTGGCGGAGCCACTGGTGCCCGATCCCGACGGCTACATCACGCTTCCCGAGCGGTCCGGATTGGGCGTGGATCTCCGCGACGACCTGTAACGCCAAGGGTCACTCAGGTGGCGGGCCGAGGACGAAGCCGGGAAACTTCTGGCCGGTCATGTGATCGGGATCGACGAACTGCATGGACTGCCGCCACGCACGCGCCTGGTCGAGCCGCGGGTAGATTTCCGACACCGCTTCGGGCGAATCGTCGCGGCTGGCCACGCTGTCCTTCACGTCGTAATTCGCCTGGTCCGCGAACGGCGTGATCTCGACCGCCTGCATCATGCCGTTGTCCTCATGCATCAGGATATGGCAGTGATTGACGTAGACGCCGACAAAATCCGGGAAGCGTGACCTGAACACCACCCGACCGCCATTGCGCGGAATCCACACCACATCCTGCCAGCGCGGCTTGTCGAGGATGTTGACAAGGTTGCCGTTTTCGTCGGGGATTTCAACGCGGGTCACCCAGTACGGATTTTGGTGCAGGTGGAAGGGATGGTCGACGCTCTTGGTCTGCAGCAGCCATGTCTTGCCGTCTTCGGGCTGCTCGGCAAACCGCGCCTGCCCCTCCGCGCGGAGCAGCGGCTGCCCCGGATAATGCCCGCCGCTTTGGCCGGCGGGCCGATCCGAGGTATCCGCCCACAGGCTGATCGAATAGTTGTACAGCGCCCATTCTTCGGCGGTATCCTCCAGCATGACCGGCCGGTGGGCGTCGGTCGGGTTGAACTTGCGCACCATGTCCGCGGTGACCGGAAACAGTGGATCGGACGGATCGATAACATCGTTCGATGTGAATCCTGAAATCGCCATCGTCCGGATGTTCGGGGAGAGCAGGACGTAGTCGTCCGAATCCTTGATCCTCGCGTAGCGCAGCAGCTCCAGCTCGCCGCCATTGGCCTGGTCGCGCTTGATGAACTCCCGGAACCTGGCGGCCGTCTCGCTGTCGCCCACTGTCGTCACGAGCGGGAAATCAGCGGCGCCCCAGCCCGAATAGGTGATGGTGCGGGTGCGGAAACCGCCTTCGCGGTCTGGGATCGCGGCGTCCGGGTCGGCGGTTGGGTCGCCGGATCCCGCCTTGATCCGCACCTCTTGATCATCGATCGGTTGCAGGTACTCCGGCACCGGCGGCAGCTTGTCGATCAGGTCCATCAGGTTGTAGTTGGTGATGGCCGTCACAGAAGGGTCATCGGCCACGACGATGTACGCCACCACAATGTCCTGTGGCGCGGGGGTCAGCGTAGAGCTGTCATAGCTGGTCTGGAGCGTGTTCTGGTAGTTGTCCGAGTGGAGGATTGCCGCCCTGGCGAGGACGGTGTAGATTTCGCCCTTCGCCTCCTGGCCGTTTGACGCTTCCGGTCGCGGCGCCTGGAAAAACAGGTCGGTGCGGTTGCCGGGCGCGAGATAGACCTCGTTTGGGCGCACGAACGCGTTCCTGACGCTGCCGGCGTCCGCGAAGCACGCCTCGAAATTTGCCAGCATCGCCTGGTTGGGGTTGCCCGTCAGCTTCCGGTCGAGCGGGCTCTCGGTCCCGCCATTCTGTTCCGCCAGGTCGCTGATCGTGTAGGTTACCTCGTCGCCTTCACCTTCCACCAGGGTGACGCCGTCGAAGGCGAGCTGGTAGAGCTGCAGCTTGTCCGCCGAGACGTCGGCGCGGCTGGCTGGGGTGAACGTGCCGGTTTTGGCGTCGCGCAGCTTGACCAGGGTGGAGCTTACGCCACCGAACACGTTGGGATCGGGTTGCTCCTCGATGTCGTACTGCCCCTTCAGCACCATGAACCGCTTGTAGCCGCGCCCGTCGACGCTGCCGTTGAGCACCCGCCAGCGCTCGATCGCGCCGGGACGCATGGTGATGGTCATCGGCGTCTGGTCGCCATTGACGGCCGGGTTGGGACCGGCGCCGCCTCGCTTCAGCGATTTTGTGTGGGCGTCGGGATCCTGCGAGGCGACGAATACGCGCTGCATGAACATGCACCGCTCAATATAGTCATAGTCACCAGTTTTCATCCGCGGGTCTGGGTGCGGCTCGCCGGTCAGCGCCAGGTTGATCGCCTCATCCACATCGCCTTCGATGATCAGGAAACCCGCCATCCCGCTGGACACCTGGTTGTGGGTGGATCCGTGGCAATGCGGGTGATACCAGTGCGTGCCCGGCGGGTGCGGCTGTGGGGGCAAGCCGTGTTCTTCCCGCAATGTCTCCTGCACGTTGCCGAGGCGGAACTCGTAGTCAGCGAACCCGGTTGTCTCGTCGTCGCGCAGGAAGCCGTTCTGTTCCGGGTTGCGCAGCCACGAGCAGGCGGCGCTCCCCGCTTCTGCTTCCCGACGGTTGAGATCACCCTGGGAGAGCAGCCGCAGAATGACGTTGTCGGAGTGCGTGCCGTCGGGGTTGCGACCCGGTCGTACATGCAGACCGTGCGAATGGAGGTTGGTGGTGCGCGCCGAGTGCATGCCGTTCGTGTGCTCGCCCAAACAGAAGTCATGGTGAAGATTGCCGAGCTTCGCCGACTTCGCGTTGACCTTGTCGATTGGCACCCACCCTGGCAAGCCGGCGGGATCGGGGTACGGGCCGACGTAGGTGGTCCCATGGTTCTCGCCGAGCAGGTTGCGCAACCTGACGAGCAGTGTCTCATCGCCTCGCACCCGGATCGTCGGGCCGGGAGTGCAGCCGTTGTAGGAGAACAGCACCGCCGAGATGTTACCGTACCCGACAATTGGGCCGGGGTCCTCGTTCTCGACGACGTTGAGGTCGAGCTGCTGACCCGGCCAGTCGCCCACGTGCCACGTCCACGGCTCGTCCCACGTCTCCGTCGATGAGATTGGAATGACGGTGGGGGACGGCGCAGGTGTTGCGACCGGTGTCGCGGCGGGCGTCAACTGATTGGCAGCCTTAGAGGCGATGGGGAGCGCCGCCGCACCGGCCAGCGCCGACCCCAGTAGCGCTCTCCGGCTGATGCCCTGGCGTTCATCGGTTTCGCGTGGTCCGCTGGTCGTTCGGTCCGAATCGCGTTCGTCCATGGGAGCCTCCTCGCGGGTGGGTTACGTGCCATCGTGAACTGTCGGAACGCTTTCTACCCTACCATCCCACACGGTCGAGTCAAACAGGACTTTTGGCATGGGCACATTGGTTGCCTGGTCTGGTGAGCGATCCTCAATTCCGGCGTATGATGGTATCTGGGACCGTTCGCAACCTGACCCGCATCGAGGAGAACATCCATCATGTCACGCATTGCATTCGAAGAGATGTTGAAACGTCGCACCAGTCGCCGCCTTGCCCTCAAAGCCGGAACCGCCGGTCTCATCGGCGTCAGCTTCCGGGGAGCGCCCACCCGGACCTTCGCGCGCCAATCGGCCACACCCAAAGCAACCCCGATCGATCTCACCAACCGCCCGTCGAAAACGTTCGGCGCCTATCCCTTCCAGCTTGGCGTGGCCTCCGGCGATCCCTTCCCGCACAGCGTGGTGCTGTGGACCCGCCTCGCTCCGGCGCCGTACGACGGCGGGGGCATGGATCCAGTGCCCTACGATGTCCATTGGGAGGTCGCGCGGGACGAATCGTTCAAGAACATCGTGCAGGCTGGGCGCGCCGTCGCCGACCCGAACCTGGCGCACAGCGTCCATGTCGATGTCACCGGACTGGACTCCTACACCGAATATTTCTACCGGTTCATGGTCGGCGACGAGGTCAGCCAGGCCGGGAGGACCAAAACCGCCGCCGCGCCGGGGCAGCAGGTCGACGCCATGCGGTTCGGGTTCGCTTCCTGCGCGAACTACGAGGACGGCTATTTCGTCGCCTACCGGGAGATGGCGCGGGAGAAGTTCGATGTCATCTTCCACCTCGGCGATTACATCTACGAATACTGGCGGCACGAGCAGGCAGCCCGCGAGCCAGTGACCGTGCCGACCTACACCAGTGGCGAGCCGGCCACACTTCAGAGCTACCGGAACCGGTTCGCGCTGTATCACACCGATGACGACCTGCGCGCCCTGCGCGCCTCCGCACCGCTCGTGGTGACATGGGATGACCATGAGGTCGAGCAGAATTACGCCGGCGAGCATTCGGTCATGAACGATCCCGTCGATGAGTTCCTGCTACGTCGCGCCGATGCCTACCAGGCCTACTACGAGCACATGCCACTGCGGACGTGGTCGTTGCCGATCGGCGCGGACATGACCCTCTATCGCTCCCTCGCCTTCGGAGACCTGATGCAGGTGACGGTGCTCGACACCCGCCAGTATCGCGACGACCACCCCAGCGGCGACGGCGTCTTTCCGCGCACCCCGGCCTCGGTCGACCCGAACACAACGATGCTCGGTCCCGACCAGGAGCGCTGGCTGCTGGAGACGCTCAACACCTCCACCGCCACCTGGAATGTGATGGCGCAGCAGGTGCTGGTGGCAGAGACGTATTTCCCGGTGCCGGAGGGCGAGGTGATTGATTTCTACAATGATTCCTGGACCGGCTACCCTGCCGCACGACAGCGCATCCTGCAACACATCGTCGATCGCCAGATCGCCAATCCGGTGGTGCTGACCGGCGATCTCCACACCTCGTGGGCGGCGGATGTGAAGCTCGACTGGGACGATCCCAACGCACCCGCGATCGGCTCCGAGTACATCTGCACCTCGATCACGGCGGGCGGCGTGGAGCCATCAAGTTCCCTGCACGTTTACAAGGACAACTTCGATTACATCCGGTTCTTCGATCCCAACCGGGGCGGGTACACCGCGGTCGAGCTGACAAATGACCTGTGGAAATCGGATTACTACCTCGTCGACAACATGACGCAGTTCGATTCGCGTGTTCGTCATCTGGCGACATGGGTCACCGAGCGCGACAATCCTGGCGTGCAGGAGGGGTGAGGGTCGTGCCCATGTAGCACCGGGTCCTGTACGCGTGTTGCGTATTTTCAGCCGCGAAACAGGGTGCCGAGCGCAAGATCCGGACGCTGGACGCGGCGATTGATGAAGATCCCAAGGTTGAGGGCGGCGCATTTGC
>Ga0209587_1000768_pt1 | contig 15558 bp, 12 predicted proteins | sample NGEPerD_2_FD_184512 | JGI IMG/M metagenome (GOLD analysis project Ga0209587, IMG submission 184512) | Arctic peat soil microbial communities from the Barrow Environmental Observatory site, Barrow, Alaska, USA - NGEE PermafrostL1-D... | ecosystem: Environmental > Terrestrial > Soil > Wetlands >... | reverse complement strand
GGCACGATCTGGCCCTAGGACTCGAGGTCCAGGTAGCAAAGAGTGCTCATCCATCGGCGGCTACCAGACACCGAGCCTGTCACGATCTCGGCCCGGTAACCCCCATTAGGTAGCGGAGACCGTGGCAGCAGCCGTACGGACGTACGGGCGCATCGATGGGCTGGTCAACAACGCTGCCGGCAACTTCGTCTGCCCAGCCGAGGAGCTCTCCGGCAACGGCTGGAGGTCGGTGATCGACATCGTCCTGAACGGCACCTGGAACTGCACATCGGCGGTGGGTCGTGATCTCATCTCCGCCGGTCGGTCGGGAACCATCCTCAGCGTTATCGCAAGCTACGCCTGGACCGGGCATCCGGGCACCGTGCACAGTGCGTCAGCGAAGGCTGGCGTGCTGACGATGACGAGAACACTGGCCGCCGAGTGGGCGAGGCACGGGATCCGGTTGAACTGTATCGCCCCGGGACCGACAACTACCGAGGGTGCTGGTGCGGCACTCTGGGCCACCGAGCAGGAGCGTGCGAGCGTTCTCGCCTCGGTTCCCATGCGCCGGTTCGCGGAGCCGGAAGAGATCGCCGGACTCGCCGGGTTCCTGATGAGTGACCGCGCCGGTTACATCACCGGCGAAGTCCTGACAGCCGATGGCGGGCAGTCGCTAGGAGCACAGATATACGGACCCCGGGTAGTGCCGGACGTGTCGGGGAACCCCGACCCGGTGTCGCTCACGGCACCTGGACCTGGTCGGGGGTGAGGTCGTCGATGTCTGCCTGCTGCCCGCGCGCGACAATACGTAGTCACCCCACGGGTAGGAGATCTGGACGTCGTAGTCGGCCGCGTCGAGTGAAACCGTGCCCGCGTAGTAGGTCGTACTCATTCGTCCCGTCACGTTGCGTGGCCACCTTGATCCGGTGGACGACCACCCCAAAGCGTTCCCCCCCCAGGGGCGACCGTCGAGCCCCAGGTCCCAGCGGGAAGGGCTCCCGGGGTCGGCAGACTCATCGACCACGCTGCTTCTAGTCCGTCGTCGTCGTCGGCGTCGTGGCGAGGTAGGCGGATGCCCGGCTGTCTCCGACGGTCAACAGGTGTCGGCGAGTGTCTGTGCGTAAGCCGTGGCGAAGTTTGTTGTCCGTCGGTGTTTGTGCTGTTCCGCGGCCCTGAGGCCTCGGTCTGTAAATCCGTCGCGAAAGCTTCGAAGGTTCGAGTCCTTCACCTGCCACCACGTGCCTCAAGAGGCCTCTGACCTGCGGAAACGCGGGCCGGGGGCCCTCATCTGGAAGGAGCTGCAATGATCGACCTGAAACGCCACGGACAGGTTGCGGTGATCACGCTTGATCGCCCCGAGAAACGCAACGCGCTGAACATCGAGCTGTGCAACCGGCTGCGCGACGCGGTGAGCTCGGCCGTTGAGGAGGGCGCCCCGGCGATAGTGATCACCGGCCGCGGGACAAGCTTCTGCTCCGGGGCCGACCTCGGCGGTGTCTACACCGCGGACTTCCGCGAGGCTCTCTACGACATGCTGCACACCGTCACTGATGCCCCGGTGCCCGTCGTGGCCGCGGTTAACGGGCCAGCCATCGGAGCCGGCACTCAGCTCGCGCTGGCTGCCGACCTGCGGGTGGCCGCGCCCACCGCGGTCTTCGGGATACCTACCGCGAAGATCGGGCTGGCGGTCGACCCATGGACGATCCGGCGGTTCGCGTTACTCGCCGGCCCAGGCCCGGCCCGGGCAGTTCTCATGGCGTGCGACCAGCTCGATGCCGAGCAGGCTCACTCCCGCGGTTTCGTCGCCCGCGTCGGCAGCGTCGAGGACGCCATCGCCTGGGCTGAGGACCTGGCCGAGCTCGCGCCGCTGACGCTCGGGTACTCCAAACAAGTCCTCAACAGCCTCTTCGAGCCTGAGCTCGACTCGGTCGCGAACAAGGAGCTCTTCGAGGCCTTCGATGGCTGCTGGGCCAGCGAGGACTTCGCCGAGGGCCCCAGGCGCGGGCCGAGAAGCGACCACCTCGGTTCGAGGGGAGATGACCCGATGAAGTGTGCCCCGTTCGACTATGTCCGCGCCGCGAGCGTCGACGAGGTGATCAGGGCTCTGGTTGGCGCCAACGGTGAGGGCAAGATCCTGGCCGGTGGGCAAAGCCTCGTACCGGTCCTCGCACTGCGGATGGCGCGGCCTTCGGTGCTGGTCGACATCAACCGGATTCCCGGATTGGGCACCGTTACTCGGGACGGCTCCGACGTACAAGTTGGCACCCTGACCCGTCACAGCGTGCTCGCCGAACAGATTCACCACCCGCTGCTCGCCGAGGCGGCGCGCTGGATCGGGCACACCGCCATTCGGTCTCGTGGTACCGCGGGCGGCAGCATCGCCCACGCCGACCCCTCGGCCGAGCTTCCCGTGGTAGCGGTCGGCACCGGTGCCACGGTGACCATGGCCGGGTCCGGCGGGACCCGTTCCCTGCCGGCCAGAGAGCTGTTCGTCAGCGCCCTCATGACCTCCCTCGCAGAGGACGAGATGATCACCAGCGTCCGGTTCCCGGTGCCGTCGCGCGGGGGATTCGCGGAGTTCGCACGCCGCCATGGGGACTTCGCACTGGTCATCGCGGTGGTTGCCGAGATGGAGGATTCCGTGCGGATCACCCTGGGCGGCGTCCAACGAGATCAGCCCCACCGCCGACCTGCACGGCTCCGCTCCGTTCCGTCGGGCCATGGCGGCCGAGATGGTTCGCCGCGCGCTCGCACGGGCCGGCGTCAACTGACCACCTTTCAGAAAGGATTCCTGATGGACGTCACCTTCAGCGTCAACGGCGAGCGTGTCCGCGTTGAGGTCGAACCCCGACACACGTTGGCCGACGTACTTCGCGAACAGTGCGGCCTCACCGGCACCCATCTCGGGTGCGAGCACGGTGTGTGCGGGGCCTGCACGGTCCTCGTCGATGGTCAACCCGCCTGCGCCTGCCTGATGTTCGGCGTGCAGGCGGACGGGTCATCGGGCGTCACCGTCGAGGGCCTCGCCGGTGACGATGAGTTGCACCCCCTGCAGGAAGCGTTCGTCGTCCACCACGGGCTCCAGTGCGGCTTTTGTACCCCCGGAATGCTGATCAGCGCGATGCACCTGCTCGACACCGATCCCGAACCCACACGGGAGAAGATCCGCGAGCAGATGTCCGGCAACATCTGCCGCTGCACCGGGTACATCGGCATCGTTGATGCGATCGCCGCCGCCGCCGATGTGATGCGCAGCGGCGATACCGGCGTGAGTGACTGCGTCAGTGCTCGGGCCCAGGAGAAGCCCAGCCACATCGAAGAACCCAAACGCTCCCCGCCCCCAGGAGGCTGATGAACACAATGGTCCTGCTCGATGACTATTTGGTCACCAAGGCGCCGGACCCTCCGACCCACGATGAAACAACGTTGAACTGCCAGGTTGTAGACCGACAGTGCTGCAGCGCCTCCTCACCCCATCGCTGACGTTCCTTACGGTCACCCGAACATTCTGATAACTCCCGCAGCCCGCACAACCACCCTCGACAGGAAGAGACCATGCAGCTAAACAACACAGCAGCCATCGTTACCGGCGGAGCATCGGGACTGGGCGCAGCCACCGCAGCTGCGCTCGTCGAGGCGGGCGCCACCGTCTTCGCCCTCGATCTCGCACAAGCGATCGACAAGGCGCCGCGCATAGAAGGTGCGAAGTACCTCCCCACCGACGTCACCAACGGTGATCAAGTGAGGCAAGCGGTGCAGACCGCCGCCAGCTCGGGTGCCCCTCTGCGCACAGTCGTCAACTGCGCCGGCATCGGCCCGTCCGCCCGCATCCTGGGCCGCTCGGGAATCCACGACCTCGACCTCTTCGCCAAGATCGTCCAAATCAACCTCTGCGGCTCCTTCAACGTCCTGGCCGTCGCAGCCCAGGTCATTGCCCAAACCGACGCCGACGAGAACGGCCAGCGTGGCGTCATCATCAACACCGCGTCGGTGGCAGCCTTCGACGGACAAGTCGGCCAGGCCGCCTACTCCTCCTCCAAAGGCGGAATCGCAGCCCTGACCCTCCCCGCAGCCCGGGACCTCGCCCAGTACGGCATCCGCGTCTGCACCATCGCCCCAGGCATCATCGACACCCCCATGCTGGCCACCGTCAGCGAAGAGTTCCGTAGCGGCCTCGCCGCAGGCATCCCCTTCCCGCAACGCCTAGGCCGCCCCGACGAATACGCCCAACTCGTCACCATGATCATCGACCACGACTACCTCAACGGGGAAACCATCCGCCTCGACGGCGCCCTACGCATGGCCCCTCGCTGATGAGCACAGGCAGGCTCACCTGTGCGCGGATCCACCCAGCCGACACGGAAGAGAGACACTGGCGTTCCCAGGCCAGCCGGCGGTTGATCGTGGGTCAGCGGCGGCGGGTATCGCGTCGAGCGGACTCCAACGATCATGGCACGGACGAGGGCACTGGACTGGAGTTTTCGTGAGCGAGTTCGTACGTCTAGAGGTGGATGGTGGCATCGCGACCATCCGGCTGGACCGGCCCCCCATGAACGCGCTGAACGCCGAGATCCAGGACGCTCTGCACGCGGCCGCGGTGGAGGTCACCGCGCGACGCGACGTCTCTGCGGTCATCATCTATGGCGGCGAAAAGGTCTTCGCCGCCGGTGCGGACATCAAAGAGATGCAACCCATGTCGTACACGGACATGGTCGACCGCTCCGCGGCGTTGCAGGCCTCCCTCACCGCGATCGCCCGGATCCCCAAGCCCACCGTGGCCGCCGTCACCGGCTATGCGCTCGGCGCCGGCTGCGAGCTCGCACTGGCGTGTGACTTCCGGGTCGCCGCCGACAACGCAAAGCTCGGTCAGCCCGAGGTGTCGCTCGGCCTCATCCCCGGAGCCGGCGGAACCCAGCGACTGTCGCGGTTGATCGGCCCCGCCCGGGCCAAGGACATGATCTTCACCGGGCGTTTCGTGTCTGCTGAGGAAGCCCTGGCCATCGGTCTGGTGGACGAGGTTGTCCCGGAGGCTGAGGTCTACGCCGCGGCGCGTCGGCGCGTGGAGCGCTACGTGGGCGGCCCGGCATACGCCATCCGTGCGGCCAAGGAGTCCATCGACCGGGGCCTCGAGGTCGATCTCGATACCGGCCTGGAGATCGAGCGGATGCAGTTCGCCGGCGTCTTCGCGACCCGTGACCGCGATATCGGCATGAAGCACTTCGTCGAGCATGCGCCGGGCAAGGCGCAGTTCGAAGGCCGCTGAAGTCCCCACAGGCGCCGCGAGCCTCATCCCCCGTGGTGTCGTGGATCACGGTCCTCGAAAGTCCTATCCTGCTGTGACGCCTGTCAGGATGTTCCGAACCCACCGTCACATGACCCTGCAGCCGCATGACCCTGCAGCACACCCCCTACGGAAGAGGACGCGCCAACGATGAACATCGTCGTCTGTATCAAGTACGTGCCCGACGCCCAGTCCGAGCTCACCTTCAACACGTCGGACAACACCACCGACCGGCTGGGCGTTGAGGGTCTGCTCTCGGAGCTCGACGAGTACGCGATCGAGGCGGGCCTCAAGCTCGCCGAGGCTGCCGATGGGGGAGTCGCCGAGAACACCGTCACCGTGCTGACCGTCGGCCCGGACAAGGCCGCCGATGCCATCAAGAAGGCGCTGCAGATGGGCGCCCACGCGGGTGTGCACGTCAGCGACGAGGCGATCCACGGGTCCGACGCCGCGGCGACCTCGCTCATCCTGGCCGAGGCTGTGAAGAAGATCGGCAGCCCGGATCTGATCCTGACCGGAATGTCGTCCACTGACGGCACGATGGGCGTCGTTCCGGCCATGCTCGCCGAGCGCCTGGGCCTGCCCCAGGTGACGCTTGCCGCCGAGCTGACCGTCGACGGTGGCACCGTGACCATTCGGCGCGACGGTGACACGGCCTCCGTGACGATCACGGCCTCGCTGCCGGCTCTGGTTTCGGTCACCGATCAGATCAACGAGCCGCGCTATCCGTCCTTCAAGGGCATCATGGCCGCCAAGAAGAAGCCGGTCGAGACATGGTCGTTGGCCGACCTGGGCCTTGACGCCGGCTCGGTGGGCCTGGGCGCGGCCTGGACCAAGGTCGAGTCCTTCGCCAAGCGTCCGCCACGTGCGAAGGGCCAGATCGTCACCGATGAGGGTGACGGTGGCACCCAGCTTGCAGAGTTCCTGACCACCCACAAGTTCATCTGAACCGACCAGATTGATCACCCGAACAGGCTGATCACCCGAACAGAAGTAGGAGTAACGCATGGCTGAAGTTCTCGTTCTGGTCGACCACGTCGACGGCACGGTCCGAAAGACCACTCTCGAGATGCTGACGATTGCCCGCCGCCTTGGTGAGCCGTCAGCAGTCTTCATCGGCGCAGGGCTCGATGCCGCCAAGGAGGTCTTGGCGCAGTATGGCGCCGAGAAGATCTATGGGTTCGAGGCGGCTGACTTCGACGACTACGTGGTGGCCCCCAAGGCCGAGGTGCTGGCACAGCTTGTCGCCTCCGCATCACCTGCGGCAGTCCTGATGACCTCGTCGCCTGAGGGCAAGGAGATCGCTGGCCGGCTCTCGATCAAGACCGAGTCGGGTCTGATCACCGACGCGGTCGACGTGCAGGCGGGTGATGGTGGCGCAGTGCGCACCACCCAGTCCGTATTCGCGGGTGGCTTCACCGTTCAGGCGACGGTGACCAAGGGCACGCCGATCATCACGGTCAAACCGAACGCGGTTGCACCGGAGGCGGTCTCGGGTGCTGCCGTCGAACAGGTCGTCGAGGTCTCGATCTCAGAGGGCGCCAAAGGTGCCCGGATCACCGACCGCAAGCCGAGGGCTGCCAGCGGGCGACCCGAGCTGACCGAGGCCGCGATCGTGGTCTCCGGCGGTCGCGGCACTGCTGGTGACTTCTCCAAGGTCGAGGAGTTCGCTGATTCCCTGGGTGCCGCGGTTGGCGCCTCGCGCGCTGCTGTTGACGCCGGGTGGTACCCGCACACCAGCCAGATCGGGCAGACCGGCAAGGAGGTTTCCCCGCAGCTCTATGTCGCGGCGGGTATCTCCGGCGCCATCCAGCACCGCGCCGGCATGCAGACGTCCAAGACGATCATCGCGATCAACAAGGACGAAGAGGCGCCCATCTTCGAGCTGGTCGACTTCGGTGTCGTCGGAGACCTGTTCAAGGTCTTGCCGCAGGCCACCGAAGCTGTCAACAAAGCCAAGGGCTGACGCGTCAGCACGGCATACGCGACCAGCACGGCATACGCAGCGGCGCCTGTCCCCCACGTTGGGGACGGGCGCCGCTGCGAGTTGACTCCCTCGGGGGCCTGCCGCAGCCGTCAGACGTGCACTTCCGCCCACAGCCCGGGGCTCCACGCGCGAAGCTGGGCGGCTAGGACGACGTGTGCACGTTTGACGGCTGCCGACCTGGCTCCCAGAACAGCCAGATCGACCATGCGCACCGATGGGGCGATGCGCAGGATCCCCTCCCCGCGCCACACTGTGAGTCATCGCGACATCGGGTTGTCCGGCATCGCTGCGCTCCCACGTAGACTCGGTTGGTGCGCGACTCCCTTGTCTACCTCGACCACGCGGCGACCACGCCGATGCTGCCCGAAGCGATCGAGGCAATGACGACGCAGATGGCGAAGGTCGGCAACGCATCCTCCCTGCACACCTCTGGCAGGGCTGGGCGGCGCGTGGTCGAAGAGTCCCGCGAGACGATTGCCATGGCCTTGGGCGCCCGCCCCTCCGAGGTGCTGTTCACCTCCGGCGGCACCGAATCCGACAACCTGGCCATCAAGGGCTTGTTCTGGGCCCGACGGGATGTCGATCCCCGCCGGGTGCGGCTTTTGGTCAGCGTGGTTGAGCACCACGCGGTCCTCGACTGCGTTGACTTTCTCGAAGCGCACGAGGGTGCCAAGGTCACCTGGCTCGAGGTCGACCACGTCGGCCGCGTGCACCCAGAGACGGTGCGTACCGCCATCGAGGCCGACCCCGACTCCGTTGCGCTGGTCAGCGTGATGTGGGCCAACAACGAGGTCGGCACCGTCCAGCCGATTGCCGAGATCGCCGCTGTGGCGCACACGTTCGACATCCCGGTGCACAGCGACGCCGTTCAGGCCGTCGGCCAGGTCGAGGTGGACTTTGCCAAGAGCGGGCTCGACCTGATGAGTGTCAGCGGCCACAAGGTCGGTGGTCCGCAGGGTGTGGGCGCACTTTTGGTCCGACGCGATGCCACCCTCGTGCCCTTGTCACATGGCGGGGGCCAGGAGCGCCAGCTCCGCAGTGGCACCTTGGACACCCCGGCGATCCGCGGTTTTGCCGTGGCCATGCAGCATGCGACGGCCAACAGGGCGGCGGTCTCCGAGCGGCTGATTGCCCTGCGCGACAAGCTGATTCGCGGTGCCCAGGATGCCGGCTTCGGAGTCCAGGTGACTGGCGACTGGGAGCCTGGCGACGGCCTACGGCGCCTTCCGGGTAATGCGCACCTGCTCGTTCCCGGCTGTGACGGTGACTCCCTCCTCTATCTGCTGGACGCCGCGGGCGTCGAGTGCTCCACCGGCTCCGCCTGCCAGGCCGGCGTTCCCCAGCCCAGTCACGTTCTACTGGCCATGGCCATGCCGGAACAACAGGCCCGTGGCGCGCTGCGGCTCACGCTCGGACACACCTCCACCGCCGCGGACGTCGACGCGTTCCTGGCGGCGCTGCCGGCTGCGGTCGAGCGGGCGCAAAGGGCACAGGTGGCGACGAGCACGAGCGCGAAGCCGAGGAGCTGATGCGTGTTGTGGCCGCCATGAGCGGCGGCGTCGACTCCGCGGTGGCTGCGTCGCGCATGCTCGAGGCGGGACACCAGGTCGTCGGCGTGCATCTGGCGCTGAGTCAGAACGCCGCCACTCTTCGCGAGAGCGCGCGCGGCTGCTGCACCATCGAGGACGCGGGGGACGCTCGACGCGTGGCGGACATGCTCGGGATTCCGTTCTACGTCTGGGACATGGCCGCGCGATTCACCCACGACGTGGTTGAGGACTTCATCACCGAGTACGCCGCAGGTCGCACCCCCAACCCATGCCTGCGCTGCAACGAGAAGATCAAGTTCGCGGCGTTGTTGGACAAGGCTGTGGCATTGGGGTTCGACGCGGTGGCGACTGGCCACTACGCCCAGATCGTTGAAAACCCTTCTGGCACAAGGGAGCTGCACCGCGCGGTCGATATGGCAAAGGACCAGTCCTACGTTCTGGGTGTGCTCGACGAGGAGCAGCTGGCCCGGTCGTTCTTCCCCCTGGGCGATACGGACAAGCCCCAGGTCCGCGAGGAAGCCAGGGCGCGCGGGTTCTTTGTCGCGGCCAAGCCCGACAGCCACGACATCTGCTTCATTCCCGATGGCGACACCCGCAAGTGGCTGACCAGCCACCTCGGCGAGCAGCCCGGCGACATCGTCGAGGCGGATGGGACCAAGGTCGGGGAGCATTCCGGCGCATACGCATTCACGGTCGGCCAGCGTCGCGGACTCCACCTCGGCCAGCCCGCCGCCGGTGGAGAGCCCCGCTATGTGGTGGAGGTGCGGCCCAGCACCAACACCGTCGTGGTCGCAGCCGGCGAGCTCCTGGGCGTCGACACCATCACCGGGGAGCACGCTCGCTGGTGCGGTCCGGCGCCGGAGGGCGTGGTGTCAGTGGGCGCGCAGGTTCGGGCCCATGGCGAGGAGATCCCTGCGACGGCTTGGGCTGACGGCAAGACGGTCGAGGTTCGTCTCGAGCGTCGTATCCGTGGCGTGGCGCCTGGTCAGTCCGTCGTCCTGTATGACGGCACTCGCGTGGTCGGGTCCGCCACCATCGCCAGAACAGGGACACGCAGGCCAGCCGCAGCCGGACCGGTTTCAGCCCAGATAGGCTCACCGGCGTGAGCAGAGCCACGGGGGTCGGGTCGTGGCCCGACACGGATGTACGCCAAGCGCTGTCAGTCGTTCGAGATCTGCTCTCCGAGGACGGGCTTCCTTATCTGCCAGAGCTCCCCGCGCGGGGGCCCGGCGCCGACATGATCGGTCGTGGTTCCGGGCTGCTCGCCGATCTGAAGGTCGACCTGCAACCCATGGGATGGCGGTTCGTAGACCGCGCCGGGCGGGACTCCCATCGCACGGCGGCGCTGCTGCGCGAGGACCTCGATGAGCTGGCCGAGGCTTTCGACGGCTATGCCGGCGACCTCAAGGTGCAGATCGCCGGGCCCTGGACCCTTGCGTCCTCGATCTGGCTGCACCGCGGCGAACGTTCGGTGGTCGATGCCGGCGCCACCCGCGACCTGATCGGCTCGCTCGCTGAGGGACTGCGCGTCCATCTCGGGGAGCTCGCCCGCCTCGTCCCCGAGGCGACCCTTGTGGTCCAGATCGACGAACCTGGCCTGCCGCCGGTCCTGTCCGGAGAGCTGCCCACGGCATCGGGCTTCGGCCGGATCCGCGCGATCGACCCCACGGTCGCGGCCGAGGGACTGCGCGACGTCGTTGCGGCCGCCGGCGACCGGCATACCGTCGTGCATTGTTGCGCACCGAACGTGCCACTGGTGCTGCTCAGGAATACCGGTGTCAAGGCCGTGTCGCTCGATATCACCCTGCTGACTCCCAAGGGGTGGGAGTCCGTCGCCGCCACCGTCGAGTCTGGCGTCGAGCTCTGGGCGGGAGTGGTTCCCACCGACGAGACCCGCACGAAGGTTACCGATGTCATCAACCCGCTGGTCGAGGCGTGGCGCCGCGTCGGACTGCCCCTCGCGGGCCTTTCCAACGTGACCGTCACGCCGGCCTGCGGTCTGGCCACACTCTCGCCGTCGGGTGCCCGCAAGGTTCAACGGCTGGCCGTGGACACAGCCCGGGCATTGACCGAGACCGCAGGAAGTTGACCACTGCGTGACTGCCCACCCGACTACCACCCATGACGTTGCTCCCGGTACGACCGACCCCATAAAGGCCACCCGGGTCCTGTGGCAGGTCAAGTTCACGGCGTTGGCGTTCATCTGGGGTTCGAGCTTCCTGCTGATGAAGGTCGGCCTGAGATCCCTTGCGCCGCTGCAGATCTCGGGGCTGCGTATCCTCAGCGGTGCGACCGTTCTGCTGCTCCTGCTGACGGCAGCGCGTGGCCGGTTGCCCCGGGACCGGCGCATCTGGGGACATCTGATGGTCACCGGCTTCTTCCTGGGAAGCTTGCCGTTCAGCCTGTTCGCCCTGGGCGAGGAACGGGTCAGCTCTGCCCTGGCGGGCATCGGGAACTCGATCACCCCCATCGCCACCGTGCTGTTCAGCCTGCTGCTGCTCAAGCACGACAAGATCGAAGCGCGCAAGATCGTCGGGGTGCTCATCGGTTTCGTCGGGGTCCTGGTGATCCTGCAGCCGTGGGAGTCACAGGGGCGACCTGACCTCCTCGGGTTCGGCATGACGCTGGTGGCCGGAACGTCCTACGGTGTCGGCTGGACCTATACCAAGCGCTTTCTGATCAAGGCGGACTTCGGCGGGCTCACCCTGCCTGCCGCGCAGATGCTGACCTCCGCCGGGCAGATGCTGGTCGCCCTGCCGATCTGGTGGCTCACCCAGCGCACCCGCCTGTCGCTGGCGGCGCCGTGGTCCTTGCACGCGAACACCGATGGTGGCTCAGTCCTCTGGCCGGTACTCGCGGTCCTGGCCCTCGGCGTCATCGGTACCGGTATCGCCATGTCATTCCAGTACGACGTCGTGCGCGCGGCTGGTCCCACCGTCGGAGCTTCGGTCACCTACCTGATCCCGGTGGTATCGGTCGCCCTGGGCGTTCTGGTGCTGCACGAACGGCTCCAGTGGCCGCAGTTCGTGGGCGCCGCAGTCGTTCTGACCGCGGCGGTGCTGATCGGACGGTCCCGCCGACGGTGAGCTGCCGACGGTGAGCTGTCGGCGATGAGCGCGCGGGTGGCGATCCGCGGGGGAGTGCCCTGTCGTCGGTGTGGTGCAGGATGTGGGCTGTGACCGACCTGCCGACCGACGTCCCCGATGAGGTCCGCCACGAGTGGACCGACCTTGCTGAGCAGGTGCGCGGTCACCAGTTCAACTACCACGTCAAGGACGCCCCGACCATCAGCGACGGAGAGTACGACGAGCTGGTCCGCCGACTCAACGACCTCGAGGACCAGTACGCCGAGCTGCGCACTCCCGACAGTCCCACCCAGCAGGTCGGCGCGTCGTTCTCCACGGACTTCGCAGCGGTCGAACACCTCGAGCGCATGTTCAGCCTGGACAACGCCTTCAGCGCCGCGGAGCTCGTGGCGTGGGCCGCGCGCGTCGAGCGCGACACGGCGTCGGACGGCGGCGGCACGGCATACCACTATCTGTGCGAGCTCAAGATCGACGGGCTGGCCATCAACCTGCTCTACGAACGCGGTCGGCTGGTCCGTGCCGCGACCCGCGGCGACGGGCGCACCGGCGAGGACGTCACGAACAACGTGCGGACCATCGAGGGGATCCCGCACCAGCTCAAAGGCACCGATCACCCACAGAGCATCGAGATCCGCGGCGAGGTGTTCTTCCCGGTCGAGGCGTTTGCCGAGCTGAACGCCTCGCTCGTCGAGGCCGGCAAAGCGCCGTTCGCCAACCCACGCAACGCGGCCGCAGGATCGTTGCGACAGAAGGATCCTCGCGTCACTGCCAGCCGTCCGCTGCGGATGCTCGTTCACGGGATCGGTGCGCGAGAGGGTTTCGCGATGGACCGCCAGAGCGAGACGTACGCCGTCCTGCGCGACTGGGGTCTGCCGGTCTCCACCCACTATCAGGTGCTCGACGACATCGGGGCCGTGCAGGCCTACATCGACCATTACGGGGAGCACCGGCACTCGGTCGTGCACGAGCTGGACGGCATCGTGCTCAAGATCGACGAGGTCGCGGTCCAGCGTCGCCTTGGATCGACGTCGCGGGCTCCGCGCTGGGCCATCGCCTACAAGTACCCACCCGAGGAGGTCACGACCAAGCTCCTCGACATCCGGGTCAACGTCGGTCGGACCGGCCGGGTGACGCCGTTCGGGGTGATGAAGCCGGTCAAGGTCGCAGGCTCCACGGTCGAGATGGCCACGCTGCACAACGCTTTCGAGGTCGTGCGCAAGGGCGTACTGATCGGCGACACCATCGTGCTGCGCAAGGCCGGAGACGTGATCCCCGAGATCGTGGGGCCGGTCGTCGACCTGCGTGACGGGTCCGAGCGTGCCTTCGAGATGCCCACGCACTGTCCCGAGTGCGGCACCGAGCTGGCGGCGCAGAAGGAGGGCGATAAGGACATCCGTTGCCCCAACGCGCAGCATTGCCCAGCGCAGCTGCGTGAGCGGCTGTTCGCCCTGGCGTCCCGTGGTGCCTTTGACATAGAGGCGCTTGGTTGGGAGGGCGCCATCGCGCTGCTCGAGGCCAACGTCCTGACTGACGAGGGAGATCTGTTCGACCTGGCACCGGGCCCGGACGGCGACACGAAGCAGGCCGTGGCGCGGCTCATCACGGTGCCGCTCTACACCCGAGCCGCCAAGAAGTCCGATCCGCAGGACGCTGTCGTCGACGGTCGGGTGCTTTCGGCCAACGGCGCCAAGCTGATCGACAACCTGGCGACCGCCAAGGAGCAGTCACTGTGGCGGGTCCTCGTGGCCCTCTCGATCCGCCACGTCGGCCCCACTGCGGCCCGTGCGCTGGCCGGGCACTTTGGCTCGATGGACGCGATCCGAGCTGCGTCTCTGGAAGAGCTCTCCGGCGTCGAGGGCGTCGGCCCGGTGATCGCCGAGTCGGTCCAGGAGTGGTTCGGCGTGGACTGGCACATGGCCATCCTCGACAAGTGGGCCGCTGCAGGGGTGCGGATGGCCGATGAGATTGATGAGTCGCGGCCCAGGACCCTGGCTGGGCTGACGATCGTCGTCACGGGCTCGCTGGAGGGGTTCTCTCGTGACGAGGCCAAGGAAGCCATCCTGTCCCGCGGTGGTAAGGCAGCCGGAACAGTGTCGAAGAAGACCGATTTCGTCGTGGTGGGGGAGAACGCCGGATCCAAGGCGGACAAGGCGCGGGAGCTCGGTCTGACGATCTTGGACGAAGCCGGCTTCCGCGACCTGCTCGAGTCAGGCAGCCCTGACGCCTGAGCGGCGTGATGATCTAGGCTGCGGGGAATTCCGCGCGGCGTATGGCGGTCAGGCAGGTGGGGCCGCGTCAACCGACAGGAGACTCATGGATCAGCTCAGCCTCGGCGTGCTTGCCAACTCGAGCAAGGAGAACGAGTTCAGGCTGCCGATCCATCCGCAGCACTTCGATCGGATCGACGCCGATCTGCGGGCGCGGATCGTCCTCGAGCGAGGATACGGCGAGCATTTCGGCTTCTCGGACGAGCATCTCGCCACTCAGGTCGCGGGCATCCGTTCGCGCGCGGAGATCATCGCGACCAGCGACGTCGTGCTGCTGCCCAAGCCCACGCTGGACGATGTCGCCGGCCTTCGCGATGGACAGGTGCTCTGGGGTTGGCCGCATGTCGTCCAGGACCCCCAGCTGACACAGATCTGCATTGACAGGCGGTTGACGCTCATCGCGTGGGAGGCGATGAATCACTGGACGCCGTCCGGGGATTTCGTCGTCCATGTGTTCCATATGAACAACGAGCTCGCAGGCTACTGCTCGGTGCTGCACGCCATGACACTCATCGGTTCAACGGGTCACTATGGCCGACCTCTCACGGCTGTTGTCATCGGCTTCGGGAACGCGGCACGGGGTGCCATCACGGCGCTGAACTCGTTCGGCGTCCACGACGTCACGGTGCTCACCATGCGCAACGTCACAGCGGTTGCCTCACCTGTCCCAACCATCGTGCTCGAGCATCTCGACCGAGCCGAGGCAGACCCCAGTCGCACGACCGTCCAGATGGCTGCGGGCCAGGTACCCACGGCCGCCTTCCTGGCCGGCCACGACATCGTGGTCAACTGCGTGCTGCAGGACACCGACGATCCGCTCATGTTCGTCACGGACGCAGAGCTGGAGCGGTTCGCTTACGGCAGCCTGATCGTCGACGTGTCCTGCGACGCCGGCATGGGTTTCGAGTGTGCCCGGCCCACGACCTTCGAGGCACCGATCGTGGCAGTGGGCGACAGCGTTTCGTACTACGGCGTGGATCACAGCCCGACCTATCTGTGGAACAGCGCGACCTGGGGCATCAGCGAGGCTCTGATCCCCTACCTGCGCACGGTGATGGATGGCCCCTCGGCCTGGGATGACGATCAGTCCATTCGGATGGCGATCGAGATCCGGTCTGGCGTCGTGCAGAACCCCAAGATTCTCTCGTTCCAGGGCCGCTCCGACCACTACCCGCATCCCAGATCCCGCGGGTGGTGACCTGGCTGCTCAGTGAACGGGGTGTCGAGGCCGCGTGTTGGGCGTCTGGTGAGCACGCGGCATACAGCCCGAGACAGCTCGTGAGCGCCGACTGATATGTAGGGGGGTGTTGTCAAGGGGGCAGGGCGAAGCGGCGCCCGGATGGCTTCTCGGGCGCCGCTTCGCCGGGCCGGGTCAGGTTGATGAGTTGGCGTGCGTGTCGGTTACGCG
>Ga0209587_1000767_pt1 | contig 15560 bp, 13 predicted proteins | sample NGEPerD_2_FD_184512 | JGI IMG/M metagenome (GOLD analysis project Ga0209587, IMG submission 184512) | Arctic peat soil microbial communities from the Barrow Environmental Observatory site, Barrow, Alaska, USA - NGEE PermafrostL1-D... | ecosystem: Environmental > Terrestrial > Soil > Wetlands >... | reverse complement strand
GCGCGCACCGTGGCCACCGAGATCGCGCTCGATGAGCCCACCACGGTGTGGGTGCGCGTGGTTCCCGCCGGCGCCGCCGTTGCCGACATCCCGCCGACGTACCCCGAAACCCCCCAAGGCCTTGCACTCGACGCGGTCGCGGCCCCGCTCGGAGCGAGCGTCACCGCGACCGCTCGCGGCTTTCTGCCGGGCACACCCGTGTCGATCGGTCTCGATGGCACGCCGGGATTGCTCGCATCGGCCGACACCGAGGGTGTGATCCGGGCTCCGGTGACGATCCCGAGCACACGGGTGGTGGCGCCGACGACCATCACCGCGACCGGCGTCGGCGCCGACGGCCGGCCCCTCATCGTCGGGAAGGGGCTACGGGTCGCGAGCGATCTGCCGCCCGTCCGGTTGCCAGAGTTCCTCGGCACCTGGCAATGGCTGGCCGGTGTGCTGGTCGGTCTCGGCCTCGGCGTGGCGTTCATCATGACCCGGACGGCGCGCCGGGACCCTCAGGTCGTGAGATCCCGTCCCCGGCCGGCCGAGAAGCGAAGGCGGGCTCTCGCGAGCTGAGTTGTCGAGCCACCGGGGCATCGCTCGACCGTGCCTCGCATGGCGCCCGGTCGACGTGGCACACTGAACAGCCACCTGTCTCCACCGTGCCTTGTTTCGACCACCCCTTCGTTCTGACCACGAGGACCCCACGCGTCATGGCCGATGTCATCCTTACCGCTACGGCTCGTCTCGAGAAGGGCTCCCGCCCGGCGGGGCGTCTGCGACGGAGCGGGTCCGTACCGGCTGTCGTCTACGGCCTCGAGGCCGACGCGGTGCCGGTCACGGTGTCCGAGCGGGAGCTGGCCCACATCCTCGCCGGCGAGGGTGGCACCAACACGCTGATTCGTCTCGACGTCGAGGGCGACCGCCAGCTCACGCTCGCACGGCAGCTCCAGCGCCATCCCACCCGTGGCGACCTGATCCACGTGGACTTCGTCCGCATCCGCCGTGACGTCGCGGTGGCCGCCGAGGTGCCGCTCCACGCCGTGGGCGAGGCGCCGGGCACGCGTGACGGGGGCCTGCTCGAACAGCTCATCTTCACCCTCAGCATCGAAGCGATGCCGGCCTCGATCCCGAACGAGATCGAGGTGGACGTCTCCGCGCTCGAGATCGGCGACCAGATCCGCCTGTCCGAGATCGCGATTCCGGCCGGCGTCGCCCTCCAGCAGGACCCCGAGGAGCTCGTCGTCCAGGTCATCATGCCTCGCATCGTCGAGGCGGAAGAGCCGGCCGAGGAAGAGGGCGAAGAGGGCCTCGAAGGAGAAGAGGGCGAGGGCGCCGAAGCGAGCGCCGAGGGGGACGGCGACTCCGACGACGAGTCCTCGGACTAGATCGTGGTGCGGCGGGGGCCGCGTACCGGCACCCCGGCCGACTACCTCGTGGTCGGTCTGGGCAACCCTGGCGCGGAGTTCGCCCAGACGCGCCACAACCTCGGCGCCGAGGTCGTCGAGTTGGTCGCATCCCGTCACGGCGCACGCCTGCGCAAGGCCAAGGAGCACGCGCTGGCCGACCAGGTACGCATGGGTGAGCGACGAGTCGCGCTCGCGATCCCGCTCACGTACGTGAACGAGTCCGGCCGGGCCGTGCAGGCGCTCGCTCGTCGCTACGGCGTCGAGGTGGACCACATCGTCGTCGTCCACGACGAGCTCGATCTCCCCACCGGCGAGCTACGGGTGAAGACGGGTGGTGGCCTTGCCGGCCACAACGGTCTGCGTTCGATCAAGCAGCACCTCCACGATGACGCGTTCGTGCGGGTGCGGCTCGGGATCGGCAAGCCGGTGAGCAAAGAGCGCGGCGCCGACCATGTGTTGAACCAGCTGTCGAAGCGTGAGCGGGCCGCGGTGGATGTGACCCTGCATGACGCCGCGGACGCGGTCGAGACGATCGTGGCCGACGGAGTCGACGCCGCGATGAACCGCTTCAACTCGCGGGAATGAGCTCACCGTAGAACGGCGCCGGCCACGCGAGGTGCACCATGCGGCCCGTCAGGTGGTCGAGCTCGTCGGCGAGACTCTCGTAGACGCGTCGGGGTCGGCCGAGCGGGTCGTCGATGTCGTCGTCCGGCGAGCTGCCGAGCATGTCCGCCGGATCACGGTCGGCCGTCAGGCGAGTGACCCAGTCCGTGAGCGGCTCTCCGGGCTCTCGGATGCCGCTCACTGCAGCTCGGCGTACGAGCTCCTTCACGGTGACCGTGCGGGCCAGGGCTGCGTCGTCGACGCCGAACACCGCGCGGGCGTGCTCTCGCGCCATGCCGACGATGAGATCGGCGTCGCCGACGATCGCCGGCGTGAGCCGGCGGCTGTGGTGGCCGCCGACCGTCACGTCACGCGCCGCGAGCACCGCGACCGCCTCGTCGGTCGCCGCCCGGTCCCCGGTGACGAGTCCGGCTGACGACACCTCCTCCTCGACGCCGCGCGCGGCGAGATGGTGACGGAGCAGGGCCACAGCCATGGGGGAACGACAGGCGTTGCCCGTGCAGACGAACAGGGTGCTCACGCGCCTCAGACCTTGCTCAGGCGGGCGCGCTCGTCTTTCTTGGACCGGGCCTTCTTGGTTGTCTCGTGCCCGTATCCGTGCCCGTATCCGTCCCCGTACCCGTACCCGTACCCCGCCCGACCGTGTACGTCGTTCAGCACCGCCCCGATGGTCGGCGCGCCCGCCTGAGCGAGCATCCCCGTTGCCCGGGTGAGGCTGCGCTGGCTGGTCACGCCCGATCGGGTGACGAGAAGGACGCCATCGACCTGGGGGGCAAGGACCATCGAGTCCGTGACCCGGAGCAGCGGCGGCGAGTCGATGAGCACGATGTCGGCCTCCGTGCGGATTCGGGCGAGGAGCTCGCCGAGCCACTTCGTGCCCAGCAGCTCCGACGGGTTGGCCGGCGCGGTGCCCGCGGGCAGCACCCGCAGCGGCGTGCCGGGTTGCACCGCAACGGTGAACATCGCGTCTTCGACCTCACGCTCGCCGAGCAGGACCGACGAGAAGCCCTGGTCGGGCGGAAGCCCGAAGATCTGAGCGATGGTGGGCTTGCGGAGGTCGAGATCGACCAGGACGACCTTCTTGTTCGCCCGAGCGAGGGTGACGGCCAGGTTCGCGGCCACGGTGCTCTTGCCTTCGCCGCTCGCGGCGCTCGTGATGAGCAGCGTCTGCAAGGGTTGGCGGAGCTGGACGACCTGCAGGCTCGTGCGCAGCGATCGGAACGCCTCGGCCGGGACCGAGTCGGGGTCGTCGAGCGCGACCAGCACGCGGTCGCCGGAGCGTTTCGTGTCGGCCCGGGGGAGATCGCCGAGGAACGGAATGCCGTCGGCGTGCCGCTCGAGGTCGTCGGGGGTCTTGATCGAATCGTCGAGGCTCTCGGCGAGGAACGCCAGGCCGACGCCGAGGAAGAGTCCAAGAATACCGGCGAGCGCCGTGTTCCGTATCGGCTTCGGCTCGACCGGGCTGGATGGCAGCGACGCCTCGGCTACGAGCTGCGCGCCACCCTGCTGGAGCCGTGCCTCTACCTGGAGCTGCTCGTACTTCTCGGTGAACAGCGCGTACTGCGTCGCGGCCGCGGATTGCTGCACCCGCAAGCTGTCGACCTGCGCGGCCGTCCCCTGCACTCCCGACAGAGCGCTGATCTGCGCGTCGTACTCGTCCATCTGGGCCTGCGTCTCGTTGATCTGCGCGAGCAGCTCGTTTCCCGCCGCGAGGGTCGCGTCCACCGCCTGCTCGCGACGAGTGCTGACGAACACGTCGGCGTAGACCGTGGCCGCGGCACGCGCAGTTTCGGCGCTCGTGCTGCGCGCGGCGATCCGCAGCAGATCGGTCTCGCCGACACCGTTCGCCGTCACACCCCGGACCAGCGACGCCTGCTCGCCGAGTGCATCGTTCGCGCGCTTCGCGACCGGCGCCGACTTCACGATCTCGATCTGGGTGTCGAGCAGTCGCTGAGGGTCGTAGACGGCTTGCTGCTGTCCGTCGAACACGACCTGGCGGTCAGGGTTCGAGATCAGTACGTCGGCCGAGGCCGAATAGACCTTGGGCTGGGTCCCCGACATCGCGAACGCGGCCGCGATCGCGACGATGGTGGTGGCGATGATGATCCACTTCCGGCGGTGCAGAAGCCGGAAGATCTCGCGGATGTCGAAATCATGCCCGCTCTCGCCCGGATTCCCAGCCTGCATGTACTCAACCTCGGCGCGCCAAGCGCCGAGGTTGAGTACATGTGGCGCACAAACAGGGCTCCGCGGCTACTTTTCTGCGCTCACATAGAGAACCGGGGTCAGCGAGCCTCGCCAGTGCGGGTCCAGGCGATTTGCCAGCCATTGACCGCCCAGCTCGGTCACGCGATTCGGGAGGTAGGCCAAAGCGACCTGGACGGGTCCGCCTCCGACGACGACGTCGACCTCGGTCCAATCCTCGAAGAGCACGTCGACTGCATCCGGGGTGAATCGGTAGTTGTCGCGATACCAGCCCGGCGCGCCGTGATATGGATGCACGACGAGCAGTGTGACGTAGGCGCGGCCGCCGGGGACGAGGACGCGACGAATCTCACGCACCACCTGTCCGGGGTCGACAACGTGCTCGAGCACGTGGCTACAGAGCACCCCGCCGATCGAGGCGTCACAGAACGGCAGAGCTTCACCAGCTCCGACGGTATCGAGCGACGGAGACGACGTGACGTCGAGGGAAAAGTAGGGCTCGCCGGCTTCCTCCCTGAAGACAGACATCTCCTTGCGGAAGGGAAACGGCGTGCCGAGATCGAGAACCGGGCCGTGTGAGATGACGCTGCCCACGAGCACTCGCCACTCGTCGTAGAAGCGTTCAGTACCTCGGAGCATCGCGCACCTCGTCCTTCCCTATGGATCAACACGCTACCGAGGCCAACAGGCGCCGGCGGTCTCTTCGTGACCGTGCACGCCCCAAGGTCAAGCCGCCCGTGCCTGGCGCCGAAGTCTCTGTCGGGCACGCCCGCGGGTCGATGAGAGGGGCTCATGCATGGCGGCGGTATGGCGACGCCTTCGCGGCGTACGCCACCAAACACGGAACACGACGGCAGGCCTTCAGTTCCATGCTGTGTCCCAGCAGGTCGCGTTCGCGGTACTCGGTGTTGTTCGGGCAGCTCTTGTCGTCCGCGCGCTCGGCCCCGGTCGGTACGGGCTCGTTGTCACGGCTCTCGCGGTGGCAGGGATCTTCAGCCAGCTCCTCCATCTCGGGTTGGGTACCGGCTCCGCGAAGCTGGTCGCGAGAGCTGCGGATCGGTCAGACGCCAGTCGCATGGTCGCGTCGTTCCTTGCGATCCGTGCTGTCGCACTCGTCCCCATCGTCGGCGCACTGGTACTCATCGGCGGGCCGGTCGCCGGCGCGGTGTACGGCTCACCGAACATGGACGCCTATGTCGGCCTGGCCGCACTCACCGTTGTGACGAGCGCACCAACGGACATCCTGCTGTCGAGTCTCACGGGTCTTGACCGCTTTCATCCATACTTCAGGCTCAAGCTGGGCTACGAGATAGCACAGACAGTGTTCGTGCCCGTGGGCACAATCCTGTTCGGCATCGTCGGCTACTTCGTGGCGCAGGCCGCTACCAACCTTGTTCTTTCGGTTGGTGGCTTCGTGGAGGTGCGGCGCAGCTTGGGTTGCCCCATTGCGAAGCCACGTTGGTCGGACTTTCGTACGGTCGTCAGGCCGGTCCTCCGGACAAGCGGCGCGATCTACGTGGCGCGCCTACTACGAACGCTCGCGAGTCTGTTGCCGCTGCTCATCACGGGTGCCGTGTTGGGGACGACCGCGGGCGGCCAACTCGGGCTCGGTATGAAGGCCGCGAGCTACGTCGACGCGATGGCAGCGGGGGTCGTCGTGGTCGCGTTGCCGCGGATGACCAGGCTTCGCTCGGAGTTGGGGGCCTCAGCGGTCGTCGAGCGATTCGCGGGCAACTTCAGGCGGATCTCGCGCGGTATGGCGCTGATCGTGACTCCGCTCATTGTGCTCCTCCCGATTGCGCTGCCTCTCGTTGCGGGGCCGGGCTTCCGAACGGCGGGCCTCGTTGGGGTGGTTGCCGTGTGCGCCTCGGCGCTGCTCACCCTTGGCAGCGCCGTGGGGAGCGGCATCTTCCTTCCGCTCGATTGGGAGTGGCGATGGGTTCGGGCCCAGCTTGTCGCTGTCGTCGCCGCCGTCGCAGGCTCGATCGTGTTACTTCATCTCACTGGCAGTCCGATTGGCGCTGCCGCGGCAGCGTTGCTGGCCTACGCCGTACTCGCCGGCGCGGTTGCTCGTTCGCTCGCGACGATCGGACAGGCGCGGTTCTTCCTCGAGGGGTGTGCCCGCGTCGTCATGTGGGGGTTCGTGGGAATCGGCGTGCTGCTCGTGTTGCCCGGACTTCCTGGCCTCGGGGTCGTGGCTGTCATCACGATCGCCCACGGCGTGTTCGTCGTGCGAGAGGACCACGCGCTCCTCCGTGCGTTCTCGGCGTGACGGGCAGTCCCAGGGACTCGTCGCCCGGTCGCCGAACTCAGCGGGAGACCGGGTCGCCAGCTCGCTTGACGGGCGCCGACGCCCGCCAGACGAGGTCGTTCGCGGTCATGGTCGGCCAGAGATGTGCGAAGCGGCCGACACAAGGCTTGATGGTGCACTTGCCGAACGAAGCGGCGAGCATCGCTCGCAGCGTTGCCTGAGAGAACGAACGCAAGTGGGTCGGGTCATCTTCGAAGGGCCGGCCCATCGCAAAGCGCAGCCGATTCCGAAGGCGGTACGCGTTCGGAACCGATCCGGCGAAGCTGCCGTCGTCCCTGAGTACCCGGGCCGCTTCAGCGACGATTTGGTCGGGGAAGGGAAGGTGCTCGAGCACCTCGCCGGCGAGCACGACGTGGAATTGACCAGACCGGAACGGCAGTCTCCCGTCCCAGAGATTCGCGAGGCAACCGCGAAGCCGGCCGTCGGACCTTGCTGCGCGGAGGCTCTCCATGTCGATGTCAAGACCGACGACGTCCTCCCCGTCGAATCCGAGAGCATCAGTCAGCGATCCGTCCCGGCATCCGAGATCGAGTAAGAGGCCGGGGCTCGCTCCGGTGGCGCTCAGCAGAGCGCGCGTCCTCTGGCGGCCTCCGAATACGAATCCGGATCCTCGGGCGCGATTGTGGAGCTCGTACCGCTCCTCGAGAGATGCTGATTGGGTCGACACCGCTACTCGACTTTCCCTGGGAATTGCCTTCCGAGGTTTCGGTTCCGAGCGCCCCGTGCTGTAGCGACTCCCTGGCGTGACGTGCGCCGTCCATTCAAGCAGGCGGTTCCATGCGCCGAGGATCACGCGTGAACCTATTCGCTCTGGGAGCCTGTTCACTCTCCGGAGTCTGGGGAGACAGTCGATTGTGAGACCCGTCAAGGTGCTCAACGTCATCAACGATCTCAGTGGCGATGGTGGTGCCGAGGTCGCGCTGGCAACGACGCTCCGCAACCTCGGTGCCAATCGGGTCGAGGCTTGGGTCGGGATTGTCTTCGGGAGCGGGCGCAACGAGCTCCAGGTTGGGATCCCTGCCGAGCGTGTTGTCAACCTCGGGTTTCGCCGCCGGGCATACGCCGATCCCATAGCGTTTGAGCGACTGCGCAGGTTTCTTGTGAGGGAACGGTTCGACGTGGTCCACGCGCAGCTCTTCGACGCCAGTCTCGTCGGTCGAATCGCGGCACTGGTTGCGAGGATCCCAGCCACGGTTGTGACGGTTCAGAACTCGCCGCCGGAGCGGAAGGCCTGGTGCGTGCGAGCCGATCAGATCCTCGCGAAGAGAACAACACAGATGGTCGCGATCTCGCACGCGGTCGCGCGGCACGCTGCCGACGAGCTCGGCGTCCCTGAGGATCGATTCCGTATCATCCCCAATGGCGTGGAGCCAGTAGACACTGTCCCGAACGATTCCGACGAGGTTCGAGCGCTGCGACGCGAGCTTCGGCTGAGACCCGAACAGGTGATCCTGTTGGCTGTGGGGAGCCTCGCCGAACAGAAGGGGCATTCCGTACTGCTCGGGGCAATGCCACATGTCGTCGCGCGCCATCCGGATGTCGTGCTGCTGTTGGCCGGAAAAGGCAGGCTCCAGGGCAGTCTCGAGGATCAGGCTCGGAGCCTTCGTATCGATGATCGCGTCCGGTTTCTGGGAAGCCGGTCTGACGTGCCCCAGCTGCTCGGTATCGCCGATATCTTCGTGATGCCTTCTCTCTGGGAGGGGCTGGGCGTAGCCCTCTTGGAGGCCGCAGTCCACGGGGTCCCCGCAGTTGCCTCGCGAGTCGATGGCATCGTCGAGATCATCGAGGACGGTGCGAGTGGCGTGCTCGTCGAGCCGTCCGATCCCGCAGACCTCGTCAGAGGCCTCGAGGTGCTGCTGGGATCGGAAACGCTTCGGTCGCGCATGGGTTGTTTGGCGAGAGAACGTGTGCATGACCGCTACGGCGCGGCCCGTGTGGCCGGGCTGCTCACGGAGCTCTACGAGGAGCTTGCGCCCCAGGCAGGCTCGGATACGGCGGCGCGGGTAGGCCCAGTCGGTGCAGCCTCAGCCGTCGGCTCCGATCATTCGGCGTCGTGAGATGACCTGTTCGCGTGTGCTCAGAGCCGTGATCGTCAGCGGCATCTATCCGCCCGACATTGGGGGCCCAGCAACGCACGCGCGTGACTTGGCCATCGCCCTCCGTCGGCGTGGACATGCCGTCACGGTCCTGACCCTCGGCTGCGGACCCCGTGAGGCGGGCGTCGTCCGCGTCCCGCGGTCCTGGCCATGGCCCATGCGGCTCATGGTGGTGTTTCTTTGGCTCCTCGTACGCCGGCGGCGGTACGACGTGGTCTACGCGACCGGCCTCGAGGTGCCCGCGGTCTGGGGCTGTCGTGTCGCCGGCCGGCCTGTTGTCGTCAAGGTCGTCGGTGATCCCGCGTGGGAACGCGGGCGGCGGCTTGGCGTCGTCAGCTCGGATTTCGAGGCGTACCAGCGCGTTCCCCCGCGAAACGCCCGGGACACGCTCCACCGTTTCGTGCGAGACCGCACTCTCGTCGCTGCGACCGCGATTGTCACCCCCAGCAACTATCTCCGGGAGGTCGTTCGTCGCTGGGTGCGGCACGAGCGCGAGGTAGCGGTCATTCAAAACGGGGTTGAACGCATCAGCAACCCGTCGCGAGAGCACCGCCCTGAGGGCTCGATACGCCTCCTCTCCGTAGGGCGTCTGGTGAGCCACAAGAACGTTGCCACCGTCATCCGGGCGGTGGCTCGCGTGCCGGGTGCCGTCCTGCATGTCGTCGGCGAGGGTCCCGAGTTGACAGCCCTCCGTTCGACCGCAACGAAGGAGCACGTGACGGACCGGGTCTCGTTTCTCGGTGTGCGTACTCGGACTGAAGTGTTCGCGGAGCTCGCTTGGTGTGACGTGTTTGTGTCTGCGAGCGGGTACGAGGGCCTCCCCCACACGGTGCTCGAGGCGCTCGTAGCTGGTGTGCCTGTCGTCTCCTCCGATGCCGGGGGCACGGGCGAAGCAGTGCGACACGAGGTCAACGGCCTCATCGTCGATCCTCCGACGGTTGAAGGTGTCGCGTCTGCGGTCTCCCGGCTGCAGAGCGACGCCGACCTCCTCGATCGGCTGCGGATTGGGGCCGGCTTCGCCGGTGACGAGTGGTCGCTTGATCGGACGGTCGACCGCGTGGAAACACTGCTCGCTTCCCTCGTGCAGAGGCCACGGTTGGTACTGCTGGGCAAGGGGGCCGCGGGCGGGTCACTCGCGCGACTCGACGCGCTCGCGGCGACATCGCGAACCACGATCGTCTCCGTTGGAGGGGAGACTCGTCTCGCGCGCACGCGGGGCGTTGGCGCGATCTCGCTCCCGCGCTCCCGCTTGCCGGTGGTCAACGGCGTCATGTTCCGGTCGTTGGGGTCTGCAATCGCGGTCAGCCTCGCCGCGGGTCGTCAACCGGGTGCAGTGATTGCGCAGAGCCCGTATGAAGCCTTCGGGGTGCTGGTGCTCCGAAGGGCCTTCCCGAGCTCGGTTCGTCCCAAGGTCGTCACAGAGGTGCACGGCGATTGGAAGACGGCAACGCGTGAGTACGGAAGCCCGAGTCGCCGCCACTTCCGCGGACTCGCCGATCGGGTTGCGGAGTGGGCAGTACGAAGGTCAGATCGTGTACGGGTCGTGTCCGATCATCTCGAAGACCAGGTTCGGAAGGCTGGGTTTCGCGGCACCCTCGATCGCTACCCAGCCTTCACACCGCTCGATGATCTCCTGGATTCCGGACCCGTGCCCCCTCCTCGGAGCGGCCGAGTGCTGTACCTCGGGATGCTCGTAACTCGGTGCAAGGGCCTCGATCTACTCCTCGACTCTTGGGCCGAGGTGGTTGCCATTCGTCCAGAGGCGAGACTCACTCTTGTCGGCGACGGACCCGATCGCGCGGAGCTCGAGCGGGACGCCGAAAGGCTCGGCCTTCAGCCCTCGGTCGAGTTCTTCGGCCCGGTCGCGCCTGACGATGTTTCCAAAGCGCTGGACGACTGTGACCTGCTGGTCCTCGCGTCCCGTTCGGAGGGCCTGGGCCGCGTCATCCTCGAGGCTCAAGCGCGAGGGCGGGCGGTGGTTGCACCTGCTGTTGGTGGGATACCTGAGCTCGTCGAATCGAACGTGACCGGGCTGTTGGCACAACCTGACGATCCCGCGGATTTGGCCCGTCAGATCCTGGCTGCGCTCGCGAACCCCGACTCGACTGCAGCGATGGGGCGGAATGCGCGCGCGCAGGCGGAGAGTCGAGACGTTACGGCGCTCTGGTCGGCTGGCCTCCATCGGCTCGAGTCGTGGTTGCTGGACGCGTCATGATCTTCGTCCTTCGTAGATCACGGCAAGACCGCTCCGCCTTAGTCGCGGTGTTGGCGCCGGTAGCCGCGCTCGCGCTCGGTCTTGTGGTGGCAGGCGTCGGACCCGGACGCGAGCTTGTGTTGCTGTCGCTCCTGGTAATCGGAGTAGGCGTCGTTGGGTGGATCGCATCGCGAGGTCCGGTCTTCTGCTTCTCCGCGCTGGCCTGTGTGGCCGCTGCCGGCGGCACGACGCTGACCATCGCTGCCGGCGCGTTTGACTTCGCGGTCACAGATGTTCTTTTCGTCGTTGGCGTGGTCCTCACCTTGACAACACCGCCAAGGGCAGCCCGGACACGATCAGGCTCTGTCGCTCTGAAATGGTGGGGAGTCTTTCTCGCGGCCGTCGCACTTTCGCTCGCTTGGCATGGTCTCGTAGGAGACACCGACCTCTTTGGGTCGGCCATCTCGTGGTTGCGGCTCGTCCAGACGGCGACTCTCATGTGGCTCGTCTCACGTGTCATCGGGTCGGCAGACGACGCGCGAAGACTTGTCCTCGGGGTATCGGTTGGTTCGTTGATCGCGGTCGGCATCGCGGCCGTGCAGTTCCTCGGGTCCCCCGGAGCGGGGCGCTACGGAGGCCTGGCTGGCGTGGCGACGCTTGGTTTGACGTCCTCTTCTCTGGTCATCATCGGTTTCACGTGGCGTCCGAGTTCGCCTCCCACGCGCGCCTTTCTTGTGTGCGCTGGGTTGCTCGGTCTCCTCTTCAGCCGATCCATTACGTCGATCTTCGCTCTGGTCGTCGTCCTCGGTGTGTCAGCCGTGATCACGGGTGTGCGCCGATCTTCGGTTACGGCTGGGGTTCGCTTCATCGTCGCCGCCGGGGCCGTCCTGGTCGCGGCATTCGCGGTGCCGATTCTCCGACCCGGGAGCATGCCCTGGCAGCAAGGCTTCGACGACAGCAGCACACAGGCGAGATCCGTCTACGTCACTGCCGCCTGGGAGACCTTCCTGCGTCAGCCCGCGTTCGGGGTCGGCTGGCATCAGCAAGATCTCTCGGACTCCCTGGGCGCGACCCTCAAGAACCGGCTCCGTGCTCGCTTCCCGAACGCCTCGCCCCAGTTCATCGACGACATTGGGCGGACGAGCCCTCACAATGCCGTGCTCCAGGTCGCTGCGGAGGCGGGCCTTCCAAGCCTGCTCACCCTGGCTGGAGCCGGGGCCGCGACGATGCTTGCCCTGAGGCGTCGCGCTTGGGAGCCGCTTGCCCGTGACGACGCATCTGTCTTGTCGACTCTCAGGCGCCTCGCAGCGATGGTGGCCGTCTGGTTCCTCGGTACCCCGGTCTTTGGCGGGCAACCCGAGACCATCCTTCTCGGTGTGGTCCTTGGTGCCGCGTTCGCTGCCTGGAGCACGTCACGCAACCCCGCGGCGGTTCGGGGTGCGACGTGAGCCCCGACGGAAAGTCTGCAGGCCAGGCAGGTACCCGCATCGAGTCAACGAGTGGTCCGGGTTTCATTGGCGTCGGCGCGCAGAAGGCCGGTACGTCATGGCTGTACGCGAACCTGAACGATCATCCTGAGATCGACATGCCGATCAAGGAGATCCACTTCTTCAGCCGCGCTGAGCGGTATTCGCGAGGACGTGGATGGTACGAGTCGATCTTCGCGGGATGTCGGCCAGGCGCGGTACACGGCGAGTTCTCGACCTCGTATCTTGCCGACCCGGACGCGTGCGTTCGGATCGCAGAGTGGTATCCGCATGCCCAGGTCATCATCTCGCTGCGCGACCCAGTGGAGCGAGCGGTCTCAAACTATCGGAACGATGTCATGGCCGGCGCTGTCAGTCGCAGCGCCTCCTTCCGAGAAGCTGCCGCGTGCCATCCCGAGTACCTGGAACAAAGCAGGTACACGGCCCAGGTGCAGCGAGTGTTTGAGACGTTCGGGCGTGGGCGGACGTTCGTCGCGGTTCATGAGGAGTCCGTTTCTGACCCAGGGCGCTGCTTTCAGGAGCTCTACGACTTCCTCGGCGTCGACCCCGAGTACACGCCCGCGTTCCTCGGCACGGGGGTCAATCGTGCCCACACGCCACGCTCGATCGCGATGGAGCGAGCGATCCGAGCGGGGGCAAGCCTTGCGAGGAGAACGCTTCCTTCCCGGTTCGCGTGGTCGCTCAAGCGCAGGGGCCTTTCGAATTGGATGTATGCCCTCAACTCGCGTCCGTCCGGCCCCCCACGCGTATCGAGCGAAGACCGTGAATGGCTGCTCGAGCAACTTGCACCCGACGCGGCGGAGCTGCCGGCTGTGCTCGGAAGGACGCCTCGAGGGTGGTCGACGTGCAGCTGACGTTCGTCTGCCAGGCCTACGACGAGGCAGACCCGCTCATGGCTTCGACCGTGGCTTGGGTCCAGCGGTTCGCGGACCACCCATCGGTGTCACACCTCACGGTCCTGGCCCTTCGAACTTCTGACACCGCGAGGCCTTCCGAGAGCACCGAGATCCTCGAGATTGGACGAGCGAATCGGTTGGCCACGCTGGTCGCCTTCTATCGGGCGGCGCTGAGGCTCTACGTGGGAGGCGTTCGGACCTTCTTCGTCTATCAAGGCGGTCCCTATCCGATCCTGCTGGCACCTCTCCGAATCATCGGAGTGCGCGTCTACCAGTGGAAGGCTCATCCGGCCGTCAGTCGCGCGATGCGGGTGGCGGCGTGGTGCGATGACCTGTTGTTCACATCCACGCCGCAAGCCCTCCCCCTCGAGACCACAAAGATCAGAGTCGTCGGAAATGCAGTTGATACGACACGATTCCGACCACGGTGCACAACACTGGATCTCGGGCTGGTCGTCGCAGCCCGCGTCGGCCCTGTCAAGCACATCGAACGAGCGATCGCACTTCTCGGCAGACTTCGAGGTGAAGGCGGAGTTGACGTTGGCCTCACAGTTGTCGGTCCGATACAGGACGTCGCGTACCACCAGGAGTTGGTGGACCTTGCCGACAGGCTCCGCGTGGCGAAACACGTCGCGTTCGTCGGACCGGTCGAACAGGCTCGCCTGCCGGATTACTTCAACCGGGCGCGTGTCGTCGTCAACCACTGTGCCGGTGCTCTGAATCGCTCGGTACTCGAGGCCATGGCCTGCGGGGCCCCGATCTTCAGCGTTAACTCTGGTGTTTGCGAGGCACTCGAAGGGTCGGGTCTGAAGGTTCGTCTGTGGGCTGATCGCGAGGACCTCGATGGAGAGTTCATGAGGGTACGCGCGCTTCTGTCACTGTCGAGGAAGGAACGTGCCGAGCTCGGGGAGCGTCTTCGGAGGGTCGTTCTCTCGCGTCACGACGTGTGTTCGATTGCGGATCGCATCTTCAAGGAGATCAACGATGACTGTTCGCTCACGCGTACGTGACGGCGTCGTCCGGGTCGCAGCGGTGTCAAGGCGAGCTGCGCGCCCGTGTGGCAAGAGAGTGGTCGCACTCCACGACACTCCAGACAGTCAACGGCTGGCACGCAAGCTCGATCTCCTCGTTTCGAACTACACGATCGTGGCCCTGGCAAGTGTCCTGGGAGCAGATTCACACCCTGGGGAAGGTGATCCTTGCGTGAGTGTGGCAGTCACCTTCGACGACGGCTACCGATCGTGGCAAACGGTGGCGGCGCCGCTTCTCAGGGAGCGAGAGATTCCCGCCACCTTCTTCGTGTGTTCCGGTATCTTCGATGAGTACCGTGGCCGCGCCGACCAGTTCACGACCGAGCGATTGCGTCGTACCCAGAGGCTCGAGCTTCTCGACGAGGGCGGGCTTCGCGAGCTGTCTGGCGACCCGCTCTTCTCGATTGGCGGTCACACGGTTCACCACGCCGACCTCGGGTCTCTCCACGACCGCCGAGATCTGCGCGCCGAGATCGAACGGGACCGATCAGCCCTCGCCACCCTGACTGGCAGCTCGCCGGCGTTCTTCGCGTATCCCTTTGGGCTGCCCGCGAACATCAGTCGTGAGGCTGCCCGCTACCTCCGAGAGGAGAGCGGGTATCTCGGCGCCCTCACGATCTCTCCCGGAGCCGTGACCGCAGGTGATCGTTTTCGAATCCCCCGCCACTGTCTTGACGTTCACCAGTCCGACTCGACCTGGCGCGCGTGGCTTGCTGGCGGGTACGACCGCCTTGGCGGCGAACGATCGGGCCAAGGCTGATGCGCGTCCTTCATGTCCAGCGCGTCGCCGGTCTCGGTGGCGGATCGGAGCGACACTTGGCAGCTCTGCTGCCGAGCTTGGCTGACCACGGGATCGATGTTCGGATGCTCGTGCTCGACTCCGACGACGCGGAGCCCTTCGTGCGGTATCTCAGGTCCACGGGGATATCGGTTCGTCGCGTGCCCGGCGGCCGGGACGCAGATCCGCGCACGGTCGCGCGCATTGTGCGCGAGATCCGGGCCTTCGATCCTGACATCGTGCACACGCATCTCGTGCACGCGGATACGCACGGGCAGGTCGCCGCACGGATGACCCGTAGGCGGGGCGTGTCGAGCATGCACGGCACACACCCGTTCTTCACCAAGGAGCCCACGCGCTCAGCGGCCCGCGTCGCGGGTCGGCTCGCCGCCAGAACGATCGCGATCTCGGCGTGGGTGGCCCGCTTTCTCGACGAGAATCGGCAGGCCCCGCTCGATCGGATCAGGACCGTCTTGTACGGCATTGATGCCGCGCCCTGGACCACGGACGAGGGTGCGAGAGTCCAAGCGCGCGAGAGCCTAGGAGT
>Ga0209587_1000766_pt1 | contig 15572 bp, 13 predicted proteins | sample NGEPerD_2_FD_184512 | JGI IMG/M metagenome (GOLD analysis project Ga0209587, IMG submission 184512) | Arctic peat soil microbial communities from the Barrow Environmental Observatory site, Barrow, Alaska, USA - NGEE PermafrostL1-D... | ecosystem: Environmental > Terrestrial > Soil > Wetlands >... | reverse complement strand
GTCGTGCAGCCGCCGACCGGGCCGGTCGAGCGCGGTCGGCGGCTGCACGACCTGGTGACTACCCTCCCGGGGGATGACCCGTACCACCGAACCGGCGGAGCGGCGCCAGCTTGGGACCGAGGTCCGGCCGCGCTTCGACTGCTTCGATGGCCTCCGCGCGATCGCGGCGATCGCGGTCGTGTTCCATCACACCGGCTTCGCGACCGCAGCCACGTTCCGTGACTGGCACGGGACGGGCGACTTCCTCGCCCGAGCCGACATCGGGGTGTCGATCTTCTTTCTCATCTCCGGGTTTCTGCTGTACCGGCCCTTCGTCGCCATGCACCTCGCAGACCGACCGCGTCCCGCCACCGGCGCGTACTTCCGACGTCGCTTCCTTCGCATCTTTCCGGCGTACTGGGCTGCACTCATCGGGATCGCGCTGTTCATCGGCTTCTATCAGGGTCAAGAGCTCAACGGCGTCTGGAGCTGGATCTCCCATCTGGCGCTCGTCCAGGTCTACCAACCCGACCAGTTCTTTCGCGGCATCACCCAGACCTGGACACTGCACGTCGAGTTGAGCTTCTACCTCTTTCTCCCGGTGTACGCCTGGGCGCTGCGACGGGTCGCGGCGCGCACCGGGATCCGAGACCACCTGCGGGTCGAGGTGGCCGGGCTCGCGGTGCTCGCGGCCGTCGGCGTCGTGTCCAACGTGGCGATCCAGTGGGGTGGGTGGCTCTACCTCAGCCGGGTGGGCAAGGCTTGGCTGCCGGCCAACCTCGATCTCTTCGCGATCGGCATGACCCTCGCGGTCGTGAGTGCATGGGCATCCCGGCAAGGATCGATGCCACCGATCGTCGAGCGACTCGGGCGGATCGGAGGCTGGTGGTGGCTGGGCGCCGGCGCCGCGTTCTGGATCGTCTCCAAGGAGGTCGGCATCTCGACTGCGATCACCCGGGTGCCCGACACCGGGATCGAGCGATTCGTCGAGCATTACTTGTACGGGCTGGTCGGCCTGTTCCTCCTGCTGCCGGCGGTGTTCGGAACGGCCCGCAAGGGTGCCGTGCGGTCCTTCCTGCGGCTCGGCCCCGTCGTCTGGTTGGGCCTGATCTCCTACGGCATCTACCTGTGGCACCAAGGTTGGATCAAGGAGGCGTTGCAGTGGACCGACAGCTCGGTGCCCGAAGGCCAGCTCATCCGGGGCCCGTTCTGGGTCGTGCTCGGGATCACGCTTGCCTGCACGATCGTGACCGCGGCGGTGAGCTACTACGGACTCGAACGCCCGGTTCTCCGGCTCAAGGACCGCACGCTCTCACGACGCCGCACCCACCGCGTCTGAGCTCGCCGTCTCCGGACTTGCTCGACGGCTGATCCAACCGATCGCCGTGTCGAGCGCGACGCCTGCCAGCACTACCGCGGCGACGTCGAACGCGATCCGATAACGCGTAATGCCGAACGTGAGCGCGGCCGACACGGCAACGACCGCTGTCACCGCGAGGTAGGGGAGTATGAGCTGCTTGCGGCGCCAGACCAGCACCCCACCGATGATCGCGAGCAGCGTGACGGGGTAGTACATCGCGAGCGCCAGACGCGACGGCCAGAGGCCACGGCGCTCCAGGAGATGATCGAACCCAATGCTCTGCGAAGGTCGGTACACGTGGAAGAGGCGACCAATTCGTGCCGCGATGACCTTCGGTTGTTGCCGGAGATGGGAGCGGACGTAGCGCGTAGCCTGGTCCCGTGCGGCGGCGTCGATCACGGTCTCGTCTTCGGACCCTTGGACCTCGCCGACGCCACACTCCCAAGCCCAGTAACCGAGATATGTACCGGTGTAGGCGGCGGCGCAGTTCCCGTAGCTCATCGCGATCCCCGATCCACCGACGATGAACACACGGTTCTCGAACCGACCGGGCTGGTTGTTGTATGCGACCCACGGTCCAATGAGCACGGCCGCGACGAGCGCGGCCAGGCCGAGGCGCTTCCAGCGGAGACTCCACGAGAACCCGCGCAGTCGGAGCATCATCGGAAGTACGCACAGCGGATACAGCAGGAGCGCTTCGGAGCGTGTGAGGGTGGCGAGCGCGATCCACACGCTGAGGAGCGCGACACGCCCGACCGTCGGGTCTCGCCAGCAGCGGTATGCGGCGAACAAGAACAGCGCGATGAACATCGCGTACGGCGTCTCCGATACCAGCGCGCTGTCGTTGATCCACAGGTTCGGGTAGATCGCGGCGAGCCCGGCGGCGATGAGGCCCGCGCGGTTGCCGGCCAGGTCGCGTGCCGTCAGTCCGATGACCGCGACGGTGATCGCGCCGAGCACACACGTCGCGAGGCGCGCGCCTACCGGCGTGTCGACTCCGAGGAAGGCGGTGAGGCCAAGAAACAGTGGGTAGACGGGCGGGTGACCGGCAGTCGGGACGTAGCGCTGATCCTGGAACCAAATCAGCGGGTTGCCGAAACCCACTCCGCTCGCCAGCATCTGTCCGGCCTCGTAATACCACCGGTTGTCGGTCAGCGTGCCCAGTGGCTGACCTCGTCGCCCGAAGTACGTGAATGCCCACCGAATGATCAACGCCGAGCCGGTGATCGCGGCGAGCCCCGCGGTGAAGTCTCGGGTCAGTCGAGGTGGGCGCCAGCGGATCATCGCGTCACCGTCGCTCGTCGCGCCCGCCGAGTCTTGGGCGCCGGTCGTGTCGGCGTCGACGTCGACGGGATGCACGCTCATCGGAGAGGAAACAGGCTAGCCGGTCACCTACCCGTGCCCTCGGCCGCCCAGCCCGTGCGTCGCGAGGCTGCTGATGGAGCCGCTTGCTAGCGTGCTCGGATGTCATCGCGGAGAGGCTTCGCGCTCGCCCTCGCGGTGATCTCGCTCGGTGCGCTCGTTCTTCGGGTCGTGTACGTCTTGGTCCTGCGTGATCAGCACACCGACTTCTTCGGCGACGCGCTCTTCTACAGCAAGGCCGCAACCGCGCTGGCCCGGGGAGACGCGTTCTCGCAGCCGCTGACGGCCTTCACCGACAATCCGATCCCCGCGGCGGAGCACCCACCGCTCTACATCGTCTGGCTGGCGATTCCAGCCTTCCTGACCGGCGGCCACGAGTTCTCCCAGACGGCCCAGATGCTCTGGTCGTCCGTGCTGGGAACAGGCACGATCGTGCTCATCGGGCTCGCGGGACGACGGATCGCGGGTGATTGGTGCGGGCTCCTCGCCGCCGGCCTCGCGGCGGTGTACCCGAACATCTGGGTCCATGACGGTGAGCTGTTGTCCGAGACGATGGCGATGTTCACGGTCGCGCTCGTCATCTTGGCGGCGTACCGGTTCGTCGACCGGCCCAACCTGGCCCGAGCGCTGGGGCTCGGCGCCGTTTGTGGGCTGTCGGCGTTGGCGCGCCCCGAGCTGCTGTTGTCGGTCGGCCTCGTGTTCGTGCCGGTGGTCGTGTTCGCTCGATCGGTTCCGTGGCGGGAGCGCATCACTGCCCTCGCCGGCGGAGGCGTCGTGGCCCTTCTCGTGATCACCCCGTGGGTGGCTTTCAACCTCAGCCGGTTCGAGGAGCCCGTGTACCTGTCGGTCAACTTCGGGGCGACGCTGTCGGCCGCCAACTGCGACGACACGTACTACGGCCCGAACATCGGCTACAAGAACTATCAATGCGGCTACGACGTGTACGAGCAGGTCGTCGAACCCGGCATGGACCCGTCCGAAGGCGCCCAGGCCATCCAGGACGAGACAGTGACCTACATCCGGGCCCACCGCTCGCGCGTGCCGCTCGTGGTCGCAGCGCGTGTCGGGCGCATCCTCGGTGTCTTCCGTCCGTCGACCGACCTGAACTTCGACGAGTACGTCATGAAGCGGAACCCGATCGTCGCTCGCAGCACACAGGTCACGTGGTATCTCCTGGCCCCACTCGCGGTGATCGGGGCGGTGATCCTTCGACGCCGTCGAGTTCCCCTGTTGCCGCTCGTCGGGTTCCCGGCGATCGTGTTGGTCTCGGTAGCTGTGACCTTCGCTCAGCTTCGCTATCGCGCCCCGGCCGAGCCCGCGGTGGTGTTGCTCGCCGCGGTGGCCCTCGAGGCCGGGGTGCGCCGCCTCCGCGCGCGGCCCGGGGATGGGTCGGCGCGTCGCGACGGTGATGACGAGGTCCCGACCGATCCGGTCGCGGCCGGCACCCCTCTCGCGGCACCGTGAGGCTCGCCTGGAGTCGGTTCGCCTGGGTCCTTGCCGCGATAACCCTCGTGGGGCTGACCCTGCGAGTGGGATACGTCGTCGCCGTCGCGTGGGACGCGCCGCTCAAGGGCGATCAGGTGTACTACAACGCCCAGGCCAATCGGTTGGCGCAGGGTCACGGATTCGTCGAGCCCTTCGATGTCGACCTGAACGTGCGCCGCACCGGCACGGGACCGTCGGCCGAGCACCCGCCGCTCACCGCGATCGTGCTCGCGCCGGTGTCGTGGGTAACGGACCGACTCCCGTGGGTCGACGTGGACACTCGTCGGGGAGACGTGCACGCGCCCGCGCATCGCCTCACACTCGCGATCATCGGCTCGTTGAGCGTCGTGATGATCGGGCTCCTCGGCCGGGAGGTGCGAGGTGAGCGAGCGGGTCTCATCGCGGCGGGCATCGCGGCGCTGTACCCGAACCTCTGGGTCAATGACGGCCTCGTCATGGCCGAGAGCCTGACCGTCATCGCCGTCGTCTGGGCTCTGTACCTCGTCTACCGATACCGCCGCGCGCCGAGGGTTCGCACGACCGTGCTCCTCGGCGTCGCCGCCGGACTCGCGGCCCTCGCGCGCGCCGAGATGATCCTGCTGGTTCCCTTCCTCGTCGTGCCCGCGCTCCTCGGGACGGGAGCGTCGTGGCCAGTTCGCTGGCGCCGAGCGGCGATCGGTGTCGTCGCCGCGGGAATCGTCGTCGGTCCTTGGGCGCTCTTCAACCTGACCCGCTTCGAGGATCCGACGTTCCTGTCGACCAACGATGGTCAGACGCTGCTGGGGGCCAACTGCGACCCGGCCTACCACGGGCGTGCCGCCGGTCTCTGGCACTTGAGCTGCCTTCCCGACGTGCCCGGCGATCGGTCCGAGGTGAGCACCGAGTACAAGCGCCGGGCAGGCGACTACATCGGCGATCACCTCGATCGCGTGCCGTCGGTCGTGGCGATCCGCGTCGGTCGACTCTGGAACGTGTATCGCCCTGCCGACATGGTTTGGTACAACGAAGGCGAAGGGCGCGAGCGCTGGGTGTCGCGCCTCGGTCTCTGGTCCTTCTACCCACTCATGGCGCTCGCGACGGCCGGCGCGTTCATGTTGCGGCGGTCGTGGGGCCGGCTCTGGCCGTTGCTGGCGCCGATGGCGATCGTGACTGGCGTCGCGGCGTTGAGCTACGGCCAGGCGAGATTCCGGGCGCCCGCCGAGCCCGGCATCGTCGTGCTGGCTGCGGTGGCGGTGGTCGGGTTCGCCCGGGGGAGGCGCCGCGGGCCGACCGGCGAGGCCGGGAAGGCTGAGCCAGACCGGAACCCGGCGTTCGACCAGCCCGAGCCGGCTGCCTAGGCTGGTCACCTTGTGAGCAGCGGCGGAAGGACCCGCGAGGGTAATGGCGTGAAGCGGATCGGCGTCCTCGTCGTGGCCTATAACGCAGCCTCGACGCTTGCGGCGGTGTTGGATCGGATTCCTCGAGACTTCGTCGACCGGATCGACCGCGTCCTGGTCCACGACGACTACAGCCAGGACGCCACCTACCTCGTGGGGCTCGGCTACCAGCAGACGACACCCGAGCTTCCGCTCGAGGTGATCCGTCATCCACGGAACCTGGGCTACGGCGGGAACCAGAAGGCCAGCTACGCCTGGGCGATGGAACACGGACTCGACATCGTCGTGCTGCTCCACGGCGACGGTCAGTACGCGCCCGAGCTCCTCCCGGAGATGGTCGCGCCCCTGGAGCGTGACGAGGCCGACGCGGTCTTCGGCTCACGCATGATGGAGGCGGGCGCCGCGCGTCGGGGCGGGATGCCGATGTACAAGTACGTCGGCAACAAGATCCTGACCGGGATCGAGAACGCGGCGGCAGGGATGGATCTCAGCGAGTGGCACAGTGGTTACCGCGCGTACAGCGTCGAGGCGCTCCGAGAGCTACCGCTGGAGATCACGTCCGACGGTTTCGACTTCGACACCCAGATCATCCTCCAGCTCCACGAGGCAGGGAAGCGGATCGTCGAGATTCCGATCCCCACCTACTACGGCGGAGAGATCTGCCACGTCAACGGCTTGAAGTACGCCGCGGACGTCACCCACGCGGCATTGCGGTATCGCGCGCACAAGATGGGACTGGGAACCGGCGAGACCGCCTTCGCCACCGAGCACTACGAGATGAAGGACAGCGCGGCGACGTCGCACGGGCGGCTGCTCGAGATCCTCACTCGGCTGCCGCCGTCGCGCATCCTCGACCTCGGGTGTGACGACGGCTCGATGGGGGAGCGGCTCCGCCTGGCGGGCCACGAGGTCACCGGCGTCGACCTGCACAAGCTCGAGGGTGTCGGCGACCGGCTCGACCGCTTCGTCGAGTTCGATCTCGAGTTCGGCGTACCGCCCGAGGTGGGGGGCGACTACGACGTGGTGCTGGCCGCCGACGTGCTCGAGCACGTGCGGCGTCCGGACCTCCTCCTCGCCGACATCCGATCTCGACTGACTCCGACCGGGAAGGTTGTCACCAGCGTTCCCAACATGGGTCATTGGTACCCACGTGTCCGGGTCGCCGCCGGCCGATTCGACTACGACCGCCGCGGCATCCTCGACTCGGGGCATCTCCGGTTCTTCACCCGTCAGAGCTTCGAGCGGCTCGTCCGCGCCGGCGGGTTCGAGATCCGTCACCGCGATGCCGTGGGGGTGCCGTTCGAGGTCAGCAAGCGTGGCGTGGCCGCGCCGGCGCCGGCGTCGGGCCTGCGCCGCACGGTCGAGGCCGTGGAGAGCGTCGCGGTCGGAACTTGGCCCACGTTGTTCGGCTATCAGCTCGTCTACGTCCTCGCGCCCGCCGCGGAGCGTTGAGCGAAGCCGGTCGCCGGGATCCTCGAGTGCAGGCACCCGCGGGCGCCGAGGTGGGCGATGGCATGAGTGACAACGACGTGGGTGACCGCACCTTGGTCGTCATCCCGGCTTACAACGAGGCCGATTCGATCCCGCCGGTGCTCGAAGGGCTGGGCCGGCAGCGACCGGATCTCGATGTGCTCGTCGTCTCCGACGGCTCGTCGGACGACACCGCGCGGATCGCTCGCGCCGCGGGTGTCGCCGTGGTCGAGTTGCCGTTCAACCTCGGGATCGGCGGCGCGCTCCGGACGGGCTTTCGGTACGCCGTCGAGCACGACTACGCCTCGGCCGTACAGTTCGACGCGGACGGTCAGCACGATCCCGACGCGATCGCGGCGATCACGGCCCCGCTGGCCAGTGGCGCCGACCTGGTCATCGGCAGCCGTTTCGTGGAGGGTGGCGCGCCGACCTATGCCGTGAGCCGTACCCGCCGGCTGGCCATGCGGGGCCTCGAGCGGGTTGTTCGCACGCTGGTCGGTCGCCGATTCACCGATACCAGCTCCGGATTCCGGGCGTTTTCGCGCCCAATGCTGGTGTACTTCGCGCGCAGCTATCCGGTCGAGTACATGGACTCGGTCGAGGCGCTCGTGCTCGCCAACAACGCCGGGTTCGATGTTCGAGAGGTGGCGGCGGACATGCACGGTCGGACGGGGGGCGCGCCGTCGACGCGGAGTTGGCGGCTCATCTACTACTACGCACGGCTGCTGGTCTTCCTCCTGACGTCCTACACCCGGCCCGCGAGCCGCGCAGACCGTGTCACGCCCGATCCGTCCGAGCGTGCTCGCGCGTCTGATGACTCGACCATCGAGGAGGCAAGCTGATGAGCCTGCGGGCCCACCTCGCGATCTTCGTCCTCGCGGTGTTGACGTTGGTGTTCATCCTGCGCCTCGTACGGCGGCATCGGCTCCGGGCCAAGTACTCGGTGCTGTGGATCTCGCTCGGGGCGGCATTGGCCATCGTGGCGGCGGCTCCGAGGCTGCTCGAGGGGATCTCGGACCTCGTCGGCATCAGGACGCCGGTCTTCACCTTCTTGCTGATGGCCATCACGTTCTTGCTGATCCTGGCCTTGCACTTCTCGTGGGAGCTCTCGCGGCTGGAGGACCGGACGCGCGCCCTGGCCGAGGAATGCGCGTTGCTGCGCGAGGAGGTCGGTCGCGCCCGCGAGGATCCGGGGCGGGGGTCGGCCAGCGCCGGAGCGCAGCCACCTCCGTAGCCCACAGTGCGCCCGCGCCGGCGACGGCGCCCCGTCACACCGGATGGGCTTCGACGATCATCCCCTCGGCGACGAACGGTGCGCCCAGGCGCGCGGCCGTGCGCTCGGCCCAGAGCAGCGCGCGAGCCCCGGCTTCGAGGACGCGCGCACGGGCGCCCACACGTTGAAGTGGCTTCATCGATGGGACGAAGGTCGACCAGCGCGCGGGTTGCCAGTCGTGTCGCCGCAGGAGCGTGTCGAGCGTCAGCCAGGAGAAGTTGAGGACGTGGTCGGGATGGGTGATCTCGATGCCCGCGAACGCGAGGAGCGCGTTGCCGAGGCTGCTCGCGTTCGGTGTGGTGAGCACGAGCTTTCCGCCGCGGGTGACGAGGGGTCGCATCGCATCGAGGAACGCGCCCGGCGCGTCGACGTGTTCGATGACCTCGCCCGCGAGCACAACGTCGGCCGGCTCGATGCCGAGCGCCTCGATGGCGTCCCGGTCGCAGGCATCGGCCAGGTACGCCTCGTACCCGTCGGCGTTCGCTCGCTCCACTCCGGCGGCGTCGACGTCGATGCCGACGAGGCCGGACGTCACCGACGCGAGGTGGCTGTGGAGCCAGGTGCCCGCTCCGTGCTGCATCTCGTCGTAGCCCGCATCCGCGAAGCCGACGTGGACGACCCGTCGGCCGCGACAGAGTCCGCTGACGTAGGGAAACCGGTCGACGAGGCGCGCCGCGGGGAGCCGGTGGAGCATCGTGAGCTGGTCGGAGCCGCGGGAACTCATGCCGCGAGCTGACTGGCATGAAGCGACGAGAGGCGCTCACCGAGCGGCGGCGCCACACGGCCGGCGAAGAGGCGATCGAAGCGATCGAACATCCGGTCACGCCCTCGCCAGATGATGCTGCTTCCGAGTCCGCCTGCTTCGGGGAGGACCCGGAACGGCTCGTCCGGGTCGAAGTCATAGGGGTGCCCGTACGACCAGAGCATCGGTGCCTTCCCGTGGGCGGCGAGGAGCGTTCGTGTCGCGATCCAGGGAAGGTTTCGAAGCCACACCGCGGCCAGGAACGGGAGACCCCGGGAAGCGACACCGGCGACGGGGCAGGGCAGCTCCACCAGCCCGCTCGGCCATCGGAACGGCACTCGTGGCGCGCTCGGGTCCCCGAACAGTGGGTGGCGGATGGGGAGCACGCTGGATGAGTAGCGGTAGCCGAGATCGGCGAGCACGTCGGTGACCCAGCGGGTCGAGCTCACGAGTGAGAACTGAGGGGCCCGGAAACCGCTGATCGGCTGCTGGGCGAGATCCTGTGCCCGAGCCGTGGTGGCTCGCATGGCATCGGTGAAGCTCGCTCGCGCCTCGAGCGTGAGCGGTCGGTGCCGCGGAGCATGGACGCCAACCTCGTGGCCGCCCTCGGCGATGGCTCGAACGAGCGTCGGTTCGTGTTCGATCACGTCCCCGACGACGAAGAAGGTCCCACAGATCCCGCGCTCGGCCAGGAACTCGAGCACCGCGTACGTTGCCGCCACGTGGCGAGGCTCTTCGTGACGATGCTCGCGGTGGTCCTCGACGTCGAGGGTGAACGTGATCGGAGCGCGCACCGCCATGGAGATCAGCGGGCTCCGCTCGGGCGGCGCATCAGAACGCGTCCACGTCGAGGAACTCGTAGGTCGAGATCCGGAGCGCGTCCTGGTCGTCGCCGTCCTGGAGCGTCTGCACCAACCAGAAGAGCGGCGAAGGGCGCAAACGCTTCGGCGGCTCGAAGCCCCGGACCACGACGTGCTCGTTGAGGCCCCCGTAGATGGCGACAGGTGCCCGGTGACGGCGGCATGCCGCCGCGACGATCCGGCGGGCCGAGATCGGACCGTGGCGGTTGCCGCGGGGCAGGAGCTTCATGATGACCGCCGCCGGGACGCCCCGTTGCACCGTGCGGGTACTGACGCCGATCACGTCGGGCGCGACGTGGAGCGCGTAGTCGACGTCGGGACGGGAGAGCCGCCACCGCAGGCTCTCGGTGGTCCAGGAGTTCGTGACCCCCGTGACCGGGTACTCGTCGATGTCGGCGGTCAACGTGGCGAACCGATCCCCGGCAAGCAACTCCGGTGTGCAGTCCACCGTCTCGATGTCGGAGCCGCCCCACGCGGTCGGGATGGACAGGCGCACCGGCATCTGGCCGATGAGGCGCCACCCCAGATGCTTGACGCCCGCGCCGACCGCCTTCTCATTCGGCAGCGCGGTGAGGAGCCGTCTCCCATCGGCGGTGGCGTCCGCGTAGATCTCCCGGGCGAGGGACATGAAGTAGCCCTCGCGCTGCGTGCCGCTGCGGGTCACGGCGTGCAGCGAGTACGCACCGGGCATCAGGCCCGTCTCGTCACGGTAGTTCTGGGGGATCAGCGCGTAGTGGCAGACGAGCTCGCCGTCTTCGTACGCGAACTTCTGGTAGGCGTCGCCGAGGGGGTTCTCCTCGTACAGCCAACGCAGATAGCGCGGGTCGTCATAGCGGGCGTCGGGAAGCTCGGCGTTGAGGAGCTCGTTCGTCGCGGTGAGGTCATCCAGCGGCATGGTGAGGCTCCGGAGGAGGGGCCGGCAAGGCCGGTCGGCGGAATCGGGTCCAGAGCGCGTCGAGCGCGACGCCGGCGACGATGACGAACCCGGGCTCGACGCTGACCCGGTAGCGCAGGACACCGTAGGTCGTCGCGGCGGCGATTGTCACGGTGATGGCGGGCGCGATGATCGGCGAGATCGGCCGGCCCCTCCGCTTGAGCACGACGAGCCCGCCGATCGCGAACGGCAGCAGGGCCCAGTAGGACCAGAACGCAGCGACCGAGGCCCCCTGGGTGCGTCCCTCCCAGGTGGCGTTGTACCGGATCGTCTGCGCGGGGTGGTACACGTCCCACAGCCGCCCGACGCGTGCCGCGACGACACCGGGCAGGTCGTCGAGCCGAGCCTTCGTGTAGTCGATCGCCTCGTTGCGGAGGACCACGTCGCGTTCTGAGTAGTCCCCGGGCGGCTGGGTCTTCTGGCAGAACCAGTACCACCCGCGGTAGTCGCCGTACCAGGCTTCGTCGCAACTGGCCGCCTTGAGCACCGTGCCCCAGTGATCGGTCATGAAGACGGGCTTCTCGAAGCGGGTCAGGTTGTAGGCGACCCACGGGCCGACGAGTACGAGCATCGCCACGGCGGCAACGACGAGCAGCTTGAGTCGTTGGGCGATCGCGATCTCGCGCATTCCGTAGAGGAGTGGCAGCACGAGAGTCGGCGCGAGGAACACGACCTCGCCCCGTGACAACGCGGCGAGGCCGAGCGCGAGGCCGAGTCCCACGGCCCGGGAGACCTCACGGCGCTGCCAGAACGCGTAGGCCGCGTACAAGACGATCGGCATGCACAGCACCGTCATGGGTTCGGACAGCAGCATGCCGTCGTTGATCCAGAGGTTCGCGTACACCGCTGCGATCGCGGCGGCGATGAGCCCGGCGCGCCTCGAGGCGATCTGACGGCCCACGAGCCCGATCATCGCGACGCCGCCGGTACCCAACAGAGCCGACGCGAGCCGATGCGCGTCCACGGACCGGAATCCGAGCTTGGACACGAAGCCCAGATAGATCGCGTACGAGGGAGGGTTCGCCGCGAGCTGGATCTCCTTGCCGCGCTCGTACCAGTCGAACGGGTTGATGAACCCCTTGCCGTCAGCCAGAGTCCAGGCCTGGAGGTGGTAATACAGCGCGTCCCCGTTGACCTTGTAGTCGGAGTACCCCACGAGGACCCACCACACGCGCACGGCCAGCGCCACCGCCACGATGATGCCCATGCCGATGAGGAAGGGCCTGTCGGCGCGAACCGGGGTACGGCCACCATGCCCAGTGGGCAACTCGCCGCCCGGGACCGAGACGCGGCCGGGCACCGGTCTCGGTGCCTCGTCGTCGACCGTGCTCACGAGCCCCCCGTCTTGGTGCGTCGCGGTGTCCCACCGGCTCACGATGGTGTGCGGCGCGACTTCGCGGCGCGCCCGAGCGGGCGGCCGCTCCGAGGCCCCGAGGCTAGTCGGGACCCCGCCGACCAGGACTTCCCCACGCTGGGCGGTCAGCGACTCCGCTCGGTAGGCTGGCCGGATGCTTCGCACAGTTGCTGAATACGTCGAGTCACTTCGGGACGGACGGCGCGTCTTCTACCAAGGATCCTTGGTGGAGGACGTCACGGCCGAGCCCGATCTGCGGGTCGCCATCGATATGGCAGCGCTCGACTTCGAGCTCGCCCACGACCCCGACCATCGGGACAAGGTGCTGGTCAAGGACCCGGACTCCGGCGCCGAGATCCCATTGCTCTACCAGGAGCCGCGCTCGCCCGCCGACGTGCAGGCCCGAGGTGAGGTGATCGAGCTCGCGACGGCCAAGTGTGCGGGGATCCCGCCGCTCATCAAGGAGATCGGCACCGACGCGCTGTTCGCCCTGCTGCGGGTGACCGACGGTGAGTACTACGAGCGAGCCCGGGCGTTCTACGAACACTGCCGTGACGGCGATCTCGCCGTGGCGGTCGCCCAGACCGACGTGAAGGGCGACCGGTCGCTGGCGCCGAGCGCGCAACCCGATCCCGATCTGTACCTCCACGTCGTCTCGGAATCGACTGAAGGCATCGTGGTCCGCGGCGCCAAGATGCACACCTCTGCCAGCGTCAACGCCAACGAGATCATCGTGTTGCCCACTCGGGCCATGGGTCCCGACGACGCCGACTACGCGGTGTCGTTCGCCGTCCCGGTCGCGACGCCCGGCCTCACGCTGTACACGTCGAGCCACGGCGCGGGCACGCGCGGTCCGTTCCAGTTCCCGGCGGCGTCTCGGTCGAAGATGCTGGACACACTGACTGTGTTCGACGACGTGTTCGTGCCGTGGGAGCGGGTGTTCGCGTTCCGCCAGCCGGAGTTGGCCGGACCCCTCGCGTTGACCTTCGTCGAGTACCACCGCTTCACCGCGGTCAGCTACAAGCTGCCGCTCGTCGACACGTTCGTCGGTGGCGCGGCCCGCATCGCCGACATGAACGGCGTGGGCAAGGCCGGACACATCCGCGACAAGCTCACCCACCTCATCAACTACGCGGAGACCGTGCGTGGTCTCACCGAGCTGGCCGCGCTCCGGAGCCGGGAGGGTCGCCGCGAGATCTGGTATCCCGACCCGATGACCACCAACATGGCCAAGTACACGTTCGCGTCGGGGTATCCGGCGGCAGTCGAGATGGTGCAGAACTGCGCCGGCGGTCTGCTCGTGACGGGCCACGGCGACGCCGACTGGGCGGATCCCGAGGTGCGGACCGTGCTCGAGAAGTACTTCGTGGCGGCCTCACCGGCCGAGCCGCGGCTGCGTCTCATGCACCTGCTGTCCGATCTCACCGCCGGCGACCTGGGCGGATACCACGCGGTGCTCGCCGTGCACGCGGAAGGCTCCGTCGAGGCCGAGAAGATGCAGATCCTGCGGTCGTACGACCCCACCCGCGCGTTCAGCCTGGTCGGCGAGCTCGCGCAGCTCGAGGACTGAGCGCCGCCGGGGTGCCTCAGGCGGAGGCGTCGACCCGGTCCGCCGGGGGCGAGAAGGTGCCGGCCATTCGTTCCAGCATCGTGCCGGAGCCGCCCGACCCTGCGAGCGCGGTGAGCGCGTCGTAGCCCTCCCGCCGTCGCCGCCAGAGGGCGTCGACGAAGCGGACGTTCAGGTCGCGCCGGAGTGGGAGGTACCCGATCTCCCACACCATGATCAGCCCCCAGAACGCGAGGTCGGTGCTCGCACCACCCGGCCGGAGATGGGTGCGGATGCGCATCGAGCCCTGGGCGAAGTGGGTGATCCGGCTGTCGATCGCCTCGGCGAGCACGCCTTCGGGGATCCGGATGATGCAGGCGGCGTCGTCCGGTGGCCGGCGCAGCGCGAGGACTCGCTTCGTCCGGAAGTCGATCGTCCAGAACGGGCGGTCCGAAGAGGGGACCTCGAAGACCACCGGTCGGCCCAGCGCGGCGGCCCGAATCGGCATCGGTACGGCGCGGGCGAAGTCCTCGAAGTAGTCCGCGAAGGTCCGGAAGTCCAGGACGCGAGTTGCCTCGAGCTCGCGCTGGCGGTCGAGCGTGGGGCGGATTCGGGCCCGTTCCTCCTCGATGTGGGCGGGTCGGTCGCTCCACCAGTCACCGCCGCGGTGTTCGAAGCCCGCCTCGGGCGTCCACGAGGAGCCGGGGTCGAGGGGAACGAGCTCGGTGTCGCCGAGCCCGCCCACGCGTTCGACGTAGGTGACGAGCTCAGCGGGGGTGACCCCGTGCTCGTTGAGATCGAGGGTCTCGTCGTGCAGGAACGCCGCGAAGCTCGCGAAGGGAATGGCGTAGCGCGGCCGGAGGTGACGGGCACACTCGACGAAGTCGCGCATCGTGGACTCGCGCGTGACGAGCGCCAGATCGGCGGGATCGTCGGCGGTGTAGCAGTACGGGTAGCCCTGGGCCCAGGAGAACGTCTTGAGCATCATCGTCGGCCGGCCCCAATCGGCGATGACCTGGTCGAGCGCTCGGCCTCGGATCTTGCAGTCGTTGAGGTCGACGACCACCGCGTCACCGCTGCGTACCACGAGGGCCGTGTCGTCGAACCCGTACTGGTAGGAGGCGATCTCGAGATCTGGACCCAGACGGATTCGCTCGCCGTGGCGTACCTCGGTGACATCGGAGAAGCCGAGCTTCTCGAGCTCGCCGCGCATCACGTCGACGCCGAATCGGCTCACGTGGACGTGGGCCCCGCGATCCATCTTTCGCAGGCTCGGGTAATGGAAGTGATCCGGGTGATGGTGGGTGAGGTAGATGAAATCGGGCGACCACCACGCCGGATCGGGCTCACCGATCGGTGGGTAGTGCCACCACGAGCGCCATCCGACCGAGCCGACGAGCCAGGGGTCGACGATCAGCGACCCCGAGTCCGTCTCGACGTACAGGCAGGCGTGACCGATGAAGGTGAAACGCATCGAAGCCAGGCTACGGGAAACCACCCGACGCGAGCAGGGCCGGAAGTCACCAACGGCCGAGGGGCACCCGGTCGGTCAGCATGCTGCGCCACGACGTGCCGAGTTGGCGTCCCCCGGCGTGACCCGGAATCCCGCCTGTCGTAGCCTCCCGCCATGGCATCGAGCGCGGACGAACGGCTGACCGGCGAACGACCGATCGAGGGTCACACCCCCGATTCGCTCCTCGCGCTGCACGATGCCGGCTACCGGGAGGTGATCGCCCGAGTGGGCGATGGTGTCGTACTCGATATCGGTTGTGGCGTCGGAGCCGAGACGATTCGTCTCGGCTCCGACGCCACAACCGATATCGAGTACGAC